>Ga0265780_10000710_pt1 | contig 50399 bp, 45 predicted proteins | sample P1T30metagenome_FD_192432 | JGI IMG/M metagenome (GOLD analysis project Ga0265780, IMG submission 192432) | Plant litter microbial communities from East Loma Ridge, Irvine, California - P1 T30 | ecosystem: Environmental > Terrestrial > Plant litter > Unclassified | place: USA: California... | reverse complement strand
TTAGTTGAGGCTTCGGCACTTAAAAAGCATTTAGATTAATTCTAAAGATAGTTTGAAGCAGCCCCCTTTTGGGCGTTAACTTTGCGCTTCTTTAGAATAACTCTAAATTAAGCTTTTAATGAATAATTACCGCTACCTGCTCTTTCCTATGGTGGCCTGCGCGATAACCGCGACGGCACAAGCCCAAACCACCGGTACCATTACTGGCCGTATTACGAATAGCAATGGTGGGGCCGTGGAGGCTGTGAGCGTAGGCCTGGAAGGTCAGCCCAAGGGCGATATCACCGATGAGCAGGGCCGGTTTCGGATTCGTCAAGTGGCTGCGGGTCAGTACACGCTGGTAGTGTCGGCGGTGGGCCTGAAAACCGAGCAGAAAACCGTGACCGTGGTGGCGGGCCAAACGGCGACCCTAAATCTCGTGCTAACCGAGAGCGCCGCCGAGCTGAAGGAAGTGGTAGTGAGTGGCACCGGCACCAACAAGTTTAGCCGCCGCACCAGCGTGGACGTGGCCAAAATGCCGCTCAAAAACCTCGAAAACCCACAAGTGTACGCCACCGTGGGTAAGGAGCTGCTAACTGAGCAGCTGGTGTTTACGACCGACGATGCGACCCGCAACGTGCCGGGCCTGCAAAAAATGTGGGAAGCCACCGGGCGCAGCGGCGACGGCGGAGCCTACTATGCCAGCCGGGGCTTCACCACGTCGAGCCAGCTGCGCAATGGCGTGGCGGGCAACGTGACCAGCGACATCGACGCCGTGAACCTAGAGAAGCTGGAAGTAATTAAAGGCCCTTCGGGTACCCTCTACGGTGGGGCCCTCACCTCCTACGGCGGCCTGATTAACCGCGTGACCAAGAAGCCGCTCGATGCATTTGGCGGCGAGGTGGCAGTGGCGGCGGGCAGCTACGGCTTCCACCGCGTGAGTGCCGACGTGAACATCGTGGACAGCAGCGCCCCGGCCGACCAGCCCAAGCAGCTGGCCTTTCGCTTGAATACGGCATACCAGTACGAGGATAGCTGGCAGAATCGCGGCTCCACGGGCTTTACCAAAAGCTTAGCCGTGGCTCCTAGCCTGCAATACCGCCCCAATGACCGCTTGACCATCAACCTGGACGCCGAAATCTACCAGGGCACCAACGTGGGCAAGCAGCTGATTTTCTTTTACTCCCCATCATCTGCGCTGGGCTATGACCGGGCCGACCAGCTGCCGCTCGACTACCGGCAGTCGTACCAGGGGCCGGGCCTCACGCAGGATTCGCGCAGCGTCAACCTGTTTGGGCAGGTGCAGTACCGCATTTCGCCCAGCTTTACCTCGACCACGTACCTCACTAGCAGCCAAAGCTATTCCGATGGTTTTGGGTCGTATTTCTTCCTCACGCCGGCCGCCAGCAGCCCTTATAACTCGCTCTCGATTAGCCGCGCCGACCAGTCGACGCAGAACAGCCGCCGCGGGATATACGAAGTGCAGCAGCTCTTCAACGGTGATTTTCAGTTGGGCAACCTGCGCAACCGGGTGGTGCTGGGGCTTGATTTTTTGCGCCAGGATAACAACCAGGACTTCTTGGGCGGCAACATCGACATTGCCCCCCTCAACGTGCCCGGCTCGCCCTACGACTACAGCCTCTTCAACGCCGACCTGATACGCAGCAAATACGCCCAGTCGCCCCCGGCGCACTACTTGGTTACGACTAAGTCCAACACCTACAGCGCCTTCGTCTCGGATGTGCTGAACCTAACCGACCAGCTGAGCGTGCTGGCGGCGCTCCGCGTAGACCGCTACGACAACAAGGGCGGCATCTACTACTCGCCGGTGCAAGGCTACACGCAAACGCTCGTTTCGCCCAAATTCGGCCTCGTGTACCAGCCGGTAAAAGACCGGGTGGCCGTGTTTGCCAATTACCAGAGCAGCTTTAATAACCTAGGCTACTACCTCGACGCCACCGAGCAGTCGCTGCTGGCCAAGCCCGAGCGGGCCAACCAGTGGGAAGCCGGCGTGAAGCTCGACGCCGCGGGCGGCCGCCTCAGCGCCACCTTCAGCTACTACGACATTCGGGTGAAAGACCGGCTGCGCACGCTCGGCTACAATACCCTGTTCCAAACCCTGAGCGCCCAGGACGGCACCCAGTGGAGCCGGGGCGCCGAAGTAAACCTGGTGGCCAACCCCGTGCGCGGCCTCAACATTGTGGGGGGCTTTGCCTATAACTACTCGGTGTGGGTGAACTCGGGCGACGACGTAAATGGCCTGCGCCCCAACACCGCCTCCTCGCCCTACCTCGCCAATGCCTGGGTGAGCTACCGCCAGCCCGAAGGCCTACTCCGCGGCCTAGGTGCCGGCTTTGGTGGCAACTACGCCAGCGACAACAAAATCCAGAACACGACCACCAACGTTTTCACGCTGCCCAACTACACGGTGCTCAACGCCAGTATTTTCTACGACCAGCCTAAATACCGCATTTCGGCCAAAATAGACAACATCACCGACAAGCACTATTGGATAGGCTTCACCACCATGGGGGCGCAGAAGCTGCGCAGCATCGTGGGCTCGGTGGCCTATAAGTTTTAAATTAGTAGCCTTCGCTGCTTCTATCTGTCATTGCGAGCGTAGCGAAGCAATCGCATCTGTTGGGAACCCGTCAGGTGCAATTGCTTCGCTACGCTCGCAATGACAATTTTGCTTTACTTCTAGTCCCTGCTCTATGACCTTCAAAAAAGCTGTTGGCAAACTGCACCTCTGGCTGGGCCTGGCCTCGGGGCTGATAGTGCTCATCGTGAGCCTATCGGGGGCGGTATTTGTGTTTCAGGATGACATTCGCGACCTGACGCAGTCTTGGCGTAAAGTAGAAGTACAGGCCAAGCCCATGCTGCCGCCCTCGGTGCTGCAAGCGGCCGCCGCCAAGGCCCAGCCCGGCTTCACCGCCTCCTGGATTACCTACAACGGCCCCGACCGCTCGACCGCCGTGTACCTGAGCAAAGGCGAGGACGTGTACTACGCCTTCCTCAACCCCTACACCGGCCAAGTGCTGAAGGTCCAGAACCTAAAAAGCGACTTTTTTACCATCGTGCAGTACCTACACATGTACCTGCTGCTGCCACCCGCCATTGGCAAATGGGTAGTAGACATTGCCGTTATCACCTTCGTAATAATGCTCATTTCGGGGATAGTGCTGTGGTGGCCGCGCAACAAAGCCGCCCGCAAGCAGCGCTTCTCAGTGAAATGGGACGCATCGCCCAAGCGCCGTAATTACGACCTGCACAATGTCTTTGGCTTCTACGCCAGCGCCCTAGCGCTCGTGCTGGCTCTCTCGGGCTTGTGCATCAGCTACGAGTGGCTCATGGATGGCGTCGGCGCCCTGGCCAACGGCGGCCGCTCCATCGCCCCCGAAAACGCCGAGCCGAAGGTTGATTCCCTACTCACAGCTCGTCCTACCCGCCCGGTGGTCGATATAGCGTACGCCCACATGCGGCAGCAGTCGCCCCAGGCCGAAATGCTGCTCATCGGTCCTACTGACCAAGCGTCGGCGCCCGTCTGGTGCACCGCCTACGGCAAGTCGCTGCACTACTATCACCGCGATGAATACCGCTTTCACCCCCGCACCGGGCAGTTGCTATTAGCCCAGCTCCACGACAGCAAAAGCAACGGCAAGAAGCTCGCAGATATGAACTACGACCTGCACACCGGCCTGATTCTGGGCGTTGGCGGCAAGATTGTCGCGTTCACCGTCAGCCTCATTGCTGCTAGTCTGCCCGTCACCGGCTTCTTGGTGTGGCGTGGTCGGCACAACCGTCGCAAGCCCCACCAGCGCCCAGCACTGGCCACCGCTTAAAGCAGCTTCGCCCAAATTGCTTGCCCTAGGACCTATTGCAGCGGGTAGCGCTTGAAGGACACGTCGCTCATCACACCTTTCTCGTACTTGCCCAAGCAGTTCTTGTTGAACTCGGGGCTGAAATTCACCTCGCCGGGCTGCACCGTTTTGGGCGCTGGCTGACCTTGGCGGAAGAAGTAGATTTTGGTCGTGCCGTACTTGGTGTAGGGTGCTAGGTCGCCGTATTGGCGCATTTCGCGCCAGAGCGTGTCGGCCACCGTCACGGCCATTACGCGGGTAATGGGACCGGTATTATTCTCGTTGCGGTAGCTAGCCACCTCCTGAAAATTGCCCGGCAAATCCTGCCCGGTGGGCTGGCTCAGCGAGTCGTACACAAACCAACCTAGTAGCGCCAGCACGGCACCTAGGGCAAGATATTTTACATTCATAACCTCCATAACGGGCAATTGCGGCGCAACGGCTCACCGTAGCACTAACATCTCAACCGGGCGTTCGGCTTTTTCGAGCGTCAGGCCGAGGTCGGCCAGGGCGCGGAGCAAGTCGCCGGGCTTTTCGGGCTGGTACTCGAATTGGAGGTTGTAGCGGGCCGACGAGGCGGTGGCATCCAGTACGGGTAGCTTTAAGTCACAGAAGTTTTCGAGGTATTGGGCCACATCGGCCAGGCGCACGTTGTCGCCCTGATATGTGCCCTCCGAAGCGCCTACTATGGGGGATTTGGCCGAGCCGGTGGCGGGCGGCAGTTTGCGAGCGTCGGCCACGCGCAGCAGATACACTGGCTTGGCACGCGGCTCTAGGGTGGCGCGCAGGTCGAAGCGGACGGCTAGCTCCTGCCGCAGTGTAGGCAGCAGGCTGGCCTCCTGGCCTTTGGGCACAATGATATCGAGGCAATACAGAGGCGACTTGGTGCCGGCGGGCGCGGCGGGGCGCAGGTCGAGCGTGCGGTCGTAGGGCAGGCCGCCGTAGGCTATGCGGTAGAGCTCGGCGAGGGTAATATTGAGTGCGGTGAGGCGACGGTTGTGGAAGGCCGACGAATCTTGCGGATACGTGCGGGTCATGCTGCTCACACCTTTCAGGGCCGGCTGCATCAGGAAGCGCGGCGGGGTGGCCGCCGTGGCCGGGAAGTAGGCAGCAATGGGGTTTTGCCCCACCACGTCCTGCTTGAGCGGCAGGTTAATTTTTTGGCCCTTAACAACCTGCTCCAGCACCTGAGCCGTGATATTCTCTGGCGAGGTACTGGCTACTATGCGTCCCGTGGCATCGAGTAGCACCGAGTGCGGGATTATCTGGTAAGAAAAGAACCGCTGAAGCGAATCTTGGGTGGCCCCTGAAACGGCAGCAAACAGCAGGTTGGACGGCCGCGCCTGGAGGTAGCGCGTCAGGCGCGCTGGCGAATCGGCGCTGATGGCCACCACTTGCAGCCGCCCCGCAAACTGCCGCTGCAACTCCTGCAAGTGCGGCATTGCCGTCAGGCACGGCCCGCAGAACGTGCCCCAAAACTCCAACAGCACCATTTTGCCCCGCAATTGGGTTAGCGTGAGACTAGGCTGCGGGCCATTCAGCACGGTACTGAAGTGGATATTGGGCGCGGGCTGACCTAGGAGCGCTTGGGCGTAGCTAGCGGGCGCGCTCAGCAGCAGGCCGAGCAAGAAAATCAGGAGCTTTTTCATGGCGATTGTTATTTTGACAAACCTCGCCGCTGCCCACCCCTACCCTTAGTTAACGCCCGTTAAGAAGTGTTAAGGTGTGTTAAACCTCAGGCATTTTGCTCGTTCACCGGCTACTTTCGGGCCGGATGACGCGACGAATCAAGCTTTTGGTGGCCCTCATGGCCGGGTGCACGCTGGCGCTGCTGGGGCTGCAAGCCTACTGGAATTACCAGGCCTACCAGCAGGCGCTCCGCAGCTTCCGGCGCGATACCAACGAAGCCCTCGCCGACGCCACCAAGCAGGAAATCCAGTTGCGCCAAGCCGCCCTACTCCAACGCTGCCGGGTTTGGCTGGCCGACACCAACCAATTCGTTATAAAGGCGCAGGTTGACAAAACGAACGGTTACACCGTGTTCTCACTCGCTGACAAGCACCCTTCACCCAAGGAAAAACGGGCGCCGTACACCATCGGCTTCCGCGATTTCCAACTCAAAACCAAGCGGCTCGATGCCGCCGGCCGAGCCTTTTTTATCGAGCATTTTACCAAAGGCAGCGTAGCCAACAACGTGCGCGAGGGCTTTGCTTATTACTATACTCACTGGCTGGGAGAGAAGCTGTACGCTGCCTTTCAGGCTGATACCGTGCACACGCGGCGCCTAGGTCGGCTGTACGCCCAAACCTTGCGGCAGCGCGATATCCCAACGCCGTTTCGGCTAGCCTTGGCGCAGCAGGCGCGGCCAGCGGGAAGCAAGGACTTGGTTTTTGCGACCAAGCCAGTCAATGCCAGCGCCTTCGGCCGGAAGGATGCCGTGCTGCGGGCGTGGTTCCCAAACCCGCAGCGCGTGTACCTACGCCGCATGCAGGGCGTGCTGCTGGGCTCGGTCGGGCTGATTGGCATCGTGGTGTTTTGCTTTACTTACACCGTGCAGTCGCTGCTCAGCCAGGAGCGACTGGCGGCCCTCAAAGACGACTTCGTGAGCAACATGACCCACGAACTCAAAACGCCCGTGGCCACCATCGGCGTGGCGGCCGAAGCGCTGGAGCAGTTCGACCTTGGCCCCGAGGCCAGCGCCGAATACCTGGGTATTATCAGGCAGCAAGCCAGCCGCCTAGGTACCCTCATCGACCAGATTTTGCAGAGTGCCGTGGCCGAGCAAGCCAGCCCACCGCTCGTACGCCGCCCCCTCGACCTAGGGCCGCTACTAGCGCAGACCCTGGCGCAACTACAGCCCCGACTGGCGCAAGCCAGCAGCCCATTGCGGTACGACGCGCCCAGCGCGCCGCTGCCCGTAGTCGGCGATGCCACTCACCTCACCAACGTGCTCATGACGCTCTTCGACAACGCCCTGAAACACGGCCACCTAGGCGGCGAAATCCGGCTGCGGGGCGGCGTGCGCGGCGGGGCGGCCGTGGTGCAGCTCACCAACGAAGGGCCCGTTATTCCGCCGCAGTACCTAGGGCGGGTGTTTGAGAAATTCTTTCGGGTGCCCACCGGCAACCGCCACGACGTGCCCGGCTACGGCCTAGGGCTGCACTACGCCCAGGCGGTGGTGCGGCACCACGGCGGCACCATCGCGGTGCGCAGCCAGGGCCAGCACACCACGTTTACCATCACTATTCCCCTCGCGCCCCATGTCGCCCTCGCCCCGGTTGCTGCTGCTGGAAGATGAGCTGCCGCTCGCCCGCATCGTGCGCGAAAGCCTGGAGCGCCAGGGCTACCAAGTGCACCACGCGGCCAATGGCGTGCTCGGGCTAGCCGCCTTCCAGCGCGATACCTTCGACCTCTGCATCGTCGATGTCATGCTGCCACAGCTCGATGGCTTCGCCTTCGTAGCCGAAGTGCGGCGCACCAACCAGCAGGTGCCCATCCTATTCCTCACCGCCAAGTCGCAGCCCGCCGATGTGGTGCAGGGCTTCGGCGTGGGCGGCAACGACTACCTCCGCAAACCCTTCAGCCTCGAAGAACTGACGGTGCGCCTGCGCGAGCTGCTGCGCCGGGTACCCGCGGCGCCCGAGCTACCCGCCACCATCGCCCTAGGTCGCTACCAGTTCATCCCCCATAAACAAGAGCTGTGGCTAGAAAGCGAACTCGTAGCCAAGCTTTCGCACCGCGAAAGCGAGCTGCTGCGCCTGCTGGCTAGCCACCGCCCGCACCCCATGGCCCGCCAAGCCACCCTGCTACAACTCTGGGGCGACGACTCGTTTTTCCACGCCCGCTCGATGGACGTCTTCATTTCGCGTTTGCGCAAGCACCTGCGCCACGACCCTAGCCTGGCCATTCTCAACATCCGGGGCGTCGGCTACCGGCTGGTATTGTAGCGGCCTTCTTATTGACCGCTACAGCTTTACTTCACTCCTGGGCCAAATTTCGCATTTTGTCCGGCCAAAATACGCCAGCCCGCCTCGCGCTTGGTAACTACTAGCGTTCTACGAAACTCGAACGTTTCTCCCGGATAGCGCTCATCACCGGTCAAGCCGGTCCGCATGTGCAGGATGGCCACGTCGGGTTTGACGAAGGTGATATCCTCAATGGCGCGAGTATAAAAATGCGACGTCTTGAAATACGTGCTGTGCACAGTCTGGTAATGCGCCTGAATATCCGGCTGGCCCTTCGAATACGCCCCAAACCAATTGACCCAGGTAGCATCGGGGTGATATTGGTCGGCTAAGCCTTTCGCATCGTGGCGGTTCCAGGCATTCTCATAATTTACAAGAATCTGCTTGATAGCCTCTTCTTCCTTGGCTTTGTCGAGTTGCTGCGCGGCAGCAGCCTGTATCGTTAGTCCAAAAGCCAACAACAAAAGTGGAAGCAGAAAGAGCTTGTTCATAGCAACGCACGACTGGTTAAAAAACGACGGCAGGCCTGCAAAGCAAACCTGCCGTCGTAACCTGTGCCTCAGTGCTAGCACGGAATTTATGTCTTTTCCAGTACTCGCAGTTGGCTAGCTCAGTCTCCTACCCCTTCACCTTCTCGGCCAAAAACCGCGCCGTGTGGTTCGTATCCTTGAGCTTCACCAGCTGCTCAGGCGTGCCCTCGAAGAGCAGGTGGCCGCCGTTGATACCGCCCTCCGGACCTAGGTCGATGAGCCAGTCGGCGCACTTGATGATGTCCATGTTGTGCTCGATAATGAGCACCGAATTACCCTGCTCCACCAGCGCATTCAGCGCGCCCAGCAGCTTGGCAATGTCGTGAAAATGCAGGCCCGTGCTCGGTTCATCGAAGATGAACATGATTTTATCTTGCTGAAGCGTAGCACCTTTGGTGAGGAAGCTCGCCAGCTTCACGCGCTGGGCTTCGCCGCCGCTGAGCGTGTTGGCCGACTGACCTAGGCGGATGTACCCGAGGCCCACATCGAGCAATGGGCGCAGGCGCTCCGACACTTTGGGCTGGCTTTTGAAGAACTCTACGGCGTCTTCCACCGTCAGGTCGAGCACCTCGTAGATGTTCTTATCCTGGAATTTGATTTCCAGAATATCCTGCTTGAACTTGTGGCCGCCGCAGCTTTCGCAGGTCAGGTAGATGTCGGCCATGAACTGCATCTCGATTTTCACCTGGCCCTCGCCCTGGCACACCTCGCAGCGCCCGCCCTCCACGTTAAACGAGAAGTGCGACGGCTTCAAGCCCCGCGCCTTGGCCAGCGGCTGCTCCGAAAACAGCGTGCGGATGGTGTCGTAGGCCTTCACATAGGTCACCGGGTTCGAGCGCGACGACTTACCGATGGGATTTTGGTCCACGAACTCGACGTGCGTCACCTGCCCATTTACGCCCAGCAGGCGGTCAAATTTACCGGTGGTTTCGCCCGCGCCGCCGCCCAGCTGCTTCATCAAGGCCGGGGCCAAAATGCGGCGAATGAGCGTCGATTTGCCCGAGCCCGATACGCCCGTTACTACCGTCATCACGCCCAGCGGAATCTTAACGCTCACGTTCTTAAGGTTGTTTTCGCGAGCGCCGGTCAGCTCCAGCGCGTTGCGCCAGGGGCGGCGCACGGCGGGCACCGGCACGTCCATTTTGCCGCTTAGGTACTTGCCGGTGTAGGTCGCGTCGTCTTGCAGCAGCTCCGGGAAGGTGCCCTGGAACATGAGGTGGCCGCCGCCGCTGCCAGCCTCAGGGCCGATATCGATAATCTGGTCGGCGGCCTCCATCATCTTCTCCTCGTGCTCTACCACCACCACGGTGTTGCCCAGCGCTTGCAGCGAGCGCAGCACGCCGATGAGCTGCTCGGCATCCTTGGGGTGCAGGCCGATGCTGGGCTCGTCGAGCACGTACATCGAGCCCACCAGCGCCGAGCCCAGCGATGTGGCCAGCGAGATGCGCTGGCTTTCGCCGCCGCTCAGCGTATTACTCAAGCGGTTGAGCGTGAGGTACCCTAGGCCCACCCGATTGAGGTAGCCGAGGCGGTTCGTGATTTCGGCCAGCAGGCGGTCGGCCACCGCCATTTCGTGCTCGCTTAGGTTCAGGTTTTCGAAGAAACCCTGCGCCTCCGAGATGGGCAGCAGCACCAAATCGGTGATGCTACGGCCGTCGATTTTGACGTACTGCGCGTCTTTGCGCAGGCGCGTACCGCGGCAATCGGGGCAGGTGGTGCGGCCCCGGTAGCGGCTTTGCAGCACGCGGTACTGGATTTTGTGCGTCTGCTCGCTTACCCACTTAAAGTAGGCGTCGAGACCTTCAAAATGCTTGTTACCAGTCCAGAGCAAGCGCTGCTCGGCTTCGCTCAGCTCGTTATAAGGGCGGTGAATGGGGAAGTCGAACCGGATGCCATTCTTTAGCAGCGGCTTGAGCCACTCGCCCTGCTTTTCGGTGCGCCAAGGCGCGATGGCACCCTCGTACACGGTCATGCTTTTGTCCGGAATTACGAGGTCCTCGTCAATGCCCAGCACCGAGCCAAAGCCTTCGCAGGTGTGGCAGGCACCGTAGGAGTTATTGAAGGAGAAGAAGTTAACATTCGGCTCCTCAAACACCACGCCGTCCAGCTCAAACTTATCAGAGAACGTGCGCGTCTCGTCGTCGAGCTTCACCAGGCAGGTGCCGTGACCTTCGAAGAAAGCCGTTTGTACCGAGTCGGATAGGCGGAATTGCAAATCCTCGTCGTCGGGCTGCACGGCGGCACGGTCGATGAGAATGAATACGTCGCCCTCGATTTCTGGCTTGCCCTCGCCGACGAGGTCTTCAATGAAGGCATTTTGGCCATCGGCTAGCACCACGCGGCCGTAGCCTTTTTGCAGGAGCAAATCCAGCTCCTTGCTCATGGGGCGGTCGGGCTCGGTGCGCAGCAGCGGCGCCAAAATGGTGACGCGGGTGCCCGCCGCCAAACTCATTAAATAATCGACCACATCGGCCACCGTGTCCTTGCGCACCTGCTCGCCACTCACGGGCGAATACGTGCGGCCCACGCGGGCAAACAGCAGTTTGAGGTAGTCGTAAATCTCGGTGCTGGTGCCGACGGTCGAGCGGTTGTTCTTGATGCTAACCTTCTGCTCGATGGCGATGGCCGGCGAAATGCCCCGGATGTAGTCCACATCGGGCTTGTCCATGCGACCTAGGAACTGCCGGGCATAGCTGCTCAGACTTTCCACGTACATGCGCTGGCCCTCAGCGTACAAGGTATCGAACGCTAGGCTCGATTTGCCCGAACCCGAGAGGCCCGTCACCACGATAAACTTGTTGCGGGGCAGCGCCACGCTCAGGTTTTTAAGGTTGTGAACGCGGGCGTTTTTGATAACGATAAACTGGCGCGGGTCGAGGAGGTCGATTTCGTCGTGGGCCGGGGCGGCCACTTGCAGAGCAGAATTGTCGGACATGAATGCGGTAACGCCGGCCGGGGGTCGGAAGGTTTCGGGCGAGCGCGCAAAGGTCGGGCGTAATCGAATAAGCGGTTGGACTTTTTTACTACCGCCATTTCCTTGCTCGCACCCTCTGAAAAGGCGCTACTAGCTCAACCATTGCGACTTCACGCGCGTACTCTCGCTCGATGCTACTCGAAGAACTCCGTTCGCCAGTTGGGAAACTGTATTTGTCTATTCAGCAGCCCGACCAGGCCCAGTGGATTTATGCCGACTGGATGGGCTACCCCACCAGCAACAACGTGGCTGCCGGAGCCATCGCCTACCTCAACTGGATGCAGAAGCAGCGCCTCCACGCCGTGCTCAACGACAACCGCCACCTAGTGGGCCGCTGGGACAACTCGCTCGACTGGCTCGAGCAAACGTGGGTGCCCCACGCCGTGCAATGCGGCATCCGCTACTGGGCGCACCTCGACAATGCCGATGCCATGTCGGCACAGTCGGCCGCCGCGCTGCGCGCCCGCATCAAGGGCAAGTTTATAATGGAAATGTTCAGCGACCAGGCCGAGGCCGAAAGGTGGCTACGGCTGCGCCTAGCCCACCGATAGCCGGGTGCGGGCGTGCTCCTCAGTAACTACTTTCAGACCCGCCCCCACCCGACTGCCCGCCGCCGAACTGAAACCCGTCTGCGGCGGGCGCGGCGGGTACGTGGGCCGTTTGGGCCATTACCAACGATTCGAGGTTGAAATGGGGCGCGGCCTCGTCATCGGCGGCGGCGGTGAGGCCGTGGCGCGGGGTGCGCAGGTAGCGCAGGGCGGCCAACGACAGCGCCATTAGCAGCAGTCCGGCCAGGGTGGCGGCTATTTCGGGCGGCAGCAGGGCGCGGTAGTAGCGCACCGTGAAGATGGAAAACGCCACCGCCAGCACGCCCAGCCAGAGCAGCAGCCGGTCGTGCCGGCGCAGGCCCAGGTAAAGGTAAAGTAGCGGCACCACTGCCGTAAAAACGTAAAACGCCGGGGCCAGTGGCACTTGCGGCGATGGGCCGTAACCGCCCAGCAGCGCCGCATTGCCTTCCCGCACCACCAGATAATTACCCGCCAGATACAGCGTGGCTAGCGCCAGCGTACGCAGCACCAGCAGGCTGGGCCGGTAGTAAAAATAGCTTTTCCAGGTACGAGGCTTGCTAAGGGCAACGAGTAGGCCGGCCATCGCGGCCATCACGGCGAAGGGCAGCAGCAACTGCCCAAACGAGAACTGCAACAGCACATTAGCCAGCAGCCCCAGCGCGGTGCCAAACGTGGCGGCCGCTACCACGGGGTCGGCGTAGCGGGCCAGCGCCAGCAGCGCCGCCAGCAGCAGTAACAGCAGCTGCGGCCACGTACCGTGTGCGGTCAGCCAGAAATAATGCCCGCCGAAATGTTGCACATAGCCATACGGCAGCCATTTGCCCATACCGTACCCCACCAAGAAACGCCAGGCCAGCAAAGCGCTGTAGAGCAGCGCCATATCGACACCCGAGTGGTAGTGGCGGCCATTTTTGATAATCAGTTCCAGGCCGGCTAGGCTGCCGACCAGCGCCAGCACTCCCAGGCCCACTTCACTATCTAGCCGCAGGCCCACGCCCAGTGCCAGCAGCACGCTGCCCACGCCCAGCAGGGTGGCCACGAATAGCCCGACCCGCAAAAACAACACCGGCTGGTAGTAATCGACCGGGTGCGCGGCGTCGAGGGCGGCGCGCTGGGTTGGCAGCAGCAGGCCGCGTCGCTGCCAGCGGGCGGCGGCGGCGCGCACCGCATCGTGGTAGGGCCAGTTAGCCGGGTAGGCGCGGATGCTCATGCGAGGCGCAGGATTTTTTTGATGTTGAGGAACAGCAACACGATGCCCAGCAGCGTTAGCGGCAGGTACAGCACCAGCATCGGGGTTATCCAGTCGGTCGAGTTGCCTTTGGCTAGCGCCACCACCAGCACATACGTGAGGGCCACGTAGCTATAAGCCACGCTCAAAAGCAGAAATAAATACGATTGCGTGCGGCGGGCATACCACACCAGCCCCGCGCTGAGGCCCAATATCAGCCCCAGCCACAGCAGGCGATAAGCACCTGACTCATCGAACAATAGCGACATGGAGGCCAGCAACGCTACATTGGCCCCCAGCGCGAGGTAGGTGAAGGCAAAATGCCGCTTGCAGCCCAGAAACTCCGATAGCAGCCCGGCCGCCACGAGCGCCAGCCCCAGCAGCAGGGCCGGCAAGCTGAGGGCGCTGTGCCAAAGCAGCCCCTGCTGAAACACCTCCAGCGGGGCCACGCTCACGCCCACCCAGGTGGCCAGCGCCGTAATGGCCATCGAGAGCACCCCGCGGTGGTCGAAGCGGTAGGCTAGGGCGAAGAAAAGCACGGCTGGCAGTACTGTTGCTAGGCCATAGCGCGTGCCAAACAGCTCATATTGCACCTGCAAGTAGCCTTCGAGTACGAGAAACAACAAGCAGCCCAGCAACAGCAGATAATCGGCCGCGATACTGGTGCGCGGGGCCTCACGCCAAGTAAACGCTGGTGAGTGCCGCATCGCATAAGCAAAGGATGCACTCATAGCCAAGGTGATAGCAGCTATTATCACCCCGTGTCCAATGCTATCGATATGTTGATAAATGAGCGCTCCCACGCCCCCGGCCAGCAGCATGATACCCAGGTACAGCAGCGCCCGTAGCTCGTAGTGCAGCGAAAAAGGCCGCGTGCGCTCATCGGCCGCGATGGCGGCGACCTGGGCGGGCGGCAGCTGGCCCGCGGCTTCAAGGTCGGCCAGCAGGCGCAAAGTAGGAGACGGCATAGGGGCGGTACTAAGCAGGTGAAACCGGCCGTAAACATAGGCGGCAGCAGTTGGGCCGCCGCGGCGCGGCGGCCCAACTGCCAGCGGCTGCTCTTCGTATTGCGGCCTACTTACCTGCTTTTTTTATGGCCGAACTTCGTATTCAACCCAAAAAATCTACCCCTAGCCCCTGGCTGCTAGTCGCCCTGGCGGTAGTGGTGCTGGCCGTGGCGGCCTATTTCTACCTCCGCCCCGACCCCGCCGACGAGCCCGCGGCCGCCCCGGCCACTACCGCCGCGCCGGCCGCCCCCGACAGCTTGGCCCCCGGCAGCCCCGCCGCCGAGGCCCGCGCCACGCCCCCGGCCAGCGATTCCGTCGAAACTAGCCCGCCACTGGGCGATGCCTCGCCCGCCCGCATCCGGCTGCTGGAGCTGGCCCCGCAGCTGTCGCAGCTTGCCGACCGCGCCGACCTGCGCGACGACGCTACTATCCGGGAGCAGCGCGATAATTTTACCAGCGCCACCTCGCGCCTCGAGGACAATGACCCCAAGGCTAGCCTGCGCCCCGGCCTAGTAGCCGCCGCCAGCTTGCTGCTGGCCGTGCAGCAAAAAGCCTATCCTAACCTCGAAACCGAGGCCAACGCGCTCACGCTGCAAGCCAGCCAACTCTCGGGCCGCGATGCCACGCCCACCGAGCAAGCCCAAAACCGGGCCTACCTGGCCCAGGTGGCCTCTTTGCTCAATACCTTGAGCTACCCCCTTAAAGACGTGCTCTAAATCCGTTTGTTATGAGTTCTCCCATCCTGCGTCGTATGCGCGACCTACCCGATTTTGAGATGGCTACCGGTGACCCCGACCCCCGCGGCTGGCCCGTGCGTGGCGGCGATGGCCAGGCCTTCGGCACCGTAGTTGAGCTGCTCGTAGACCCCGAGTCGCGGCGCGTGCTCTACCTCAACGTCGAGTTGGAGCGCGGCCTGCCCGGCGTGCCCGCACCCGCCCCGCACACCGAAACCCAGATTTTGCTGCCCCTAGCGGCCGTCAACCTCGATACCGAAGGCAGCAGCGTATTCGTCACCACGCTACGCCGCGACACCATCAGCAGCTACCCGCCGTTCGTCGATTTTATCCTCCCCACCGAGTTTGAATCGGCTATGCAACAAGCCCTAGGTATCTAAGCAACATATATTTAAAAAAGAGAACGGTCGATGGCGTGGGGCTCAGCCCTGCACCATCGACCGTTCTCTTTTTGGGTGTTCTAATTATTCCGCACCATATCAGCTACGGCCGACACCCAATAAGGCTCTGAGTTGAGCGAGGGCACTAGCTGCCAATGCTCGCCGCCTTTTTCCTCGAATAGCTCGCGAAATTCCATGCCTACTTCGATGGTGGTTTCGAGGCAGTCGGCCACGAAGGCGGGCGAAAAGGCCAGCACTTTTTTGATGCCTTTGGCCGGAAACTCGGCGAGCACCTCGTCGGTGTAGGGTTGCAGCCACGGGTCGCGCAGGCGGCTTTGCAGGCGGCTCTGGAAGGTGACCGTATACTGGTCGTCGCGCAGCCCTAGGCCCTCAGCCAGCAGTCGCGAAGTGGCAAAGCATTGTGCCCGGTAACAGTAGCGGTTGTTCTTATTATAGGTGTTGCAGCACTTGCCCAGCTGGCAATAGCCCTTAAAGCTGCCTTTCAGCACGTGGCGCTCCGGTATGCCGTGGTAGCTGAATACAAAATGGTCATAGTCACCCTTGGCCATCTCGTCCTTACCACGCTGCACGATGCTGGCAATAAAGCCCGGCTCATCGGCAAAGGAGCTAATGAAGTTGATGCTCGGCACTATCCACCAGTCTTTTACAATGTCCATCACCTTCTCCTGCACCGAGCCGGTGCTGGCCGAGGCGTACTGCGGAAACAGCGGCAGCACCACAATGCGGTCCACGGCCGCATCGCGCAACTCAGCCAGCGCCGCCTCAATGCTGGGCTTCTGGTAGCGCATCCCGAAGGCCACTACGTACTCGTCGCCCAGCGTCTGCTGCAACGCCGCTTTCAGGTCGAGGCCGTGAAAAAGCAGCGGCGAACCGCGCTCGGCATCCCACAGCTCTTGGTAGATTTTAGCTGATTTGGGCGCGCGCAGCGGCACCACCAAGCCCCGAAAAAGCGGGTAGCGCACGGCGGCCGGCATATCAACCACGCGGCCATCGGTCAAGAATTCGTTGAGGTAGCGGCGCACGTCGCTGGTTTGCGGCGAGTCGGGCGTACCTAGGTTCACTAGCAAGACGCCAATGCGGCGGGTGGGGGTCGGCATTTATTTTTTAGCTATTGGCCGTTAGCCGTTGGCTGTTAGCTTATCAAAGCTCGCAACCAATGACCTAGGACCTATTTTGTAGTAACTGTACGTTTAACCAAAACGACAGCTTTTCGGCTTCAATTCAACTGCAAAAAAAGCTAATAGCTAACAACCAATAGCTAAAAGCACAAAAATCCGTACCTTTGCGGGCTCATTTTCAAAACTCTACCTCGCGTGAACCCCGAACCTAAGCCTCATCGTGCCGGCTTTGTCAGCATCATCGGTAAGCCCAATGTGGGCAAATCGACGCTGATGAACGCGCTCGTGGGCGAGCGCCTCAGCATCGTCACCAGCAAAGCCCAGACCACGCGCCACCGCATCCTGGGCATTCTCAACGGCGATGATTTTCAGCTAGTTTATTCCGATACGCCCGGCATCATCCAACCCAAGTACGAGCTGCACAACGCCATGATGGCCTTCGTGTACTCGTCGCTGGAAGATGCCGATGTGATTTTATTCGTCACTGACATCTACGAAAAGCACGATGAGGAACCCGTAGTCGAGCGCCTACGCAAGACGGTTGACACCCCCATCTACATCTTGGTCAACAAGATAGACCAGGCCGACCAGGCCGAAGTCGAAGCCAAATTGGCCTACTGGAAAGAGCAGCTGCCTAACGCTACCGACGTGCTACCCATCTCGGCGCTCAACGCCTTTGGCACCGAGAAGGTCTTGCAATTGGCCTTGGATAGCCTGCCTATCCACCCGCCCTACTACCCCAAAGACGAGCTAACCGATAAGCCCGAGCGCTTTTTTGCCGCCGAAATGGTGCGCGAAAAAATCTTCAAGCTCTACAAGAAAGAAGTCCCCTACAGCTGCGAAGTGGCCATTGAGGAGTTCAAGGAGGACGATGACATTATTCGCATCCGCGGCGTCATCTACGTCGAGCGCAACAGCCAGAAAGGCATCATCATCGGGGCCAAAGGCGAGGCGCTTAAAAAAGTAGGCACCTGGGCTCGCGAGGAAATGGAGAAGTTTTTCCAGAAAAAAGTGTTCCTAGAGTTGTTCGTGAAAGTGAATGAGAACTGGCGCACCGATGCCAAGGCGCTCACCCGCTTCGGCTACCAGTAACAATTAACTGTCATTGCGAGGAGGAACGACGAAGCAATCTTTCCTTCAACCCTCGTAAACGTCAGACATACAAGAAGGAAGGATTGCTTCGTCGTTCCTCCTCGCAATGACAAACGATTTAATACGACCTTTTTAACCCTAATTACTCCGGGTACTGCCGCGCCATTGGTCGGGCCGGCGGCTGGAGTCAACCACATGAATACCATTGCAATAGTGGGCCGCCCCAACGTGGGCAAGTCCACCCTGTTCAATCGCTTAGTGGGTCGCCGCCAAGCCATTATGGACAACCAAAGCGGGGTAACCCGCGACCGCCACTACGGCTACGGCGACTGGATTGGCCACAACTTCACCGTTATCGACACGGGTGGATATGTTTACAACTCGGATGATATTTTCGAGAGCGAAATCAACCGCCAGGTGAAGCTCGCCATCGACGAGGCCGACGTAATTCTGTTCATGGTCGATGCCGAAGCCGGCTTGCACGGTCTAGACGAGGAGTTTGCCCAGATACTGCGTCGCTACATCGGCAAAAAGCCCATCTACCTGGTTGCCAACAAAGCTGACACCAACCTGCGGGCGCACGGCTCGGGCGAGTTTTACGCCCTAGGTCTCGGTGAAACGGAGATATTCGCTATTAGCTCGGCCAATGGCTCGGGTACCGGCGAGTTGCTCGATGCCATCGTGAGCAACTTTGAGGAAGTGGGCGAGGAAGAGCCTAACTCGGAACTGCCCCGCATCGCCATCATCGGGCGCCCCAACGTGGGTAAGTCGTCGTTTGTGAACCTGCTGCTGGGCGAAGACCGCAGCATCGTGACCGATATCGCCGGCACCACCCGCGACTCTATCGAAGCGAAGTACAGTGCGTTCGGCCACGAGTTTATGCTGGTCGATACGGCCGGTCTGCGCCGCAAAGCGCGGGTAAACGAGGACATCGAATTCTACTCCAACATGCGCTCGCTGCGCGCCATGGAGGCCGCCGACGTGTGCGTGGTAATCCTGGATGCCAGCCGCGGCATCGAGGCTCAGGACGTAGCCATCATTGCCCTGGCTGACAAGAACCGCAAGGGCATTGTTATCTTGGTGAACAAGTGGGACTTAATCGAGGACAAGGAGACGAATACCGCCCGTGATTTCGAAGCGAAAATCATGGAGAAAATTGCTCCTATCGCTTACCCACCCGTCGTGTTTATCTCGGTGCTGAACAAGCAGCGGGTGCACAAGTCGCTGGAGGTTATCATGGAAGTGTACTCGAATAAGCGCCGCAAAATCCCGACTTCGCAGCTTAATGATGTGATGTTGAAGGAGATTGAGAAGTACCCGCCGCCCATCCAAAAGGGCAAAATGGTACGCATCAAGTACGCCACGCAGCTGCCGACCCACAACCCGGTATTTGCGTTCTTCTGCAACCTGCCGCAATACATCCCCGATTCCTACGCCCGCTACTTGGAGAACCGGATGCGCGAGCATTTCGACTTCACGGGCGTGCCGATTGGATTGGCCTTCCGAAAAAAATAAAAGTTTTTCTTTACGGGCGGGTTACCTCTACAGTTGGCCGGCATTAAGGGGCGAAACCAAGAAACTCCTTAAAATTTTCACCATGAAAAAAGTACTGTTCCTCGCCGTAGCTGCTGTTTCGTTCTCGCTCACTTCGTGCGACAGCAAGAAAGAAGATGCTGCTGAAGCCCAAGGCACCGAAATCAAAGAAGCTGGCGAAGCCAAAGCTGACGCTATGGAAGAGAAGGCTGATGCCGTTCGTGACTCGGCTACGAAAGTAGGCGAAGCTGTTGGTGACTCGGCTGACGCTAAAGACCCCAAGTAATTTCTCGGCGCTTGCGCCTCTTAAAAGTCCCTTCCCTACCCAGGGGAGGGACTTTTTCATTTTATTGCTGTATCTTTAAGTATAGAGACTATAAAAGGCCTATTTTTAGGATTATTACATTATTTTATTAGCATCAATTAGCTTTATCCTGCGTGACGTATGAGTGGCTTTACACCGAGCGTGCTGGTGGTGGAAGACAGCCCCACCCAAGCCAAATTACTGAGTGCCTGCCTGCTACAGCTGGGGCTACCCTTGGTGGGGCCGGCCGCCACGGCTACCGACGCCCTCACGCTATGCATGACCACTTGGCCAGCCCTGGCCATTATTGACTTGGGCCTAGCCGCCGGCCACGATGGCGTAGCCCTGGCGCAGGCCCTGCGCGAAAAAGGCCCCTTGCCGCTCATCTTCGTATCGGCCACCGACGATACGGTGCTGCTGGCGCGGGCGCGGGCCTTGCAGCCACTGGCTGTCTTACCTAAACCATTCACTATTACCAGCTTGCGCCGCATGGTGGAGCTGGCCATTTATGGACACGCCCGCACGCCGCTCGACTGGCAGGCCGCCCCAGCCGCAGCGGTGGCTGAACACGCCGCCTCCCCTTGGCTATTTGTGCGCGAGCGCGACGTATTGATGCGCCTCGCCGCCGCCGACATCACCTGCGTACGGACCGAGCAAAAGCACGCTGTCATCACGCTCGTATCGGGGCGGCGGCATTCGGTGCGCACCCCGCTGGCCGAATTGCTGCTGAGCCTGCCCGATACCTTTGTGCAGGTGCATCGGTCGTGGCTGGTCAACTTGAACTACATCGAGTACGTCGACCCACTGGCGGGCGTCATTCGGCTACCGGGTACGGTGGAAGCGCCTTTAGGCCGCACCTACCGCGATGAGCTATTACGCCGCCTTACGCTGATTTCATGAGGCGGGCTGTTGCGCGGACTTTGTAGTCCGCGTGCGGCCGGCGCGAAAACGCAGACTACAAAGTCCGCGCAACTGATATCGAAACCCTAACCTAGCCGCTGGCGGTTAAGCAAGGTGATGGACATTTCCACCCCCGAAGCCGCTGCCGCCTACTTTGCCGAGCGGCCCGACGCCGAATTGCTTTACCTGGCCCAGCACGCCGGCCAGTACCCACCGGCCGTGGGGGCCGCCGCCGTAGCCGAGCTGCAGCGCCGCGAACTGGTGCCCGTGGCCCCAACAGCGCCCGCGCCCGCCCCACCCGAAGCCCCCACCGAAACCTGGGGCCAGCTGCTACGGCAGCTTGGTAAGGGCCTATTTTGGCCCAGCCCGCCCTACATAGCAGTGCCCCTACTTATCGACCTTACCGTGCTGGTATGGCTGGCAATGGTACTCACTGGTGTTTCGCCCACCACGCCCACCGGGCACGAGCTTGTTATCTGGGGCTCCAACGTGAGCAGCCTCACGCTGCACGGGCAGCCGTGGCGGTTGGTTACGAGCCTATTTGTGCACGGCGGCATGACGCACCTCTTGCTCAATATGTTCAGCCTGTGGTTATTGGGCCTGATGCTGGAGCAGCGCGTCGGGGCTTGGCGGCTACTGGCCGTATACTTGGCCAGCGGCATCGCGGCCAGCCTGGCCACTGTGTGGTACCACGCGAGCGGCATCAACTCGACGGGTGCGAGCGGAGCCATTTTTGGGCTCTACGGCTTCATGCTAGTGCTGCTGCTGAGCAAGAAAATGGTACTCGACAAATCGGACCGCCGCGCTATGCTGGGTCTAATTATATACCTGGTATTAAGCAATTTAATTTCCGGCCTCACGGGTAATATCGACAATATTGCTCACGTCGGCGGCCTGCTGATGGGGCTGCTGATAGCCGGTCCATTAGCGGTATTTTCGATGAAGAAGGAAGCGTAAGCAACGACAAGTCTGAGTGTCCGTTCTTAATTCCTCATTCTTCGTTCTCAAAAATGATGCTTGCGCTCCAACAAGATGCCGTCAATCAGCCCGCTGTGGTGCGGGATATTCCTACGCCCACGCCCGCTGCTGGCGAGGTACTCATAAAGCTTCGCGCTGCTGCTCTCAACCACCGCGATGTCTGGATTCAGAAGGGCCAGTACGCGGGCATCAAGCTGCCCTGCACCCTCGGGGCCGATGGCAGCGGCGAAGTAACTGCGCTGGGCGAAGGTGTGCATGATATGGCTGTCGGTGATGCCGTTATCATCTACCCCGGCCTGGAATGGGGCGATAAGCAAGTAGCCCAGGGTCGCGATTTTCGGGTGCTGGGCATGCCCGACCCCGGCGTATTTGCCGAGTACCACACCACACCGACCAGCTACGTGCGGCCCAAGCCCGCCCACCTCGATTGGGCGCAGGCGGCAGCCCTGCCGCTGGCGGGCCTCACGGCCTACCGGGCGGCTTTCAGCCGGGCGCAGCTCCAGCCCGGCGAGCGCGTGCTCGTGACGGGCATCGGGGGCGGCGTAGCCCTCACGGCGGCGCAGTTTTGCGTGGCGGCCGGAGCCGAAGTATGGGTAACCTCCGGCGATGATGACAAGCTAGCGCGTGCCTTGGCCCTACCCGTCGGTCTGAAAGGCGGAGCCAACTACAAAGCCGAAGGTTGGGTAAAAGACCTCACCAAGCGGGCGGGCGGCTCGTTCGATGTTATCATCGACAGCGCGGCCGGGGCCGGCTTCGAGGCACTAGTCGATGCGGCCGCGCCAGGCGGCCGCATCGTGTTCTACGGCGGCACGCAAGGCAATATCACCTCGCTAACGCCCGGTAAAGTTTTCTGGAAACAGCTTAGTATCCTGGGCTCTTCCATGGGAAGCCTGCAAGATTTCGACGCTATGCTGGCTTTAGTCAGTGCGCATAAAATTGTGCCGGTGGTAGACAAGCACTTCCCTTTAGCTGAGGGCGAAGCGGCGCTGAAATACCTTGCCAACGGGCAGCAATTGGGCAAAGTGGTACTAGATATTGCGTAATGCGACGAGCATAGTAGTTACACCAAAGCAAAAGCGCCCGCAACACACGTTGCAGGCGCTTTTTTGGCTTGAAATTCAGCGCTTACTTCTTGCGGTACTGCGCGTTCAGATACGCCAATACGGGCGGCGTGATGTCCAGTCCTTTCTCTCCGTAGGCGATGGTGCCGCTTGGTGCGGCAATGAGTATCATCTTGTAGCCGTGGGCTTTGCCATAGGCTTCCACTTTCTTGTTCACGCTTTCGAGCACCGTTTGGGTCAGCTTAGCTTCGGCTTCCTGGGCCTGGGCCTGAATCTTTTGCTGCTCTACGGCACCCTGCTGCTGCTGGGCCTGCAGCTTCTGCTCGGCGGCGGCGCGCTGCTCGGCAGTGAGCGAGGCAGCGGTTTTCTGGTACTGCTCCACGGCCGTGCGGAAGCCGTTAACCAGCGTTTGGTTTTGGCGCTCCCAGCCTTTGGCCTTGGCCTCAAATGAGCGGCGGGCGTCCTTCATTCCTTGGTAGCCTTCAAGTAGTTTGTTAGATTCGACATACACGATGGCCCCGGCAGCGGGGGCGGGGCCAGCGGGTGCGGCCGCCGCAGGAGCTGCTGGTTCAGGCGTAGCAGCAGTTTCCTCTACAGGCGCGGGCGTAGCGGCCGTGTCGGTATCGGTAGTAGCGGCGGGCGCTTCAGTAGTCGTCACGGGGGCGGCGGCCACGGCTGCCGCCGGGCGCTGGTTGAAATGCAAGAAATACAGCACGGCCACCGCAATGAGCAGCACCGCATTAAAAGCTAGTTGGGCAGGATTCTTCATAGTAGCAAAGGTAGAGTCTGAAACAATTATCAGTTATCAATCATCAGTTATCACCTAACAATGCCTCACCTCAACCACCTGATAACTGATAATTGATGACTGATAATTGACTACACCGGCACGGCCAGGTGAATGAGTGCATCGCCCTGATTGACCACCGGCATGTGGTTGAAGCCAATGACGTAGCCGCTCATCGGCGACTCCAAGCGCACCGATTGCAAGCCATAGGGGTCGGATACGGAGCCGTATAACTGGCCTTTTTCCACGTAGTCGCCGAGCTTTACCATGGCCCGAAACAGCCCGGCGTAGCGCGCCCGCAGCCAGCGGTGGCGGTGGCACACGATGCTGGGCCGCGCCGGCACCGGGCCTTCGGTGGCGCTCATGCCTAGGTAGCGCAGCACCCGCAGCGTGCCCGCAATGGCCTCCTCAATGCCGGGCTCGTCGAGGCGCAGGCTCTCGCCGGTCTCATACACAATAATGGACTTGCCCAGCGCGTGGGCCGTGGCCCGCAGCGAGCCCGACCGCAGCCGGGCGTGCAGCGTGAAAGGCGCCGAAAAGGCGGCGGCCAAGCCATCGGTTACGTCGTCTTCGCCTAGCACGGCGCGTAGTTGCGGAAAATTGGCGCGGGCCGCCCCGCCAGTGTGGAAGTCGATGCCGACATCGACCAACGGCATAATCTCGCGCATGAAGCGGTGCGCCACGCGGCTGGCCAGCGAGCCCCGCGGGTGGCCCGGAAACGAGCGGTTTACGTCCTTCCCGTCGGGCACTTCGCGGCTAAAATTCAGAAAGCCATAGATGTTAAGAATCGGAATGGCGATAATGGTGCCCCGTGCGGGCTGCAACAAATCGCGCCGCAATAGTCGCCGAATGGTTTCGATGCCGTTGACCTCGTCGCCGTGCATGCCGGCCATCAGCAGCAACACCGGGCCGGGCTTTAACGACCGGATTACGTGCACCGGCACGTCGATAACCGTGCCCGAAGGCAGCTTGGAAATAACCAGCCGCGTAAGCACCCGCTCGCCGGGCTTGATGGTTAAATCATTAATGTAGAGCAGGTCGTCGGTCGGCATAGCTGGGCAGCAGGCAGGGATTCGGGCAAAAGCAAGCTGCGCTTCAAGAATCCGGCCAACTGCGGCGCTTTGCTGGCTTTACGGCAAGCTAAAGCTTACCGCACAGGGCTAGTCGGCGGCCGAGTCGGGGGCCGATTTTTTGGGCTTGGCTTTGCGCTTGCGCTCGGCTAGGGCGGCGGTGTAATCGATAATTTGGCCTGCGATGTCGAGGCCGGTGGCGCGCTCGATACCTTCGAGGCCGGGCGACGAGTTGACTTCCAGCACCAGCGGGCCGCGCTTGCTTTGCAGCATGTCCACGCCCGCAATGCCCAAGCCCAACGCCTTGGTAGCCAGCAGCGCGGCGGCTTTTTCGCCCCGGCTCAGCTTCACGAGCGTGCCCACGCCGCCGCGGTGCAGGTTCGAGCGAAACTCGCCCTCCTTGCCCTGCCGGCGCATGGCGCCCACCACTTCGCCGTTCACCACGAAGGCGCGCACGTCGGCTCCTTTGGCCTCCTCGATAAACTCCTGCACCAGGATGCGGGCCTTGAGGTTGTGGAAAGCTTCGATAACCGATTGGGCGGCTTTGGCGCTTTCGGCCAGCACCACGCCCAGGCCCTGCGTACCTTCTAAGAGCTTGATAATGACCGGGGCGCCGCCTACGTGCTCGATGAGCGCGGGCACGTCGTCGGTGAAGTTGGCGAAGGCAGTTTTGGGCATGCCCACCCCAGCGCGGCTCAGGATTTGGGTTGAGCGCAGCTTGTCGCGCGAGCGCACGATGGCTTGGCTGTCCACGGCGGTGCGCACTTTCATCATTTCAAACTGCCGCACCACGGCCGTGCCGTAAAACGTGACCGACGCCCCGATGCGCGGAATAATGGCGTCGGGCCGGGGCAGCGGCCGGCCCTGGTAAATGATGTCGGGCTGACCGCGCTCCAGCACCAGGCTGCACTGCAAATGGTCGATAACCTGGGCGTCGTGGCCCCGCTCCTGCGCCGCCGCCACCAGCCGCTTCGTGGAGTACGATTTAGGTTCTCGCGAAAGAATAGCCAGGTTCATAAAATAAATACCAGTACTAACCGATTAAAATAAACAACAACTATGCGCGCCGCCCACCGGCCGGCGCACCTGCTTCAACTGCTAAAATTTGCCTGCGAAAGGTGTTTGTCGCTGCCAAGCTACGGCTAAACCGGGCCATCGGCGGCAGGTTTTGGGGGCAGCTGGCGGGCAGCGGCCCGGCGCTCAGCCTTGTACGACAAATCGCGCTTGGCCACATCGACCACGAAGCGGCCTAGGCGCAGCAGCGTGCGGCCCAGCAGCACGGGGTGGCGCAGGTCGGCGCGGTTGGCCAGCGAAAATTCGGTGGTGAAATCGCGGCCGTAGAGGCGCACGGTGGTGGTGATGACGAAGCGCGACTGCACCTCGCCGTTGGAGGAGCGAATGTCGCGCCGGTCGAACTCATGGAAGGCCAGTGGGCGGCCATCGGTGGCGGGGTGGCCGGGGTCGAGCAGGCGCACGTGCAACACGGGCTGGCCGGTGATGGGGTCGGGCGCCAGCCGCACTTCGTCGCAGTGAATGGCGCTGGTGTAGGCGCCGGTATCGACTTTGGCCTGCACGCCGCGCACGGCCAGCGCGGGCAGGTCGATGAGCTCACGGCGACCTAGCAGGCGTTTTTTCTTCAGCTTTAACATGGGCTAATGCATGCGTGACGCGAACAGAAACGACGAAGCAGCCTTCTCTTCACAGTCGCTAGTGGTAGCTGCTGTAAAGAAAAGGCTGCTTCGTCGTTTCTGCTCGAAAGGGCACGTAGGTTAAGGCGTCGCTACGCTCTTCAACGGCCCGACTGTGTTCAATTAATACTGCTGCTGGTTCAGCAGGCGCTCGTATTCGCGCTGGGTGCGCTCGCCCCGGTTGAGGGTGCTGTAGGCGGCGAAGCCTTGCAGCACCAGCCCAATACCCCAAAAAGCGGACGTCCAGATGGGCCAGGGCAGTTCGTGGTGGTGGCCGTGCGCTTCGGGCAGCAGCGCCCATAGCAGCCACAGCCCGGCATTAACGAGCAGGTATACCACCAAGTGGCCCTGAAACTTGGTGCGGGCCTTGGCAATCTGCCACAGGCGCTGGTCGCGGGTGGCATCGAAGGGAGCGGTGGCGAGGCGGAGGGGCTGCATGGCGATTGAAGGTTAGCGGTGGTTGGAAGTGATGGTCAAATGTAGACTTTTGCCCTACCCCTCCGCAATTCGTACTTACCGAAGCGTTGAAGCCCCTTACCGAAGCCGCCCAAACGCCGCCCGAAGCGGCACGTACACGCGCCCAAATACCGTCCTTTTTCCTATGTCAACTCTCCCTTCCCGCCTGCGCATCGTGCAGGGCGACATCACCAAAATCGATACCACGGCCATCGTCAATGCGGCCAATACATCGCTGCTCGGCGGCGGGGGCGTCGATGGGGCCATTCACCGCGCGGGCGGCCCCCAGATTTTGGCCGAGTGCCAGCAGATTCGGGCGCGGCAGGGCGGCTGCAAGGTGGGCGAGGCCGTCATTACCAGCGGCGGGCGGCTGCCGGCGGCTTACGTTATCCACACTGTCGGCCCGCACTGGAATGGCGGCCAAAAAGGCGAGCCCACAAAGCTGGCCAATTGCTACCGCAACAGCCTATAAATTGCGACCGATAAAGAGCTGGACTCAGTCGCCTTTCCGGGCATCAGCACGGGCATTTATGGCTACCCCAAGGCCGAGGCAGCGGCCGTAGCCGTGCGCGAGGTGCAGCAGTGGCTAGCGGCGCACGAGTACCCAAAAGAGGTGGTTTTCGTGGTTTTTGACGAGGAGGCCAAGCAGCTGTACGAGCAGGAAGTTGCACGGGCTTTGTAGTCCGCGTTTCTGTCTCAGCCGCACGCGGACTACAAAGTCCGCGCAACTACTATACCGCTACGCCGATGCCTTCTACACGCTCCTGCACCTGGCGCATGAGCCAGAGCGGTGTGCTGGTTGCCCCGCAAATACCGACGCTGGCGGCATTCACAAACCACTCCTCTTGCAGCTCGTTTTCATTTTCGATGAAGTAGCTACGCGAGTTCACGGCGTTTACCACCGTAAATAGCGCCTTACCGTTCGAGCTTTTGCGGCCGCTCACGAACAAAATCACGTCGTGCTCCTGGGCGAAGCGGGCGAGCTGCGGCTCGCGGTTGCTCACCTGCCGGCAAATGCTGTCGTTGGCATCGAAGCTTTCGAGTTCGCCGCCGGCCGCCGCAATGCGGTCTTCGATGAGCGCCTTCATCTTGTAGAAGCCAGCCGTGCTCTTGGTCGTCTGGCTAAAAAGCGTGACGGGGCGCGTGAAGTCAATCTGGTCGAGGTCGGCCTCGTGCATTACGATGATGGCCTGGTTGCGCGTTTGGCCCGCGAGGCCGATAACCTCGGCGTGGCCGGGCTGGCCGTAGAGCACTATTTGGCCGTTGTCGCGGGTGGTGGCGTCGAAGGCGTGCTTCACGCGGTTTTGCAGCTTTAGCACTACCGGGCAGCTCGCGTCGATGAGCTCCAGGTTGTTTTGCAGGGCCAATTGGTAGGTTTCGGGCGGCTCGCCGTGCGCCCGAATCAGCACCTTGCAATCGTGCAGCGTGCCGAGCTGCTCACGGTCTATCACGCGCAGGCCCTGCTTGTTGAGGCGCTCCACTTCCATGCGGTTGTGCACGATATCGCCGAGGCAATACAGGGTTTCGGCCCCGCTGTTCAGCTCATCTTCGGCCATTTGGATGGCGAACTCAACGCCAAAGCAATAGCCGGAATTTTTATCGATGGTAACCTGCATAGTAGCTAGATAACAGCCCGGCGAGTTGCGGGGTTCGAAAAGGTAAAGGTACGCTAGTGTACCGTAAGCTTTAGCTGGCGAGCGAGCGTAGCGAGCAACAGCGTAAGCAAACACCGCACCAGCCAAAGCGTATGCGGCCCATTCCCGACCTTTGCCGGTCCGCGCCCGGCCATGCTGTTCAATTCGCTCCATTTTCTCGTTTTTTTCCCGCTGATGGTGGGGCTCTACTACGCCCTGCCGGCGCGCTGGCGCGCCCCGCTACTGCTGGCCAGCAGCTATTATTTTTATTTTAGCTGGCGGCCCAGCTATACGCTGCTACTGGCCGCCACCACGCTGCTCGACTACTACAGCGGCGTGCGCATGAGCCGCCTGGGCACCAAGCAGCAGCGGCGGCCCTGGCTGTACCTCAGCCTAGCCAGCAATTTGGGCACGCTGTTCATTTTCAAGTACTTCAATTTCTTTCGCGATACGGCGGGCGCGCTCGCCACGGCGTTACACCTGCCCTACGCCGTGCCCGTACTGGAGCTGGTGCTGCCGGTGGGCGTGTCGTTTTACACGTTTCAGTCGGTGGCCTACATCGTGGATGTGTACCAGGGCAAGCTGGCGGCGGAGCAGAAGTTGGGCCGTTTTGCGCTGTTTGTGGCCTTTTGGCCGCAGCTGGTGGCCGGCCCCATCGAGCGCGGCGGCCAAATGCTGCCGCAGCTGCGCCAACCCCACGAGTTCGACTACGACAACGTAGCCACCGGGCTGCGGCTCATGGCCTGGGGCATGTTCAAGAAAGTGGTCATTGCCGACCGGCTGGCGCTGCTGGCCAACCCCGTTTTCAACCACCCCCGGCAGTTCGACAGCCTGGCGCTGGTGCTGGCGGTGGCCGCGTTTATGGGCCAGATTTACGCCGATTTTTCGGGCTACACCGACCTGGCGCGGGGTGCGGCGCGGGTGCTGGGCTACCGGCTGGTGCTCAATTTTCGGCAGCCCTATTTAGCTACCTCGGTGGGCGATTTTTGGCGGCGCTGGCACATGTCGCTGTCTAACTGGTTTCGCGATTACGTCTTTATTCCGCTGGGCGGCAGCCGCCGCAGCCCCGCCCGCAACTACGGCAACGTGCTGCTGGTGTTCTTATTAAGCGGCCTTTGGCACGGCGCCAGCTGGACCTTTGTAGTGTGGGGCGCGCTGCACGGCCTATACCTGGTACTTGAAAACTGGTCGGCCCCGCTGCGCGCCCGGCTGGCCCAAGCCACCGGGCTAGCCGCCCGGCCGCGCCTGCACCGGGCGCTGGCCACGGCCGCTACGGTAGCACTAGTAGCCTACGCCTGGATATTCTTCCGGGCCAATACCCTGCCCGATGCTTTTTACATCAGCACGCATTTGGTGCAAGGCTGGGGCCACCTCCACCTGCCGCAGCTGCAAGCGCTGATGGCGGGCCTGGGCCGCCATTTCGTGGCCGAGTTGGTGGTAGCGGTCGGTGCAGTGGCCGTACTCACCGCCGCCGACTACCGCGCCGAGCGCGGCCCGGTATCGGTATGGCTGGCGCGATGGGCCGCACCGATGCGCTGGGCCGGCTACCTGGGGCTGCTGCTGGCCACGCTGTTTTGCGGCATTTTTGGCAGCAGCCAGTTTATTTATTTTCAATTTTAAGCTGCTTTCGCCATGCAAAAACTGCTTTTGCGCCTGACGCTGCTGCTCGGCACGGCCGCGCTGCTGGGTGGCCTGGGCATCTGGCTGGGCCTGAGGCGCGGCTACGTCGATGCGTTTTATGCCCGTTTTGCGAGCCCGCCGGCTCGCTCGCTGGTGCTGGGTACTTCGCGGGCGGCGCAGGGCATCAAACCCGACGTGCTGGCGGCGCAACTACAACGATATGAGGGACCGTGGCTCAACTACGCCTTCACGCTGGCTGAGTCGCCGTATGGGCCGGGCTACTTGAGCAGCATTCAGCGTAAGCTGGCGCCAGGCACCAAAAATGGGCTATTCGTGCTGGCCGTGGACCCTTGGTCACTGTCGCTGCCCAAGGATGTGAAGCGGGGGAAGTACCCGTTTCTTTCTAAAGCGGGGACTTTGCAACGGCTTGCGGGCGGCAAGGGACCGGTCATTTTTCCCGAAGAGCAGTCGATGGTCAGCCAATTAGCTGATGTCAGCCAAAATCCTAACCTAGATTATCTGGCGCACTACCTACGCAAGCCATTCTACCAGTTGCTGCTAAATGCGGACACGGCCCATGTAGTCGAGCGCTTGCACCCCAATGGTTGGCTCGAAATAGCCCTGCCGCCGCCCTCGGCCGATACCGCACTGCTACGCCGCCGCACAGCCGACAAACTGGCTACCTACCGCAAGTTGGCGGCTAACAGTTCATTTTCGGAAGACCGCTACTATGGCTTGTTGGAAACCATCCGGTTTTTGCAACAGCATGGCCAAGTCGTGCTAGTGCGGCTACCGACCGGCGCGCAAATGGCTGAATTAGAGAAGCAATACATTCCTGGTTTTGACAACCGAATGCGCAGCTTCACAGATATTTCGCACGTGCCCTACCTCAACTATCTCGACCAGCCCTACCCCACCAACGACGGCAATCACATTACCCGCCAGGCGGCCGAGCAATTCAGCCAGCGGTTGGCGGCAGACATTGCGCGGCTAAGCAACTAGTTTTTACCGCGGAAAGCGCGGAAGATTTCGCGGACGAGCGCGGAAGCCGACTAGTCGTTGCCTATGCGCTCGTTTATCTTGTGGGCGTAGGCGGCGAAAAGGGCCGATGAAACCTTATCAAGCACAAAATCCACTTGCTCGGTGATGGTGATGTGCGTGGTGTCGAGCAGCACGGCATCGGCGGCGCGGCGCAGGGGGCTTTCGGCGCGGGTCGAGTCGATGTGGTCGCGCTTGCGCAGGTTTTCTATAATATCCTCTAAGGGCACGATTTCGCCTTTGGCGGCTAGTTCTTCCTGGCGGCGCAAAGCACGAATTTCAACCTCAGCAGTCATGAAAATCTTGACCTCGGCATCCGGGAAGACGGTGGTGCCGATGTCGCGGCCATCCATCACCACGCCGCGCTTGCGGCCCATGCGCTGCTGTTGGGCCACCATGGCGTGGCGCACTTGGGCGATTACCGATACCTCGCTCACGGAGTTGGAAATCCGCATCTGACGAATATCATCCTCCCGAATCTGGTCGTTCAGGCACAATTCGTTGCGGCCGGTACGGCGGTTGCGCTTGAAACTGATGTGAATATCGTCGTGCAGCGCCCGCTCCACGCGCTCCATATCATCAAACGAAATATCGTTTTCGAGCAAGTACAGGGTAACGCCCCGGTACATGGCCCCGGTATCGAGGTAGGCGTAGTGGAGGGCGGCGGCAACGGCCTTAGCAGTAGTGCTTTTGCCACACGAGGAATAGCCGTCAATGGCAATAACGAGGTTTTTCATAAACACGCGAAAGTGGCCATTGGCCCCGCAAGATTACGAAATCTTAGCCTTTTGCGCAGCCGACCGCTCGGCCAGCCGCCACGGCACCGAGGCAAAAAAGGCCGCTACTGAGGCTGTAGCGCCCTTATCCAGCTGTTCTTTTACCAGAAAAAATGGGTTAAAAAAAAGCTGACCCGCAATGCCCACGCCCGTAGTGCCATCGGGACCAGCGGCCCACTCGCCGCGGTAGGTACGCACCAGACACTCGCCCAAATAGCACCCTATGGCGGTGCAAAACCCCTCGCGCTCGGCCGGGGCCAGGCTGCGGCGCTGCGCGTCGATAACGCGGCTGAGGTGCGTGATTTCTTCTGTGCCGTAGCCCGCCAGATTTAGCTGCTGGCGCACGTCTTCGGCAGTAGTAGTAAGGGCGTGGGCCTGGGGCGATTGGTCGGGCATGAGCGATAATAAAGCCAGCTTGGCTGGCCGTGGAATAAATTATTTGCTATTGACTGGAGTAGCGGGCGGGCAGGCTACGTAGCGCCGCATTATCTGCACAATTTCATTGTGGCCCAACTTACCGCTCGCAATTTCGGCCGCTAGTACGGGGCAGCCCTGCACGATAATTAGCATCGCTTCCTTAAATTCCTTTTTACGATTCGGCAGCAGCTGCATCGGCGTTTGTGGCAGTTGCAAGAGGTAGCGCGGCTCGCCCAGCAGCCGCAGTACCTGCACGCCTTGCATGTTAAAAACTGACTCCGAAAAATCGGAAGCATCCACGTCGATGGGCAGCGTACGCACGGCCAAAAAGGTATCTTGCGCCACTTCGAGCTGGTGGAGGGCGGCGGCCGTCAACACAAGTTTTTTCTTGCCTTCCTCCTTTATGGTGAGCCGCAGCCCGTCAAACAACATTTTTTGGGCTTGGTGCCAACTACCATCGGCTAGCTGGTAGCTACCGCTGCCTTTACGGGCATCGGGGTTGCCGTTGTTGCCGTACATAGCCGGGTTGGACCAGTTTGGCGGCGGCACCTTCGGCGTATAGTTGTACTGCGGCATAGGCGCAAACTGGCCGTAGCCCGCCCGCGTCAGGAGTAATCCTAATGCTAGCAGTTTGAGTAATTTTTTAGTCATAGCAACCACAAAGATGCGTTGAGCAGTGGTACTAAAACATGGCTCCTTACTTGAAAACTACTCGGTCGTACGCAGGCTAGAGCCTGCGGGACGGCGAGCCTAGTGGCCGCAGGGGCAGGGCGTAGTTTTGCCGGCGTGGCTCTTGTACCAGCGGGTTTTCTTCTGGAGCGAGTTGTGGCGGGCGCAGCCGCTAGCAGTGCTGAGCACGGCCACCAGCAGCACGCCGGCGAGCAAACGGGAGTTACTGAATAGCTTCACGGCAAGAATATTTTTTAGTAAAAGTAATTTACTGCAATTTAGGTTACCCAACGCGGGCGGCCGGGCAGTTAGTTTATTCAGCTTCAAATGGCTACTGATTTTTCGCTTTCCGTCAACCTGGTCGACATTCCGGGCCGCCTTATTTACCCGGCTACGCTGCGCGTGGCCGATGGCCGCATTGCGGCCATTGAGGCTGTGCCGGGCGCTACTAGCCCCGACGACGCCCTACCCTACGCCCTGCCGGGCTTTGTCGATGCCCACGTGCACGTCGAAAGCTCGTTGCTGGTACCCAGCGAGTTTGCGCGGCTAGCGCTGCCCCACGGCACGGTGGCTACCGTGAGCGACCCGCACGAAATCGGCAATGTGCTGGGCGTGGCCGGCGTGCAGTACATGCTGGATAATGCGGCGCAGGTACCGTTTAAATTCTGCTTTGGCGCGCCGAGCTGCGTGCCGGCCACGCCGTTTGAAACGGCCGGCGCCGAGATTACGGCGGCCGATATTGAAACGCTGTTCCAGAACCCCAAAATAGGCTATTTGGCCGAGATGATGAACTGGCCAGGTGTGCTCAATCGCGACCCGCTGGTGATGGAAAAAATAGACTTAGCCCTGCGCTACGGCCGCCCTGTGGATGGCCACGCCCCCGGCCTGCGCGGGGCCGATGCCGAGCGCTACGCCAGCGCCGGCATCAGCACCGACCACGAGTGCTTCACGGCGGATGAGGCCCGCGACAAGCTGGCGGCCGACATGAAAATTCTCATCCGTGAGGGTTCGGCGGCGCGCAATTTCGATGCCCTTATCGAGCTGCTGCCGCGCTACTACGACTGCCTCATGTTTTGCTCCGACGACAAACATCCCGATACGCTGCTGCTGGGCCACATCAACCAGCTAGTGGCGCGGGCCGTGGCGCTGGGCTACAGCGTGTTTGAGGTGCTGCAAATGGCCTGCGTGAACCCTGTGACGCACTATAAACTGCCCGTGGGCCAGCTGCGACCCGGCGACCCGGCCGACTTTATCGTGGTCGATAACCTAACCGATTTCGCGGTATACCAAACCTACCTCAACGGTGAGCTGGTGGCCGAAGACGGCCATTGCCTGCTGCCTGCTGCCCCGGTGTCGGTCATCAATAATTTTCATGCCGAGCCAATACAGGCTAGTCAGTTGGCTGCTGCCGCTCGCCCTAATCAGCCACTCACGCCCGTTATCGAGTGCTTTGATGGGCAGCTAATTACCGCCCAACGCGACCTAACGCTGCCCGCTACTAATGGCCAATCGCAGCCCGACCTGGAGCAAGACGTGCTCAAGCTGGTTGTGCTCAATCGTTACGCGCCCAGCGCGCCGCCCGCCGCGGCTTTCATCAAGGGTTTTGGGCTGAAAGCGGGCGCGCTGGCCAGCAGCGTGGGCCACGATTCGCACAATATCACCGCCGTAGGCGTCGATGATGAGAGCCTAGCCCGCGCCATCAATGCCGTGGTAGCTGCTAAGGGTGGCCTGGCCGCCGTAGGCCCCGACGGAGCCGAATTGGTACTGCCACTGCCCGTGGCCGGCCTCATGTCCGACCAGCCGGGCGCGGAGGTGGCCGCCGCCTATTCCAAGCTCGACAACTTTGCCAAGGCGCAGCTCGGCTCAGGCCTACAAGCGCCCTTTATGACACTGTCCTTCATGGCCTTGCTAGTTATTCCCAGCCTTAAGCTCAGCGACAAAGGCTTGTTTGATGGGGAGAAGTTCGAATTTGTGGTAGCGGGTAATTAGAAAGCAGTCAGATGAGCATGACCGCTTTTATCAGAAATCTTAACTAAACCACAAAGCCCGGTTGCCTGAACTATGCAGGCAACCGGGCTTCTTACTTCAAACCAACTACTATTGCTTCGCAGGCGTGGCGCTCAAATCGGTGTCAAAGCGCTTGGCCAGCAGGCGTTGCAACTTCTCCTCGGTGAGGGGCTTAGTGAGGTATTCTACGTTGGGGTATTGGGCCACGCGGGCGGTGTCGGCGGCGTGCATCGAGGTCGTGAGCACGGCCACCACGGTGCGGTCTTGCACCGCCGCAGGCAGCTGGTTGTACTGCTCCAGAAACTCGAAGCCGCTCATACCGGGCATTTTCAGGTCCACAAAAACCAGGTCGGCGGCGGGCGCAGGCGTATTAGCCGCATCCTGCCACAGGAAGCGACAAGCCTCCTCGGCCCGCGAGAAGGTGCTCACCTTGCTGGCCAGGGCCAGGCGACCGAGCAGGCGGTTGTTAAGGAAACTCGTCGTTTCGTTGTCATCCACCAGCACGATATGATTAAGCACTTCCATATATTTTCTCAGTTTTTGATTACCTCTACGAAGTTAACACTAACTAGCCGCATTAGTACCGCGGTCGGCTTTGCTACAGCCAGCCCTGGGCGCGCATCCAGTCGTCGTTGTAGATTTTGCCGAGGTAGCGGGTGCCGTGGTCGGGCAGCACAATCACCATCGTATCCTCCTCTTTGAGGTGCTCACGGGCATATTCGAGCGCTCCGTGGGTGGCCGAGCCGCAGCTCCAGCCCACAAACAGGCCTTCCTCACGGGCCAAGCGGCGGGTCATGAGCGCGCCATCCTGGTCGGTTACTTTCACGAACTGGTCAATGACGTCAAAATCCACGTTTTTGGGCAGGATGTCTTCGCCGATGCCTTCGGTTTTGTAGGGGTAAATTTCGTTTTCGTCGAAAATACCCGTCTCCTTGTACTTCTTAAATACTGAGCCGTAGGTGTCGATGCCCAGCGTGTACACGCCGGCGTGCTGCTCCTTGAGGTACTTGCTGATGCCGCAGATGGTACCGCCCGTACCCACGCCGCAGGCCAGGTGCGTGATTTTGCCCTCGGTACCGGTCCATATTTCGGGGCCAGTGCTGACGTAGTGCGCCGCCGTGTTCGACATATTGTCGTACTGGTTGGGGTAGAACGAGTTGGGCGTTTCGGCGTTGAGGCGGCGGGCCACCGAGTAGTAGCTGCGGGGGTCGTCGGGGGCTACATCGACGGGGCAAATGACGACCTCGGCGCCCACGGCGCGCAGGATGTCCTGCTTTTCCTTGCTCTGCTTGTCGCTCATCACGAAGATGGTTTTGTAGCCCTTCGCGATGGCCGTGAGCGCCAGGCCCATGCCCGTGTTGCCACTGGTGCCCTCGATAATGGTGCCGCCCGGCTTGAGGATACCGGCCGCCTCAGCGTCTTCTATCATGCGCAGGGCCATGCGGTCCTTTACCGAGTTCCCTGGATTAAAATACTCTACCTTAGCGAGTACAGTGCCTTTGATACCTTCGGTAACTTTGTTGAGCCGCACGAGCGGCGTGTTGCCGAGGGTTTCGATGATGTGATTGAAATACATACTAATAAGGTGGGAGGGAAAATGAAGCGGCGATTGGGCCACAAAGGTAGGCAAGGGCCTCAGGTGCGGGCGGCGGCAAGTTTGGGTGTGCACATTGCCCGGCCCGGCCCTACTTTTGCCCCAATTCATTCCTCCCAACAAGTCAGCCGCCCATGAGCGTTCTCGTCAATAAAGATTCCAAGGTCATCGTGCAGGGCTTCACCGGCTCCGAAGGCTCGTTCCACGCGCAGCAAATGATGGATTACGGCACCCAGGTAGTGGGCGGCGTTACGCCCGGCAAGGGCGGCACCGAGCACCTCGGCCGGCCCGTGTTCAACACCGTAGCCGACGCCGTAGCCGCTACCCAGGCCGATACCAGCATCATCTTCGTGCCCCCGGCTTTCGCCGCCGACGCGATTCTGGAAGCCGCGCAAGCTGGCATTAAGGTTATCGTGACCATCACGGAAGGCATCCCGACCAAGGACATGATTGCCGTGAAGCACTACCTCAAGGACCGCCCCGGCATCACGATGGTAGGCCCAAACTGCCCCGGCGTTATCACGGCCGGCGAGTGCAAAGTGGGCATCATGCCCGGCTTTATCTTCACCAAAGGCCGCGTGGGCATCGTTTCGAAGTCCGGCACCCTGACCTACGAAGCCGTTGACCAGCTCACCAAAGCCGGCCTGGGCCAGACCACGGCCATTGGCATCGGCGGCGACCCCATCATCGGCACCACCACCAAGCAGGCGGTAGAATTGCTGATGAACGACCCCGAGACGGAAGGCATCGTGATGATTGGCGAAATCGGCGGTGGCATGGAAGCCGAAGCCGCCCGCTGGATTAAGGAAACCGGCAACAAGAAGCCCGTCGTGGGCTTCATTGCCGGCCAAACCGCGCCTCCCGGCCGCCGCATGGGCCACGCCGGTGCCATCGTAGGCGGTGCCGACGACACGGCCGCCGCCAAAATGGCCATCATGCGCGAGTGCGGCATCCACGTGGTGGATTCGCCCGCCGAGATTGGCGACACTATGTTGAAAGCACTGGGCGGTAAGTAATTTATTGCTTGTTCTGTAGCAGAAAAGCCCCGACTTTCGTTGGGGCTTTTTTATTGCTCAATTCATTCCTTCTTTTCCTGATTCTGATGCGCAAAATTATACAGTTATCACTCGCTACATGCCTGTTGCTAAACACGGCTTGCCGCAAGGAAATAGAAACGATTGTGGTGCAGGAAGTAGACAAGCAATACAGCTGGTCACCCAATAGAGGATTTTATGGAAATTTCAACATTTTAGTAGGGTCGGGTAAAGGTCCTAACGGCCTGTATTTTCAACAGCCCGGCGGTTTTGCGGCCTTTTTAGGGGCGCCCACAGGCCCACTTAGCCTCACGCAGTACATATTCGGAGGTCCGACTGACATCAATGTACGTAACCCGATAGGTCGCGATTTTTTTGTCACTTATTATGACTCGCTGGTGCATATCGTTCCTAACACTCACCCCGTAATGGGCGGGGCGGGCTGTTTCATTCGGCTCAAAAAGCTGGACCCGCAGGTTTTACAAGTCCAACGCAATTTTTTCAGCTTCAATAAGCTGGCCGCTATCAGCAATAATAATTACGTACTTATTCCCTACGAAACCACCCGTAAAGACGCTAAAAACAGGTTAGTGTTAGCGCACATCACAACGGCGTCTACACTTTACTACCCTGTATACGCGGCACAAAGCCGGATTATTGAGCTGCCCATAACAAGCGGCATTTATCCTTACATGCCCACCCTCCTCATGGCTTTCGACGATTACTTTTTGGTTGATTGTGGCTCGGAAGGCGTGTACAAAATAACTGAGAGCGGCAGCGTCCAGCAGGTTATGCCGGCGAACACGGGGGTCAATACGTTTTTTAAGTGGCGAGGTGCGCTCTACGCCACGCTCGATGGGCAAAGGCTCGCGGTGTCTACTACCAATGGCGATACGTGGCAGATAACTTCGGGAGGCCCCAACATGCTGTACACCACTATTCACCCGATAGGCGATAGTTTGGTTGGTATATCCCACACCTTGGGCGGGCCCTTATTTGCCTTCAACCTAGATATGGCCAAGAAACGCTGGCGCATTCGCCCGCTCAAGGATGATGGCCTGAATCAAACTGCTATCAATGGCCTCGAAACCTGGGGCGACACGGTATATCTAGCTACAAGCGGCGGCCTGTACAAGCGGCCGCTCAGCAAGTTTTTCGAGACCAAGCCCTAACCGGCTGCGACGGCCTTTGCCCGAACGGCCGCTTGCACCACCTGTTTCGTGCGCCCAACTAGCCGGGCTACTAGCGCGGGCTGACACACCGCCCCCAGGCTCATAAAAAAGGCCGGCAACTGGCGCTGGCCTCGGCCTGGCCGCGTTGGCGCACCAGGGGCATGAGGGGCTGCATGGGCGCATACACGGTGCAACTGGTAGCCAGCAGCAATAAGGCACCGCCCAGTAGGTTACTAAAAATAGCTGTTGCATACGTCCCGCTGTGAAAAGGTGGTACCCTGTGGCTTTGGCCTGCCTACTGCCCACGGTGCTTTAGCAGGTCGGGCCGGAAGATGATGCCCACGCTTACCAGCATCGAAACCGGCGCGGTGCGTGGGTTAAATGATTTGTCTTTGTTGCCGCCCGTGGGCAGCGACAAGCCCAGCGTGCCCTCGCCCTGCACCACGCCATGCCCCACCCGCGCAAACAGCGTAGGCTCGATAAAAAAACGATTGGTGGGCACAAACGGCTGTCCCTCGTAGCTGAGGTGCTGGTAATCGACCAGCGTGCCGCGCACCGAGGCCCCACCCGTGACGAGTGCGCCCAGCGGCCGGGCGGCGTACACCTGCCCGTAGTAGCGCAGGTACCGCGCCTCGTAGCGCCCCGAAATGACGGGTAGTGGGAGTATGTAGAAAACTGCCACATCCAGGCTGTGCAGACTGACGCTGGCAAACCCCACCCCGCCCACTGCTGCCAGGTACCAGGCCGAGCGAGCGCTGGGGGCTTGGTAGTAGCCCAGGCCTAGCCCCACCTGCCGGTGGTAGTCGTGGTAGGTGTTGGTGACGTTGTTGGTCGTCGTTTCGGTAGTGCCGTCCTGAAAAGCTGACTCGGCGGCCACTAGCAGGTGCGCCGTGGGTGCCCAAGCGGCATCTACTTCCAACGAGGTGAGGCCACGCAGACCAGCGGTTATTTCCACCTGGTTTTTGGTGAGCAGCGGGGTGCTGGGCACGGTGGGCACGTACACGGCGCAGCCGCCGAGCAGCACGCTGAGGCCCAAGAGGTAAGCGGTGTAGCGGGTTTTCATAAAGAAACAGAAAGTAGATGAAAGAATATTATAAGGCCCCAAAACACGGTCTACCCAGTTCACTGCGCAAGCCATTTGCGCTACTTATCAGACGCCAGCCCGGACCGCCATATCACCCCAATACCGTCCCAATGAATACCAGCAACCACTTTTCGGGTACTGATTAAGGGACTTTAGATACCTACTTCTTCTGCCACAGCACGTGCGGGTAAAACGCCACCCCCACCGATAGGTAGCCACGGCCCAGCTTAAACTGCCGGGCGGGGTCGGTGTGGTCGGCGGCGGTGCGCTCGTTGTAGCCGAAGGTGGTGGAGCTGCCCACCGCCGTTTGCAGTTGCCATAGCTCGGAATGGCCGGGCCGCGCCCGCAGAAAAAACATGGGCTCGGAGCGCAAAATAGGGGCCGACTGCACAGGCACGCCAAAATCGGTGGCATCGGTGAGGCGCACCTGCACCACCCGGTACGACAGCCCCATACTCAGCACCGGCGTGGGCTGGTAGGTGACGTAGGTCTCGCCCGAGTACTTGCGATAACGGGCATCGAACAAATGGGGCGCCGCGTCGCGAAAACTGAAGAGCCGCATGGTGCCATCGTCGGTGTAGCGGGCCTCGGCGTGCGCCTGCCCAAAACCCGCCAAACCGCCCACCAACCAATGCTCGCCCAGTGGCCAATAGGTGCCCACGGCTAGCTCGTACTGGTTGACCTGGCTGTAGCTGCTGCTGTCGTTGGGCGCGGCCGAGTGGTCAGCGCCTTTGGTGCTGGCGGCGACACGCACCAGCAGGTGGCGCACGGGCGAGTAAGTGGCGCCCACATCGAGGCGATTGGTGAGCGACCAGGCGGCCGTGGCTTCCAGCTCGCCTTTGGCCCTGATTCGGGGGCCGCGCCCAACATGGGTGTGTACACCGAGCAGCCGTTCAGCAGCAATGTGCCCAACCCAAGTACTGCGTAGCGATAAACCATAGGTTGGGGAAAGCAGGTAATTGAAATACAAGCCGGAAAATACTTGCCAACCGGCACTTACCAACTGCCTTCCTACCTCAGAGCCCAACGCTAGCCTAAGCGTTGCATGAAGATAAAGGCCGATTTTGTCCGTTCGCTGGTCGAGGTTTTGCGTATAGGCGAGGCCGCCTGTTCCGTGGCATGCCCTGTATTTATATGTCTGATTATTCCTGCGATGCGCTTATCATCGGCTCCGGCCAAGCCGGCAACCCACTGGCCAAAGCCCTGGCCGAAGCGGGCCAAAAAGTGATTCTGGTCGAAGAAGCTCAGGTGGGCGGCTCGTGCCTCAACTACGGCTGCGTACCCACCAAAACCCTCGTGGCCTCGGCCACCCGCGCCCACCAGGCGCGCACGGCCGCCGAGCTGGGCGTGCGCATCACGGGCCCGATTGAGGTAGATATTGCCGCCGTCATGGACCGCAAAAACCGGCTGCTCGACCAGTCGCGCCGCAGCCTAGCCGAGTCGCTCAACCACGGCCCCGAAAACCTGACGCTGGTGCGCGGCCACGCCACCTTCACCGGCCCGCACACCGTGCAGGTGCAGGAAACCAAAACCCGCACCAGCGAGATTACCGCCAAAAAGATATTCGTGAACACCGGCACCCACGTAGCCGTGCCCGACGTACCGGGCCTGGCCGAAGCCGGTTTTCTCAACACCACCGAGATACTTGACATCGACGTGATACCCGAGCACTTGCTCATCCTGGGCGGCGGTTACATAGGCCTCGAATTTGGGCAGATGTTTTTGCGCTTCGGCAGCCGCGTCACAGTCATCGAAAACGGCGACCAAGTGCTGGAGCACGAAGACAAAGACATCTGCCAAGAGCTGCAAAAAGCGCTCGAAGACGAAGGCGTTGAGTTCATCCTGAAAGCTGAAGTCCACCACATTTCGCGCAATGCAGAAGGCCGCTACACCCTGGCCACGCACACGCCGCAGGGCGAGCGCCGCCTGCACGGCAGCCATCTGCTGGTAGCTACTGGCCGCCAGCCCAATACCAATCGCCTGGGCCTCGAAACGGCCGGCGTCGAGCTCGATGAGAAAGGTTTTATTCAGGTAAATGACGAGCTGCAAAGCAATGTGCCACACATCTACGCGCTGGGCGACGTGCACGGCGGGCCGCAGTTTACGCACATTAGCTACGACGATTTTCGGGTAGTGCGCAATAACCTACTGCGCCAAGGCCCGCCCCGCTCGGCCAAAAAGCGGCCCCTCCCCTACTGCGTATTTACCACGCCGCAGCTCGGCCGCATCGGCCTAAGCGAGGACCAGGCTAAGGAAAAGAAAATTCCTTACCGCGTGGGCCTCACGCCCGTAGCCAAGGTGAGCCGCGCTCAGCAAACCGGCGAAACTGCCGGCACCTGGAAAGTGCTCGTCGGCGACGACGACCAAATCCTAGGCGCCGCCATTCTGGGGGCCGAGGCTGGCGAAATAATGACTATCATTCAAGTGGCGATGGCTGGCAACCTACCTTACCAAGAGCTGGAAGACATGGTTATCGCCCATCCCGTATGGGCCGAAGGGCTAAATGTGGCGTTTCGGGACTTGAAGAAGGGCAAGTAGAAACAAGTCACGCTCATCTGGCGTCCACGCAGTGAAGCATCTCTACCGCACCGTTGGAATACAAACCAAACGGTGCGGTAGAGATGCTTCACTGCGTGGACGCCAGATGAGCGTGACTCGTTTCTACCAGAATCGCTATTGATAGCGAAGGTGCTACTTGCCCTCCCTCACCACGCGTACGCCCACCGACATGATACCGGGGAGTTGATTTTGACGCATGTACTGCTCCAGGGTCACTTTATAATTACCTGGGCGGGCAAAATGCACTTTGCGCAGCGCCAGAAACTGGTGGTCGAAAATATCACCCGCACCCGCGCCCAGTGGCTCGCCGGTTTTAGGGTCGAGAATTATCATCTGGTGCAGCAGCGGCCGGCCCACCACGCGGCCTTCGGGGCCAGTGAGGGTGTGCTTGAGGTAGAGGTTGTAGAAGCCGTAGCCCGCCGCGTTGCGCACGTTGAAATACACGTCGTAGCGGGCCGTAGTGTCGGCAATGGCGAAGGTGAAGCTCGGGCGCTGCTGCACGTCCCACACGTAGGGGTCGCCGCTGGGCGAAGTCAGGTCGGTGTTCTCCTCATACACCCGGTTGGGGTCGCAGGCGCTGAGCGTGAGGGCGGCGGCCAGGGCCAGCAGCAAAGCTACTGGCCCACTAAATAGCTTGGGCATCAACGATTTTACTTCTAGATTCACAATAGCCACGAATTAGTTGCCGGCCGGTGGCCCAGCCGCATTTCCACCGCCTGACCGGCCGCTACCGCCGCGCCGACCGCGGCCCCGCGACGAGCCACCGCGGGGGGCATCGCCGTCGGCACGGGGTGGGCGCGGAGGTTGCGGCGTGCCGCTGCCTTCAGCTGGGGCCGAGCCTTTGGGCGGGCGATTGGGCTGCTCAGGGCGGCGGGGGCGCTCCTGCTCGGGCCGGGTGGCGTCGGGCATGGGATTCGGGCTTTCGCCCGAGTTGCCGCGGTTGCGGCCACCGCGCCGGTTGAGGGGGCGGGCGGCGGCTCCACGGCGGCCACGCTGCTCGGCCATCTCATCGGAGGGCGGGCCAGCTGGGGTGGCGGGCACTACCTCATGCGGCGCGGCGCTGGGCTGGTTTTCGGGGCGCGGCGGGCGGCTGCCCTCTGGGTTTTCGGAGCGGTCGGGCCGAGCGAGGCGCTCGGGCCGGTCACGGCGGCGAGGCTCCCTCGCCTCGCGTGGCTCGCGGGCTTCGGGAGCAGCGGCGCTGCTGGCTTCGGGGCGGTCCTTGTCTTTGCGCTTGCGCTTGCCGCGCTTGCTGCCACCTTTTATCTGGTCGTCGAGGCGGTCGAGGTCGCCTTCCATGAGCGTCGAGACGGCGGGCGCGATTTCCTCCTGCACGCGGGGCGGGGCCAACGTGTCGGGCTTTTCGCCTTTTTTATTCAGTTCCAACACTTCACGCACGCGCTCGGTGCTCAGCATCACCCAGTTATTGTCACCTTTGAAGGCAAACCACATGCGCTTGCGGAAAATGTCGGTCTTCTGCAAAAAGGCTTCGCCACCGGCTACTTGCAGCGGGCGCTGCACCTGCGGAATGTCCTTGAGCGCGTCGAGGTAGGCATCCAACTCGTAGTTGAGGCAGCACTTGAGGCGGCCGCACTGGCCAGCCAGCTTTTGGGGGTTGAGGCTGAGGTTTTGGTAGCGAGCGGCGGTAGTGCTCACGGCCTTAAACTCGGTTAACCAGGTCGAGCAGCACAGCTCGCGCCCGCACACGCCGATGCCGCCGATGCGGCCAGCTTCCTGACGCAGCGAAATCTGGCGCATCTCCACGCGCACCCGAAACTCGTCGGCCAGCCGCCGAATCAGCTCTCGGAAATCGACCCGGTCCTCGGCCGAATAGTAGAACATGGCGCGGGTGCGGTCGGCCTGATACTCCACATCAGAGAGCTTCATTTTGAGGCGCAGCTCATCGACCACGGCGCGGGCCCGGAACATGGTGCCGTTTTCGAGGTCACGCACGGCCTGCCAACGCTCCTCGTCGTCGGGGGTCGCCACCCGCAGAATGGGCTTGATGTCGCGCGAGTCGGTGGGCACTTTCTTTTTGCGCATTTGCAGGCGCACGAGCTCACCTTTCAGGCTCACGTGACCCAGGTGCCAGCCCGAGCCGGCCGCCTCTACCACCACGGCATCGCCGGTGACTAGGGGCAGGTATTTATCGTTGCGGAAAAACTCTTTACGGCCGCTCTTGAAGCGAACCTCGACGCAGTCGAACCCCCGAAAATCGCTGGGCATATCGACGTCGGCGAGCCAGTCGAATACATTAAGTCGGGTGCAGCCGCCCGATGAGCAGCCCCCTTTAGAGCCGCAGCCACCGACCTTCGAAGTCGAGCAGCCGCCGCCGGATGAACAAGTAGAACAAGCCATGAGGCTGAAAAATATATAGTTGAGTCGGCCCCGAAAAGGCCGCACGAAAGGGGAATCTAGCAAATATAACCGTTTCGGGAAGCGGAAAGGTTTGGGGCAATCAAATGAAATGAAGCCCGCGCCCTTTGCACTATCCGAGGGCCAATTTGGCCTGCAAGCCGCATGAGCTAGCGAAATCCGCTAGCCTTGGCCAGCGTAGCGCGGCAAGCACACTTGCTGAGGAGCTCCATTCGGGCGAGCTTACTGCGCTACGCTGGCCAAAATCAGCGCTAGCTCCGGCGCCAGAAGCTGCGGCCTGCGGACGCCCGCTATTAGCACAAGCTATTGCCAAGCTTACTTCTTAGGAAACTCACAGGCAGTTTGCCCTAGCATTCAGCCTCGGCAGATGATTAATAATCGCAAATGGTTGCACTTATTTTTTGAGGCTACAATTGGGCTTTTTTCAAATAAATTAGCCGCAAACGATTGCTGGGCAAAAGGCTAACTAAAACACAGTCAGTTTTTTATAAAGCACAAAATAAATCCTTTTTTATATAAGCAACATTGCTACACTATTGTGTAACATTCAGGCATTTACCTAACGGAAGTGTTGCGCATCCGAAAAATAATTTCACATTTGACAAACGAATACACCACTTTTTCATCTATCACTTTTTCCACTTTTCCATGTCGAAGTTTTTAACTCTGCTGGCACTCGGAACCAGCGCCGCACTCACGTTCACAGGCTGCCAGAAAAAAGAAGAAACGGCCGCTGCTCCTGCTATTTCGCAGGATGTAATTGGCCAGGTGAAAGCCCTGGGTTTTGGCACCAGCGACCTGCGGGCTGTGGAGGGTGGCTACGTGGTGGAAGGCGATATGCTGCTCAGCAACGAGCTGCTAAACAGCGCCCCCGGCTACTCGACGCTGCGCGTAGGCAGCGAGGAGCAATACCGCACCACCAACCTCGTAACGGGCCTACCCCGCGTGCTCACCGTGAGCCTATCGAGCCAGTTTGGCTCGGCCTACGTGTCGGCCATCGACGAGGCCATCCGCCGCTACAACGCGGCCGGCTTGCAGCTCACCTTCCGCCGCATCACGAGCGGCACGGCCGACTTACCCGTGAAATATTCGTCTAACCTCGGCTCGGGCGTACTAGGCCAGTCGGGCGGCTTCCCCAGCGGCGGCAACCCCGCGCCGGGCTTCACGCTGGTACCCAACGTGATTAACAGCACGAACGTCAACTACATCGCCACCATCATGGCGCACGAGATGGGCCACTGCATCGGCTTCCGCCACACCGACTACTTCAACCGCGCCTATAGCTGCGGCGGCAGCACTTCCAACGAAGGCGCTAGCACGGTGGGTGCCGTTCTCATCCCCGGCACACCTTCGGCCGCCGACCCCAATTCGTGGATGCTGGCCTGCGTAGGCAACGGCGTAAACCGCCCCTTCAACACCAACGACGTAACGGCGCTTAACTACCTGTACTAAGGTTTAGCAAGGCTTTTTGGCCCCCGGTCTGCGCAAGCGGGCCGGGGGTTTTTACTTTTTTTAGAAGTGATACTATCTGTCATTGCGAGCGCAACGAAGCAATCTTTCCTTGTCGTTGGCTAACGTTTTACAAACGTGAAGGAAAAACTGCTTCGCTGCGCTCGCAATGACAAACGGTTTTAAACGAGCCCTTTACTCCACCACCACGCGGCGCGTGAGCGGTGTACCGCCCGTGGCTGGCGTGGCCCGCAATAGGTACACACCGGGCCGCAAGCCATCGGTAGGGAAGATATTGATAGCCGCCGTACCCGTGCTGGTACGCAGCAGGCGGCCCAGCGCGTCATACAAGCTCAGGCTGAAAGCCACGCCCGGCTCGCCGGCCACTAGCAAATCCTGACCAGCCACCACGGGCACCGGGTACACCAGCAGCTCGTTGCGGCGCACCAGCTGCACGGTTTCGGTGGTGCTGTAGAAGATGCGGCCGGCCACGTCCTCACCCACGATGCGGTATTGGTTGGCGCCCGGTTGGGCATTCAGGTCGGTGAATAAGATGCTGAGGCTGGTAACCGGGCTCAGCGTTTGGATAGTCTCGAACCCGGCCGGCCCCAGGCGTTGCAGCTGCACCGAGCGCAGGCGGTATAGGCTGCCAAGTGTCAGCCGCAGCCGCACGGTATCCGTTACGTCGGGCACCGGCAAAAAGCTGCTGATGTAGCAGCCCACGCCGCTTTCGGCCAGGTTGGCGGTGGGGCTACGCTCGGCCAGCCGGCCACCCAGCACAGGCGCCACGGCAAAGTATTGACCGGCATTTTGGGTGGCCAGCACGCGCAGTAGCGTATCGGGCGTAGCCTGGAAAAATGCGGGCGCGGTGGCCCCAAGCCGATACACGCGGTACTGCGTGGCCCCTGGCGTAATAGCCCAGGTCAGCAGCGCTTCGTCGGGGCACACGTAGCCGATGCGCAGGGCCAGCGGCCGGGCCAAAATCACGGTATCCGATACGTATTCCTGGCCGCCGACTACACAGCGCAATTGGGCCAGCGTGGTGGTATCGGGCGCGGCCCAAGTGTAGGTGTGCTGGCTGAGGTCAGCCGCGGCAGCGATGGTGCGCCAAGCCTTGCGGCCCACTGGACGGTATTCAAGGCGGCCGTTGGTGGCAGCACCGGACCAAATCCAGCGCAATTGAGTGGCTTGGCCGGGGCGCACGTTGCGCAGCTGGCTGGGATTGAGCCACTCAAAACCAGTCGTATTCACCTCATACGCCACGCTGAAATCCTGGCTGCCGCTGGCCACGCGATAGCCGCGCACCCGCAACTGGTAGGTACCCGCGGCGGGCTGCGCTAGGGTTATTTGCTCCACGTTGTTGAGGTGGTCGGGGCGGCGGCGGGCGGCGCGGGTTAGCGAATCGGGGCTGGGGTAGGAGCTGAGCGTCCAGGGCAGCCAGCGAGTGGCGGGATTAGGGGCAAGCAACTCCAGGTCAAGGTCGTTGACGAGCGCCTGGGCGGCATTTGGGGCCGCTTCGGGGTCAGTCCACGTCAGAGTTATTTTAAGTTGCTGGGTACCGGCCGGCACGGTCAGGCTGATGAGTTGCTCCTGGCTCTGAGCTAGCGCGCCATTTTGGTAGCGACCATCTAGCATGGTGCGCACGGCCCCGAGCGCATCAAGCTGCCCAAAACCCGCCACAAAATCGACTTCCGGCCGGCCCTGGTCATCAGCGCTATTAATAAGTGCGGCCCGCACCAGTGCGGCCGGAGGCAGCGTGCCGCCCGCCGCCCGGTCGCGGTAGGCTTGCTGCACCAGCAGCGCCGCGCCGCTCACCAGCGCGGCCGCATCGGAGGAGCCCGCGTCGCCGTAGGCCACCAACTCGGGCTTCACCCGGCCATCGTGGGCCGGCCCGCGCGAGCTAAGGGCGGCCACCTGGCCCAGCGCATCGGTCGCGCCCACGCTCACCGAGTTTTTCGACATCTTGAACTGCCCCGTGAGGTTAGCCACGCCGGCCAAGCCTTGGTACGCGCCGCTGGTGCTAGTGCCCGTGCCCTGGTTACCGCTCGAAAACACGTGCAGCAGCGTCGGCAACTGCCACGTTTGCTGGTCGTAGCCGAGGGCTTCTAGGCCGTAATAATTCTCGATGCCGGTACCGTAGGAGTGGTTTTGCACGCTCACGCCCAGGCTAGATAGGCTGGCGTTGGCATCGGGCAGCAGGTTGGCGTAGCTGGCCGAGGCAATGCCCGCCTGCCGCGCCGCGCCCTCGCCGCCCGGCCCCGAATTGCCGCTCCCCGCAATAAGCGTGGCCATAATACTGGCGTGCACCGACTCTAGCACGGCATTGGCCGGCGTATTCAGCAGCCGCCCCCGAAAGTCGATATCCGTCGGGTCGAGCGCGTTTTCCTTGATGCTCACCGCCAAGCCCTGCCCCGTAAGGCTGGGGTAGCGGCGCTGCACGGCCCGCAGGCTATTCACCGTGAGGTCGGCCCCGTTGAGCAGGCGCTCGTCGTGGGCCGAGCGGTTGGGCAGGTCGATAAACCCGACCAGCGGCGAGGCCGCTAGCTGGCTGAACTGCGCTTTGGTGAGGTGGCTGACTTCAATAATATCCGCTCGCTCCAATTTCAGCCGCGCCCCCGGCAGCGCCGCCCCGGCCCACTGCCGGAAGGCCGCCGCATCGCGCACTTTCACCCGCACGGCGGAATGCGTGCCAGTGCGCAGGGCGGGCGCCAGGCGGTTTTCGGGCAGGTCCTGGGCCAGCAGCGGGGCGGCGGGCAGGGCTAGTAAAGCAGCAAGAAAGAGGCGGGGTAGCAGGTTGGGCACGGCATTCGGGCGGGCGATGGGCGCCCGCTGGCCCACATACGGCTATTGCCCGGCAATGGGCAATGGCATTGCCAGGTTCATTACCTGGACCACAAACTCAGCAAGGGAGCAATAAACCGGGAAGTTGGCGGCGGCTATGGCATCCAGCAGGGCACGCAGGCGCGGGTCGTACTCGGCCTCTTCCTTCTTGCAATACCTTTTGAGCAGCTTGAAATCGGTGGGCAGGCCAAAATCATCCAGCGTTTTCCCTAGCTCGGCGGCCCGCGCCTGTAGCCACTTTTCGAAGGCCGGGTTAATGGCTATCAGGCAATGATGCGGGGCCGTAGCGTGCTGGAGCAGGGCAAAATCGCCCTGCCCGCGCTGCCGGTACCCGTCGAGCAGCGTCGTAAATTCCCGCAAGTAAGTGTGCTGGCTGAACTTGGCATCCAGGTCTACCAGCCCGACTACCCGGCGGGTCGCGCCAAACTCTCGCTGCTGTAGGCGCATCTTATTGCCTACGTTACCAATACCCTGCTCGTGGTCTACCAGTGAGCGCAGGTGCTGGCGGGCAGCAGCGGTGGCGCGCAGCTCGGGCCGGTTCTCGCCCAGTAAAGTCAGCATTAAGGCCGTATCGGCGTGGCACTCGGGCACGAAGATGATGGGCGTAGGAGCGGTTGCCATCGGCTATTGACCCACGGCTTCCGGGCCGGGCACGAAGCGGGCCATGTTATAAAACACGTCGAGCCCATCGGCGCGCACCGCCACTATTTCTTGCTCGCTCAACTGGTACACTTTGGTTTGGTAGTCTTCATAGTAGGCCGCAAACATGGCCAGCTCGGGGGTTAGCTCGTCATCGGTCAGCATCTCCTCCAAAATCTCGGTAATCAGGTACGGGCTGTGCGTAGCCACGAAAAACTGGTTGGTGCCGCTGTCCACGATGTGCCGCCCCAGCTGCGCCACAAACGTGGGGAACGAATGCGCCTCCGGCTCCTCCAGCAGCAGCACCGAATCGGTGTTGCTCTCGATGGCAGCCAGGTAAAAAATCATCCGTTGCAGCGTATCCGCAATCAGTGAGTACGGCACAGCCGTCGTCAGCCCGTCCAGTGTTTTAGTGATTTCTAGCTTTTGCTCTTCCGTACGCAAGGTCAGGTTGTAGCCGTTTTGCGTAAAAAAAGTGCCTATTTCCTTGCGAAAAGCCGACGGGCTGGTTTGCAGCACTTCCATCAGGTTGTCGCCAAAAGGCGGCCGCAGAAAGGAGTTTTCGTAGGATTTGCCGTGCGGGGTTTGCTTTTGGAAGTTGTATTTCTTGACGTGAATGGTGGGCTTTGGATTACTCCATTGAATGCTTCCTGAACGTCCATCCTTATTCATTACTTCATAGAAATGATTTTGACTTTCAAAATCTATCAATGCACCCTCATCCATTTTCTGTGCACGTAGGCGAGCCATCTCCTGTTCATGCGCAACCTGCCGCACAAAGGATAAGTGTTGCGCCTTACGCATCTCGCCATCACCAAAAGCCACTTCAACAGCATCCAGCTTCTTCCGCAGCCGCGTGGTCCCTATCCCCTCCCCCATTACCGCAATTTCCTGCGACCAGTCATTGTCATAAAACAGGTTGCGGATGGTTTCGTACCGCACCTGCCCTTCCATAAATTTTTCTCCGTCAAAAAACATCCCACCCAGCAGGCTGATAGCCTCCAGGATATTCGACTTACCCACGTTGGGCCGGCCGATGATGATGTTGACGCGGCGCGGCTGCATGGTCACGTCTTTGATAGACTTGAAATTCTGGATGCGCAGGGTGGTGATGGCGTTTTGCATGGCGGGGCGGGGGGCGGGTGGAAAACCTACCCTCCGAGGGTAGGTTTCGGGCTGCGGAGACTGGGTTTCGGACTTCGGAGGTGCGGAACCTGACTTGGGGAGTACGAAACCTACCCTCCGAGGGTAGGTTTCCG
>Ga0265780_10000709_pt1 | contig 50405 bp, 38 predicted proteins | sample P1T30metagenome_FD_192432 | JGI IMG/M metagenome (GOLD analysis project Ga0265780, IMG submission 192432) | Plant litter microbial communities from East Loma Ridge, Irvine, California - P1 T30 | ecosystem: Environmental > Terrestrial > Plant litter > Unclassified | place: USA: California... | reverse complement strand
GCGTACTGGCCCGAGATCTGCGGATCGGTCTTCTTGGTGGTGTCGGACCAGGTGCCCTCGGCGTTCAGGAAGCCGGAGCCCGATTTGACGTCCAGCGGACGGCGGGTGCGCAGGATCACGGTGCCGCCGATGCCGCCTTCGTCGAAGCGCGCCTCCGAGGTCTTGTACAGTTCGGCGCTGGCCAGCATATTCGACGGCATCAGCGTGTAGTTGAACGAACGCGACGGGTCACCGTTCGATTCGGCGGTGGCGACGTAGTTGCCGTTCAACTGGGTCAGCGTCAGTTCCGACGACAAGCCACGCACCGAGACGTTCTTGCCCTCGCCGCCGCTGCGGGTGACGACCACGCCCGGCACGCGCTGCAGCGCGTCGGCGACGTTCTTGTCCGGGAACTTGCCGACGTCTTCGGCGGTAACCACCTCGACGATCGAGTTGGCTTCGCGTTTCTGATCGAGGCTTTTCTCGATCGAGTAACGGAAACCGGTCACGTGGACCGTCACCGGCCCGGTGCCGGCCGCCGGCGCCGCCGGCTCTGCGCCAGCCTGGGTCGGCTCGGCCTGCGCCGCGGGTTGCTGGGCCGCCGGCGCGGCCGGCTCCACCGGTGCAGTCGTTTGCGCATGTGCGCTCGACAGCGACAGCAGCGCGACGGCAACCGCCATGGCGATCGGCGTGACGCGGCAGCGCGGCTGCTGGGAAGCGGCGTGGATTCTTGAAGTCATCGTCTGTCTCCTGGTCGTGCCCTGTAGCGGGCTTTCTTTTATGACGGCAGCAGGTGTCGGACGTCCGTGGACGCCGGCCCCCGCGCCGCAACGCGAAGTGGCCTGGATGCCGTACCGCCCGATGCTTGTACCGGGGACGGCAATCCACCTTTTCGATGCGAAGTGCGCCGTATGCCTGTGAAGCCGGTAATGATAGCGTTCACAGAATTGACGGAATTTACTAAACGGCTTGATGCCGCTTGCATATCGCACACTTCGCATTCCAATAAAGCGAATTTATACAAAGGAAATTACATGCGCTCAACAAACTTCCAATATTTACACGAAGTTTAGCGAGGTTTAGTAAACGACAGCGAAGGGATTTTCCACAAGGAATGCAGAGTTGCCCGGGCACTCAGGCGGTTCCGGGCAACAGCGCATGCCGACTAGCGCCGCCGGCGCCGGCGCCACCACAGCAGGCGCCGCGGTTCCACTCGGCCGAGCGGGCGGGGGCCGCCGCGAACGGCCGGGTGTCCAGGTACAGCCAATTCCACAGCCCCATCGACACCCGCACGTTGAACGGAAACGGCAGGCGGTCGGCGGCGGCGCCGTGTCGACCGCCTGCACGCCGTGCATGAAGTAGGCGCCGAGCGCTGGACGCGCGTTTTCGAAGGGCTTGGCATGCGGGTGCTGGTCAACCGCCACGCAACGATCGACCGCGATCGCGGCAGCCTGACGATCGCCGGTGTCACCGACCGGGTGGCGCCGCGCTTCGGCATGGAAGGACCAAGCACGCCCCGCGCGCTCGAAGGCGCGGCGCCGGATGCGCCGGTGGTGCTGCTCAGCCACCAGCCGATCGGCGTCTCCGTCAATGCCGAAGCCGGGATCGACGTCCAGCTGTCGGGCCATACCCATGGCGGCATGATCCGGGGCGTCGACCAGGTGGTCAAGCGCGTCAATGGCGGCTACGTCTCGGGTAGTTACCGCGTCAAAGGCATGCAGCTGTATGTCAGCAACGGCACCGGGCTATGGAACGGCTTCCCGATCCGGCTGGGGGTACCGGCCGAGATCACGGAACTCATCCTCAGGCCGGCGCCCTGACCCTCAGCGCCGCTTCTTCTCCAGTTTCGGCACCGGCGGCAGCGACGCCCGGTGCTTCGCGATATCGCTGAGCAGCAGGCGCGCCTGGGTGCCCCAGCCGCCGATGAAGACGTCATCCTTGCCGTCGCCATCGAGGTCGCCCCTGCCCATGCTCCAGCTGCGGCCGACGGTCACGCCCGGCAGCACGGACAGCGTTACGTCCCTGAAATTGCCCTTGCCGTCGTTCTGCCAGACGCGCGGCTGCAGCGGCACGAAGCCCGGCACCTGGATCGCGCCGACCAGCAGGTCCGGCGCGCCGTCGCCATTGAAATCGACCACCGTGCCGGCCCAGCTCGAGAAGGTATGCGCCGGCAGGCGCGCCGCGGTCTCGTCGCGGTAGTTGCCTTGGCCGTCGTTGACCAGCAAGCGCGTTTGCGGATCTTTCTCCCAGCCGGCGTTATTGCTCGTGATATTGAAGAACACGATGTCGAGCTTGCCGTCGCCGTTCACGTCCAGCACGTGCACTTCGCGGGTCTCCATCGGCGCCTTCAGCTCGAGCCGGTGCGACGCGTCCTTGAAACGCCCCTTGCCATCGTTGATCAGGAGCCGGTTCGGCTGGCTCGGGCTGGCCAGCACCAGGTCGGGATGGCCGTCGCCGTCCATATCGGCCAGCACCGCGCCCTCGGTCTGGTCGTTGGCCTGCGGCAGGTGGGTGGCCGAGGCATCGATGAAGTAGCCGGGCCGCGTGGGGTCGCCCAGGAACAGCAGGTTCTTCGCCGGCACCTCCTTGCCGCCGCCCGCCTCGCCGGTGCTGCCGATGAAGATGTCGGGCAGGCCGTCGCCATTGACGTCGCCAACCGCCAGCCCATTGCCCTGGCTGTGGGCCGGCAGGCGCTCGCTGGCGTCGACAAAGCCGCCCTTGCCGTCGCCCAGGTAGAGCTGGTGGTTCTCATCCGCCTCGGCCACGAACACCACGTCCATATGGCCGTCGCGGTTGAAATCGGCTGCGCGCACGTGTTCGCTGTCGTGCATGCGGGCGCCGAAAGCATCGGGACGTAGGCCAGTTTGCCGCCGCCGTCGTTGCGATACAGGCGGTTGACGCCGTGCTCCACCGAGACCACGACATCCAGGTCGCCGTCGTGGTCGACGTCGATGAACACGGAATCGGTCGCGTGCAGCGCCGGTGCGACCGGGACCTTGGGCAGGGTCGCATCGATCCAGCCGGATCCCGGCGCCTCCGGGATCAGGGCAAAGGCATCGTAGGCGGGATCGCGCGCAACGGGCTTGCCGGGCCTGCCGGACTCGGCGCCGGCCTCGATGCGCCAGAGATCGTTCAGCTCCGGTCCGCCGCCGCGATTGCCGCTGCCGGCCGCAAGATACACCTTGCCGTCCAAGGTGGCGGCCTGGGTGCCGTGGCGGCCGACCGGCAGGCCGGGCAGCGACTGCCAACGACCGGCCTCGGGATCCCAGGCCTCGACTTCGCGGTGCGCGTGTTCGTGCTTCATGCTCTCGCCGCCGATCACCGCCAGCTTGCCGTCGATGACCGCGCTGGCCGTGCCGGCGCGCTGCGTCGGCAGCGGCGCCGGGAGCGTGCTCCAGCGCTTCGCCTTGAAATCGTAGACGTCGACCTCGCCGACGGTCTGCGCCAGCGCATTGCCCAGGTCGTGCGCGGAGCGCCTGCCACCCGCCGCATATAGCTTGCCGTCGATGACGGCGGCGTGGAAATGGTCACGCGCATGCGGCGCGTCGGGAAGTTGGGTCCAGCGGCCGGTCGCCGGGTCGAAGGCGTCGAACCAGGCGACGTAGCCGCTCATATGGCCGCGGCGGTTGCCGCCGACCAGGTAGACGATCCCCTCGTGCACCGCCACGCCGCTCGCGCCGCGCCGGCGCTGCGGCGCGATTGCGGGCCCCTTGCTCCAGCGGTCGGCCGCGGGATCGTAGATCAGCACGTCCGGCACCGGAGACTCCTCCGGGAACTTGCCGGTCAGGGCGCCGATGACATACAGCTTGCCGCCAACCTCCACACCCTGCAGATGGTGGATCTCGAATGGCGGCGCTTCACCCCGGGTCCAGCGCCCAGTGGCCGGGTCGTATATCTCGAGAGGCCGCTCGCCGCGTCCGCCGAGCAGGATCAGGCGCCCGGCCACCGCCACGAAGCCGTTCTCGTGGCGCGCCACCGGCGCCGATGGGCTGCCCTGCTGGCGCCATTGCAGCGCCGTCGGCGGGACGGGTTGCGGCGCCTGGGCGGCGCTACCGCCGATCGTCGTGGCGGCCAGCGCGATGGCGGCGGCGCGCCGGATCCAGCGAGCGTTGCGCGACCTGGCGCAAGGGTCAAACGTCATCGATGCGTTCCTCCATGGGCTGCAAATGGGCTGCAAGCGAGCATAGCAGACTTGATAATCCGGCAAGCCGCCTTCAACACCGAGGAACATTGCATCAAGCCAATAAATATCCGTAAGCTCCAATCTCGCGCCGCTGTCCCGTTTGAAATTGTTATCATATTTTCATCATAATCCCGGCCCACCCGCGACGCGGCAGGCCTTACATCGACGAAACTGACATGACCCAAAGCCCGCAACGCGTTGTCACTGGAATCCCCGAACTCGATGCAGTACTGCATGGCGGCCTGCTGCGTAACCGCATCCACCTGATCGAAGGCCGGCCGGGGACCGGCAAGACCACGCTCGGCCTGCGCTACCTGATCGAGGGCGTCGCCAGCGGCGACACCGGCCTGTACCTGAGCCTGTCGGAGGCGGAAGACGAATTGCGCGCCACCGCCGCCAACCACGGCTGGAACCTGGACGGGGTCGAGATCGTCGAGATGCTCCCGCTGCCCGCCCAGCCGGCGCCGCAAAGCATCCTGCTGCCGACCGAGAGCGAGCTGGCGGAGCTGGTCAACCGCATCGCCGAGCGCGTCGAGCAGGCCGGCGCGGCGCGCGTGGTGATCGATTCGATGGTCGAGATCCGGCTGCTGGCGCGCGACAGCGCGCACTACCGGCGCCAGATCATCGCCCTGCGCGAACGCCTCAGCGGCATCGGCGCGACCGTGCTGCTGCTCGACGACATCACCTCGGATGGCCGCGAGTACGAGCTGCAGAGCGCCGTGCATGGCGTCATTTCGCTGGAGTACGTGGAACGCAGCTTCGGCGCCGCGCGCCGCCGCCTGCACGTCGTCAAGATGCGGGGCGGCAGCTTCCAGAGCGGCTGGCACGACTACAAGATCCTTCCCGGCGAAATCCTGGTCTTTCCCAGCCTGATCGCGCAGGAGCATCACCGGCCGCCGCAACGCAACGACATTGTGAGCGGCATCGAGACCCTCGACGAACTGGCCGGGGGCCCGCTGGTCGCCGGCAGCTCGACGATGGTGCTGGGGCCTTCCGGTGTCGGCAAGACGACGCTCGCGCTCCAGTATGCGCGGTCGGCGGTCGCGTCGGGCCTGCGGGTCGCCTACTTCAATTTCGACGAATCCGAGTCGACCTTGCGTTCGCGCCTGGTCGCGGACATGGGTGAAGGGCCGGTCCGGGACCTCGACACCGGCGATGCCGACGCTGGCAACACTGGCAACGCTGCGGACCCGGACGACAGGCGCCGCTTCTTCCTGCGCCGCGTCAATCCGTCGCGCATCTCGCCGGGTGAATTCATCTGGAACGTGCGGCGCATGGTCGAAGACCACGACGTCAGGCTAGTGATCGTCGACAGCATCAACTCTTACCTGGATGTGATCCGGCAAGAGAAGTCGCTGCTGCCGCAGATGAACGAGCTGTTCTCTTACCTGAGCAATATGAGCGTGTCCTCGATCATCGTCGGCGCCCATTCGCAGACGCTGGACACCTCGAAGGAGCCGGATGCCGTCAGCATCATCACCGACAACATCATTTCGCTGCGCTACTACGAGCGCGACCATGTGGTGTGCAAGGCGCTGTGCGTGCTCAAGAAGCGCCAGGGTCCGCATGTGCACGAGATCCGCGAGCTCGAACTGACCGACGACGGCATCCGCATCGGCGCCCGGGTGAGCAGCCATGACGACGACATCGGAGTGGCGGCCCTTGGCGCCTGAACCGACACAAGCGGTCGTGGTGTTCGCCCCGCTGGCGGGCGACACCGCCGCCCTGCGCGCGATCGTCGAACACGAGGACGTGGCGGCCAGGGTCTGCGCCGACGCGCCTGCATTCTACGCAGCGCTGGACGACGGCGCGCTCGCGATCGTCATCACCGAAGAAGGCCTGGCGCGCTGCGCTCTGCAAGACCTCGCGGACCGGCTGCGCCGCCAGCCGGCATGGTCCGACCTGCCGATCCTGGTGCTGGCCGACGCCGACAGCCGCGACGTCGACGACGGCCGCTTCCGGCGCCTCGGCGAATTGGGCAACGTCACCCTGCTCATCCGCCCCACCGCCCGCCTGGTGCTGGCGATGGCGCTGCGTTCGGCGCTGCGCACGCGGCGCCTGCAGTTCGCCGTGCGCGACCAGCTGGCGCAGCTGGCCGGCCACGCCGGTGAACTCGAGGCGACGGTGGCGCGCCGCACCGCCTCGCTGGAACGCGAGGTGCTCGAGCGGCGCCGGGTCGAGCAGGCGCTGGCCGAGGCGCGCCGGCTGGAGTCGCTCGGCAAGCTCACGGGCGGCATCGCCCATGACTTCAACAATATGCTGCAGGTGGTGGCCGGCAGCGAAACGCTGCTGCGCATGCTGCTGGCAAACAGTCCAGACGCGCGCGTGATGCGCGCGCTGGACGGCATCCGGCGCGCCTCCGGCCACGGCGCCGCGCTGACCCAGCAATTGCTGGCCTATGCCCGCCGCCAGCCGCTGGCCAGTGTCGCGGTCGACCTGCGCGCGCAGCTGCGCGCGACGTCGGACATGCTCCTGCGCACGCTGGGGCCTGGCATCGAGCTGCGCAGCGACGTCGCGCCCGACCTGTGGCGGGTAGTGGTCGACCCGGCCCAGCTCGACGCGGCGGTGCTGAACGTCGCCGGTAATGCGCGCGACGCCATGCCGGACGGTGGCGTGCTGACGCTGGCGGCGCGCAACTGGACCCTGCCCGACCCCGCGCTGCCGCAAGGCGGCCACCTGGCCGGCGACTTCGTCGGCCTTTCCGTCAGCGACGACGGCCAGGGCATGAGCGAGGAGACGGCGCGCCAGGCTTTCGAGCCCTTCTTCACCACCAAGCCGATGGGCAAGGGCACCGGACTCGGACTATCACAGGTGTACGGCTTCGCCATCCAGAGCCACGGCCTGGCCTTCATCCGGCGCGATCCGGTCGGCACCACGATCGGCATCCTGCTGCCGCGCAGCGAGGAGCAGGCCGCGGCCTCCGGCATCGATCCGTCCGCCCTGCGCGCCGACGGCCTGGGCGGCCTGCGCGTGCTGTACGTCGAGGACGACCCCGACGTGGCCGACGCGACCGGCGCGCTGCTGCAGTCGCTGGGCGTCGACGTGCGCCTGGCCACCAGCGCCGATGCGGCGCTCGCCTGCGACCTGGCGGACGTCGACCTGGTGTTCTCGGACGTGATGATGCCGGGAGAGATGGACGGCATCGACCTGGCGCGCTGGCTGGCCGCCCACCATCCGGCGCTGCCGGTGGTGCTCACCAGCGGCTACATGCTGTCGCCCGAACGGCTGCAGGAACTGAAGGTGGAATTCGTGCGCAAGCCCTCGCTGCTCGGCGCCATCAACGACGCTTTCGTCACCGCGCTGCGCAAGCGCACCGCCGGCGACGGCGGCCGCGGCGTACGTCGGCTGCCCGATGCCTGAGGGCCGCCGCAGCTTCCCGGTGAAAAATGGATCCCATTCATCCGCGCAGGATTTACCGTCTTTAACTTTCATCGCCGGGCGGAGGCGATTAAGCTGACATGGCGCCGATGACCTGTCGGCGAACGCCGAACCAACGAGGAATCCATGTCAGCATACGTCGTCTTCATCCGCGAAAAAACCACCGACCAGGCCCAGATGGACCAATACGCGCAAACAGCACCCGCTGCGCGCGCCGGCCACGACATCACCCGGCTCGCCTTCTATGGCGCGCTCGAGGTGCTGGAAGGCCCGGCCGTCGAAGGCGTGGCCATCCTGCGCTTTCCCGACATGGCGGCGGCGCGGGCATGGTATGACAGCCCGGCCTACCGGCAGGCCCGCGAGCACCGCCAGCTTGGCGCCGACTACCGGATGCTGCTGGTGGAAGGCAGCGACGCCGCGCAGTAAGCGGCCTGACCTGGCCCCCACTCCCCGGCCGGACCATTCCCTTTCCAGGACAACCCCATGAGCGGGAAGCACGTACTGTTCATTGTCACCAACACCCATGAAATCGGTCCGCACAAGCGCCGGACCGGCTATTTCTTCCCCGAGATCGCGCATCCGGTCGAGGTGTTCGAACGGCACGGGGTAGCGGTCGAATATTGCTCGCCGCTGGGCGGCGCGCCGTCGGACGACGGCTACGACGAGAGCGACCCGGCCCAGGCGGCCTACCGCAAGAGCAAGTCGATCCGCCGCCTGGCGCGCAGCCGCCGCCTGGCCGAGGTCGACGTGCTCGGCGTGCAGACCGGGGACGGCGCGCCGCTCGTCAAGGGCCGCCAGATCACCGGGTTCTCGAACCGCGAAGAAGAGAACTATACGAAGGACGACGTGCCCTTCATGCTCGAGGATGCGCTGGTGGCGGAAGGCGCGCGGTTCTCGGCGGCCGATCCCTGGCAAGTCAAGGTGATTGTCAACGGGCGCCTGATGACGGGCCAGAATCCTGCTTCGGCCGGTCCGCTGGTGAAGGGAATCGTGAAAGCGCTGCGCTGACGGCCGGGCCGATCATGCGCCGCTCACGTTGACATCCCGACGCGGCGCAGCAGGCTGAGCCGATCGGCGGCATCCTGGTTCGTGACGGAGTGGTCAGGACGAACGCGGTTTCGTTGCCTTGCTGATACGACTCTTGCCTGTTGCGGTGTCCTCGGACGAGGTTTGCGTTACCGTGGCAGGAGGTGGGACGGCCGTGCTCGTCAGGTCCAGGGAGATCAACCTGTCGACTGCTTCGTTCATGTTTTTGACCAACTCGCTGAGCTCCTCTTGATGTGCTTGCGCGCGATCGGTAATTTTGTTTTTTATCTCAATGGCGCGACGCAAAAGTTCTGCTGGCAACACGTCCGTATCGTCGCCTGCGATGACGACAGAATCGTCGCCAGGCTGGAGGCCTCCCGCAGCCTGCGCTTCGCGCCTGACAGGGACGAACGCCACCTCGAGACCGAAGAACTGTCCGATGCGGTTCAGCGTCGCCATCGTGGGATTGCCCTGTCCGAGTTCGATCGCCTTGACCACCCGGGCGCTGACGCCGCGGTGCCGCGCAAAGTCTTCTTGCGTCATCCCGGAAATCGCCCGCATCTCGCGTACGCCTTCGGTGAGCGACAACCTGGCGGCGGCTGCAGATGCGAGCATGCGGTTGCGTCGCTCGCGAATCTGCGTCTTGTCGATCGGCTTTCTTCTGCTCATGACTACCTCAATGCCAACAGTTGGGTCCGTTGCGCTTCGACACTGGGCGCGACGAATTCGACGATGTCATCGTCGATGCCTGCCTCGCGCATGCAGTCCGGCAACGTCGCCAGTCGCTCGCCAAAGCGTACCAGGGCGTCGACCACCTGCGCGTGCTCCGGGCCGGACAGGGCCAGGTGATCCAGGATATCGGTCCAGTGCCGAAGTTCCTTGCGTATATCCCGGTGATACCAGCGCGCCGAACGGGTGATGCCTTCGGGGTCCAGGTACATCGGTGCGAAATCGAACAGGGGCGTCAGGCGAACGATACCATCGACAGATTGCACCGCCGTGTTGCGGGCATGGTTATCGGTATTGCGCATGGCCAGGTTGAGCACGTCGCGCCGGATGAACTCGATGGTTTCTTCAGTCGGCTCATCCACGACCTTGCGTATTGCCGCCAGCAACTCGAACTGATTGGCCTGGGTACCGAATCCGGCCAGTCCGGCGATCGAGGCGACGCTCTCCTGATGGAAGCGTTGTACGCATCCATTCCCGGCGCGGCGGTCGAAGCGAGGAACGAACAAGGTGTTTTCATGCCATGTCGGCAGGTCGAATGTACGGATGCCAAGACGGTGAGCGACTTCCATGTAGCCGGCTTCGTTGCGCAACACCTTGCGGTCGTCTTCGGACGGGCCCCGTGGTCGCTTGACAATATAATGGCGCCGGGCACGGTCATCGGCGAGCGCCGCGTCCGGATACCATTTGCCGTCATGCCCTTCGGTCAACAGGTATTTGGGGGCGACGCCCTGCACGCCCGTGCCGCCTGCCGCCAGCATGCCATGGACCATCATCACTTCATGGAAGTCTGCCGAACGTGCGAGCAATTCATCGAAATCGAAACCGCCGCCAGCAACCTCATGGCGTTCGACATGCTGCTCGTAATAATGCACGGCTTCCCGGACCCGCAGCCGCCCGATGGGATTGAAGGCGCCTGCGCAGAGCAGCGGGAGATCGGAGGCCTGGGCATCGGGGAGCTTGAGTTGGTCGATGAGAAACTTGCGACCATTCCCTTGCGGTACGAGATCATACAAAAAAGTGGGCCAGGCCTCGCGAACATGGCGATCGGCATCGACTGGGATGACGAGCGACACTGGAGACGGCGCATTACCGAAAGCGTAGGGCAAATCATATTCGAACACACAGTCGTTTGCCCTGAAGCCATTGCGGACGATGTCTGAAAAGCTCGCATTGGCAGCTGCCATCCACTGGCCGTCCTGGAAAATCTCGATATGGCAATCCATCTTCGCTCGACACCCTAAAAGTGCACTAAATGATCCTGAAACCAGTATAGCAGCTGGTTTGTGCACTGGACGGGCCAATCACAACGGCCGGCTTGTGCTGCAGGCCGGACGCGAACGCCCCTCAGTCGCTGGCGTCAGAAATAATAGCCGGCCTGCAGATTGATCCGGCGCGTGAATCCCTGATGCGCGGACGAGGTCGCGGCCAGGCCACCGAGATCGGGCGACAGATAGGGATGGTGCTTGCCGATCATCAGGTCCGCATAGAACGACCACTTCCCTGCCCCGAAACTCATCCCGGTCACGTTCTGCACCGAGTCCCTGTAGGCGCCGCTGCGCTTTTTCAGGACGCTGTAGTCGTTGTAGACCTTGAACCCGCTGAACGGTCCGATCCTGCCGGGGAGGTCATAGCTGATGTTGGCGATATGGATGTCGCCGCTTGATGCGACCGGGAACGGATAACCGAAGCCGCCGACCAGGACGAAGCTGTTGGGGTCCAGGCCGCCATAGGTCTGCTCGGGGCCGTGCGCGGTGCGGTAGCGATAGCGCATCGATTGCAGCATCACGTTGACGCGGCCATAGCTGCCGCGATAGTGGACCGCCCCGGCGTGGCGCCGGGTGTCGACGCCGCGGCCGTTGTCGATCTCGCCGGTCAGGCCGGAAAAACCGAACTGGTGGCGGCCCTCCGGCCCCAGGTTCCAGACCACGCGTCCCACCAGGGTGTTGCGCTCGCTGTCGGTCTGGCCGGTGCCGTAGCCCTGCTCGTCGTCATCCTTGACGATATTGTAGGAATACCGGTTCGAGGCGCCCGCCGTATTGCTGCCGCCGCCATAAGAACCGCCATCGCGCGGGAAGAAGGCGAGCTGCCACTCGACCGGACCGGGGCGGCTGATGTATTTCACGCCGAGGTCGTACTTGTCTTCGAAGCCGGCGTAGAAGGCGATCGACTCGTAGAAGTTATTCGAGGCGAACGGCAGGAGGCCGAAGGGATTGCTGTCCAGGCCGACATGCAGCTCGCTCTTGTCATCGAAGCGCACGCCGCCCCAGGCATGGCGCAGGAAATGCTGCCAGTAGTCGCCCTGCCCCTTCGGATAATTATTGTAGCGGTACTGGGCCGAACCGATCACGCGGCCGTCATCGTAGTTGACGTCCAGGCGCGCCGTGTCGAGGCCGACGAAACCGCTGCGGCGGTCCTTGTCCCAACTCTTGTGGCCGTAATTGAAGCGGATCGCGCCGCCGATCGTCAGCGGCGATGCCGCTTCCTCCTGTGCGCTCTCGACCTGCTGGCCATTGACATGGCCGGAGGCGAAGACCGCAATGCCGGCCAGGGCCGCGCACAGGCGGGCCCCCGTCGTCGCTCTGGTGCGTACGGCGAAAGCCGCCGTTGTCGAATCGAGGTCTTGCGGGGTAATGATGTTATGCAAATTCACGTAGATGTCCTGAGTGATGATCAGCGCGCCACAGCCGGCGTCGAGCGGGCGATGGCGCAATCCATGAGGAGTCCCGGGCCTACGGTCTATTGACGGCGCAGCAGGACGTGAAATCGGGCGGTATGCGACGCGCGATGTGCAAGTTCCCGAGGTCGAAGCGGCCTGCGATTGCCCCAATGACCGGCATGGGCATGCCAATGGCATCGTCGACGAGGCAATACAGGACCGGGGTCACCGTTCAGGTGACGACGCCGCACAGGGCGCCCTGCCTGGCGCATGGGATCGATCCGGACAAGACAGCGATCTCGAATGCTGCTCAATGCGCCCCATGCTTGCACGCGCACCTGGCGCCGCATCGACTGGGGGGGAACATTGACGAATGCCGGGCCATGACTGGCGGCAGAAAAACATAGTGTAACCCAGCAATGCAGATTCGTACAAATGTACATAATATTTTATAAACGTTGCAGTGGCATTTCGCGCACATGCGGGTGCGGCCACTGCATGGGACCGATCGCCGTGTAACGCCTCCACAACAGAAAAGGTAAGTACGCGCAACTTTCGAACGAAAGCACTATTGCGACATAACGCAGATACAACAGGCGATTCGAAAAAAATCGAAAGATGCTTGGTCTTGCTCAGGATTTCGCTATAGACTAAATATCGTTATACCCTCGGTGCACCGCAAGGCGCTTTCGATACCAAAAAAAACCGAAACCTCCATATACAAGAGCAAACACCTTACGAAACCAAACGAAAGTATCAACCAACTCACAACAGCTCGTCCGCGCCCCGGCCGGCAGAGATAGTGATCGCAACAGCCTTCCCGTGTACCAGCACTTTCCCGTGCTGCTCCAACAAACCTATAAAAAAGGAAGCGTTTAATGAGTTCTCTTTTGCAATGCCGCACGCACGCCGACCGTCATGCCCGCTTTGTGCTGAATCCACTGACATCCGCCTGCCTGCTCGCCCTGGCCACCCTCGCGGCGCCCGCCCGCGCCCAGGAAGACGCCGCCGCGCCCGATACTGAAAAGGTCGAGCAGGTCGTCGTGACCGGCACCCGCGCCAGCTTGCAGCAGTCGCTGGCGCTCAAGCGCAACTCGGCTGTGGTGCAGGACAGCATCAGCGCGACCGAACTCGGACGCTTCCCCGACAATAACGTCGCCGATTCGCTCAGTCACATTACCGGCGTGTCGATCTCGCGCACCGCCGGCGGCGAGGGCCAGCAGGTCAGCATCCGCGGCCTGGGCCCCGACTACACGATCACCACCTTCAACGGCCGCCTGCTTGGCACCGACAGCGCGGGCCGCTACTTCGCCTACGACGTGCTGCCGGCCGACGTCATCAGCGGCGCCGACGTCGTCAAGTCGACCCAGGCGCAACTGGTCGAAGGCGCCATCGGCGGCCTCGTCAACCTGCGCTCGGCCAGCCCGTTCGACCAGAAAGGCCAGCGCGGCCTGCTGCGCCTGGAGGGTGACCACAACGACATGAGCAGCCTGAACGGCAAAAAGCTGTCGGGCACCTATAGCAATACCTGGGATAACAAGGTCGGCGTGCTGCTCGGCGTGGTCTACGCCAAGCGCGACGTGCGCACCGACACGGCCGGCAACGACGGCGGCTGGACGCGCAACGCCATTCCGAGCGACCCGAGCCAGTTCTGGGAGGGTGGCAATGCCTGGGGCGGCGCCATCGACCCCAACGGCAACGGCATCCTCGACCCCGACGAAGAAGGCCTGATCGGGCCGGGGCAGTTCCGCTTCGGTTCCATCATGGAGAAGAAGGAACGCATCGCCCTCTCCGGCAAGGTGGAGTGGCGCCCCACCAACGACGTGAAAGTCATCATCGACGGCTTCAAGACCCGCCTCGACTCGCCGCAGGTCGGCTACCAGCTGTCGTATTACCCCTTGTTCGCGCCGGGCCGCTGGTCCAATATGCAAGTCTCCAACGGCGTGGTGACCGACCTGACCCTGGACAGCACCGACCCCGAGCTGCGCCTCAATCCCGAGGTCCTGAACCAGACCGAGTACCGCGTGGTGGATACCGCCATGTACGGCACCCGGGCCGAATGGAAGGTGTCGCCGACCTTCAAGGTGGCGGCGGACGGTTACCTGTCCACCTCGGAGCGTAATTCCGGCGGCAACGACAGCTATGTCGTGCTGCGCATGAACCAGCCCAACACCACGCGCATCCGGCTCACCGGCTCGTCTGTCCCCGATGTGACGACCACGCTGGCCGACGGCCGCGACCTGCAGACCGGCCTGGCCCAAGGCCTGTTTACCGCCAACGACTTCGATACCCACTACTACAGCCGCACGGGCGACAACATCAAGGACCGCATCGGCGGCCTGACGCTGGATGCCGATTGGCGGGTAGACCGGTTCAACGTCGACAACCTGAAGTTCGGCGTCAGCCAGACCAACCGCAAGAAGTCGCGTGACATGATCAACAACGCGTTCAATGCGGGCCAGGACCATTACTCCGGCGAGAACGCGATCAACGTGGGCTCCCTGGGCAACAACGTCATCAACCAGACCCTCAGCCCGGGCGGCTTCCTGTCTGGCGTAAGCGGAAACTTCCCGCGCAGCTTCCTGGGTTTCGACGTCAACAACTATGCGCAGGCACTGGCGGGCCTCGACGGCCAGCCTCGCCCGGGCGGCGGCGTCTACAGCTCGACCTTGTCGGCGCCCGCCTTCAACCCGCTGGAAAGCTACCGCGTGGAAGAGAAAACCACGGCTGCGTTCGTGCAGGCGGACATGTCGGGCGACCGCTGGTTCGCGGACGTCGGCGTGCGCTTCGTACGCACCAGGACCAGCGCCCAGGCTTGGGACGCGAAGATCAACGACATCCTGCAGAACGGCGCGTTCAACTTCACCGCCGTCTACGCCGACCCGTCGGTCATCCAGCAAGACGCCAGCTATACCTCCGCACTGCCATCGGGTAACTTCACCTACTCGCTGACCGACAACCTGCAGCTGCGCCTCGGCGCCGCCAAGACGATGGCGCGTCCGTCGGTCGACAAGCTGGCGCCGTCCAGCACCACCGCCAGCATCTCGTGGGGCGACTTCACGCAGATCTACGGCGGCAATGCCGACCTCAAGCCGTACAGCGCACGCCAGGCCGACGTGTCGCTCGAGTGGTATTACGCCAAGAGCTCCGCGCTGACCTTCGCCGTCTACCAGAAGAACATCAAGAACCAGATCACCAACCAGTGGCTGACCGGCCAGGACATCGGTGCGCCGGGCGGACGCCTGTTCAACGTGCAGCGCCCGATCAATGGCGACAGCGCCAAGGCGCGCGGCATGGAGATCGGCCTGCAGCACCTGTGGGACAACGGCTTCGGCGTGCGTGCGCAATACACGCGCAACCTGTCGAAGAGCTGGGTCGACGGCCAGGAACGCCCGCTCGAGGGCATCGCGCCGGCGACCGCCTCGCTGGGTGTCCTGTACGAGAAGGGCCCATGGAGCATGAGCGCCACGGCCGACTACACCGACTCCTTCGTCACCGCCACCAATGTGATCGGTTCGGGCTTCAACGAGATGGCCAACTCCATGACCTGGGTGACGGCCCAGATCGCCTATGAGGTGAACAAGTCGCTGCGCATCAGCCTCGAAGGCAACAACTTGTCCGACGCGGAGCAGGCGCCCAAGCTGACCAACGGCATCGTCAGCCTGCCCAACGGCTATTACCGCTATGGCCGTTCCTTTACCCTCGGTGCAAGCCTGAAGTTCTGATGCGCCTTGTTGTCTCTCCCCTTGCCGCCCTGCTGTCCGGGGCGGTTCTTTTCTCGGCCCAGGCAGCGGACACCGTAGAGACCACGTTCCGTGCAACGGACGACGAGATCGCCAATCCCGAGCGCGGCATGTACGTCTGGGCGGCGGACGACCTGGCCGCATGGACCCAGGCCCAGGCCGACGCGCAGTTCGCGGCCGGCTACCGCCTGGTCTATGCGCCGGTGCGGCTGGACCGGCATGCCGGTGGCACGCTGCCAGTCACACTGTCCAAGGAGTTGTCCGAAGGCTTTGCCAGAGCGCGCCGGGCGGGCCTGAAAGTCATTCCGCGTTTTCTCTATAACTACCCGGCGGGCGAAACCGGCTACCAGGGGGCGCAGGATGCACCGCTCGCGCGTGTCCTCCAGCACATCGGGCAGCTCGCGCCGGTGCTGGCGGCCAATGCGGACGTCATCGCCTACCTGCAGGCCGGCTTCGTCGGGGCCTGGGGAGAATGGCATACATCGTCCAACCAACTCATCCTGCCGGCGGCGCGCACGCGCATCCGCGATGCGCTGCTCGCGGCGCTGCCGGAAGGCAGATTCCTGCAACTGCGCTATCCCCCCTACCTGATGGCGTGGGCGCCGCAGGCGCCGCGCTGGGGCGACGGCTCGAAGGCCTCGCGCATCGGCGTGCACAACGACTGCTTCATGGCATCAATCACGGACGTCGGCACCTATAGCGAAGATGCGCCGGCCCGCCGCCGCGAGCGCGACTACGTGGCGGCGTTGTCGGCCGCCGCGCCATTCGGCGGCGAGACCTGCAATCCGGCCGACGCGGCCAATCCGACGCCGCGTGGGAACTGCAACGACATCCTGCGCGAAGGACGGCGCTTCGGCCTGACCTACCTGAACGACACCTATTACCGCAAGCTGTTTCATGCGCGCTGGGAGGCGCAGGGCTGCATGGCCGAGGTCAGGCGCAGCATCGGCTACCGCTTCGAGCTGACGGCGCTGCGGCACAGCGCCACGGTCGCGGCCGGCCAATCGGGCGACCTGGCGTTGAGTGTCAGCAACCGGGGCTGGGCGCGCGCCTTCAATCCACGCGCCGTGCACGTCCTGCTCAGTCACCGCTCGACCGGCGCGGTCGTGCGCGTTCCCCTGGCATCAAGCGACCCGCGCGACTGGCTGCCGGGAACCACCAGCAAGGTGAACGCACGCCTTGCCGTACCGGCCGGCACACCCACCGGCGCCTACGACGTGCTGCTTGCATTGCCGGATGGCGCCGCCTCGCTTGCCGGAGACGTCCGCTACAGCGTGCGTCCGGCCAATGCCGCGGATGCCGCGCGGTCGCAGGGGTGGAATGAGGCGCTGGCAGCGTTCCGCGTCGGGACGACGCTGCGCGTGCTGTAGGCAGCCAAATGCGCTCGATTATCATCGAACCACAACGACAATAAGGAGATCTGGATGAAGGACCGCTCGACCAAGGGGAGTCAACCCAAGCCATGGAAACTTGTATGCGGCAGCCTGGCAGCTACCATGACCTTGTTGTTCACGCCGGCGCATGCCGACTCCCCGGCCGATCCACTGGCCCCGGCGGGCCGCTGGGAAGGCGCCACGAGCGGCAGCGCCAGCACGCCGCCGATGGGCTGGAACAGCTGGAACGCGTTCCGCACCGAAGTCGACGAAGCCAAGGTGCTCGGCGCCGCGCAAACGCTGGTCGACAGCGGGCTTGCCAAGCTCGGCTACAAGCACGTCAACATCGATGACGGCTGGTGGATCAAGCGTCGCACGGGCGATGGCCGGCTGCAGATCCGCACCGGCATCTTCCCATCGGCCGCCACCGGTGGGCCGAACGGGACCAGCTTCAAGCCATTCACCGACAGGCTGCACGCGATGGGACTGAAAGCCGGCATCTACACGGACATCGGACGCAACGCTTGTTCGCAAGCCTATGACCTGCATTCTCCCAACCTGCCACAGGGCACAACCGCCGAGCGCGAGGTGGGACTGGAAGGCCACGTCACGCAGGATATCAAGCTGTATTTCAAGGAATGGGGCTTCGACTACATCAAGATCGACGCCTGCGGGCTGGCCGACTTCGTGCCCGGTTCCGACCTGGTCAAGAAACAGAATTACCGCGCCCAAAAACCCCTGATCGAACGGGGCTCGATCAACCGCACCGATGTCAAGGCGGTGCGCGCCCGCTACGAAGAAGTCGCCACGGCGCTCAGGCAGGCGCGGCCGGACAATGACTATGTGCTGTCGATTTGCGCCTGGGGCATGGCGAACGTGCGCAGCTGGGGCAAGGACATCGGCAACCTGTGGCGCACCAGCGCCGACATCACGCCCAGCTGGACCAGCATGCTGCACAACTTCGACAGCGCGGCAAAACGCGCGCTGTACGCCGGCCCCGGCCACTGGAACGATCCCGATATCCTGCACATCGGCCACGGCGAATTCGATGCCGCCAACCCGGTCGAAGTGCGCTCGCATTTCTCCTTGTGGGCGATGATCAATGCGCCGCTCCTGATCAGCTACGACTTGCTCAATGGCCCTCCATCCTTCCTCGACGTCCTGGGCAACGCGGACGTGGTCGGCCTGAACCAGGACAAGGCGGGACACCAGGGCGTGGTCACCTACGATTCCGACGATGCGCAGATCATCGTCAAGACGCTGGGCGACGGCGAACGCAAGGCGGTCGCGCTGTTCAACCGCGGCGCCTCGCCGGCGCCGGTGACCCTGCTGGCGAGCCACTTGAAACTGTCCGGCAGCGCACCGGTCGTGCTCCGTGACCTGTGGTCGAAACAGAGCTCGACCTTCACCGGCGAGAAGGCATTCACGCTCGCGCCGCACGAGACGCTCGTATTCGAGGCGACCGGCAAGCGGCAACTGGAAAACGGCGTGTATCTGTCGGAGATCCCCGGCGCGATCAACGTCGCCGTCGACGGCACCCGGCAACCGCAACTCGATCCGACCGTGCACCGCATGATCGACCCGTGGTCGAGCACCCGCTCGGGCGGCTCGCGTCCCCAATACGCGGGCTGGGGCGGCGCGCAGGCCGATACGACGCCGTATGGCCAGAGCCTGCAGGTGGCCGGACAGGTATTCGAGTCGGGGCTCGGCGTGCTGTCGAATTCGCGGCTCCAGGTGAAGAACGACGGCGGCTATGCAGAGTTGTCGGCTTCGGTCGGCGTGGACGATTCGACCGAGAACACCCGGCAGCCCGTACGCTTCTCCGTGTATGGCGATGGCAAGCTGCTGGCCGAGAGCGCGCCGCTGGCGTTCGGCGCCAGGGCGCCGCAGTTGAAGGCGGACGTCCGGGGCGTCAAGCTCATCGAACTGGTGGTGCGTGGATCACAGGCAGCCGACGCGCCGCCGGTGGTGGCGACCTGGGGAGATGCCCGGTTGACGCGTGCCGCCGGATCCCCGGCTACTGTCCAACGCAGATAATCCTGGTGTCGTATTCGTGGGCGTTGCCTTTCTTCTTGGCAGCCCAGTCGATGACTTCCTGAGCCTGGGCCACCGTCATGACGGTGGCCTTTTCCTTGTTCTTGATGAAGGACACGCCTTCGAACTTGCCCTCCTTGCTGCGCATGACTTTGGCGAATACGGGTGGCTTGCTTTCCTCGGTGCGTTTTTTTTGCTGGACGAGGTAACGCTGGTCGATGGTTTCCATGCGAGTGTTTTATACGTGGTGGATCAAGACAGCATTTTACGGTGTGCGATTGGCGAGCGGCTGAAAACCGGCGCCGTCGATGTCGATGTCACCTCAAGACGGGCCATCGCTGCAATGTGCCTCTTTCTCCTCCCCACCTGATCGCTAGCGAGCGGCCGCTTTACCAGCGGACCGGGTAATCCCGCATGGCCCGTCCATGACGGCGCCAAACCAGGACATTTACACATTTTTGATAATGAGATATCATTCTCATTAAGAAGACGCACCGTCCTGAAGGCCCCTGTGCGTCTCCGATTCCCACATGCCGGCGCCCCCTGTCACCACCCTACCCAATGATCAGAATCGACCACCTGACCAAACGCTACGGCGAGCGCACCGTCGTCAACGACCTCAATCTGCACGTGCCGGCCGGACAGGTTTATGCATTGCTTGGCCCGAACGGCGCCGGGAAATCCACCACCATCGCCTGCCTGCTGGGATTCGTGAAGCCCGACCACGGCTGCATCACCCTGGCCGGGTCGCCACTTCCCCCAGCCGAGGCGGCAATTTGCCACGCCGCCTACATCGCTGAAAACGTCGCCCTGTACGACCGCCTTACCGGCGTCGAGAACGTCGACTTCTTCATGCGCCTGCTGGGACGCCGGCTCGCGACGAGCGAGATCGAAGCACTGCTGGCGCGCGCCGGCCTGCCCCGGCACGCCTGGCACCGGCAGGCGCACGGCTATTCGAAAGGCATGCGCCAGAAAGTCGGCATCGTGATGGCGCTGGCCAAGGGCGCGTGCGTATTGGTGCTGGATGAACCGACCTCGGGCCTCGATCCGGAAGCCAGCGTCGCTTTTGGCGACCTGATCCGCACGGTGGCCGATGACGGCGCTGCCGTGATCATGGCCACCCACGATCTGCTGCGCGCACAGGAACTGGCGGACCGCTGCGGGGTTCTGGTTGGCGGCCACCTGGTCAGCGAATGGAAACTTGGAGAATTGAATGCAGGCGAACTCGAACGCAATTACCTCGACAGTCTCGCGGCCCGTGCCTGACGCAGTGTGGCGCCATGCATTCATCGGCGCCTGGCAGGCCGACTGGCGCGAGCGCCGGCGCGACTGGCGGGTAGGCCTGGTGCTGGCGATCGGCCTGGCGCTGGCCGCCTGCGCCGCGTTGCTGGCCTCGCTCGACCTCGACCGTACCCGCGCCGCGCGCGCGGTGGCCGCCGAAGCCGAGGCGCAGCGCTGGATCCACCAGGGCAGCAAGAACCCCCACTCCGCCGCCCATTATGGCGTGTACGTCTTCAAGCCGCTGCCGACGCTGGCAGCCCTCGATCCTGGCATCGAGCACTATGTCGGCGCCAGCGTGTGGCTCGAGGCCCACCGCCAGAACGACATGGTGTACCGCCCTGCTGCCGACGGCGCGGGAGCCGACCGCCAGTTCCGTCTCAGTCCGGCCCTGATGCTGCAGGTGCTGGCGCCAGTCGCCATGATCTTTCTGGGTTTCGGCATGTTCGCCGCCGAGCGCGAGCGCGGCATGCTGCCCGCGCTACGCCTGAACGGCGCGCCGCTGGGCGCGATCGCCGCCGCGCGCGGCGCAACCCTGCTCTGCCTGGCGCTGACCATGTCGCTGCCGGCGATCGTCGCGATCGCCGCCGTGAAGTGGCATGCCGGCGACGCCGAGCCGGTTCCCGACGCCGGTGCGCGTGGGGTGCTGTTCGCGGCGGCCTACCTGGTCTACCTGGCCATCTGGGCCGCGCTGGTGACGGCGGTATCGGCCTTCGCCCGGACCATGCGCGCCAGCCTCGCGCTGCTGGTCACGCTCTGGATCGTCGCGACCCTGGTCCTTCCGCGCGCCGCGGTGGAAATGGCGCAGTCGGCAGCGCCGCTGCCGTCGATGCAGGCTTTCCGCCAGGGGATCGACGAAGCACTCGGCATGCCCGACGACCCGGCCGAGGCCGAACGCCACAAGCGGCAGCTGCTCAAGCAGTATGGCGCCGACGATGTCGCCGACCTGCCGGTCAACTGGGCCGGGATCAGCCAGTTGCGCAGCGAGGCCCATGGCAACGAGGTATTCGACCGCCACTACGGTCCGCTGTTCGCGGCAATGGCCGCGCAGGACCGGGCGGTGGCGCTGGCGTCCTGGCTGTCGCCGGCGGTGGCGATCGGCGGCCTGTCGAGCCGGCTGGCGGCGAGCGACAACGCCAGCCATACCGAATTCATGCAGGCGGCCGAAGCGCACCGGCGCCTGATGCAGGACTTGCTCAACAGCGACCTTGCACGCAATCCCGACCGCGGCGGCGTCAAGTACCAGGCCGGCGAAGCGCTGTGGCGCAGTATTCCGCCGTTCAGATTCAGCTACGCCGCCCTCGACATGGGCGAACTGCTGGCGCGCTGGATACTACCGCTGATGGCCGGTCTTGTCGGGAGCGTGGCGATGGCCGCCATCGCCCTGCGCCGCCTGCGTACCGGGAGCGTCAAATGATGTCCATCCTTGCCCTGGCGCGTTTCGACCTGCGCGCCCTGCTGCGCGAGCGCGGCACGCTGCTGTTGATCGCCGCAGCCTTGCTGCTGGCGCTGTACGGCCTGTTCGAGGGCGTGCGCTTCCAGCGCCATGCCCAGGCCGCGCAGCAGGCGGCGCTCACCCAGGAAGCCGCCGCGCGCGCTGCCGCCAAGGAACTGGCGGCGCGTTACTTCGCCGATCCGGACGATCCGGCCTTCGCCGGTATGCGTTACTTTCGCACCCCGGTCGACATTCGCGGCTACGCCTTCCGCGAGCACGTCGGATTCGCGGCGCTTCCCGCCCTGCCCGGCGCCGCGCTGGCGATCGGCCTGGCCGACATCCAGCCCGGCTACGTGCGCGTGCGCGCCGAGTCGATGGAATCGGTGCGCACCGCCGCCGAGATCGAGCATCCGGCGCGCCTGGCGACCGGACGCTACGACCTGATGTTCTTCGTGGTCTACCTGTGGCCGCTGGTGCTGCTGGCCTTGTCGGCTTCGGTCCTGACCCAGGACCGCGAGAGCCTGCGCCTGCGCAGCCTGCTGCTGCAGGGTGTCGGCAGCGCCCGCATCCTGTTTACCCAGGCCGGCGCCCGCAACCTGCTTGCCACGGCGCTGCTGGTGGCAACCGTCGCGGGTGCGGCACTGCTCGGCGGCGCAGTGCCGCGCGATGGCGCTGGCCTCGCCGCACTGGGAAGCTGGAGCGCCATCGTGCTCTTGTATTCGGCCTTCTGGACCGCGGTCGGCACCGCCGTGTGCGCGGCCAGCGCAAACCGCATGAGCGCGACCTTCGCCGGCTTCGGCCTGTGGCTGCTGTTCGCCATCGTGCTGCCCGCCGCACTGGATGCCGGCGCGCGCATGGCCGCGCCGGTGCCGCCGCGCGAACGCTATGTCCAGGCAACCCGTGATGCGCTCGACCAGGTGAACGCCAACACGGCCAGCAGCATGGCGCGCTTCTACGACAGCCACCCGGAGTGGAAGCCGCAGCGCACCGCGCCCGGCAGCGTATCGTCGAACGTCTCGCGCCTGCACCGTGCCGAAGAGGTCGAACGCACCATGGCCGGCGTCGAGCGCGAGTTCGCCACTGCCAGGGATAAGCGCAGCACCCTGTTCGCGCGCCTGAGCCTCCTGAGTCCGGTGACGCTGGCGAATGCCGCTTTCGCCCGCCTCGCCGGCAACGATGGCGCGCGCCACGCGCGCTTCGTCGGCGAAGTCGCACGCCACCAGCATGCGCTGCGCGACTGGTTCCAGGGCGCCATCCAGCGCGCCGCGCTCGGTGACGAGCGCGCGCCCTGCCCGCGCACCTGCCTGGGCGGCTACGGCTTTCGCGACTTCGATGCGCTGCCGCGCTTCACTGCTTCCCCAAGCCTTGGTCAGCCGGCCGCGATGCCGCTGCACGCCTGGCTGCTGGCGGCGTGGGCGGCCTGCTTCGTCGCACTGGCGCTATTCGCCTTGGGCCGGGGACGTCGCCGCCAGCGCGGCTGAACCGACCTTCGAGATTTCCCACACTTCCCCACGTTTCTGGAGTAGTCATCGTGCAATCTGTCACCCGTTCCACCCCGTACGCCGCGTCCCCGCGTGCGATTCCGCATGCCGTCATGCTCAGTTGCGCACTGGCCGCGCCGGCGCTGGCGGACGAGATAGCGAACGACATGGTTGCCGCCGCGTCTGCCGCTCCGGCCCAGGTCGTCGAAGTAAAGGGGCAGCGCAGCCAGGACGAGCGCCTGGCGCCAGGCACCGGCGCCAGGTCGCTGCCCGGCAGCGTCACCACGGTGACGTCGGGTGATCTCGCCACACTGGACATCGGACGGGACATCTCGAACGTGTTCCGGCGCGTGCCGGGCGTAGTCGCCAACAACATCGACCAGGGCGACACCGGCAACGGCTTCCGCATGCGCGGCTTCGCCACCCAGGGCACGCACGGCGCCGACACCGCGATCTACATCGACGGCGTGCCGCAGAACATCCCATCGAGCCAGGGCGGCGCCGGCCACGGCCCGGCATTCCTCGAGTGGATGACCGGCGACATGATCGACACGATCGACGTCATCAAGGGACCAGTCTCGGCGCTGTATGGCGACCAGAACCGCGCTGGCTCGGTGGCGATCCGCACCCGCGAAGGCGGCGCCGCCACGCCATCGAGCGCCACACTGACCGTGGAGAGCTATGGCGGACGGCGTGGCTCGCTGGTGCTCTCGGGCGAGCACGGCAAGCTGCGCTCGCTGGTCGTGGCCGACCGTTACAGCCTCGATGGCTTCCGCCACGGCGCCTTCACCGATCGCAGCAACCTGTTCTGGAAACTGTCCACCACGATCGGCGATGGCGTCTACAGCCTGCGCGCCACGTACTACAAGTCCGACTTCGCCGGCGCCGGCTACCTGTCGCTGCCTGCCATGGAAGCGGGACTCGACCCGCATTCGACGATGTACGGCCTGCCCGGCTTTGGCGCCGCGCAGCGCAAGACCCTGGTGTTCAACCGCCGTCCGGCATCCGGCGAGGCCGGCTGGTTCGCCACCGCCTACGCCGAGGACTTCGAGCGCAGCCGCGCGATCCAGACCAGCGCCACCCAGCACACCTACGGCTACGACGACCGCGGCATCTACGGCGCGCGCGGCGGCAACACCTGGACTTTCGGCGACGCCGCCGTGCTGACGCTGGGCGCCGAGGCGCGCAAGGACAAGGGCGACGCGTATCGCCAGCAGTACCGCGAGCGCCAGCCGACCGCCAACTACGTCAACAGCCAGGACCTGGACCTGCTGACCTATGGCGTGTTCGTGCAGGGGCAGTACCGGGTACTGCCCACCGTCAAGCTGCATGGCGGCGGGCGTTACGACCGTTTCGACTACGACCTGGTCAACCTCAAGCTGCCGGCTGCGTCGACCGGCTACAAGGGCTCGGTGCTTACGCCGAAGTACGGCGCGATCTGGAACGTCATGCCCGATGTGGAACTGTATGCCAATGTAGCGCAGGGCTTCCGCTCGCCGGCTGCCGAACAGATCAGCACCAGCGGCAGCCTGGGACCGCTGGGCGCTGCGGGCGGACGCATCAACGTCGGCATCGACCCGAGCAGGGTGCGCTCGCACGACGTCGGTTTCAACGCCACGCCGCTCGACGGCCTGAGCGTGGCCGGCGCGTTCTATACCATCCAGAACGACGACGAAATAATCAACACGGCGCCCGACGTGTTCGTGGCTTCCGGCCAGACCACCCGCCGCGGCGTCGAACTCGACCTGCGCTACCAGTTCAGCGCCGCATTCAGTACCTACCTGAACTATGGACGCATCCTGCGCGCGCGCCTGGACAACCCGGCCCCCGGCGCCGGCGCCCGCATGTCGGTGCCGGAGCATACCTGGAAGGCCGGCGTGCATTACCGCAGCGCACTGGGACCGGGCCGGCTGACGCTTGCCGGTGACGTCTACATCACGGCCGGCAATCCCTACTACATGGGTACGCCGTCATACGAGCGCGACATGCCGACCTATGTGCGCTACGACGTCAAGGCGACCTACGACATCGGCAAGTTCCAGGGCGCGCTGTTCGCGACGCTGCAGCCGCACGAATTCGCCAGCGACATCGCCTACGGCACGGCGGCCGGGCTGGTCGTCACTACCGTGCCGCAGGCCAGTGGCGGTGCGTCGCTGCGGTATTTCTTCTGACAGCGCCAACGGAAAGCTGAGCCGCGGCAGGCCGTAGCCGCGGTTCTGGCACATAAATTGCGTTCGGGGTTGGAGAACCCACCATTCCTCCGCCCATGAGCGCATCCGCCCCACACCCCGGCAAGCCGGGCGCCCAGCCGGTCCAGCGCATCGTCAAGATCCGGCGCGACTACAATACCTGGGTCGCCGACGAGACCATCGAGGATTATGCATTGCGCTTTACCCCGCGTGCATTCCGGAAATGGTCGGTGTTCCGGGTCGCCAATACCGCCTTCGGCGCGATCTCCTTCCTGGTGCTCGAAGCGATCGGCGGCACCATCGCCCTGCAATACGGCTTCGTCAACGCCTTCTGGGCGATCCTGGCGGTGGGGCTGATCATCTTCCTGACCGGCCTGCCGATCAGCTACTATGCGGCGCGCCATGGCGTCGACATGGACCTGCTCACCCGTGGCGCCGGCTTCGGCTATATCGGCTCGACCATCTCGTCCTTCGTCTACGCCTCGTTCACCTTCATCCTGTTCGCGCTGGAAGCGGCCATCATGGCCTATGCGCTGGAACTGTATTTCGGCCTGCCCCTGTGGCTCGGCTACCTGGCCAGCGCGCTGGTGGTGGTGCCGCTGGTGACGCATGGCGTGACCCTGATCAGCCGCATCCAGATGCTGACCCAGCCGCTCTGGCTCGGGCTGATGGCCCTGCCCTTCATCGCGATCCTGATGAAGCGCCCGGAACTTCCGGCCGAGCTGCTGCACTTCGGCGGTGCAGCGGGCGGCCACGGCGGCTTCGACATGCTCGCTTTTGGTGCCGCGACCGCCGTCGGCGTGGCCCTGATCACCCAGATCGGCGAACAGGTCGATTTCCTGCGCTTCATGCCGGCCCAGGACAAGCCCACGCTCGGCTGGCACCTGGGCGTGCTGGTGGCCGGGCCTGGGTGGATCGTGCTCGGCATCCTCAAGATGCTGGCCGGCGCCCTGCTGGCCCTGCTGGCGATCGAGGGCGGCGCCAGCGTGGCAGAGGCCGTCAACCCGACCCATATGTACCTGGCCGGCTTCGGGGAGTTCTTCGACAGCCACGGCGCGGCGCTGCTGGCGACCGTGCTGTTCGTCGTGGTCTCGCAGATCAAGATCAACATGACCAACGCCTATGCCGGCTCGCTGGCCTGGTCGAATTTCTTCGCGCGCCTGACCCACAGCCATCCGGGGCGCGTGGTGTGGGCCTGCTTCAACGCCCTGATCGCGGTGCTGCTGATGGAGATGAATGTCTTCCAGGCGCTCGACCTGGTACTGGCGCTGTTCTCGAACGTCGCCATCGCCTGGATCGCGGCGGTGGTGGCCGACCTCGTGATCAACAAGCCGCTCGGCCTCAGCCCACCCGGCATCGAGTTCCGGCGCGCCTACCTGTACGACATCAACCCGGTCGGCGTCGGCGCCATGCTGCTGGCCTCCACCCTGTCGATCGCCGCCTTCGGCGGCCTGTTCGGCGCCACCGCCCAGGCCTTCTCGGCCTTCATCGCGCTTGCCACCGCTTTTGTCGCGGCGCCCGTGATCGCCTGGGCCACGCGCGGGCGCTACTACATGGCGCGCCAGCCGCACACCGACCCGCCGCGCAGCACCGTATGCAGCATCTGCGAGAAGGAATACGAACCGGAGGACATGGCGCAGTGCCCGGCCTACGGCGGCGCGATCTGCTCGCTGTGCTGCTGCCTCGACGCCCGCTGCGACGACGCCTGCAAGCCGCAGGCGCGCATCGCGGTGCAGTGGCAGGCGGCCCTGCGCTGGCTGCTGCCGCGCGCCAGCTGGCCCTACCTGGGCGGCGGCCTCGGTCACTACCTGCTGCTGATGACCGTCACCGTGCTGTTCCTGGGCGCCCTGCTCGGCGTGCTCTACCTGCACGAGGCCGCCGCCCTGGTGCGCAGCGGCGACATCCGCCTGCTGGCGCCGCTGCAACTGGCGTTCATGAAGCTGTTCGGCGCGCTGCTGCTGGTCAGCGCCATCATCGCCTGGTGGCTGGTGCTCAACAGCCAGAGCCGGCGCGTGGCGCAGGAAGAAGCGCAGCAGGCCAAGAAACAGGCCGACCAGGCCAACCAGGCCAAGAGCCGCTACATCGCCGGCATCAGCCACGAGATCCGCACCCCGCTCAACAGCATCCTCGGCTACGCCCAGTTGCTCGACGACGATCCATCCATTCCTGACCACCGCCGCCAGGCGATCCGGGTGATCCGCGGCAGCGGAGAACACCTGCTGTCGCTGATCGAGGGGACGCTCGATATCGCACGCATCGAGAGCGGCAAGCTCAGCGTCGACCTGCGCCCGCTCCGGTTCGACGCCTTCGTCGGCCAACTGGTGCGCATGTTCGAGCAGCAGGCCGCCAGCAAGGGGCTGGCCTTCGTCCATGAATGCGACGGCGTGCTGCCGCCGCTGGTGCGGGCCGACCGCAAGCGGCTCGGCCAGATACTGATCAATATCCTTGGCAATGCGATCAAGTTTACCGAGCGCGGCACGATCGTGTTCCGCCTGCGCTATGCGCGCGACATGGCGTACTTCGAGGTCGAGGATTCCGGGCCCGGCATCCCGCCCGACGAGATGGAGAGCATCTTCGAGCCGTTCACGCGCGGCAGCGCGGGCAACGCCGGCGACAGCGCCGGCACCGGCCTGGGCCTGCCGATCAGCAAGATGCTGACCGAGCTGATGGGTGGCGAGCTGACGCTGCGCGCCGGCGCCAACGGCGGCAGCGTATTCGCGGTGCGCCTGCTGCTGCCGAGCGTGCATGGCGAGGCGCCCAGCGCTGCCGGCGCCTTGCCGCGGCGCCACGGCTATGCCGGCGCCCGGCGCCGCATCCTGGTGGTGGACAACGAGCGCAACGACCGCGAATTGCTGGCTCAGCTGCTGGCGCCCCTCGGCTTCGTGGTCGGCCAGGCGGCGTCGGGCGCCGAATGCCTCCAGCGCCATGCCGGCTTCGCCCCCGACCTGATCCTGATGGACCTGGCGATGCCGGGCATCGACGGCTGGGAAACCAGCCACCTGCTGCGCACCGAACACGGTTGCCTGGCGCCCATCGCCATCGTCTCGGCCAATGCCTACGACAAGGGCCTGCCGAATCCGGCCGGCATCGGCGCCGGCGATTTCTTCACCAAGCCGGTCCAGGTCGACGAGCTGCTCGACTGGATCGGACGGCGCCTGCAGCTCGACTGGCTCGGGCCCACGGCGCTGGCTCCGGCGGCGCCACCCGGCGCCACGCCGCGCTTGCCGCCACCGGCGGCGCTGGCCGGGCTGCGCGCCCAACTCGCCGCCGGCTACGTGCGCGGCATCCGCGCTGAACTGGACCGCATCGCCGCGCTCGGCGCGGCGTACCACGAATTCGTCGAACTGATGCGCGGCCATGCCGGCCGCCTCGATCTCGATGCCATGACACGCCTGATCGAACCGGGAGAACACCATGCTGCAACAGATTGAACGACCGCCGGGCCAACTGGTGCTGGTGGTGGACGACGTTCCCGACAACCTGGCCGTGCTGCACGACGCGCTGGATGAATCCGGCTATGCGGTGGTGGTGGCCAACAACGGCGCCACCGCGCTGGAGCGGGCGCGCGCGCTGCTGCCCGACATCGTGCTGCTCGACGCCGTGATGCCGGGCATGGATGGCTTCGAGGTCTGCCGCGAGCTCAAGGCCGACCTGCGCACGCGCGCGATTCCGGTGGTGTTCATGACCGGCCTCACCGAGGACGAGCACATCCTGGCCGCCTTCCAGGCCGGCGTCGCCGACTACGTGACCAAGCCGGTGCGCCAGAGCGAGGTGCTGGCCCGCATCGGCGCCCATATGCGCACCGCCAGCCTGGTGACCCAGGCGCGCAGCGCGCTCGACGCCTTCGGTCACGCGGTGCTGGTGGCAGGCCTGGACGGCCGCATTGCATGGCAGACGCCGCTGGCACGACAGTGGCTGCAGGCCTGGTTCCCGGAGGGCGCCGGGGCCGGCGTGCCGGCGCGCGTGGCGCTCTGGTTGCGCGAGGCCGTCGCCGCCCGCGGGCATGGGCAGGAGCCGGCGCCGCTGGTGCTGGCGCAAGGTACGCGCCGTCTCGGCTTCGAACTGGCCGAGGCGCTCGAGGGCGGTTGCTTTTCGATGGTGATGCGCGAGGAATCCGACGCCGCCCAGGTCCAGGGCCTGATGGCCGGCTTCGCGCTGACACGGCGCGAAGCCGAGGTGCTGCACTGGGTCAGCAAGGGCAAGACCAACCGCGACATCGGCGATATCCTGGGCACCAGCCCGCGCACGGTCAACAAGCACCTCGAGCACGTGTTCGCCAAGCTGGGCGTCGAGACGCGCACGGCGGCGGCCTCGATCGCGATGTCGCGTCCGGCGGATCAGACCGCCAGGTACCGCCTGACCTCGTCGCCGTCCATGGTGGCCCGCGCGCCGGCCGCGACCACCGCGCCGCGCGACAGCACCAGGTAGCGGTCGGCCAGCGCATGGGCGAAATCGAAGTACTGCTCGCACAGCAGGATCGCCATGTCGCCGCGCGCGCGCAGCAGGCCGATCACGCGCTCGATGTCCTTGATGATCGACGGCTGGATGCCCTCGGTCGGCTCGTCGAGGATCAAGAGGCGCGGGCGCTGCAGCAGCGCGCGCGCGATGGCCAGCTGCTGCTGCTGGCCGCCCGACAGGTCACCCCCGCGCCGCCCCAGCATGTCCTTCAATACCGGGAACAGGACGTACACCTCCGGATCGATGTGCCGTGCCGCGCGGCCCGGCAGGCTGGCCATGCCCATGCGCAGGTTCTCTTCCACCGTCAGGCGCGCGAAGATCTCGCGGCCCTGCGGCACATAGGCGATGCCGGCGGCGGCGCGCGCATGCGGGCCAAGGCGCGTGATGTCGCGGCCTGCCAGCTGGACCCGTCCGGAGGCAACGGGCAGCACACCCATCAGGCACTTGAGCAGCGTGGTCTTGCCCACGCCGTTGCGGCCCAGCAGGGCCAGGCACTGGCCCTGCTCGAGCGCCAGCGACACGCCGCGCAGGGTATGCGAAGAACCGTAGTACTGGTTCAGGTCATCGGCTTGCAGCATCATGGTCAACGCCCCAGGTAGACTTCGATCACACGTTCATCGGCCTGCACTTCGTCCATGCGGCCCTCGGCCAGCACCGCACCTTCGTGCAGCACCGTGACCTTGCCCTGGCGGGCGATCTCGGCGACGAAGCCCATATCGTGCTCCACCACCACGATCGAGTGCCGTCCGCGCAACTCGTCGAGCAGTTCAGCCGTGCGCGCGGTCTCGGCATCGGACATGCCGGCCACCGGCTCGTCGAGCAGGATCAGCGCAGGCTCCTGGATCAGCAGCATGCCGATCTCGAGCCACTGCTTCTGGCCGTGCGACAGCAGGCCGGCTGCGCGCCAGGCGTGGTCCTCGAGGCGGATCTGGCGCAACACCGCGCCGATGCGGTCGCGCTGTTCGCCATCGAGGCGCGCGAACAGGCTGGCGCGCACCCGCTTGTCCATCCTCAGCGACAGCTCCAGGTTCTCGAACACGGTATGCGATTCGAACACGGTCGGGCGCTGGAACTTGCGGCCGATGCCGGCGCGCGCGATCTCGTGTTCGCTCAGCAGGGACAGGTCGTGGCGCTGGCCGAACCACACGCGCCCCGAGCCCGGCCGCGTCTTGCCGGTGATGACGTCCATCATCGTCGTCTTGCCGGCGCCATTCGGGCCGATGATGCAGCGCAGTTCGCCCACCGAGATGTCGAGCGTCAGCCGGTTGAGCGCCCGAAAACCGTCGAAGCTGACGCTTACGTCTTCCAGGTACAGGATCGCGCCGTGGCTGGTGTCGAGCGCGTCGTCGTGGGCGGGCCTCATGCCGCTTCCTCCAGGCGTGCCGGTTCCTGCGCCGCCGGCGGCGGGCGCCGGCGGCGCAGGCGCAGTCCGAGCAGCCCCTTCGGCATCAGCAAGGTGACCAGGATGAACAGCAGGCCGAGCGCGAACAGCCACAGGTCGGGAAAGGCGGCGGTGAACCAGCTTTTAAGGCCGTTCACGGTGAACGCGCCCAGGATCGCCCCCAGCAGCGTGCCGCGCCCGCCTACCGCCACCCAGATCACCATCTCGATCGAGTTCGCCGGCGACATCTCGGACGGGTTGACGATGCCGACCTGCGGCACGTATAGCGCGCCGGCGATGCCGCACAATACCGCCGACAGGGTCCACACGAACAGCTTGAACCACAAGGGATCGTAGCCGAGGAACATCAGGCGCGGCTCGGCGTCGCGCACGCCCTGCAGTATCCGGCCCAGGCGCGAGGCGACCAGCCAGCGGCACAGGCACAGCGCGCCGACCAGGAAGGCCAGCGTGGCCAGGTAGAGCGCGGCGCGGATGCTGGGGGCCGTGATGTCGTGACCGAGGATGCGGCGGAAGTCGGTGAAGCCGTTGTTGCCGCCAAAGCCGGTATCGTTACGGAAGAACAGCAGCATGCAGGCATACGCCAGGGCCTGGGTGATGATCGAGAAATACACGCCCTTGATGCGCGAGCGGAAGGCGAAGTAGCCGAACACAAAGGCAAGCACGCCCGGCACCAGCACCGCCAGCGCCATGCAATACCAGAAGCTGTCGGTCATGGCCCAGAACCAGGGCAGTTCCTGCCAGTCGAGAAAGACCATGAAGTCGGGCAGCACGCTGCCATGGACGCCATCGCGGCCGATCGCGCGCATCAGGTACATGCCGTGGGCGTAGGCGCCCAGCGCGAAGAACAGGGCGTGGCCCAGCGACAGGATGCCGGTGTAGCCCCAGACCAGGTCGAGCGCCAGCGCGGCCAGCGCGTAGCACATGAACTTGCCGACCAGCGCCAGCGTATAGCCGGAAACGTGCAGCGCATGCTCGGGCGGAAACGCCAGGTGCAGCACCGGCAAGAGCGCCGCCAGCAGCGCCAGCGCAGTGATCAATGCGGTCCTGAAAGTCGTCGGTTTCGTCATTCCACGCTCCGTCCCTTGAGTGCGAACAGTCCCTGCGGCCGCAGCTGGATGAAGACGACGATGAATATCAGGATGCCGATCTTGGCCAGCACGGCGCCGGCGAGCGGCTCCAGCAGCTTGTTCAGTTCGCCCAGGCCGAGCGCCGCGATCACGGTGCCGGCCAGCTGGCCGACGCCGCCGAGCACCACCACCATGAACGAATCGATGATGTAGGCCTGACCGAGGTCGGGACCGACGTTGCCCAGCTGCGACAGCGCCACGCCGCCCAGGCCGGCGATGCCGGAACCCAGGCCGAAGGTCAGCATGTCGATGCGCCCGGTGCGCACGCCGACGCAGTCGGCCATGCGGCGGTTCTGCATCACGGCGCGTACGAACAGTCCGAGCCGGGTGGCGTTGAGCAACAGCCAGACGGCGGCCGTCACCAGCACCGCGAACACGATGATGGCGATGCGGTTATAGGGCAGCACCAGCGAGCCGAGCACAGTCAACCCGCCCGACATCCAGGCGGGATTGGCCACTTCGACGTTCTGGGCCCCGAACAGCGTACGCACCCCCTGCATCAGCATCAGGCTGATGCCCCAGGTGGCGAGCAGGGTTTCCAGCGGCCGGCCATACAGCCAGCGGATCACGGTGCGTTCGATCGCCATGCCGGCCAGCGCCGCCACCGCGAAGGCGGCCGGCAGCGCCGCCAGCAGATACAGGTCGAGCGCGTCCGGCAGGTAGCGCCGGAACAGTGTTTGCACGAGCCAGGTCGTGTAGGCGCCGATCATCAGCAACTCGCCGTGCGCCATATTGATCACGCCCATCAGGCCGAAGGTGATCGCCAGCCCGAGCGCGGCCAGCAGCAGCACGCTGCCCAGCGACAACCCCTGGAACAGGTGGCCGGCCAGGTCGGCGCGGCGCTGGCGGCTGTCGAGCGCGGCGAGCGCCTGGGCCGCGGCGACCCGGACCTCTTCGTCCGGCTCGGCGCCATTGTCCAGCAGCGCCTGCAGCAGCGGGCGCTGGGCGGCGCCGCCCAGCTCTCCCAGCTGTTGCGTGGCAAGACGGCGTTGCGCTGGATCTTCCGCGCCCAGGCCGGTGCGCGCCACCAGCAGCGCCAGTAGCGCGCGCACCTCGTCGTCGGTTTCGGCGGCCAGCGCGCGCCGCGCCAGCGGCAGCTGCGCCGGGTCGGGTTCGGCATCGAGCATGGCGCGCGCCGCGGCCAGCCGCCGCGCGGCCTGCGGCGCCATCAGGTCCATGCCGGACAGGGCCGCCGCAATGGCCGTTCGCAGGCGGTTGTTGACGACGATCGTCTCGGCGCCCTCGGGAAGCTCGCCGTTCGCGCCCGCGATGCCGACCTGATCGTCCGCGGTAGCGTACAGCGCGTCGTCCTGCAGCGCGCGCAGGACTGTCGCTGCCTGCGGCGTGGCGAGCGCGCCGAGCGCCGCCACCGCCGCCACCCGGGCGTCGGGATCGTCGCCGGCCAGCGGCTGCAGCAGCGCCGGCGCCACGCCGGCCGGCGCTGCCAGGACGGCGCCTGCCGCCAGCCATAGCAGCAGCGCGCGCAATGCGTGAACCATCATGTGGCTTCTCCTTCGATCGGTGCGCTTACAGCTTCTGCCTGCTCTCGTTACCCTTGATGTAGGGGCTCCAGGGCTGGGCGCGGATCGGCGCCTTGCTCTTCCAGACCACATTGAACTGGCCGTCGGCCCGGATCTCGCCGATCATCACCGGCTTGTGCAGGTGATGATTGCTCGCGTCCATGGTCAGCGTGAACCCGGACGGCGCCTTGAATGACTGGCCGGCCATGGCCGCGATCACCTTGTCGGTATCGACCGATTTCGCCTTCTCGACCGCCTGCGCCCACATGTGGATGCCGACATAGGTCGCTTCCATCGGGTCATTGGTGACCGCCTTGTTCGCGTTCGGCAGCTTCCTGGCCAGCGCGTAGGCATTCCATTTCCTGGTGAATTCGGCGTTGGCCGGGTTCTTCACCGACGCGAAGTAATTCCAGGCCGCCAGGTGGCCGACCAGTGGCCGGGTGTCGACACCACGCAGCTCTTCCTCGCCGACCGAGAAGGCTACCACCGGCACCTCGGTCGCCTTCAGGCCGGCATTGCCCAGCTCCTTGTAGAACGGTACGTTGGAGTCGCCGTTGATGGTCGAGATCACGGCGGTCTTGCCGCCCGCCGAGAACTTCTTGATGTTGGCGACAATCGTCTGGTAGTCGGCGTGACCGAACGGCGTATAGGCTTCCTGGATGTCGCTGTCCTTGATCCCTTTGCTTTTCAGGAAAGCGCGCAGGATCTTGTTGGTGGTACGCGGATACACATAGTCGGTGCCGAGCAAAACAAAGCGGCGCGCCCCGCCGCCATCCTTGCTCATCAGGTATTCGACAGCGGGAATCGCCTGCTGGTTGGGCGCGGCGCCCGTATAGAACACATTCTTCTCGAGCTCTTCGCCTTCGTATTGCACGGGGTAGAACAGCAGGCCGTTGAGCTCCTTGAACACCGGCAGCACCGACTTGCGCGACACCGAGGTCCAGCAGCCGAACACCGCGGCCACCTTGTCCCTCGCGATCAGCTGGCGCGCTTTTTCTGCGAACAGCGGCCAGTTCGAGGCCGGGTCGACCACCACCGGCTCGAGCCTGCGACCCAACACCCCGCCTTTCGCATTGATTTCCTCGATTGCCATCAGGGCCACGTCCTTGAGCGTGGTTTCCGAGATCGCCATGGTGCCGGACAGCGAATGCAGGATGCCGACCTTGATGGTGTCGGCGGCCATGGCGGGCAGGCTGCCGCCCAGCACGGCGGTGGCGGCGGCGATGCGGGTCAGGCTGGCGATGAAACGGCGGCGCTGTTGCATGGGGGTGCTCCTGGTGGATGAGGAATGCGAAAAGCTTAGCGAGGCGCACCGGAGCCGCCCATACGTCACTTAGCGTATTGAGCCCGCGCGGCCGGCTCAGGATACTGACGAGGCAGCGCACAGCGTTCCCGCAAGCGACCGCCAACCCCACAGGCATATCATGGACAAACACCCAAGCGCTCCTCCTCTTTCCACCGCGTTCTGGACGCTGGCCGACTGGGCCGCCGCCTACCGCGACGGCGCCGAGCCGGCCGCGCTGCTGGCGCCGCTGATCGCGGCCCTGGACGCCGCCGACCCGGCCTGGATATCCCGCCTGGACCAGGCCGCGCTCGCCGTGCGCCTGGAACGGCTGGCGCAGCAGCGCGCCGCGGCCGGCGGCGACCTGGCCAATCTTCCACTGTACGGGGTGCCGTTCGCGGTCAAGGACAATATCGACGTGGCCGGCCTGCCGACCACCTGCGCCTGCCCCGATTTCGCCTACCGGCCCGACGCCAGCGCCACCGTCATCGAGCGCCTGGAAGGGGCCGGCGCGGTGGCGATCGGCAAGACCAACCTCGACCAGTTCGCCACCGGCCTGGTGGGCACCCGCTCGCCCCATGGCGCGGTGCCCAATACGTTCAATGCTGCCTACATCAGCGGCGGCTCGAGTTCGGGCTCGGCCTCGGTGGTGGCGCGCGGCCTGGCGCCGTTCGCGCTCGGCACCGACACCGCCGGCTCGGGCCGGGTGCCGGCCGGCCACAACAACCTGGTGGGCTTGAAGCCGACGCGCGGCCTGGTCTCCACCCGCGGCCTGGTGCCGGCCTGCCGCTCGCTCGACTGCATCACCGTGCTGGCGCTCAGCGTGGACGACGCCGATGCGGCGCTGCGCGTCATGGCCGGCTTCGATGCCGACGACCCGTATTCGCGGCGCGCGCCGGCGCGCCCGGCGGCGTGGCCGGCGCGGCCGGTGCTGGGCGTGCCGCTCGATCCCGACTGGTTCGGCGACAGCCACGCGCGCGCGGTGCACGAAGCGGCGCTGCGGCGCCTCGAGGCCGATGGCGTGGAACTCAAGCCGGTCGACTTCGGGCCGCTGTTCGAGACCGCGGCACTGCTCTACGAAGGCCCCCGGGTGGGCGAGCGCTACGCCGCGATCGAAAGCCTGATGCGGGACCGTCCCGAGTCGGTGCATCCGACCGTGCGCGCCATCGTCGCCAAGGCCACCGGCTTCAGCGCGGTCGACGCGTACAAGGCCGAGTACCGGCGCATGGCGCTGGCGCGCCAGGCCGAGGCCCTGATGGCGGGCCTGGACGGCCTGCTGGTGCCGACCGCGCCCACCATCCCCACGATCGGGGACGTGCTGGCCGACCCGGTGGTCCTGAACTCACGCATGGGTATGTACACCAATTTCGTCAACCTGCTGGACTGGAGCGCGATCGCCATGCCGGCCGGGATGCGCGCCGACGGCCTGCCGGCCGGCATCACCCTGATCGCCCAAAGCTGGCATGAGGCGCGCCTGCTGGAATTCGGCCGGCGCTGGCAGGCGGCCTCCCCTTGGCTGCGCGGGGCGTCGAACCTGCCTCTACCGCTGCCCGCGGCGCCGGCGCCGTCGCTCGAAGGACAGGTCGTGGTCGCCGTGGTCGGCGCCCATCTGTCGGGCATGCCGCTGAACTGGCAGCTGGCCGAACGTGGCGCGGTGCTGCTGGAGGCCGCCCAGACGTCTGACGCCTACCGCCTGTACGCGCTGCCCGGCACGGTGCCGCCCAAGCCGGGCCTGGTGCGCACCGGCGACGGCGCCCCGATCGCGCTCGAACTATGGGCGATGCCGGTGGAGCGCTTCGGCTCCTTCGTGGCTCTGATCCCGGCGCCGCTGGGCATCGGCACACTGGAACTGGCCGATGGCCGCAGCGTGCAGGGTTTCGTGTGCGAAGCCTGGGCCACCGCCGGCGCCGAGGACATCACGGCGTTGAAAGGCTGGCGCGCCTATATCACCCGCCGCTGACCAGCCGCCACCTGACCGGAGTAAGCCACCATGTTCCATACCGTCCTGATCGCCAACCGCGGCGAAATCGCCGTGCGCATCGCCCGCACGCTCAAGAAAATGGGTATCCGCTCGGTCGCCGTCCATTCGGACGCCGACCGCGACAGCCTGCACGTGACCGCCGCCGATGTGGCAGTCTCCCTGGGTGGCAACAGCGCCGCCGAGAGCTATCTGCGCGGCGAGCGCATCCTCGAGATCGCACGCGAGACTGGCGCCCAGGCCATCATCCCGGGCTATGGCTTCCTGTCCGAGAACACCGAGTTCGCCGAACAGTGCGCCGCGGCCGGCATCGTGTTCGTCGGCCCGACGCCCGACCAGGTGCGGCGCTTTGGCCTCAAGCACACCGCACGCGAGATCGCGGCGGCGGCCGGAGTGCCGCTCACGCCCGGCACCGGCCTGCTGCCGGGCATCGCAGAAGCGCGCGCGGCCGCCCTGGAGATCGGCTATCCGGTCATGCTCAAGAGTACCGCGGGCGGCGGCGGCATCGGCCTGTCGCGCTGCGAAGACGCGGCGCAGCTGGACGCGGCCTTCACCTCGGTGCAGCGCCTCGGCCAGAACTTCTTCAAGGACAGCGGCGTGTTCATCGAGCGCTTCGTGGCCGACGCCCGCCACGTCGAGGTGCAGATCTTTGGCGATGGCCGCGGCCGGGTTGTGGCCCTGGGCGAGCGCGATTGCTCGGTGCAGCGCCGCAACCAGAAGGTGATCGAGGAAACCCCGGCCCCGCACCTGCCGCCGGCCACCCGCGCCGCCATGCTGGACGCCGCCGTGCGCCTGGGCCAGGCGGTCGACTACGTCTCGGCCGGCACCGTCGAATTCATCTACGACGGCGCGCGCAACGCATTCTACTTCCTGGAGGTGAACACGCGCCTGCAGGTCGAGCACCCGATCACCGAGGCCGTAACAAGCCTCGACCTGGTCGAATGGATGGTCCGCATCGCCGCCGGCGAGCCGCCGTCGTTCGATGACCTGGCGCTGCCGCAGGGCGCGGCCATCGAGGTGCGGGTATATGCCGAGAACCCGGCGCGCGACTTCCAGCCGGCGCCGGGCGTGCTGACCGAGGTCGCCTTCCCCGAACACGTGCGGGTCGATACCTGGGTGCGCACCGGCACCGAGATATCGGCGCACTACGATCCCATGATCGCCAAAATCGTCGCCCACGGCGCCGACCGCGAGGATGCGCGCAAGAAGCTCCTCGCGGCCCTGGACGCGACCCGCCTGCACGGCAGCGCCACCAATCTCGACTACCTGCGCGGCATCCTGGCCAGCGAGGCATTCATGGAAGGTCGGGTATCGACCGCCTTCCTCGACCGCTACACCCATGTGTCGCCCCTGGTCGAGGTGCTCGGCGGCGGCACCTACACCACGGTGCAGGACTACCCGGGCCGCGCCGGTTACTGGGACATCGGCGTGCCGCCCTCGGGCCCGATGGACGACCTGGCTTTTCGCCTGGCCAACCGCATCGTCGGTAATCCCGAGGGTGCGGCCGGCCTCGAATGCACGCTGCAGGGGCCGACGCTGCGCTTCCACGGCGACGCGCTGATCGCGCTGACCGGCGCGCCGGCCGAGGCCACCCTCGACGACGGCCCGCCGCTGGCCTGGTGGCAGCCGGTCGCGGTGCGCGCCGGCCAGGTGCTGCGCATGGGGCGCGCTGCGAGCGGCTGCCGCAGCTACATCGCGCTGCGCCACGGCCTCGACGTACCCGACTACCTCGGCAGCAAGTCGACCTTCGTCCTCGGAAAATTCGGCGGCCATGCGGGGCGCACGCTGGGCGTGGGCGACGTGCTGCCGATCTGCCGGCCAGGCGCGGCGGCGCTCGACGACCCGCAAGCGCTGGCGCCGGCGCTGGCGCCGGCCTATGGCAGCCATTGGGACATCGGGGTGCTGTACGGCCCGCATGGCGCACCCGATTTTTTCACCGAGGACAGCATTGCGACCTTCTTCGCCACCGACTACGAGGTGCACTACAACTCGAACCGGCTGGGCGTGCGCCTGCTCGGCCCCAAGCCGCAATGGACGCGCAGCGACGGCGGCGAGGCCGGCCTGCACCCGTCGAACGTGCACGACTGCGTATACGCGATCGGCAGCGTCAACTTTACGGGCGACACACCGGTGATCCTCACCTGCGACGGACCGAGCCTGGGTGGCTTCGTGTGCCCGGTCACGATCGCCCGCGCCGAGCTGTGGAAGGTGGGCCAGGTCAAGCCGGGCGACACGATCCGCTTCCAGCGCATCGGCTTCGACGAGGCGCTGGCGCTGGAGCAAGCGCAGGACAGCGCGATCCGCGACCTGGGGCCGTTGCCAGCGATGCCCATGCCGGCGGCCCCCGGCACGCCCGCGAGCTGCATGCTCGCGGCGCTGCCGGCCAGCGGCGCGCGCCCGGCCGTGGCCTACCGCCAGGCAGGGGACAAGTACATCCTGCTGGAATACGGCCCGAACGTGCTGGACCTGCGCGCGCGCCTGCGCATCCACCTCTTGATGGAAGCCGTGGCGGCGCTGCGCCTGCCGGGGGTGCGGGAGCTGTCGCCCGGCGTGCGCTCGGTGCAGATCCACTACGACAGCCGGGTGCTGGCGCAGGGCGCGCTGCTCGAGCGGCTGATGGCGCTGGAGACGCAACTGCCCGACGTCGGCGCGCTGAAAGTGCCGAGCCGGATCGTGCACCTGCCGATGGCATTCGAGGATTCGGCCACCCTGGGCGCGGTCGAGCGCTATCGCGAAACGGTCAAGGCCGAAGCGCCCTGGTTGCCGAACAACGTCGACTTCATCCAGCGCATCAATGGGCTGGACAGCCGCGACATGGTGCGCGACACGGTATTCGACGCCAGCTATATGGTGATGGGCCTGGGCGACGTCTACCTGGGCGCGCCATGCGCGGTGCCGCTCGACCCGCGCCACCGCCTGCTGACCTCAAAATACAACCCGGCGCGCACCCATACCGCCGAAGGCACGGTGGGGATCGGCGGCATCTATATGTGCATCTACGGCATGGACTCTCCCGGCGGCTACCAGCTGGTGGGGCGTACGGTGCCGATCTGGAACAAGTTCCTGCACAACCGCCAGTTTGGCGACCAGCCGTGGCTGCTGCGCTTCTTCGACCGGGTGCGCTTCTACCCTGTCAGCGAGGCCGAACTCGAACGATTCCGCGACGACTTCCGTGCCGGCCGCGCGCAGCTGCGGATCGAGGACGCGCTGTTCGACCTGGACGAACACGAACGCGTGCTGGCCGAGGATGCCGACGCGATCGCGGCCTTCAAGGCGCGGCAGCAGGCTGCGTTCGCGGCCGAGGTGGCGCTGTGGCAAGGCGACGTTGGTGCCGGCGCCGGCGCTGCGCATGAGGAAGAGGGCCAACCGGCGTCGAACCACGGGGTGGGAACCACGGTCGCGGCCGAGATGTCCGGCAATGTGTGGAAGCTGATGGTGGAACCTGGCCAGACGGTGCGGGCCGGCGAAGTGGTGGCCATCCTCGAGGCGATGAAGATGGAGTTCTCGGTGCAGGCCCCGCATACCGGGACGGTTACCGCGGTGTATTGCCGGGCCGGCAGGATGGTCCATGCCGGGCAGGCGCTGTTCGCGCTCGATCCGGTCGATGCCTGTGCCGGGGTGGCGGCGTGAAGCGGGCGCCGAAGGTCAGATCAGTGTGACAGGTCGATGTCGCCATCGATGACGCCGACAACGTGGCCGCCAATCCACGGGGTCCCGTCGCGGTAGCTCACGGCGATGCGTCCGTCGCGTCCCAGCACGGTGCCCTGGCGCACGCGATACGCCATGCCCTGTCGCGACGCCTGCAGCAAGCGGGCGATACAGGCATTCGCGCTACCCGTCACCGGATCTTCGAACATCACGCCATGTTCGATGGCGAATGCGCGCACCTCGTAATCGGCCGGACCGCCTTCCGGATAAGCGCCATACACAGCCAGCCCGTCCGCACCGCTCTCCTGTTGCAGCTGCTCGAATGCCGCGGCATTCGGCGACCACGCGAGACAATCGTCGGCATGGTCGAGCCCCACGACCAGCCAGCGTATGCCCATGTCGACAACCGTCGGTGGATGTTGCGCGCCGATCGCGACGTGGCCAAGTGCGTTCGACAGCAGCGGCTGCAGCGCGCTGTCCAGCGGTGCGAATGACGCCGAAGGCGCGCCGAACGCCAGGCCGCCGTCGTCATCCAGACGGATCGGCACCAGGCCCACGCCGCACTGCTGGATCAGTCTCCCGGGGATCTTCGGACGCAGTCCGGCCCGCAGCACCGCGTACGCGGTGCCCAGCGTGGGATGTCCCGCGAATGGAAACTCTTCCTGCGTCGTGAAGATACGCACGCGATAATCCGCGGCAGGATCGTCCGGCGCCAGCACGAAGGTCGTCTCGGACAGATTGGTCCAGCGTGCGATGGCCTGCATCTGCTCGCAAGTCAATCCGTCCGCATCGAAGATGACGGCGAGCGGGTTGCCTTTGAAAGGCACTTCGGTGAAGACATCCACTTGCATGAAACGGTGAATCATTGGAATTCCCATGGAGTTTCTGGACCAACCGAACAGCCCATCGGTCAGGGGTCGAGCGGTCAACTGATAACCCTACGGGCTCCTTCCCCACCCTCGACGAATGCCACCCGGTTGCCCGGCGGCGGCCCCGGCACATTGGCGCTTGCGTGTCACCACAGACCAGATACGCGAGTGTAGCTCATCGAGGACGATCCCATCACAGCGTGGCCGCTGTTGGCATCGATGGGGCGTAATTCCGCGTTGAGCGACAAGACAAACAGCAGTTTGTCTGACTCCGCATACAGCGGTTCCCATTGGCCCGGGCGCAGGGCGATCATCAGTCGGCCGTCGCGTTCAGCCACACGGAAATCGCCAAAACCCGCAATTCTGTACTTGCCAACCAGGGCCTTGCGGGCCTGCGGCGTGAGGGCCACCGCTGGACGTATCACGGTCTGGTTTCCAACCCACTGGTACTCGTGGGCAATAGCGCGCAGCAAGCCGGCAGCGAGCTCGTCGCCATTATCGCCGTTTGTCAGGATCACCGCGCCGTCGCCGCCGTCGGTCGCGCCGACCATGAGCGCCTTGAAGCCCATATTGCTGCCGTTATGGCCGAAGCCCTTGCCCTTGCCCTGGATATCCAGGCCAAGCGCGTAGCTGCCCCTCACCGGCGTGAGCATGGTGCGTGTCATGGCTGGCGAAATGACGCCGTTGCCGGCGCCGGCCGCTCCCCGCTGGATCGCGATCGCGAACTTCGCCAGGTCGGTCGGTGTACTCCACAGGCCCGCTGCGGCCTGCTCGGGGTGAGTGTAGGCGCCGCCGGCGAAGGGTTTGCCCTCGTGATCGTGGGGACGGGCAGCCGTGGCCTGCAATGCGGCCGGCAGCGGCTGGGCGAAGGTACTTCCGAGCATGCCCAACGGCGCCAGCACCGTTTCCTGCGTCAGGACCTCGAACGGCTTGCCGGCACGGTCGATCATGGCCTGCTGCAGCACGGTATAGCCGCCGCCCGAGTAGCGCCACGCGGTGCCGGGCGCCGTGTCGACCTTGACCGCCCTGGTATTGGCGGCCCAGGCGCCGTCCAGTACCTGCACGAGTGTCGGCACGGGTTTACCCGCTGCATAGCCGGGAAATCCAGGGACGGTAGTGCCGCCGGTATGCGACAGCAGCTGGCGTACGCTCGGCTGTCCGTACTTCGATGGCAGCTTCCAGCTGGTGAGCGCGGCGTCGATGCCGGCGTCGAGATCCAGCTTGCCCTGCTCGACCATGCGCAGAGCGGCCATGGCCGTCACCGGCTTGCTGATCGAGGCCGCCTGGAACAGGGTCTGCGGCGTCACCGCCGGCCCGCCAATCCAGGCCACGCCGTAGCCGCGGCTCCAGGCCACCTTGCCATCCTTGATCACGGCCACGCTCACACCCGGCACCTTCAGGCGTGCCATCGCTTCTTCCAGCGTCTCTGTCTTGACCGGTCTATCGGCCAGCGCAACCGGTGGGCGCAGGCCGGCCTCAACGCGCGCCATGGGGTCACGGTCGCCGACAGGCGAGGAAGACGCGATCGACTGGGCCTGCTCCGCTGCGAACGCGGAAAACGACAATAAAACACTCCCTGCTACGCTTGACGCAAACTTCATCTTGCTTGACATACTCGCTCCCAAGTTGGACTACTTATCGTTCGATTGCTGTGTGGAGAGTTCTTGCGGTGGCGCGTCATCATGCCGGCCCGGCAAGTTCGCGTCGCGGATGCGCGCGCCGAAGGAGCGCAGCTCTAGTACCACGATCGCCTGTTCGAGGCAGGTAGACAGGGGGAACGCCAGTTCCGCATCGAGGCTGTCAGCGGCAGACTTCGTCGCCTGCCAGCACACCTGCAGGCGCGGCAACAACGCTTTGCCCTCGGCACTGAGACTGACCATCCGCTGCCTGCCGTCTTCACCGCTGGCCGCGATCGTCAACAAGCCTTTCTTTGCCATCAATGCCACTGTCTGGGTGGCGGCAGGCTGCGTGAGGCCGCCCAGCGCTGCCAACGTTCCAATCGTCGCACTCTCCTGCTCGGCAAGAACGCGCATCACCGGCGTGTAGCGCGGCCGATAATCCAGTCCTGCGTCCACGTAGGCCTGCTCGACGGCTCCGTCAAGCAACTCAATCAGATGCCGCAATTGCGTGCCAAGTCCTCTTTTCATGAGCACAGTGTAGCATTAATTACATAAGCACTTATATAAAAAATTGCTGATTGAATACGTTCATGTTTGGTGGGTACCGGATGACTCCCGGAAAAGGCCAAGACCCGTGAGTCAAAATATCTGCGGGCTGCTTGACGTCTCTGATTGCTTGTCACGTGCGCCCTGCGTTTATGGTCGCAGCAGCGTTCGCGCTCTCTCGCACAGGCAGGACACTGTGGAGGCGCTCATGAGCTGATTTGCGCCATGGCGTTCTGGCAGAATAATCTCTATGCAAAGGCCCTCGACATGGCGGATCGACGGCATCCGCTCGCTGTTCTCAGTATTCGACAACCGCCCCCTGACGCTTCTGTACTTGGCAATCATCCTTGTCAACACGGGTTGGTTCGCCTTGTACACTTACGTAGCAACGTTCTGGACCGAAATTAGCGGCGTATCCGTCACCACGGTGCCGACCGCGCTGCTGGCATATGGCATCTTTTCCGCTATCGGTGGGGCGGTCGGCGGCAAGTTGGCGAACGGTCATGCGACCACTACCATGCTGGGATCAGTCATCGCGCAAGCTATCCTGTTGGGTGCGATGATGTTCAGCACGACCGCCACGGTGTCGCTCGTGATCGCTATGCTATGGGGCTTCGCAGCATGGGTATTCGTCACGGCCGTGCAGGTGCGCGTAGTTGAACTCGCCGGGGTGCGGTCCGATGTCGCCTCGTCGGTCGCAGTGTCCGCTTTCAACGTCGGTAATGCGGCCGGCGCATTGGCAGGGGGCGCTATAGTTGCCCATCTTGGCCTTGTCGCAACCCCGGCTGCTGGCGCGGGATTCGTGCTTGCGGGCCTGGTGGGAGCCCTGCGCTCCGGACGGCGCCCTGCTGTCAAGCGCATTGAGCAAGGTTCTTGATGCCCCGCCGCAAATGGACTCGGTCACGATCCTTCTGCTGACCTCAGAATCCAAGCCGGGAGGGCCCGGTATGATATTCAACCATTTCTCGATGAGCACATGGATACCACTTCCAATACGATCTGGCTTGAAAAGAAGAACGACGACACTACCGAAAGGGCCTTCACGCAGGGGACCGATTCACGTTAGTGTGCAGAGGGGGAAGTGTGGGCACTTATTGACTACTTCAGGAGCCAATTGCCGCACAAGCGGCAGATCAGAAGTAAGAGGGGAAAAGAAAATCGATCGGTCGACCATTCTTTGCAGTCAAGGTAGGTTGATGTCCAATCCGAGCTTCCTGACGAGGGCAAATGCGATCATCCCCACGACCAGAAGCGCTAGCACGAAGACTATGGCCGCCTTGCCGGCCGCTATAAGCACCTCGCGCCGCTTCCTCGCGCCGTTCTCCTTCTTCCCCTGATCGTAATGCCACTTAATGGCGAAGAACATGCCCACGCCTAAGGCAAGAAATTTAAACGTATAGAAAACTGTAGGAAACCATTCTGCCGTCATTTCGGTATTTCCAAGCTAATACTTGACACTATCTAAGCTGAGGAGCGACAACTCAAACGCTGCTTCAGCAGCTCCATTTTTTACACCATCGGAAACGTCAGCCGATTGCCGTGCAAATATCGCAATGCTGCACGTTCAAGGGCATTCTACTTAAAAACAATATCCATACATCGAGACAAAATGTCCCAGTTGATGTCCATGCAAGATTGCAAATCGCAATACGGTCGTCCTGGCAGGGTGCGGACGTGGGCCGTCGCGGTCCTCGGAATCGGGATACTTTCGGCGAGTATGGTGGAAGGGTTACTGAAGGCGGGCCTCTTTCTGGGGCGACAACACCAGTTTGGCCGCATAGCCAGATATCGGCGTGGGAAAGTCCTGCGCACGCCACCAAGCCAGGCAATCCGAGTGCGTTTCATACTATAGCGGCGCTATAGGCACCAGGCCGCCGCGCCAGCAACTGGGATAGGCGCTGCAGACCTGCCCTCAAGCGTAAACGGTCGGTAGCGCCGCCGAGCGAGATCCGGATCGCATTCACGGATTCGCCATCGGTTGCGAATGCCTCCGCCGGTGTGACTGTCAACCCTTCCCCCTCTGCCACTTGCGCGAGCTGGTACGAGCCCCAGTAGGTCGGCAACTCAACCCAGATATGCAGCCCATCGCCAGGTCCAGCATATCGCCCTGCCAGAACATCGTGGGCAATCTGGTGACGTATACGTACCTCGTCTCGCACGGCCAGCATTAATGTGTTTGCCGAGCCGTCGAGGATCCATTGGGTGGCCAGTGCCGCCGTTAGAGGCGCGACCATCAATGTGAAAGACCTCAAGGCACCCAGGAAGCGTTCACGCACGACCGGGTCGCGCACGAGCACGAACGCAACCCGCAATCCAGGCGTAAGGCATTTCGACAAAGTGGAAATGTAATAGACGTGTTCCGGCGCATGGGTTGCAATTGGCGGCGGCGGCGACTCCGCGAGCAGCCAATAAGGGTCATCCTCGATGATTCTTGCGTTGCAGCGCTTCGCCACGGCGGCCAATTCCTTACGCCGCTTCACTGGCATCGTCACTGTTGTCGGGTTCTGTAGTGTCGGGTTAAGGTAGATGAGCCTGGATTGATGGTGCCTGCACGCTTCTTCAAGAGCCTGAGGTAGCATTCCATGCTTGTCCGTCTCGACCGCAACGACATGGCGTCCGAACTGGGTGGCCGCTGCACGCACTCCGGGATAATTCGTCGGCTCTACAAGAATGGGATCGCCAGGCTCGGTCAACACCAGGATCAATGCTGCGATTGCCGCCTGTGCGCCAGGACAAACGACTACCTGGTCCGGCCCCATACTTCCAAACATCGGCTCAATCCACTTCGCTCCAGCTTTGCGGTCGGAAACGCTGCCGCCGCCCAGATGGTAAGTCATTAGTAGTTCGTTATCCGTCCGCATCAGCACTTGCGCGAGACCTTGTTTCAACAGGTCGTCGAAGTCGACGCCGTCCGGCACGGGCGGTGTATTCATGCTCAGGTCAAGGACCGACGTGAGCTCCACCTTCGGCGCTGCGATATAGGTACCGCGAGCGCCACGGCCTTCCAGCAAATTTCTGCGCCTGGCTTCATCGTATGCTCGGGTGATCGTCGTCAGGTCCAGGTTTAGTTGCGCAGCCAACTCGCGCTGCGGAGGCAGGCGATCGCCAGGTTTAAGCAGACCGTCGGTCACTGCCTGCTGCATTGCATCCGCGATCTGTAGAAAACGCGGACCAGCACCTGGTCGCAGATGCGGCGGCCATGATGGTAAAAAGCGATCTTGCATGGTTTTCAACTGCGACATTTTTCCCAATGTATGGAAATTGTTTCGGCGTAGTATGCCCCAGAAGGCGTGAAAGAGACAGTGATACACGGCTCCAACACGTGCTTCTTCCTCCTTATCCGTATGTGTTAGGCGAAACCCAACAGGTTCGCCATGGTTATCTCAAGGTAGACCTCATGAAAAACTTAAATTCCGTGCAGGACATGACACCCTTTCCTTCCCCTGTGGAACCGAAAGTCGCACTTAGCCAAGTGAAATCCTTTAAGCGCATCGGCGCCTATGCCAGCATCGCTACGCTGGGCGCATACGCCGTACATTTGATGAGTTCGGCAGGCGCTCCTGGTTTCCAGGAAAAGAATTTAATGGCCATCGCGTTGGCTCTGACGCTGCTGGTGATCATTCCGATCATTGTCCTGAACATCCATTCCATCTCTCGCCTCCGTGTTTCCAACGCCACCACTGAGCCTGCGTCAGGATATGTGCGGTCGATCAAGAAGGAAATGAAGGCATGGGCCGCTCCTATTGGCATCGTGGCGCTTGTTACCGTTCTGGGCTGGAGCGCTATCCACTCGCTCGACCTCTACAAACCAATTGAGTCGAAAGCGGCGCAGGAACATGTCGCAACTGTGGCGGGCGATTGAAGCGAGGCATAAAGCGTCGCCGGCATGGCGAGCGTGATCCTCGGGCACGATTTGCGCAATCCCCTTAAGACTGTAGTTTCAGGGGCTAATTTTCTCATGCAGGCTGTCGACATTCCGCCGAAGTACATCCTGGTGGCAACGAGGATGTTCAATAGTGGCAAACGTATGAACAAGCTGATCAATTATCTGATCGATTTCACGCGCACACACCTGGGGCCAGGCATTCCCATTCGTGTCAAGCAGAGCAGCCCCATTGCGGCTTTTGAAGAGGTTGTCAACGAAGCACGCACTTTTCATCCCGAGCGTTCGATTCATTTGCAAGTACCACCAAATCTCGACGCCATTTTCGATGACGGAAGACTGGCTCAGGCGCTGTCGAATTTGATTGGCAATGCAATCCAATACAGTCGTGCTGAATTTTCTGTGACCGTTCGGCTTTCGGCAGATGTTGATAATTTTTCCATCTCGGTGAACAATCGTGGAGACGTCATCCCACCAGATAAGATAGCAAGCATTTTTGACCCAATGGTACGTATTGCCGCTCACGTAAATCAGAATAACGCTGATTACATTGAGTGTACCAGTCGTGGCATCGGTCTTTACATTTCTCGCGAAATCGTACACGCGCACGGCGGACACATTAGTGTCACGTCGAACATTGTTGACGGAACTACATTCGCCTTGACAATTCCCAAGTTACCAATTGGATTCCTATCCTCTGACGTCGCGCATCATGACGTATTGCAGACAAAGCATTCATGGTCGAAAATATGATTGGTAAAATCTCAGAAAAAGATAAATTTACGACGCTCGTTGTCGATGATGAACAGGACCTCGCAGACATAGCCGCAGAGTTGCTGGCTCTTCATGGGATGGAGACGGTGGTCGCTTATTCTGCTCAGCAGGCGCTCGAGATAATGGAATTAAGGAACGATATCGATGCGATCTTTTCTGACGTGATGATGCCCAACATGACCGGATTCGAGTTTGCAGGGATTGCCGCGAAGAATTACCCTATGATTAAAATCGTCCTGACTTCCGGATTCGTAGCACTCGACCGTTGGAATCAGACGGCTCACCACTACGAGTTCGTCAATAAACCTTATTTTATTGATGCCGTTATTGAAAAATTGCGTCGCTGAGATTGGTGGATAATTTCATGATGGTACATGTTATTCACGTTCATGATTAGCGACACTAACTCATCCATCTAGATACTTGCCGCTGAAATACCGCCCGAAGTACCCGATAGCCGATTTGTTTTCGACTGGCCGAACTCAGCTGAAGTATTCTTGCGAGCGCGAGCTGCCAAGATTTCGTCAGTCTGCACTGAAAGCGCCTCAGTCGCTAATTACTCGGCGAAATCGCGTTAATTCAGAGCAAGCCCGGCATCCATACGCATTTCTCGGCGAAGTATGGGTAAATTATCATGCCGGCGAGGCCACCTGTCGTAGCGAGCAGGGCGCGTAAGTGCCGGACTTCCAGGTCTGAATCGGGTTCGGTAATGTATGTCATCGGTTGCCCTGCGCTTGCGTCTGGTCCACAGCCACGGCTACGGTGTCTTGATCGTCCGGTGAAGACGGGGTAATCGCCTCCGAGACCGATTGTCCTGCGCTCTCCCGGCGGCACAGCGCAGGATGGCTGAGTACCCGCGCAATCACATGCTCGGGAACAAGCTTGTAGCGCATGTAGCGACTGGCTAGTTCGGCGTTACGCACTGCGAGGATATTCAGCCCTCGTGCGACGGCATCCGCTGAAGCCCCGTCCCGCCGCCGTTGGCGCTCATTGATAAGCATCGACTCTCCATCGCAATACGCTTCAGCCAGGCGACACATCGGAATGAAGTTCGCCTTTATTCAAGTGCCGGTGCGATTCATCATACGCACCGCCCCGCCCCGGGGCCAGCGCTATTCGCGGCGGTCTTGCACCTATGCGCGCGGTTGGGGCGTCGTGGCGCTGCGATCGCTATGGGCACCGAAAAGCGGCTGCAATCCGGCTCAAGCCACATGCAACAGGATGGCGACGTAGTGGCAAATGCTACCGGCCAGGACGAACAGATGCCAGATCCCGTGACCATGACGCACCTTGCGGTCGGTGGCATAAAAGATGATACCGGCCGTATACAACAAGCCGCCCACCACCAGCCAGGCAAAGCCAGCGAGGCCGAGCGCATCCACCAATGGATCGATACAGGCAACGGCGAGCCAGCCCATCACGACGTAGATGCCCAGCGACAGCACGCGCCGTCGCCTGGCGTACAGCAGCTCCTGCGCGATACCGAGCACGGCCAGGGTCCAGACCACGCCAAACATCGTCCAGCCGACGGTCCCGCGCAGTGTTACCAGCGTGAATGGCGTGTAAGTGCCCGCGATCAGGAGATAGATGGCGCAATGGTCCAGCTTGCGCAGCATGCCCTTGGTTGCGCCGCGCGTGCTGTGGTACAGGGTCGAGGTCAGGTAGAGCAGCAGCAAGGTGGCTGCGTAGACGCTGAAACTGACGATCTTCCATGCATCACCGCTGCGCGCGGCCACGGCCACGAGCAGCACACCGCTCAGGACAGCGGCCGCCGCGCCAACGGCATGGGTGATGCTGTTGAAGCGTTCACCGTGG
>Ga0265780_10000708_pt1 | contig 50425 bp, 32 predicted proteins | sample P1T30metagenome_FD_192432 | JGI IMG/M metagenome (GOLD analysis project Ga0265780, IMG submission 192432) | Plant litter microbial communities from East Loma Ridge, Irvine, California - P1 T30 | ecosystem: Environmental > Terrestrial > Plant litter > Unclassified | place: USA: California... | reverse complement strand
TGTCCCATCAGTGAAGTACGTCCGCACGGGGCATAACTTACTCACATTAATGGTGCTGGACCTGCATGTCGTCCTCGGACGAGACTGACGACGCACTGCGCCCTGCCCCCGCCGCGCTTCCTGTAGCCCGAGAGATTGAAGGACAGCGAGCCGGAACAAAGACGCCCAGCCCCACTTCTCACAACGGGGTACCGATAGTAGCAGCAACCACTAGAGTCTGGCGCAGATATCCCATTGATCCGCACGAATTCCGCCAAGGTCGCCGCGCATAGATGGTGCAGCGATTGTCGGCCCCGCGAAGGAGGCCGGGCGCCCTATTGCGACGTCCGGCGCTAGAACTTCTGTTCTACGGCCTCACGGCTCCCGCCCCATGGCGAAGAATGCGCGTTCGACATCGACCGCTCGCCACGCGTATTCAACACCATCCCAATCAGGCCAGGTGCCTTTCCGTGCGTTCAGGGCCTGCGCCTGGCGCACGCACCAGCTGCACCACGCCAGGTAGCGCGACACGAAGGCTTCACGTGCGGTTGCGGAATTCAGGTTCAACATTGGCCCGTAGATCGCCGCCAGTTCGCAGTCGGGATGGCCGGAAAGCCGGTTATTGATCACTGAATCGAGCACGGCAGCGATGTCTGGCCGCATTTTCATGACGAGCTTCGTCGCGAACGCCGGGCCGATGAATTTGATCCGCAGGCATGAAAGCAGCGCCGTTCGCAGGTCCCCTTCCCCGGCTGCCCCGCGCGCCGTATCGAGCAGTGCCCTCACTTCGCCCGGGTCCTGAGGCGGTTTTCTGGCGCCGGCACCGTTCAGCAGGCTTCCCGCCCTACCAAAGGCCCTTTCGGGCCTGATCAGTAGGTCGGTGCCGGAGATGAACCCCCAAGTAACGCACGACAGCAAGCCATGCTGCCGGTCCTGCGCTTCGTCGGACATGAGCAGGCCGGTATGGAATCGATCCAACGCGATTGATGAATGGCGCGTGCGCACGTCTGGCTGGGCCCATTCATGGGTGGTCGGGGACACCACGTGCAGGCGCAAGGTGCCAACTGTGTGGACTTTCACGTCTTCGCGCGTAGTTGGCTTCAGACAGCCGGGCGGATAGGCGTACTGCGCTCGCAGCGCACGCATTTGCTGTTGGTTCATTAGTTCTAGCTTATCCCGTACACCGCTACACCGATGCTTGAATCGTCAGACAGCGGCTCGGCATCCTAATAATAGGTTTCAAAATGAAAATAGTTGTTACACCGATGACGCTACCGCCTAGGCGGGCCCCTACGCCGGCACCTGAACGATTTTCGCAGGTGACGCGAGAATACATGTCGCAAATAAGCGCTCTGTGACAGGAGCGAGGCCCGACCTTGCCTGAGCCGGCTCCGCGCCTCCTGCAAGCCCGAAAGCCAGCCATTCATCGTCACAGCTTGCGGTGGCGGCTCACCCATCCGGACCAGCATCCGGCACGAGGTTGATTCGCCAGCGGGCCGCGACCTCCGCAGCCCGGTCTTCGCCGATGGTTTGCTCGAGGCAGGCGAGCAGGTCTTCTTGCCGCGGCTGGGCGAACACCATGCGATACAGTGCCAGGCTGCGCTTCAGGCGCCGATAGCGGGTTTCATCCCGGCTCATCGGCAAGGCCATGACCCGGCGCTCGACGCACGCACCACCCTCAAGCTCATAGATCCAGTAGGGGATCAGGTCACTGGCGCCTGCGGGACGATCGGCAACGGCGAGATCGAAGAGTTGTTGCCACGGGTCCGGCGCCACCGCCCCCTCGCTGATACGCACGGCAGCGCCATATTTGCTCGCGATATTCTTTCGCACGGCATAACCCTTGTAGCGGTGCACCCGTCCCTCGCGCTGTTCCATGTCGACCGGATTCGTCGGCAAATTCCAGTGTGTCACCGCATGGCACCAGGGATGGAAGTCCAGCCCCTCCTGGCCTACTGACGTCGACACCAGGATGAACGGCCAGAACGGCGAATTGAATGCGCCCTGTACCGATTTCCTGCGTGAGGCGCTGCCCTCCTCCTCATCCTTGCCGCCGAAACGCAGGGCGAAGTGGCTTCGGATCCCGGTAGCAAACGGCTCGATCCGCAAGCGTCCGTCGCTGACCGTCAGTTCATCCGGCCGAAGGGTGGCCGCGCGCAGCGTCATCGCCTCGACCATTGCCTCGGCGAGGTCTTCGAGGGGAGACAGTTCGGGGCGTGTCCGGCCTTTCGATTCCTGCAAGACGTGGACGTACTCATCCAGCACCGCCTGCAGGTTGCCATCCGCACAATAGTGAAGCACCTTCTGCCAATAGGAGCCATCATCCTCATTCCCCTTCAGCAGGGCAACGGCCCTGGGGGAATTGAACTGGCTACGCAGGCCTTCCGCAACGCGCGCGGCTGCGCCAGCCAATTCATGTCGGTCCGCGCCGATCAGCTGCCGCTGGCGCGACAGCGCCCGCAAGGCGCAGGTGGCCGGCGAGGCCAATGCCAGCGCGGTGAGGACGTCCAGCAAATCGGCCGGCACGCGCCCCAGGTCCGCAACCCGGCCGTCCCACGCTGCCAACCATTGCTGGACGTGGGCATCGAAGACCGTGTCGGAAGCTGTTTCCTCATGCTCGTCCGCCTCGCCGGGAAGGCGGGCATGGCGCCAGTAAGCGGCGCACCACGCGCGGCCCTCGGGGGCCAGCATTGCCTCGAGCCGGGCCAGGGCGACCCAGTACCAGCGGCGGTCCTCGTTGCCGTGCACAATCGTGCGCTCGACGCATGCCTCGACATGCGGCGCGAGACACTGCGCGGCGCGCTGGCGCGCCTCCTCGCCCGACAGCATTTGTCCCGATGCGCCGCTCCATCGCAGTGGGTCGACCAGGGTCCCAAGCGCATTGGATGGATACATGAGCATCAGGTTCCACATTCCGGTCAGGCGACCGTCGCCTTGCCGGGCCAGGCGCAGGCGTGGAGTGAAGCGTTTGCCCAGCTCCGCATATCCCGACTGGCGCGAGTCCGCCTCCTGGACGATCTTGCGTTCGACCTCATACGACAGGAGTGCCGCCAGCGCATCGGGAACGACATTCCACGCGGAGAAGATCAACTGTTTCGATACTGTCCCCACCTTCTCGTACACGCCCGCCGGCTTCCAATAAGGCAGGGACGGCGGCATCCAGAGCAGGCGATGCAGGTTCTGGGCTTCGATGTCGCCGAAAACGGTCCTGAGCCGCGCATTGCCAGGATCAAGGCGCTCGTATGCATCGATCGAAGCCGCTGAAATGGTATTGCCGCTTGCCGGCGCGAGCAGGTCGGCCAGACCCGACTGGCGGTTTTTCTGGTCGTTGCGGACCGCCCTCTTGAACGAATAGTCGTGCATGAAATTGAGCAGGTAGGGACTGGACTTCCAGTACTCCACTGTGTCGGGCTCTTTCAGGCGCCGCGCGATGGTATCGACGGTGCGGAAATCGGCCAGGTCGCGCGCCTCCAGGCGCGGCACGAGCAGGCGTTCCCCGACCATCGCATCGGCGCGCGCGGTGGTGCCGACACGCTCGGTGCGGCACATGACGCGCTTCAGGGCCGATTCGATGCGATCCTTTACCTCCGACAGCGCGGCCAAGTCCGATTCGCTCCGTATGTCGAGCAGGCCAGTTCGGAATTCGCCGATATCCGCTTCCAGTCCGGCCACACGCTCCGGCCGGCCGGGCATCAGGAAACGGACGGTCCGCAGGAAATCTGCATAATGGTCCTCGGCATCATCGTCCGCGGCGTACATCTTGTAGGGCGTTGCCGAAAGGAGGAGTACGCGCAGGTCGGCCTTGTAATTGAACAGTTCGTGCGCGAGCTCTGCCGATGGATTCTGCGCGGGGTCGTCGAACAACTCTCCAAAACGCTGGAATTCGTCGAGAATGACCAAGTCGGGCTGCAGAGCCGCCAGGCAGGTCGTGGCGAGGGCGCGGCGTAGGGCGCCGGTCAGCGCCAGGCAGCGTTCCTGGTCCTCTTCCGTGATCCGGTGGCGCCGGTCGCGATAGACCGATGCGACCGCATCGATCGCCGCTATCAAGGCTTTATCCTTGCCGACGGACTTGCGGTACATCCGTGCGATGTCGGGGTCGAATTCGAGCGCTAGATCGGCCGTGTCGTACCACGCGTCGTTGGCGCCACCTTTCAGCGCATTGCGCAGGCCGCGCGGATCGATGCCATCGACGCCCTTGAGCATCTGGTAAATCAGCTTCCGCTCTTCCTTGCGGCCAGTCCGGTTATGCTGGTTGAACGTGGTCCCCGGGGTGAAACTGATGAAGTTCACCGGGTGCTCTTTCAAGCTACTGGTCATCAGCGGCAACAAGGTGAGTCGCGTCGCTCCCGAGAATGCTGGCTGGCCCGGCTGCATCAGGCGCGCGACATTCTGCACCGCGATGTCGGCGTTCGAGCACACGTAGATCACGTCGATCCGCTTTTTCCCTGCTTGCTGCAGTCGCTCGATGGTCCGCGCAATGAGGCCCTTTGCGACGAGCGTTTTGCCCAGGCCAACCTCATCGGCAACCAGGAAGCGCAGCGCCGGCTGCTCCGCGTCAAACATGCGCGAGAAGGCAAAGTCGACGGTACGCCGCTGGAAATCCTTCAGGCCCAGCATCACCGCTTTCGATGAATTGTTCTTGCTCATTGACCGTCCTGTTCGTTCGCCGCGCACTCGAAGCACCGCCACATGTCCATGAATTCGGCGGACAAGATGTCGTCAACCTGTTCGGCGCCCTCTTTCCGCAGGCGCGCAACCACGTGCGATACGTGCACCAGTCGCGATGGGTCGCGCGCGTATGCCTTTGCCAGCATCTCGAACAAGGGCGGCGCCTCGACGCCAGACCGGCCCGCCTTTCCTTTCCCGGCGCCGGCCACGCTGCCGCTGCCGTCCTCCCAATCCCCGAGCAGGAGCAGCAGGTAGCGCACGAAGCCGTCGCGATTACGCAGCACTGCACGCAGCATCTCGACCTCCCGGTCTTCCGGCGCGCCATGCAGGGGAAGCGCCAGCGTGAAGCACAGCTCGTGCTTGCCCGATACCAGCCTGAAGCCGATGAACGAGGTGACGTCCTGGATGGCATAGACGCCAAGCCGCACTGTCGCCTCCTCTGCGCCCAGGTCCACGGCCGTGTCGCTCCTGGCCGTCACCGGCCATGCCTTGGCTTCAACCGGGCCGATGTCGAGGCGATCCATGCCCGCCATGTCCACCGACCAGCCGTTTTCCCGGGCCTCGCAATGCAGCGTCAACGCGGCGGCGCACAGTTGCAGGCGAGCCTCTTCGAGCCGCTGCTGGTGCAGGAGGTCCTCGGTCGCATCGTTGGGCTCTGTTCGCGTATAGCGCGCCAGCACAGGCCGGATGCCCTCGTCACCCAGCCAGTCCCGCGGCCTGCCGGCCTTGCTTGCCTTGCCGATCAGCTCAGCCATGAACTCGACGTTCTTGCCGGCCATGAGAGCGGCATTCGTTGCATTCGCCGAGCCGACGAACAGATGTGTATTCCAGCCACGCTTGCCGACGAATACCTTGGCGTGCAATCCGCGCTCCCGCCCGGGTACCGCCTCTTCCTTGTCGCTCGTTTCCGCGCGCTCATCCATGATCCAGACGCTCTCGTATCCCTCGGCGGCGCTCGGCGGCAAGGCGTCGAGTTCTTCGGGCCGTGAAACAAGAAACGGCGCTGCCCTGCTGAGGCCCGCGAGCCGGCGCAAGACCGTCTCGGTGACAAAGGGCGAGATCACGCCCAGGTCGTCCCAATACCCGACGTCGGGCGCCGGCAACCATGACCTCGGCTTGCGCGCCACGCCGAGCGCGTGGAATCGCAGTTCCTCGAAACCGGGCGGCAGCTGCCACTCGCAGCGCATCATCTCGTCCATCAGGCGCTGCATGGCTTCTGCCCGGGCCGCATCAAGCTGCTTGTGGCTTGCCTCGGCCGTCTTCGTCAACAAGCAACGCAGCGGCTTGTTGGCCGCCAGCGACTTGCGCCCGACTGTCCCGTCCAGGCATAGCGACACATCCCAGGAACCGTCGTCGGTCAAGTTGCGAGACAGTACCAGCAACCTCAGACAGGCCTCTCCCGACGCCGAGAGGAACTTGAGCAGCCAGACTTTCGGGTGGAATGCACCACCATGCGGGGCCGTCACCTCATGCACCATCCCCTCGAGCAGGCCAAGCAAGGGGCTGGCCACGCGCGGGATCTGCATGCGGCCGCGCTGGCAGAAAATGGTCAACCGCCCTGCCGTGCGGCGCAGCGCTTCGATCGCGGCGATGGGATCGGGTTCGTCGGCCTGCCCTCCCGCATGCCCGAGCCATGCCAGGTGCAGGGGCAGTCCAAGCAGGGTCACCAGGTCGAGCGAGAACGTGGTCGCCACGCCACTGTCGAAGCTGCAGCCGGGCGGAGGCGTCAGCGCATCGGTCAGCAGGCTGCGTTTTTCCGAATGAATCATGCTTGCGTCCACCCCAGATGCCATTCTTTGAGGAGCGAGTCGGCGATCGGCCACCGGTACGTCAGCGGGGTGGTCCCGGCGGCGCCACCCCATTGCTTGAGGGCAGCCCGATTGGTAAAGCGGGAGCGCGCCCCCTTGAGATTGGTTTCCCGGTCTCCGATCAACTGCCGCGCCACAGCCGAACCACCTACTGCGCCTGCCGCCTTGACGGCGGCATCGCGCCAGTCCTCAATGAACCCTTGGGTCTCCCGCGTAATCGTATGGCCTTTCCCCAGCACCCGCGGCCAGAAGACGCCAAGGTTCCACTCGGCGCAGTCGGGCAGCTCCTGTTCTGCCCATGCACCCAGCCGTTCCGTATAGTGGGCGACGCGCTCGTCGCGCTCGTCGAGTTCCGCCAACTGCAGGTTGTACAGCAGTGCCGCGCCCCGGGTCAGCGCGTCCAGACGCCGCCCATCGACAATCAGGTCCCGGATCCACGCCGGAAAATCGGCGAACCCGGGATGTTCCCAGATACGGTCCGCTTCGGGCGGAACGTCCTGGTGGCGCATATCCATGGCCAGCCAGGTCAGCAGCGAGCCCTTGTGCGTCTTGTTCCAACGGTCCAGCAGGAACTCGGATTCGGCGCGCGTCAGTCTTAACCGGCTGTCGTCGGGGAAGGTGCCGGGGCAGAGCTTCAAGGCTTGCAGATCCCAGGCCTGGCCGGCGCCATCGCCGTCGTGCATCTCGCCGTCGTCGCGACGCCGCCGCCCGGCACGCAGGGTGCGGCGCCGGTCGGATTGTGCGAAGTATTGCTGTTGGGTTTCGTCGCCATTGCGGATGCCCCAACTGCCCAGCGCAGCCCAGTACACAGAACTGGGGAGCCTCTTCACGGTACTTCCCGCTTCGCGGCCAATGACCCCGGTTTCGGTTGGGGGCTCATTCTCGATCAGCGCCTGCAACAGCCGGCCCTCGGCCTGGCGCGCCGCACTTGCGTAAGCTGTCGAGGAAGTATTTTTCTGTTCCAGTTGCGCATACAGCCAGGGAATGAAAAAGATGTAGCGAAGCCGGGTCTGGATCGTCGATGTGCCCGGAAACAGCTGGTCCGCGATAGCGTCGCGCACCCCGCCGATGCCGAGTTCGTCGCGAGCTTCGCGCTCTTTAAAAAAGGACAACATGCGCATGCTGCGCTCGGCGGCGGCGCGATCGTGGTCGAGCCATGAAAGCATGGATACCATACTGAAACCTATTTCTGAGTTACTTCACAATGTGTTACCGCGTTACCGCTGCCACCGCTTCAGCCGGTTACCGTCAGCAACAGGGCTGCCACCAGGACTAGTCCCAGCATCGCGACCGCCACGCCCGCCAGTAGCGGGCGCGAGGGCTTTGGGGGTTTGTCGAGCTCCCGGCAAACGATGGCGCTGCCCTTGCACCTGTTCAGCTGGTCGAGCTCGCTCGACGATGCCAGGTTCAGGTACACCGCGCATTCCTCACGACCCGCTTCCAGGGCTACCACTTCCGCGGCCACGGCGGCGAGCTGCACAAACGCGCGTGGGTCCTCGGCGGCAAGCGGGAAACGTCGCGGTGCAAGCACGGGCTCCAGGGCGTGGGCGTTTTGCCGGGCCAGGTCGATGACGGCGGCCTCGATCCTGTGGACCGCGGCCGGGTCTCCCTGCACTGCCGCGCTCCAGGCCTCTTCATCCAAGGCATCCAGGCGCTCACCGACCTCCTCCAGCGAACCGGTACGCTGCCGCACTTCGCACAGCCAGGCGAGCACCTGCGCCGCAAGCACGCATCCCTCCCGGGTGACCTCGGCAAGCAGCGCATAATGGATGCGTGCGCCCTTGCTATCGGTGCGTCGCCTGGATGAGATGCCCGACACGAAAAACCTGCCGGGTTCGACCAAGATCGTCGGACGCGAAAAGTCGGTCCAGCGTCCATAAGGTTTTTCCCACCAGCGTTCAGGTTGTGCCGCGGTCCCGACAAAACGGTAATCGAGCACCTTCGAGCGCGTGCGCACCCGGAGCACAAGACCGTTCATGCCGTTTCCCGGATCCGTACCGCCTGGGCGCGCTGGCTCAGTTTCATGTCGTTCAGCCGTGTGATCGCTGAGTGCAACTCGCGGCTCTCTCCCGTCAGGTAGCGCCACAACTTCGCCAACGCACCGCGCTCCTGCGAGCTCTCGGCACTCGCCAGCCTGCGAGCAAGTAGAATCAGCACGTCGAGTGCCCCGTCGACCTTCCTTTTACCTGGAGGCAGGACACGGAAAATCGGGTGACTTTCGAGGTGGCGATCGTCGGCCATTTCCCAGCCGGCGTCGACCAGGTCGACACACCCGATCGTGTTGACAGGGGCATAATAGGCAGACACCAGGCCGCTGTCGCCCATTTCTGCGGCCACGGAGGCAAACATGTCTTCGTACAATTCGTCGACCAGCCGGCGTTGCAACTTCTCGGCTTTTGCGCGCGTCGCTCCGGGGGCGACGAGGTAGGTCTCGCACTTGACGGGTACCAGGATGAGCGTCCCTGGGACGTTCGCAAGCTTTCTCTGCTTCGCCCATTCGCGCACGATCTCGGTAACAGCGGCGATCTGCAAACGTACACGGCAAGCCTTTTCTTCTGCCACGGTCGCGCACTGCATCGCCAGGATGGCATCGACGGGCAGGATCAACACGCTGGACTGACTGATCCAGTCTGCGCAATCCTCCCATTCCGGTCCCTGTTCGCTGAGCCAGCCGCCCGGGTAGTCGAGTATCCTGATCGGCAGCCTGGACTTTCCCACCTCCAGCGCGAGCTCGTAGATGCTGACATCGCTCGTGCTGTTCCTCACGGCTTCCGGTTCGAAGGTACCGTGCGCAAGCGCGCCGGCCAGTTCGTTGACGTTGTCGGTAATGCGGGCAAAGGTCGAACCCTTTGCCTTCAGGTTGGCGGGCGTGCCTGCGAGCGCCGACTGGGCCTCGGCCAGGATCGAGCTGACCAGGGAAGTCTTCCCGACGCGCGTCGGCCCGATCAGGGCGACCTTGTATTCGTTATCACTCATGCGGTGTCTTTACTTTCAAATTGTCGATGGCGCTGCGGGCGCCCGCAAAGGCGGTTTTGACCTGGCGTAAGTCGAGGCGCGACGTGGCAATGGCGTCGAACTCTCCCGGGAACAGCTCGTCGCGCCAGGAACGCGCGAAGCGGTCGAATTCCTTTTCGCTGGTCCCGGAGCGGATAAAACTGTCTTCGAACTGCTCAACCGCGGCATGCAGGATTTTCTCCATCAGGCTCGCCTCGCGCAGCAGGCCGTCGCGCACCGAAGCCGATGCCTTGATGGCCAGCAGGCGCAGCTCGCCCAACAGGCTGCCGGCATCGGCTTCGCTGGTTCCCTGCAGGCGGATCGTGGGCTCCATGCGCTGCGTTTCCGGGTCCCAGTACTGATGATCGAGGATATCCAGGTGGGTGCGGACGATCGGGTGGAAGTGGCTGCGATAGCTCACTTTCAGGCTGGCGAGGTCACGGGTCGCGCGTTGCAGGTTGGCGCAGGTCTCATCGCCGGACGCGAATTGCGCGGCCAGCCGTTCGAGCGCCTCGCGTCCCGACAGTCCCTGCAGCAGGCGCCCGCAGCGTCGAACGAGCACGCCGCCTACCTCGTCGAACAGGGCGCCGGTCTGCGCCGCGAGGTGCTCGTCGAGGCCGCAATACACTTCGCCGATATGGACCCGGATACGGTTCAGCTCAGTCATCGCCAGGTTGCCGCCGTGCCTGTGCACGGCGAATTCGCCCATGGCCTTTTCCATCCACGCGGGCTCACCGGTCCCCAGCGCGTCGCCTGCCCACGACTTGATACGCGCGTGGGCGCCGCGAATCACTTCGGTCAGCACCGGGTCGTCGGTCTCGGCGCGCGCGCTGGCGCGGTGGCGCTCGAGAATGGGCAGCAGGTCGCGCGCTATCTGCCGCCGAAGGCTCATGGTCAGCTCACGCAGTTTTTCCGCAGAGCCCCCCGATTCGGGCAAGCTGGCGGTCGTCTCCGCTTCGAGCGCCTGCAGCCGGCTTCCGATATGGCTGGCTGCCGCGCTTGCCAGCAGCCGCGCGTGCTCCAGCACCTCGGCGTCCATGACGGGTAGCCTCTCGGCCAGGTGGGCCAGCGCCGGCTCGAGCAACTGGCTTCCAACACTCTCCGGGTCGCGCCCCTGGCAGCGGAACAAGCTGATAGGGGAATGCTCCAGGCCGGCGTTTGCGTCAAGCTTGACCGAATCGAGCATTTCGTCGAGCGTCTCTTGCGCGATCCCGCCCTCATTCGACAGGATACCGAGGAAGTCGGAGGTATTCGAAATGGGTGTGCGCGCTTCGTCGATGAGCTTGCGCGCCAGTCCATCCTGCCTGGTCCAGAACGCCATGCCCTCGTTGGCGCGCTTGACCAACACCACGTAGTCGACGTCGTCGCGCAAACCCTTTACGTGATGAGCTTCGGCCGAGGCGGCAATTTCGCCCAGCCCAGGGAGATCGACCAGGCCGATAGAGCGCGCAAGCGGATGCGGGAACGGGCACTCGATCGTGGCCTCGCGAACGGCCAGATAGCGGTTATCCACCTGCCCTGCCGTATCGCGCTTTGGGTAAGCGAGCCAGGCCCGCAGCTCGGAGAAGTCCGATACTTCGATCCGGGCGCCGTTCAGGTGCCGCGAGTACGAGCCGAGCGAATCGCGCATTCCGCGTAGCCGCTTGAGCATGACACTGCGGGTATTTTCATCCTCCGGACTGGGTGCCGGGTAATTACGATCGCGGAATTCATCCAGGGTCGCCGGCACGGGACCGAGTCCGAGGTCATCATGATAGGGCTTGAGCACCTCGTCGCGGAAACTGGCCCAGCTATGCATGTCGAGCCTGGCAAGGCGTGTCGAGGCGCTGAGGATCCGGCTGCGCACTGCCGTCACCGGGTTGCCGGTCCCGGTCGGAATGGCATCTTCGCCGAGCCCGGACAAAGCCTGCAACAAGGTGCTCTTGCCCACACGGGCCTGCCCCGACACACCGAGGTTGACCGTCGACCGGCTGAATCGCGCCTGTAAGCGCGCCATCTCATGCAAGGCGCCGTGAACCTGGCTGCGGCATGACTGCAAGTCGGCACCCGAGATCACTGCCCGCAGTTCGGCCGGCGCCCGCGGGTGCCGTCCAAGCCCTGTCAGGGCCTCACCGAGCACCACCAGCAGGCTATCGAGCGCCTCCAGGTGCTCCCGATTTTCGCGTACCATTGGCAGCATCGCGCGCCTTGCGCCCAGCACCCGGTCAACCTGCTCTGCAATGTCCACTTAAAACTCCTAAACAATAAAAATGAAACGAACATGGCTTCTCCTGCAGGGAAGGACCACCGTTCGTGCCTCACCACGCCCGATCCGATCGATACTCGGCCGTTGTCAGCGTCCGAAAGTACTGGACAGCCACGTCCGCGCGCTGTCGAACGATACCGGCGGCGGCGCCCGGGGAATCATTTGAGCCCCCGCATTGAGGGCGTCGGCCGATTTTTCATAAACGCCCTTCCAGTTAGCCCGCGCAGCGGCCAGGAGCTCCTCCGGTGTCGGCACCGTCCTGCCACACACCTGCGTGCGGTCTGCTGGCGCCAGGCCGACGCTGCGGTTGATCTCATCGAGCTCTTTTACGCTATCGCAGGCGTCACGGATGTCGAGAGCAACGCTTCCCGCCGCCACAGTTGCACTGAGCAATGGCAAGGCGTGGCCTGGCAACGCGGCCAAGTGCCTGACAACGCTTTTCCCGGCCCTGGCGAGTACTTTCTTGCCGAGATCCGAGATGCGACTTCTGTGCGACGCGATCACTGCCTGACTCTCGCGCAGTTGCCTTTCAAAAAAGGCGCGCTGCGCGATGTGAATCTCTCGGTCGCGCTTGAGGTTCCCGATCTCCTGCCGCAGCAACGCGCTGCTCGCCGCGAGCTGTACAGTCGCCCGCTCTACCGCCTTCTTCTCCAACGCGGCAGGACTGCGCTCTTCGAGGATCTTTGCGACCGACGAAAATCCCATCGTTTCCGAGGCTGGGCTGCCCGCGATGCGGGTCACCGCGTCGTAGGCCTTGCTCCGAAAATCGTGGTCTAGCAGGGTCAGTAAATTTGTCGCGCATAGCGAAAGCGTCAGCGCCAGCCACAAGGCCCGTGCGATCCATGGCGAACGCGTTCTGGCATGCTGCGGTCCCGTGGCATGGACTGGGTGGACGGGGAAAGTCGTCATCATCAACGGAAGGCGGTCCTGAAGTTATCGAAGTGTGTGAGCGATCCCGATTCATCCAGACCGCGCCGAATAAGGCCTTGGCGCGCTCGTATGTCCTTCAGAGTTAGTGCTCTGCACGGCCTTGTCCTTGCAAATAGGAAAATAAATAATAGCAACATGTCTAAGGCAATGCCAACCTTTTCATTCCATGACTACAGTGATTTCCGGTATGAAGAAACATCGTGGAGCTGGGTGGCCCGGGCCCGCCACGCCGCGTCCGTCGCCAGATATAGATGAGTCCAATACGCCGGATTGTGAACCGAGCTGCGACAACTGCCGTCGCGTGACCGCAACATCTCCTAGGAACACCCGCAGGCCGTCTGCGTTGACTCGCACGGGGAACTGCGCGGAGCCGGCAGGAAGAACGGGATGCCGCTCCTCGTCGTGACCGCGTCAGCGGTCCCATCGTCGACATTGCAACCACTGTGCAAGGTACTAAAGATTGTTGATAATACGTAATCTTGTCGATATTTCCGTGCCATGGCCGCTCTCTCTCCGCATCTCCTCCCTCCCTTGCGCATGGACGCCGGGCGTTACCGCGAACTGGAAGTGCTGGAGCGCCTGCGCGACTACTTGCCTGAAGGGTTCGAGGTCTTCCACAACATCGCCCTGCATACGGTGCGGGGCGGCCGCGACAGTTACGGCGAGATCGACGTGGCCGTGCTGTCCCCGGACGGATGTTTGCTGTTGATGGAAGTGAAGGCCGGCCCGGTCATCCTGCGCAACGGCGAGGTGTTCAAGCTCTACGGCGATGGCGAATGCGACGTGGCGCGCCAAGGGCGGCTGCAGCGCGCTGCCATGCAAAACCGGCTGCACGAAGCGAAGCTCGAGACCCCGATGCTGAGCTGCCTGGTCGTTCCGGACTATGCGCTGGGCGACAGTCAGGTCGTATCGATTCCGCGCGACCGGATCATCGACGCGACGCGCTACCCCGACATGGTGACGACCGTGCGCGAGTGGCTGGGCACCGTGAACAGCAAGGTCGACCGGGCAGCCTTGCGCCGGCTGCTGCTGAACCAGTTCCACGTCACGCCCGTCCTCGAGATCATGCGCGACCAGTTGCAAGGAACCGTGCGGCGCCTGTCCGACGGCCTGGCGACCTGGGTGCCGCGTATCGGATCCCCTTCCGGCGTCTTCCGTATCCAGGCGACCGCCGGTTCCGGAAAAACCCAGCTGGCCCTGCAACTGCTCGAGAGCGCAAGTGCCGACAGCCAACAAGCGGCGTATGTCTGCTTTAACCGAACGCTGGCCGACCATGTGCGCCTGCTGGCATCGCCGAAGATGCAGGTCGTGAACTACCACGAACTCTGCGTCGAGCACTACCGGCGCGAACACGGCGAACCGGACTTCACGCCAAAGGCATTCCAGGCCATGGCCGACTCCTATCTCGCAGCCAGCGCCAGTTTCACGCCGACCCTCGATCTGTTGGTGATCGACGAGGCGCAGGATTTCGATGCCGGTTGGGTCGAAAGCCTGTGTAACCGGTTGAAGCCCGGCGGGCGGCTGTACGTACTGGAGGATGACGCCCAGCGGCTGTACCTGCACGAAGGCTTCGACCTGGGCGATGCGGTCACGATCGCCTGCAGCGACAACTTCCGCAGCCCGCGCACGATTTGCGACCTGATCAATGGGTTCTCGCTGGTACGCCCGCCGATCCGCGGTCTGAACCCTTACCAGGGCGAGATGCCGGGCATCCGTACCTACGATAATGACGACGAGCTTCTTGACGGGACCGAAGCGGCCGTGGCCTCGCTCCTCGCGCGCGGTTTTGCGCTAGCCGACATCGCCGTCGTCAGCGGCCGCGGACGAGACAAGTCGGCGTTGCTGAACCGCGTGGGGATCGGTCCCTACCTGACTCGGCGCTTCACCGGCGAATACGACCGCAACGGAGAACCGCGCTGGAGCAAGGGCCAACTGCTGGTGGAATCCGTTTACCGTTACAAAGGCCAGAGCGCGCCGGCCGTTGTCGTGACGGAGTTCGATTTTTGTGAGCTGGACGACGCGACGCGCCGCAGGCTGTTCGTTGCCCTGACCCGGGCGCAGATGGCTGTCGAACTGGTCTTGTCGCGTGCTGCCGAGCGCTGCCTGGTGGCTGCGCTCGGGGACCCGACCTGAGCATCAAGGGTAGCCGCCGCTCGCCCTGCTCCCGAACTCTGCCGGTGAAGCTGCACCGGTTATCGTCAACATTCTCTCGCTCCCAGCTGCACAGTCCCAATGCGTCGAGCTTGTCGAAATGCACTACTTCATCTACCGGGAATCCGGGCAATACCGTCTTCCAGGTTCGGTGTACGTGGCCGCGATCCGCACGTGGCGGCGAAAGCGTCCAGGCTGTCGTAGGGAACCGCTCACGGAGCGAATCGGACTGCACAGGTGCGACAAAGCCATGCGCGCCATGGCGCTGAAGTGCCGCGTCCGTTCGCCCTGTGCCGCGCAGTCGGCGCGGGCCGCCTTGTGCATGGCAATCACGGTTTGATAGAGGAGAATCTTGTCCCGGTCAACCTGCCCGCCATAACCCCGCAGTACATGCGCGAACTGCCAACCGGACAGACAACAAGCCAGGTGCGCGCGATCGTATTCGGCAGGTCCTGCAAAAGCCTGGCCCGGATCGATGATGCCGACGGTACGCGCGTCACGCGCCAAGGATGTGGTCGGGTTCGAAATCACCATGGTTCAGCACCGCACCGAAGCGATGGCCGGCGAGCGCGGCGTCGACGAGGCCGATGTCGGTATCCGTGCAGCCCGGAAGCAGGCCTGGTGCCAGCAGGTATTGCGCGGAGCGCGGAAGGGCGTGATAGGCCGTGATGAAGTCTTGCCAGGTGGCATGGCCGGGGCGGCGCGGGCCCGGCAGGAATGCACCGAGTCCAAAGCGCACGCGAGGCAGGATGACCGAATGGATTTCGCCCAGCAGCGCACCGATCTCGCGGGCAGGCGCAGGAGCCGCCCGTGGTATTGGTGGTCGGACGGTTCCGCGTCGCCTGTTTTGTGTACAGCCTGCTTTGTGCGCAGACCAGGACGATCATTTTGTTCGACGATTATGCGAATCGGGAGCATTATCATGCCGTCGAAGAATTCAGCCGGCCACGCCACATACGCTCCACGGCAGAATGGCGGTATTTGAAGTCGATCAGTCCTTTGCACTCCCGGCAATTGTTTCCAGAATTGCGGAGTATTCGATTATTTCCGACTGATGGAAAATGCGGCAATGGCCGGGTAAGTTTCAATCCGCAGGCAAGGTAGGAATGAGCCAGGAAACCTGAAATTACCGTATTTTCTCCGGGTCGGTCGCGGGCGGTAATAGAGAGACTGGAGGCCTACTGTATTTGCCATCCCCTCTGGAAAATACCCCCATCCGAACATTCGGTGTTTATCGAAAAGGTCGGCCCGGGGATTCGCGCAGTGCTAACCGTGGGCCAGGGAGATCCTATCTGCCTCGTGCATGGCGTGCAAGCAGCGCTCCCTTCTGCGCGGCGCTCCCGCCCTGCCTAGCGACCCGGACTGTGGGTATGTCTAGGCGCAGGTAGCGCGCGCCCTGAGCCCGGAACGTGCGCGCGGAATCGCTGTCGACCGTCATCTGGGCGACCCGTTTTCCCTGCTCGGTCGATAACAGCGACGTCGTGGAACACGCCTGGCAGCGCACCCGGAATCCACCCTGGCCTGGCTCGAAACGCGCACGCCGACCGCATTGACGGCATGACGAGAGCGTTCGCAAGTTGGCCGCAGCCTGGCGCAGGGCGGCTTGTGTTTGTTGGTTTAGCGAGCCACCCTGTAAGCATTCCAGGAACGCGTCCTCGTCACTCGTCTCGACCGGAGCAAGCATGGCAAGTGCGCCACCGTCCACGCTGCCAAGCCATCCTTTTGCCACCAGTTGCGCACCAACCGTGCCTGGCAGCTTCGCAAGGGGACGGCCATACTCGGAAAAGGCAATCCGCCATAGGAAAGCCTCGATGACCATCGTGATCTTTTCGAGCCCGTAGAAATCACCGGGACTGACGCTGATGGCCCTGCTGTCGCCGTGACAGTCTTCGAGCCTGTCCGGGTCTGCTCCCTCGGGCGGCTGCAGGCACACCAGCACCCGCGGCCCGGCGCCGGGTGAGTGCGCGGGCACCGATGCTTCCCGCCGCAAGGTCGGTACCAGAACCAATTCGGTATCGCCACAGGCAATATGCCACTCATCGTCGCGGCGCGTGAACTCGAACTCCCTGCCCGCAAACCACGATTTGCCATCCCGCCGTTCCAGCACGGTGATGCCCGTAACCACCCGCCGGCCGAGTTTGCCGATGTAGGCGACATAATCCTGCAACAAGGCCAGATTGCGGGCGACAGCCTCGCGTCCTGTCAGCGTCTTGCCGAGGTTGCGCTGCTGGTGCAAGCGCCACAGGGTCCGCAGATGCCGGTAGTGCTGGTCATGTTGGAGAATATTAGTTTCCCGAAGTTGCTCGGGTACCGGCAGCGCACGTGGCAACCGGGTATAGAGGGACCCGTTGCGCAACATCCTGACCTGCTTTCGCAGACCGGTGAGTACCTGCAAGGTGTCCTTGGATGCGTCCAGCAAATCCTGCGTCTCTTCACCGGAAAATGTTTTCCCCCACAGCGCGCACAGATCCTCGCGCAGCCGGTAATCGAGATCCTCCGCCCTTCCGAGTTCCAGGGCTTCTTCAAACTGGGCGACCAAGCTGGCGATCTCTCCCAGGCGCTTCCCGAGGTGGCGATCTAGTTTGTCCAACAGCCGCGCATAGATCCTGTTCTCGTAGATCGCCAAGTCGTCTTCGCTGAACAGACCGAGGATGCGCTTTGGCGCAATGCCCGACAGCGTGCGCCGGTGCCAGTCTTCCGAGTGCACGGCAAGATGCGTGATGGCGCCGGGCGCGAGCTTGCGTACCCGCGACAGCGGCGCCACCTCGGACTCGTAATGCATGCTCATGCGTGGACGCAGATTGATTTCGCGAAGGTGCGCGATGCGATCGACCAGCACGCGCTCGATCTCCTCCAACTCGGCCAGTTCGCCCACCGAGGCTGGCATCAGCGGTGAGAATTGCCCGTTCTCGGGTGCCCGCGAGAGGGTCGACACAGCCATCCCGAGTAGTTCGAAACGTTCCTGGTTCGCGCCGGGCTGCCCAGCCTGAAGCACGACTGCCCCTCCCGGCCCGAACGGCAGATCGCTCCAGGTGTCGCCCACCAGTACCTCCTCGGGCCCCAGTCCCAGGCCGGTACCCGGCCCGGCGTCTCCCAGAAGCCGATAGCGCCCGGGCACAATGTGCTGCGGCAGATCGACTTCGCCGCCCGTGTAGCGGTCGACTACCTTCATCCGCCGCGCTCCCGTCGCTTGATATCCTTTTCGATCGCCAGCAAGCAGCGCTCGGGTGTGCCGCAGAGCGACATATCCTTCCAGGTAGCCTGAAGAGCCTGCTCGACAGCCAACAGGTCGTCGGCATCGACGTCATAGCGTCCAGTCACCTTGCCGGCCCTGAACATGCGCGTGGCCAGCAGGTGATCGAGTGCGGTTTCGAACGATCCGCCTGTTGCCTTCACTACCGGCAGGAACTGGAGTGCCTGGCGTTCCAGGCGGTTACCCCAGCCCTGGCCGAAGCGCTCCTCCAGCACCCGGGTCAGCTGGCTTGCGTCGAGGTATTCAAGCACTTCCTGCACTTCGCGGCCGTGCGCATGACGAGCCTTTTCGAACGCCGTCTTGAGACTGTCGAACGAATAGTTGGGCTGGTTCGGACCAAGCTTGCGTGGCTCGAAGTGCTGTCCCTTATGCCGGGAGCGCAGTTCCATCACGAACGCGCGGTCATGGGTCTTGTCGGCCAGTTCGTTGGTGGTCTCGTCCTGATTCGCGGTTCCAATAAACCATACGTTCTGGGGCAGGAGGATCGTACGTCCCTCCTGCAAGAGCTTCGGGGCGTGCGGCGGCCTGGACTCCATCAGGGGTATCGCACGATCGTGCGGCGCCTTCTCGAGTGCCGACAGGAAGTCGGCGAAGTACTGCTCCGGACGCGAGAGATTCATTTCGTCAAGCAGAATGACGTTGATACGGTCTGACAGCGCCGGCGTGCGCGCGCGGTACAAGGCCTGCAGGGCGTCCTTTTCGTAGTAGCGCTTTTCGAAGGCGTTGTAATGCCCGAGCAGGTCGCTACGGTCCCGCCATCCCGCCTGGACCGCGATATCGGTGCATTCGCCGCCGACCACTTTGGCAAAGGCCTTGGCCAGGCTGGTCTTGCCTGTGCCGCTGATCCCTTGGAACACGTGCAGCTGGCTCATCGCCAGTCCACCCACGAACAGTTGAATATCGTCGAGGCTGAAATACAGCGGGTTGTCCGGCTGGCTCAGGGCAATACGGTCGCGCAGGTCCTCGGTAAATTGCTTCAGGTCGGTGATGTGTACGCCCTTGGCCGGGAGTTGCAGCATGACGTCGCCGTCCATGCGGCAAAGTTCAGGGAATACGCCCTGGCTCTGGCCGTCTTCGGTCAAGCCCTTGATCCTGCCTTCCAGATCGACCAGCCCCTTTTCCAGTAACTCCTTACCCCTCTGAAGCATCCGCTTTTCGCGTTCCCAATGTTCCTTCTCCATCACTCCCATCTGGACACGATGGCTCTGCTGCTTCAGGTCCGCCAGTTCCGGACGCAGCTCGCGCAGTTCTTCGAGCAGTTCGTCGCGCTCGGCGCGCACTGCATTGCTGTCGTCACGCGATTGGGCCGATTCCAGCTCGCGAATCTTGCGGACGTGCTCGTTCAACTTGCGCCGCAACTCATCGAGCTCGTCCAGTACCTGGTCCGGGGAGCGGCCGCCCAGGGTTTCCTCGAAATCGCGGTAGGCATCGAGCTGGTCATTGAGCTCGTCGTTATCGCCGCACAGTTGCTCCACCTGCTGCTCGAGCCTGCCAATCGATGCGGCATCGTCAGCACGCAAGCTGGCGAACTCCTCCTCGAGTTCGCGCCTGACGAGGGCTTCAACTTCCTCGCCCGTCCGTCTGGCGCGCTGCAATATGCGTTGTTCGGATTCGATGCGCACGGCCCTGGCTTCCTGCTCTGCAGCCTGCTCGTCGAGCGCCAGCTGGCGTTCGCGCAGGGCCTGTAACTGCACGGCCATCTTGCTTTCGAGGTCCTGCCGGCTGCTTTCGCTGATGCGGGCAAGCTCGGCCTGCAGTCCCAGACGCTGAGTGGCCAGTGCCTCGAGTTCGGCATGCAGCTGCCCCGTCGCCTCGACCCGCTCTTTCAGGAACCCGATCGCCGCGTTCTCCTCGCGAACAGCGAGCTCGGCAGCCTGCTTGAGCTGGGCCGCTTCTCGCCCCGTGCAGGCCTCCTCGCGTTCGGCAAGTGTTGCGGCAAGCCGCTCGAGCTCCGCGGAGCGGGCGTCCGATGCAGCGCGTGCGTTACCCAGTGCGGCGAGCTTGGCTTCATGCTCGGCGGCTTGCTGCTCGGCGCGTTCCAATGCCTGGCTCGCCTCTTTTCCCAACTGCATGAACTGGTTCAGCAGTTCTTGGAACTCGACGCGACGTTCTTCGGGGAGGGCGGTATGCAGCTCTTCGAAGATCTGTTCGCTCCAGGCGGGCTTTGGCGCGCGCACCAGCTTCACAAGTCTATCCGCCGACGTCAGCAGGCCGTTGAGCATGGCGTGGGGGCGTTGCGCCGGGGCGGTCTGCTGTGGAATCACATTCTTTCGGTTATTTTTTCCCATGATCTCAATACCAATTTTGGAACAACGCCATCCATTTGATGGCAAAACGACTTCGGTCCAGCACTTCCTCCGCGGAGACCTTGACGCCCGATGCATGGCCACCTGCAGCATTCCGGAAATCAGCCAAGGGCGGCAGTCTGTCGAGCTCCAGGCTGGTGGATGACAATGTGCGGAATGGATGGTCCTGGTGTACCGCAGCACAGAACACGGCGCCGGCTAGCAAGGCCTTGAACGAGCCGCTTTGCACGTCGATTGCCCCTGCGATCACCCAGCGTTGCTGGCCCGCCAGCTGATCGACCAGCCTGGATGACACGGCCTCCAGTCCTAGCCCGCTTAACTCATGTTTGGCCTGTTCGCGCCGCCAGGGTGTCTTTGGCCAGGCCGCGGTATTGCAGGCCCAGCGCGTCAGCATCCACTTGAGTACGGCTTCTATCAGGTTGTAGGACTCGGCTGCAAGCAAGCCCAGGTCTTCACCATTCACACGCGATTGTGTTTCAACCTTGCTCTGCTGGCGCAACAGGCGCATCAGGTGTTCGCGTACCAGCGGCTGCTGCATGACGAAGGGGTAGTCGCTCCAGATGGCCAGTTCCGCGCGCTCCTCGACCTGGCGCAGCCATGCCTCGGCGGACAACGTCTGGTCCTGCGCCCCGACCAGAGCCTGCATGCGATGCAGGAGCCCCTTGTTGGAAGGCGCCAATTCAAGCAACGGCTTGCGAAGCCAGGCAGCCGCCTTGCGTAGCCGGAAAGGATCGCTCACCAGCCAGGGTTGCGGCTCGGACTCGTCCCGGTACAGCTCACACCACAGGTACACTTTAGTTGGCTCCGGATCGATCGCATCGATGGCGTGGAAGTCAGCTCTTCCCTCCGCTGCATCCTCGCGCCTGCGTGCAGTGGCCACATCCCTGCGGTAGGCGCGATAGGCCTCGTTCAATGCGCCAACGTCGAGCTTGGGGCGGGCGGGCGCCGGCAGCATGAAAGGACGGGCAATCCGGCCGCGCTCCCGATCGAGCAGGAACGCGGGGCGCCCCTGGGCATCAATCTCGCATGGCCGGATTTCTGCGAGCCGGGTGGAGAAGCGCGGCAGCCATGCACCGGAAACCGCGTCCTGGAAGGCATACCCGACCGTCAGGTTGACGCGACGGTCGTCGGCGGCGTCGAGCAGCTTTTCGCCTCCTGGGGTGAGCTTCATGTTCGGAGCCAGCCATCCGTTGGGCTGCAACTGGGTGGCGATAATGTAGCGCACCAGCTCCGGGTCGAGCGCCAGCAGGCCGGCCAGTTGCGCCACGTCGCGCTCGCCGGCACGGATCAGGCCGAGTATCGCTTCCTGAAACAGATTTGCCCCGAGGCGCTGCTGCTCGGATGGGAACAGGACTTTCCATGCATAGGCCGGCCAAAGCAGGCCTTGCCTTCCATCGAGCCAAGCGCTGCTTTCGACATACAGATAGCGGTCAGCGAACAATTCCGCGCCCTCCTTCGCACAGCGCCATGAAGGCTGCCAGCGCCGGCACAGCCTCCTGTGCTTCGGCACCGCATGCCATTGCGCGGTCGCCGACGGCGACCAGCAGGCTGCGCTGTCGGCTCATCGCCACATTCATACGGTTACTAAGTCGCAGGTGACCGTATTTGGCGTTCGCAGCCTTCTCATACGCCTCGGCCTCGCGCTTGTCGGGCAGCGCGCGCGCATTGGCGCGCACGACCGACAAGAGCACGACATCGAATTCCTTCCCCTGGAACGCATCGACAGTACCGATCCTCAGCTTCTCGTCGCCGCTGGCAGTCACCCCATTCCAAGGGGCGCTCGCCTGCCAGCTGCCGGTTGCGGGATCCCGCTCGGCAATACCAAACTGCATCAACTCCTCGAAAATCAGGTCGCGCTGGGCGCTGTAGAAGGTAATCACGCCGATCGATAGGTCCGGCGCGCCTTGTTCCAGCAGACGCTTGACCTCGCGCGCGACGCACTCGGCTTCCGCTGCACGAATGCGGCTGCTGGCCCGCCGCGCCTCGTTTCCGCGGCTCAGGGGAACATCCAGCCAGCCGCATACCTTGCCCTGATAACCGGGAATATCATCAAGGAAAGCCGATTCGGAACGTCCCGGCTTCAGGGCCGGCAACCCTTCCTTTTCATAGAACTGCTCGCTGACCAGCTTGCCAAGCAAGGGATGCATCCGGAACTGGGTATCCAACATCACCACCCTATTGAAGTTATCCTTGTCGCTACGCTCCTTGAGCTGGCGCCACAGGCGTTCAAACAAGCTTTCGGCAAAACCTTTGCGCTCGGCGCTGTTCAGATCGTGCACTTGCGCGACCTCGTCCTCGACCTCCGGCTCCAGCAAGTGCGGAAGCTGGCGGTGGTCGCCCACCAGGATCACGCGGGTCCCGGCCATGGACATCGGAATGAACAGATCGAGCGGATTGGCGCGCGCGGCCTCGTCGATGATGACGGTATCGAACACGATGCCGGCCTCCCCGATACCGCCGAGCGTCTTCAGGGTCGCCATTTCGACGCCGGCGGACTGCTGGCACGTCGCGCCGACCACCATCGCATACGAACGCACCGTTTCCCTGGTACGCGATGGGTGATTCACGAAGGCGTCGCGGTAGCGCGCGAGTACGCTGCTCACGCCCAGTCTCGAGCTTTTCAGTTTGTCGGCAAGTTCGTCCTCGATGGCACCGATCACGCGCTGCCCGGCCGCGTCGAGCCGGTGACGGATTTCGGCCGGACGGAAATCGGCGCGCAACAGGTCGACAAGACGCTCACGCAAGGAGGCAACGCCAGCCGCTTCATCCTGGTCCAGCGCCGTCTTGCCTTCGAGGTCGCTCAGGGCAAGCATGTCATCGGCAGGGACTGCCGCGCCACATGCCGTCAGCGCCGCCAGTGCGTCGCCAGCCCGCGCGGCCCCGTCATCGGCAAAACCGGTCGGTGTGTGCCGCAGCGCCCGTACCCGCTTGAGCGCTTGCATGCGCAGCCTGCCGCTACGCGCGCCCGCCGGGGCGGCCGTCGCCGGCACGCGCGCCAGATAGGCCTTCCATTCGGCTTGCAACGCCCGGGACAGGCGAATCCGATGCGCCTGCTCGAGCTCTTCCAGGGTGCTTGCCGCACCGCGCAGGACACGGTCGCGCTCGTCGGGGTCGAGCTGCGCGTGGCGCAAGGTTGCCAGGTTTCGGTGCAAGGTGTTCAGCAGGGCTGCGTGGGGCTCGGCGGCCTCGCGCTGCTCCAATACCTGGCCCAGTTCCTCGTATTTCTGGTTACACCAGTGCTGCACCGGGTCCGCGCCCTCGCTCTTGCGGCTCGACCCGACTTTAACAGCGGGCAAATTGAATACGCGGGTTCGGTCCAACGCATTTTCGACCGCGTCGTGCTGGAAACTGGTGATCAGGACCTGGTGCTGGGCCCCGCCTTCGCCGCCGATCTCGGCCAGCCTCCGGCTCAGCGCAGCGATCACCTGGGTCTTGCCGGTTCCCGGCGGCCCAATGATCAGCGCAATGTCGGGCGTCTCGAGGGCCGTACGGATCGCGGCTTCCTGGCTGGCGGTGGCGCGGCCCTGCTTGAAGCACTCGCGCGCCGCGGCGCTCAGCGGCGCGTGCCGCGTCGTGCGCGCCACGGGCACACCCACCCCCTGCAGGATGTAGCGCAGCCTGAGCGAACGCGCCTGCGTGTTGATGTTCTGCAGCGCCTTCTGGCGGCGCTCCTGCACTGTTCTGTCGCCGGTCAGGGACAGGTACAAATAGCCCTCCGGCGGCGGCTCGCGGTCGGCCTCGATCAGCAAGGCCGCCGGTTCGAATCGCGGACGTCCACGGAAGCGGCGCGTGTTTTCAGCGCTACCAAGGTCTTGATACGAGGCTGCGTGCCAGTCGGGACGGTTGGCGTGCGCTTCCAGCGCCAGCGAGCCATCGCCCTCAAGCGCAATCCAGGCCTTTCTGAACTCGCCGAGTTCATCCGCATCGACCTTGAAGCGGTACAGCCCGCCCTCATCGGAAGCGTCCTCACATTTCCGGTAAGCGAGCACGCCCAGCGCGCCAGCCTGGCGCAGGGAACGCTGCCATTCGCTGTCGCTGTATTTCTTCCAGAGGTCGATATAGTCGCCATTCGTCTGCACTGCCTGACGCAGCAGCGCCTGCTGGCTTTCGCTCATCAGCTGGACACTGACCGACACGTCGACAAAACGGATGCTTCCTTCGACCAGCGTCCATGATTCCGGCTCTTGCGTGGAACGTGCCAGACGCTTTACCAGCACTTTCCCCTCCGCTGTACGCTGGAGATCGGCTCGCCACAAGTTTCCGCTGATTTGCCATTCCCCTGGCATGGTGGAATCGAAACGGACCGCTGCCAGTCGTTGAGGCCGGCCCTCGATTAGCAAGACGCTCTTGCACCACTTGACGGCCAGGGCGACATCGGGGCGCGCGATGAAACCGTCCCGCGCAAGCTGGCTGGCGATATGTTCATCGACGCAAAGCTCGAGCGGAGCGTCGAGGGGCATCGAGTCCGCCGGCTCTGCGCATTGCAGGTAGGCTGTATCGCCGCGTACCTGGCGTAACACCCAGGGCAGCTCCTTGCGCGCGAGCCGGGCCGCCAGCCCAGGCGATTTGGGCAGCACCGCGACCGGGGCGCCACCTTGCGCGAGCCAGACATCGGTGTCCCCGGCCCAGAACCGTACTTCGGCATTCAGGTCCCAGGATGCGAGCCTGGCGTTCCCGGTCGTGACGCTGAACACCTCTGGGGACAAAAGCGGAAATTCTGCCAGTTTCATATGTCGATCACCACTTGAAGCGCCAGACAGTGTGGACTGCGGCAGGGTCGCCGATGTGCAGTGACGCCATCGCCCCGGCCTGCCATTCGCGTTTGAGCAGGAAATTCTTTCCGATCCTCTTCAATGGCCCACCGTTGGCTTTTGCCAGAAACATGGTCACCGATGAAAGCGGCGTGATATGCAGGCCTGCCTCGTCCAGTTGCATCCGGCAGACCGCTGAACTATCGGCATAGGTCGAGGTACCCACCGGCGACGAGCGCAGTTCGACTTCACGTCCTGGCTGCAGCAGTTGCAGGTCCGGTGTGCGAATCCATTGATCCTGTTCGGTGGCCCCCTCTCCGAGGACCGCGATGGGCGCGAATACCGCATGGCGCATGAGCAAGTAGTGTGTGCCTGGAAGCTCCGTGGCACAGAACGGGCAGCATGCACGGGGGTTGAACAGGAAACTGCTGCCGCAGCCCTCCGCGGGGTCGCATTGCGCGAGTAATGCAGCGCCGGCCTCGAAGCCCTCTGCCCATTCCGCCATCGACGGGCGAGCGCCCGGATCTTCCAGCCCGGCGTTGAAGCATTGTTCAAACAGCGTTCGTAATCGCTGTGTGAGCAATTCCTGCCGCGGTACGCCGCCGTTCCCCGCATTGGTCCGATCGTGCGGATGATCGATCCACGGCAGGTCACCACGCAGGGCCTGGACTTCGAGTTCCGCCGCCCCCTCCTCTACGAGTTCGCCCTTGAAAGGATGGAGCAGCGTCAGCAACTGGAAAGCCAGAATGCCGAAACTCCAGGCATCGGTCAGGCTGTTGATGCCGGAAATACCGCGCAGGATTTCGGGGGCGCCAAACTGTGGCGTCCAGATCTTCCGGGCGCCTTCCCGGGTAGAAACACTGATGTTGTCGCTATCGATCAGCCACACTTCGTCGTGCTCGACCGATCTTGATACGAACACGTTGGCAGGGGACAGGTCGCCATAAGCGAGACCGCGTCCATGCAAGTCGGCCAGGATACGCGCCAGCTTTGCCAGCAGCCGCACACGCCGGGCGATGCCGCCGCTTGCCGCATACTGGCTGAATCCGCCGCCTTCCCGCAGTGCCTGGGTCGACTGCTCCATCATCTGGGCGATCGGCTCCATGCCGTCCATCACTTCCATGACGTAACCCGGGTTATGCTTGTTGTCGATCAGGGCAACTGGAGCGGCAATATGAAGTCCCGCGAGTGGCTGGCGCGCAACCCAGCAGACGTGGCGGAACCAGGACTGCACTCGCGCATCTGCCAGGGGCGCGCGGCTAACCTTCACGAGCACGCCAGGATAGGACGTACGGCACACCACGCCCTGCCCTCCTTCGCCAAGACGTTCGGTCAGTTCGTACTCGATTCCCTGCGTATCGCGCACGATTTGCTTCGCTTTAGTTCGTTTTGGTTTGTTCATCGCTATCGTCGGAATATCACTGCAATGGTCTTGTCGTCGGCATGGTCCGGGGTCGGCCAGCCTTCCAGCTGCTTGCGCAGCCATGCGCGGGAGCGCCGTCGGCTGCGCGCGGCGCATTCACTGCGCAACATCCCCAGGAAGGCTTCCACGCGCTCCGGCACCAAGTCGTCGGACACCCCATCCGTCATCAGGACCAGGGCGTCGCCCGGTGCACTCAAACGTATCCGAGCAACCTGCCAATCGGTCCAGGAGCGGCTGATGCCGAGCGCCTCGGTCTGGTTGGAAAACCCGTTGCGCCCCGGCGTCAGGATGCTGAAGCGTCCGCCGGCGCGGTAAGCCAACAGGCCGTCGCCAAGCTGGGCCACCAGGGTATCGCCGTCCGGCCTGCAGGCAGCAAGTAGCAGCGTGCACGGGGCTTGCGATGGCGCCACCGGCAAGGCCTGCAGCCAATGCCGGTAAATCTCGCTGATCATTGCCTTCGGATCGTCCCAGGGCGTGTCCGTACGGAGCACGCGGCGCACCGAACGGCAGGCAAGCCGGCTACCGATGTGACTCAGCGGACGCGAGCCAAGTCCGTCGCTCACCGCCGCCAGTCGGCCATGCCGCCAACCCCACAGGCCCAGCGCATCCTGGTTGCATTCCCCACTGCCGGCATGCGCGGGACCGCGCACCGACGCCCCCGTTCCCAGCAGCATCAGAAGTCCAGGTCCAGTGCCTCGTCATCGGGAGCAGCGCCCAGCACCAGTCCCGAAGACTGGTCCGGATTGACGCTGACCGTGCGCGAGGCAACGCTCATCGTGACCGCGCGGAAGAAACGGTGGATGTCGCGTGCCTGGTGTGCCTTGAAGACCGGCGCCTCGCGGTCGTTCGCGAACCTGGCCAGGACAGACTCTTCGGCATCGTCGCCGATAGCCATGGCGAAGCGGGTCGCCTTGGAAGCGCGTCCGGATTGCTCCAGGCACGCGAGAGCGCTTTCCCAATCGTCGGTAGGCAAGCCGTCCGAAACGAGCACGAGCACCGGCCGGTAAGCACGCGACGGAATGCGCTCCTGGTCTTCCAACAGGCCGGTAGCGAGCGAGAGCGCCTGTCCGAGCGGCGTGGCGCCCGATGCCGTGATCGGGGACATGCTGGTGATCTGGTGTGCAGGCGCCAGCGGGACGAACAGCTCGGCCTGCTGTGCGCCAAATGTAATCAGCCCGATCTGGATCTCGGCCCGCACGCGCGATTCGCTGGCGAATGTCTTGACCATGTCCTTCAGTGCCTGGTTTAACGCTTCGATCTTGCCGTTCTCGCTCATGCTGCCGCTCGCGTCGGCGAGCACGATCACCGGCAGTGGACGTGCCTTTGCAATCGTGAAGTCCTTCATTCGGTTTTTTCCCGGCGATTCCTGCATGGGTGGTGTTCCTTTGGCTTGTTGTTTACCGGCGCCTGCGCCGGATTTCAGTCGTTCATGTTCATGGTAGCGGATCACGGTTGCGGCGTGATACCGGCTCAAGTCATCTTCAGCGTATTTCGCAAATCCCATTGCTCTCTCCTTCACGATGTTTGCCTTGTCCTACCTGACTGATCTATTGCCAGAATCGTGCCAAGCGTGCTTGATATAACGCATCTAGCAAAATCAATGGCTTAGTATCAGGCTTTATAAAAAGCCAGCTCGGTCGCATAAGATTTTTTATAAAATGGAACGAAGTTTTATCTTTTGTCGTCCGCTACTCATCGTCGTCCAGGGCGATGCCAAGTTTTTCGACTCGGTTGCCGAAGGTCTGGTAGTGGGCGAAGCCCAGGAGCTCGGCTGCCCGCTTCTTTCGGTTCCCGGCCTGTTGAAATGCGCGCCGGAAGTAATGCCGCGACACTTCATCGAGCAACGCCTGGAGATCGAAGCCGGGCGTGAGCGGCCGGTCAAGCACGTCCGCTTCGTGACTGGTCTCAACCAGTAGCGAACGACGAATATCGCCCGCGTCGATAACGGGACTTCCCGACCAGATCACGGCCCGCAACAGCGTGTGGTAGAGCTCGCGGATATTTCCAGGCCACCGGTGGGTTCGCAGGAGCGTGCGCGCACCCGGCGACAATTCTTTGTTCTGGGCCTCGGGCCGCCCCGCAGAATCGGCGTTTATCTTGGCCAATAAGTAATCGACAAGTAAGTCCAGGTCACCTTCGCGCTCGCGCAACGGGGGAAGCCGCAGGATGCCCACGGCAAGCCGGTGGAACAGATCTTCGCGAAAGCGACCAGCCACGACATCGGCGGCAAGGTCTCGATGCGTCGCCGCGATGACGCGAACGTTCACCTTCAGCGGCGTCGATGCGCCGAGCGGCGTGATTTCCTGCTGCTGTAGTACCCGTAACAGGCGCACCTGCCCGTCGAGAGGAAGATCTCCAATTTCATCGAGGAACAGGACGCCGCCTTCCGCTTCACGAAAATGTCCGGCACGGTCGCTTACTGCGTTCGTGAAGGCACCCTTTTTGTGGCCGAACAGTTCGCTGTTCGCCATGTCCTTCGGAATGGCTCCGCAGTTAATTGCAACAAAGGGTTTTGCCTTTCGTGCGCTGGCGCGGTGAATCGCTTCTGCAAACAATTCCTTGCCGGTGCCGGTCTCGCCAAGGATCAGTACAGGAACCTCAAAGGCGGCCACCTTATTCGCAAGTTCGACCTGCTCGCGCATGACATGACTGGCATGGATGATCTTGTCGAATTCCGGTGCCGGTTTCGGCTCGTTCCGGCTCAAGCGGCTGATGCGCTCGCTTCCGCGCTGGAGAAACTCAGGCAGGAATTCATTGGCCAGATCGAAAAAGAAATCGACACGCTCCAGCCCCTTTTCCTTCGAGGTCTGTATCAGCTTTGCAGGAAAACGGGTTTTGGCGAGGATGATCCATATCGCAGCCATGGCCGGGGTGCCTGGACTAAGGTGAAAGGTCAGTTGCACGTCATCGCGCGGCAATGCCAGTTGTTTCAACCTGGCCCCAACTTCGGCATACACGCTTGCATAATCAATCGGGCTAGCAAGACCGATGTGGTGGACTTCCGTGGCAACGCAGCCGGTCGTTCGTTCCAGCCATTCGGAATAGCGCCGCGTTCGCTCGGAATCGTAATTGGTCAGTAGAACAATCCGGTCAAACGCGGGTTGGTGCAACTTGAGTGCCGAAGCAATAGGCCCTGACTCGTTGGCGCGCTTCCCTTCTGCGGATTCGTGGTCAGCGCTGCCGACCCAGGAAATTAGCCAAGACTGACTTTTCGATGCAGATGACATAAGCGGGTATAAACGACAGCGACCAATTGCCCGAGTATACACATCCAATCCTCTTGGAAACTCTCATATTCTCACCGAAACATTTAAACAACGAAGCCGGGCTTCCGATTGCGATATGAATGGCTATACATGTTCCAAAACTTGACCGTTGCGATCCCGGCAATTTATGCTGCTCTGCCGCACTCCCGCGACCATATGCCTGTCCAGATTCAGCATGTGGTCTTGCATCACTAGATTATCAACAGCATGACAAACGACGAACTGAAAGCAGCAATCGCGCAATGTAACTGCCCCGAATGCCAGGCGCTAACAGGTCTCCTGGAAGAAGCCGGCGCGAAACTGATGATTTCGACGCTCAGGGGCGGAAGGTTTTGCGAAATGGCGGTCGTTGCCGCAGCCGGCGCGCGCGGGATCCCGGCTGACGAGGTCGTACGAAAACGACGGCAGTATGCTCAGCACCTGGGTATCGAACTGAAGGGCAGTACGCAGGATGGCGACGAGCCAGGCCACATCAGGTGGGCAATCAAATATTCGAACCACAACACGGATGCGAACGATCCGAACGGCCGGGTCAATCTGGGCCGAGCCCGTGCTTCCGAACAGGACGGCAGGCTTTTCCTGACCTGGACCGCCAACGCGAAGCCGCGCTTCGTGAGTGTTCCGTTCTACGTCGAGCAGGACGGCAGCAAGACCCTGTTCCTGCCGACACTGGCGACCGCAAACGGTTTCCAGATAGGCGCAAAGGACGACGAGCGTTGGGTAGGGGATTACTGGCAAGCGCTGGGCGACGTGTTGGCTATGGCGGCGCCGCGTTTTCGCCGGCCCAATGGCGCAGGCAACCGCGGCATCGTCACTTGCCGTCCAGGCGACCGGGAAGACGTTAAGTTCAGCTATATCGCGGGCCTGATCGGGCAGGTGAGCCATGGCTGAACAGGCATTTTCGTGGCAGGAGGCCGTCGATGTACTCGACGAGCTTTTTAATTTCCGCAGCGACCCGACGGTCGAGGACCGGGAACGCATTTATCGCGTCCATCCAAACGGTGCGTACTTGAGGGTCAGCCGCGACATGGCGGGCATGATAGGCCTCGAGTTCGACGGCCGCTCTTTCAGCGATCTTGCAACGCTGGACCAGTTCGAGAGATGCGCCCGTATTTTGCTTGACGGCCGCCCAGCCACCGTTACCGCGGCAAGCGCCGTGCACACCCCCCACCCCATGGCCAATCATTCGCTCAATACCATCCTCTATGGCCCGCCCGGAACGGGCAAGACCATCTCAACCTTTGCCCGTGCGGTCGAAATCTGCGACGGCGCCGTACCCGCAACCGAGTCCGAAATTTTCCGCCGTTACGAAGCGCTCAGGGAGGATAACCGGATCGTCTTCGTCACCTTCCACCAGTCCTATGGCTATGAAGAGTTTGTGGAAGGCTACCGCCCCGTCCGCGATGCGAACGGCCAGGTCGCCTTCGAACTCAGGTCCGGACCATTCCTCCTCGCGTGTGAGGCAGCAAAACGCAAACAGTGGCAAACGCCCGGCTTGTCCGGCAAGCCGCTCGAGGAGCGCGCCGTATTCAAAATGTCGCTTGGGGCCCGCGGCACCGAGCAGGCACGGGATGTGTTCCAGTACTGCTTGGAGCACGCTTGCGTTCTATTGGGATGGGGTGACGATATCGATTTTACGGACTGCATGGACTCTCAGGAAGTCCGTCAACGCGCGAGCACGTCCGGTGTCGAAGACAGCAAGCTGGATTCGCCATCGGAATACGTGAGCCGTTTCAAGCACACCGTCAAGGTGGGTGACGTGATTGTTGTCTCAGATGGTAGCCACGCGTTTCGAGGTATCGCCGAGGTAACCGGAGAATACGAATTCCTGGACGATGAGCGCGTGGATTTCCACCAGATGCGACGCGTCAGGTGGCTGGCCGTATATGAAAGAAGCCGCGATCGTAAAGCGATCTACGAGAAGCAGTTTGCGATGGCCACGCTGATCCGCCTTAATGCCGAGTGGCTGAACTATCCGGCATTGAATGACATGCTTGCGGAGGCTCGCCGGGAAGACAAGGCGAAGCCGCACGTGCTCATCATTGACGAAATCAACCGTGCCAATATTTCGAAGGTATTCGGTGAACTGATCACTCTGCTGGAACCAGACAAGCGGGAGCACGGAGACTATCCGATCACGCTGAAGCTCGCGCATTCCGGCCATGATTTTTCCGTTCCCGTTAACCTGTACCTGCTGGGCACGATGAATACGGCAGACCGCTCGATTGCCATGCTCGATACCGCCTTGCGGCGCCGTTTCGATTTCGAAGAGCTGATGCCCGAGCCAGGAAAACTTCGCGGCAGGTTGATCGAAGGCATCGAGCTCGAAGCCTTGCTGGCGGCACTCAACGAGCGGATTGAGGCCCTCTACGATCGCGACCATACGATCGGACATGGCTTTTTCATGCATGTCCGGTCGCTTTCCGAGCTCGAGCAGGTCTTCCGGCGCAAAGTGCTCCCATTGCTGCAGGAGTACTTCCACGACAACTGGACGAATATCGTACGCGTTCTGAATGACAGCCAGCATCGCGATTTCGTCCAGCGCCGGGTATTGGCGGTGCCAGCGTCCGATGACGATGACGGGGAGTCGGATTTCGAACGATACGCCTACCGCGTCAACGATAAGCGCTTCCCCGTCAGCGCCTACCTGCGCCTGTCCACGAGGGCCTGACGGTGGCAGTGCTCGTCCTCGGGGAATATGATCGCATCCGGAAAGGAGAGCACGCTGATTTCGCAAAGCGCATGGTCAGCCCGACCCAGTTTGCAGCGCTGGAACGCCTCGCGGAACAGTACAGCCGGCGCTTCGGCATACGGGTATTGCAATACGGGCCACGGCACACGCTGGTGACACAGAATTATGTCGGGGTGCTCAACATTGGCGACGATCAGGTCGAGATACTGCCGAAGATCGACAGCGTGGAGCATACGGTGAGGCAGAATTTCATACGCATGCTGACGGTGGCATTGGAGCTTGATCTGCACGGTGGCGAAACAAGCGCGGTACGGCACAACCAGGATAGCATCCTGGAAGCCATCATTACCCTGTTTTGCGCTACGCTGGCACAGGCGCTGCGCGGGGGCATGCTGCGCCAGTACGTGCGCCGTGAGGATCAGCTTTCAACCCTCAAGGGCCGCCTGCTCCTCAGCCGGCACCTGCAGACTAACTTTGCCCGGCCGGACAGGGCCACCTGCGAATTCGACGAGTTCACGGAAGACAATGCGGCCAACCGGATCCTGCGCGCAGCGCTGAAGATACTGCGCCACTTGGCAAAGCGGACGACAAACCAGGCACGGATTGCGGAACTCCTCTCCTACTTTCAGGACGTGGCTGACCTGTCTCCGGCCCAGCTGGCATGGCATGAGGCGTCAACGAACCGCCATACCGCGCGCTACCAGCCCCTCCTGACCATGGCTCGGCTGATTATCGAGGGTTTATCCCCCGATGTCCTGACTGGGCAGCGAACCGGCTTTGCCCTGCTGTTCGATATGAACGAACTGTTCGAGCTGTACATTGGCGCGATGGTACGCAGGGCAACCCGCGGCAGCGGCAACAAGGTCCATCTGCAAGGGCCATCCCTGCATCTGGCCCGGCATGCCGACGACCGCCCGGCATTTAAGCTCAAGCCGGACATCGTCATCAAGCGCGATGAGTGCGTCCTATGCATCCTGGATACCAAATGGAAGCGCCTCAAGCCCGACAAGGTCAATGACGGGGTCACGTCGGCAGACATCTACCAGATGCATGCGTACTCCTCGCGCTACAACGCACTGGACGTGATCCTGCTGTATCCCCATCACCACGCCCTTGGCGAACTAAAGGTTTGCCGCAACCGGTACCGGCTATCGAACCACGATGGCCGGCCAGGCAGCCACCGCATTGCCGTTTGCACGATCGACCTCGCCGACCTCAGCACGGTTCCCGCGCAGCTCCGGCTTGTGATGAACCTGAGCGAGCCGCAGCCGAACGAGCCTAGAAGGTAGATGGCAGCGCGGCCACTGCCAGGACGGTTCACTGTGCCAGCTGCGCCTGCGCCAGGATGGGGTTGCCGCACAAGGCGAAGGCCGTGCGTAGCACGCCAGCGCGAGCGTGCGGTGTGCGGGCTGATAGGCTGCCAATGCGGCCACAGCAATCGGTATCAACAACCACGCCTTAATCCGGTGCGGTTTTGCAGCTGCTGGCCGAACGCAGCTCATCCGCCCAAGAGAATAGCTGCTGATTAGAAGAAGGGCCGTTAGCGCTGGCAGCGAAATCGATCCAGCACATCGTTGCATGGACCCTATCCTGCTTGCTGGATGCCTGGCGTTTGGCGCGTAGCGCAGCGGTCAGGGCACTGCCCTCTCCAGAAGCGACGTTCAAACGCCAGTATCCTACTGCCATCATGTCGGCCACGGCTTCGCGCCAGAGCTGGGTGGGCTGTCGTTCGCTTGCAACTCTGTAGTGGCTCGACCCACTGTCGACCTTGTGGCGGTCAACGGGAGCGATGGAGCGAGTTCCGGTCCACGCCCCGCCTTGCCCCTCGTAATCGCGACGCACGTCTAGGCAGTGCGCCAGCTCGTGCATCATGACTCCTTGCAACCAAGCATCGACCGCTTGCGACCCGGGGGCCGCGACGGTGTTGAGAATGCTCTCGCGCGAGATACTCAGCTCACACAAACCGTTCCCGGTACTCATGAATGCTGGAGAGGCCCCAACAGTTTGTAATGTTGTGCGCACCCAGGCATTCTCTGGCGCATTCATGACTATATCAACGCCGAATTCGCGTTGTGAGAAATCTCGAATCCACGGATAGCCGGCGGATGCCCTTGTGAATTCCTTCTGCTGACGCACGAAAGCTTGATAGGTCCCTTCCTTGACACACTCAGAAAATATTCCTGGCGCGATCACTCCGATGACGATAGCCCCTACACCAACTACGAAAGCGATGAGCCCTTGTTCACACCGACGTAGCAGGGGCCGTCCCTGGCCAACTAGCCATCCCGCCCGCTGGGCCCAGATCACGCCCGTCAGCGCTATGACCGCGCAACCCACGACCGCTTGCGGACGACCGACAAGCGTCGTTTGCCACGCGAGCGTCGCCACCGTCACAAGAAGCGTCCAGAGCAAACAGAACACTACCGGCTCTGGATGAATCCCAGTGGCAAAACAAGCGTCGGCCCCGCGCCGCCACTCGTTTGCGTCAGCTGCTGAGACTCCGCCGGCCTGCTCCTGCCCACGCAGCCAGGCATCGAAGCGTTCACGCCAGCCCCGTTTCCTGTTCCTGGCGTCCTGTTCAAGTACTCTTAGCCAACCGCTATCTGCGGATCCAGGGGCTACCTGACGTATTTGGTCAAACAGTGACTGCACTCGCGATGCGTTCCGCTTGGAGGTAGATTCCCATTTCGGCATTTTGCGTCCTTTGTTTAGAGTGGCCCATACCTGGGGCAAGCTCGGGTGCGTGTGCCGCGGCAGGTTGGCGGGACTGTCGTTCGTGGTCGTTGGGACAGCCGACGACAGACCATGAATATTCCAATCCGCCACCATTCGTGCATGCTTTCCACTGCGTGCTTCTAAGGGCTCATACCATGGCAGCGCTCCTCGAACTTACTGGCAGTCCGCCTCAATGTCGTATCCGAACGAGTAGTGATATGCCGGTCAGAAAAAAACACTCGCTTCTCTGGTAGACAACAATAAAACGCGCCGCGTCCCTTTCTCAATCTGGGAACTAATATCTCAGCGGCATTCATATGGTCTCCGAATCAACGGCCTGAGAGACGGTTTAAAAACTCCGAAGCAACTATGATGTCCAAATGGTCCCCTTCGACAGGAGTACGCCATGTGGACAGCGGAACAGCGAGCGCGGCATAAAGTCCGAGCTCCCAAAGAGCGCAAGGGTTATCCGACTGATGTAAGTGATCAGGAATGGAAGCTCATCGAGCCGTTACTGCCGGGCGCTGCGCGTACTGGGCGCCCACGCAGGACAGAGCTTCGCCAGGTGATCAACGCACTGCGTTATCTGGTTCGTTCGGGCTGCGAATGGCGCATGCTACCGAACGATTTTCCTCCCTATCAAACGGTGTACTACTGGTTTCGACGACTGGTACGGCGCTTCCTGTTCCGAACGATTCACGATCTGGCATTGATGCTGGACCGGATGTGTGAGCAGCGCGAAGTTGTTCCCTCAGCCGGCATCGTTGACAGCCAATCCGTCAAGGCTCCAGGCGCGCGTGAGCGCGGCTACGATGCCCACAAAAAGATTAGCGGTCGCAAACGACATATCGCAGTTGATACCGACGGGCGACTGCTGGCGGTGAATTTGACACCTGCCGACATCGCCGATTCGACAGGCGCGCAAATGGTTCTCGATGCCTTGGTCAAGCGCTGGCCATGGGTCAAGCATCTGTTCGGCGATGCGGCTTACGATCGTCGAACTTTGCTAGACAAGGCCGCCTATCTCGACTTTACCGTCGAAGTCGTACGCGGATTGCAAGGGCAGGACGGCTTTCAGGTACAACCAAGACGATGGGTCGTCGAGCGCACCTTTGCATGGCTGATGCGCTATCGGCGCCTTGTCCGCGACTATGAGCAGCGCCTTGATGTATCGGAAGCGATGATCTTCATCGCGCTCGGCTCTTCGTTATTGCGCAGGATGGGTTTCCGGTGAGTTATTAAACCGTCTCTTAGGGCGCATCTATTTATCCGACAATGAGACGCCGTAATCCTCGGCGTTTTTCGGCATTACCCGAATGCGCCACTCTATGGAACAACCTATATTACGTAATGCAGCACGTGAACCATTACGAATTACGACAAGCCGGCAGAATTCGATTAGCGGCATACCCTACCTAGTCCCACGCTCAATCAAAGGTAACGTCTGCCAAAAGCCTCCTTTCGACCGGTTACCGCGAGGCCGAAAGCCGGCAATCTACGCGCTCATATCTCGCAACAGCCTTTCACAGTCGAACGAAGCCAATAACGAGCCTACGCCCCCACATCGTCGCCAGGGAAGTATTCCCAGATATTGCCCGAGGGCTCACGCGCACTGTGTGCTTCGCTGATTGTCCTGTACGGTATTTCTACAAGATCAGGGTTGTACATCAGGGGACGTACCTGCTCATGAGCTGAGATGGACATGTCACATAGGGACGCATCGTGATGAAGCGAATGATGAGTACGGCAAACCAGCGGTCTATCTTCGTAAACCGAGCACTTATCGTCTACAAGGAAGGGACAAGGACGGTTGTTGAACTTGTTGCCATCCAGGTAAACCTGACGCAAGGGCCGATGCGGAAGGCGCACCCTTTTGCGTCCCGAAACCTCCGCCAGGCGAATCGCTTCGTGCTCATAGATCATTGTGTTCATATGACAGCACTGGCTGCAACCTGGCTTGCATGCAGCATGAGGAGCCAGCGCTGCAGTGATTTCATTTGCGATCGCAATCACCTTCCGGCGCTTCGCCTTCGCATTCATGTTTTCACGCGCCAACTTGTCCATGCGATGCTCGATCTGCTCCGGGTCCATCCATGGGTTGTCGCGAATCACATCGTCAACTTTCGTCGTTACGTCAGCTATTTTGTTCATGTCAGTGCCTTTCACTGGACGCCATACGTCCCGCCACATTGAAAAACGCGGATTGTGACGTAAACGCGGCTGACTTAAAAGCACAAAATGGTGAGACTTGGTGCTCACTCCTTTGGGAGATTTTGAACTGTCTCCTTTGTGCCTACCGCCCGCTCGATACTTGCAAGGAACATGATCCAGCTTCGCGAAGATCGACGCTGGTCGCAGGAAAGGCTTGGGTTCGAATCGGGACTGCACCGGACTTTCATTGCCCACGTCGAACGAGAAGCACGCAATATCTCAATCGACAACATTGAAAAGATTGCCGTCGCATTCGGACTTTCCGTCCATGAGCTCTTCGCTCCCTAACGAACCGACATGGACCGGCACTGAAAAGCTCGAGCCCCATTCGCTACGGACACCAATGCCGGTAGCGAATTTCCGTGTGTTTGTCAGGGCGGGAAGATCTCTGTCCCGCGGAACAGCGCTTGTATATGCGACGGCCCCCTGCTGCACCCAGCATTGGCTTACCGAAAGATACGTCGGGGTGCGTCCGTACTTGCGCTATATGCCGGACATGGCCATCGGTTCATTTGTGCTTGACTCCGCGCCCACTTCCCAGCCTCGGCAATGCCTCCACCCCGCCTACCAGCAAACGCTCGGGTATCGTTTCGTCAGCAGCCGCCCCGATCAACAAGAAGTGGCCCGACGTCTCGCAACGCTGCTTGACAGCATCACGAGCAGCCGCCAAGGCGCCCAGTAAGGCACGGCCATCCTCGGTTCCTACGAGCGTCTCTATTCCGTCGAAGACGAACAGGAGGTCGCGCTTCAAGTGATCGATAAGACCAACGATCATCGGCAAGGAAAGGCTCAGGTCATGAGGCATGTAGAGTGCATTTGATGCAGGCGCGCGCTCGTCCGCATTATCTTCGCTGCGGCCGGGCCACGAATGCTTCACTTTCTGGCCCCATCTCTGCAAGAAGCATGAGCGCCAGCCGTCGCTCATGCGCCTTTGTAATGTAGCCAGGCGGCCGGGCACCACCACGTAGCAGCGGTGATATTGACATAAAGTGTTTGATCTTTTTGGGTACCTTGGGAGGAAGTCTGGCTACTGCTGCCTTGCCAGCTTTACGCCGCATGTCGGCATGGTTCAGCGGGTCTCAATGGCAGAGAACGGGTGAGCAAGAATACGCGGGGCTCGGCGCATTGTCACATATGCGGCGCTTTGACCGAGACGTTTGACAAGCTGGCTGAAGTTGGTACTATTGAACTGTTCAAAGGTTCCCACGTACCTGCAGTCTTTTTGGCTGTCACGTGTGGCGTTGCGATCGTTACTCGTATGTTGCCGCAAGGTCCAGAGATCTACCGCAAGTAAGGATTGATTGTGTCAGCCAACTGGCCCAATTGTCCCGATCGGCCGGAAGCCTCGCCGTTCGAACTCCTGATTCTTTTCCCTTTAGTCCGGCTGCGCCGGCATCGTTAGCCCAGTCTGGGCTGACCCGTTATGACGCCTGTCCGCTCCCTGCAAGCCAGGGCTGCGTGATTGCCTGGCTGCCGAGAGCAGCCAGCATCGCGTTACTTCAGCACCCCCCCTGCAACCGGTAGGCCTGGCCATGTGGATGATTGCCAGCGTACGGGCGTGACCGATACCTGCCGGCGAGACCGGCAGTTCTTGTGTAATTCCCAATAGGAACCGTTTTCATTTTCCTTGAGTCCGGCAACGCCGGCATCGTTAGCCCAATCTGGGCTGACCCGTCACGACGCCTGTCCGCTACCCCTGCAAGCCAGGGCTGCGTGATGGCCTGGCTGCCGAGAGCAGCCAGCATTGCGTTACTTCAGCATCTCCCTGGAACCGGCAAGCCCGGCCCTGTGGATGATTGCCAGCATACGGGCGTGACCCGATGCCTGCCGGCGAGACCGGCAGTTCTTGAGTAGACCCAAGAGGAACCGTGTTTCAGCACAGCGCCACCGTCATCGAGCGGTGACTTGCAAAGGCTGGCCCGTGAGGCCCGTCATGCAAGGGTAGCTGCGCACTCGTCGAGCAGCCCGGTGGGAGGGCAACGCATGGATAGCGACGATGAAGCACGCACCCAGTCCATCCAACAGGGCCAGCCAGACTTTGGCACAGCCCGCCGCAGACATGCTACAAGTCGCGGACCCGACTAGAGCGGGGGCAGCGCTTACCGGCGAAATCCGGCGCACTGCGAATGGCACTTTTTTAAGAACCCTGGCCTCGGCCATACCCTATCCACCCGCGCGTTTCGGCCCAGGACGCGCGGGATCAGTACCGGGCCACCGCCGCCATGCCGGGCGCGGCGGCAGGTTAGCACCGGCTTCGTTCACGGGCAAGAATATGGACCATCACAAATCTTCAACACGTACGCGGCCAAAGCGGGTCAAACCCGGCCACATCGACTGGAAACGGACATTGCAGACGCTGATCGACAAGCATAACGGCCTCCATGCACAGCGCGGCAAGACCATCTCGCACAGGACATGGGAGCAACGCGCCAAAAGCCTCTTTCGCATTTTTCATCTCCTCCGTTCGATGGGTTTCAAGAATAATCCCGCCAACCTGGGCGGTCGACATATCCAATACCTCGTACGTTACTGGACGGCGGATCCAGGCTTGCTGCGCGAACTCGGACGCTCGGGCATCCGCCTCAAGAATGTAGCTCCGCCAACGCAGCCGCTTAGCGCTGCGTATATCCAGCAGCAACTCAGCTTTTTGCGGGTATTCGGCAGATGGATCGGCAAGCCCGGTCTCGTCCTGACACCTACGGCTTACGTCGAAGACCCCTCGCTGGTGACCCGGCGCACGGTAGCCTTGCGCGACCTCAGCTGGGCCGCGGCGGGCGTCGACCCCAGGGGTGTGATCGACGCCGTTACCCGTATCGACCCGTACGTTGGGCTGCAACTGGAAGTAATGCTTGCTTTCGGCCTGCGTCGTAAGGAAGCTGTCATGTTCAATCCTGGGCTGGCCGAGGTTCCCGCCTATGCCCTGCCAGCTGGCGCCGGCGACGAACAACGCTATCTGGCCTTCCTGCGCGTCAAACGCGGCACCAAAGGAGGACGTATCCGCTTTACAGCCATCCGCAATGAATTCCAGCGGACAGCGTTCGAACGTGCCCGCGCCAGCGCCAGCAGCGGTACGGGCCATATCGGGATCCCGGGGCGCACGCTGAAGCAGGCGCTTGATCGCTTTTCGAATGTCATACGGGCAGCGGGCGTCAGCCGAAAATCCCTTGGGGTCACAGCGCACGGACTGCGCCATCAGTTCGCTGCAGATCTCTATTACGAACTTGCCCATATGCGGCCTCCTGTCGCGGGCACGCGGCCTACGGATGCCGACCTGATGAACGCAGCCTACCTTGAGGTCGCTCGACAGCTCGGCCATGGCCGGCCCCAGATCGCAGGAGCGTACTTGGGGAAGCGTTCGTCTGCAATCAGCAACCCGGGGGCGTTTGAACCCGAACGTGGTGCAGTTCTACCGCCTGAGGTAGACACAGCGAACACGCCAGAATCGCTATGACCGCCGCCTGAACCTCGCACTTCCCCCACCTACTCGTCGTACAGCATGCCAAAGACCGTCAGAGCAGCAGATGCCCTGACGGCCTCCTTTGGGTATCACGTATGACACCGGGTCATCAGGATTGCCACACTCGCTTCGAACGGCATTGCGCTGCAGGTGCCGTTGAACGCTTCTATCAGGCCGAGACGACAGCTGGGTGGCCGGAACCGCGGCCTGCATGGCGCAAGACCGGCACTAGTGCTCCGCTCATCCGATAGACCCCACGTAGCAGCAATGCGACCAAATGATCTGATCTGCCCTTGCAACGCTGCTTCCTGACCGCTTTTATTCACTGTTGCGACCACATTTCCTCGCCCATCGCGACCGGCCGTTGAACGATCGTTGAACAAACGTTGAACGATCGTTCAACACAGGCACAGCGTCGCTCCTGCTTTCCCCTTGCTGTTGAACGATCGTTCACCGATGGTTCAACACATCGACACATCCGACACCGCCACACAATCGCACTTACAACCAGAGGTAGCGTCAGCAACACCACCGTAGAGCGGTAAACTCACCGGAAATCCACGTTACCAAATAAAACGAATGGCAATTACAATTTTTCATGGACGGCGCACGTTTGGGGCCGAGGATCGCGGTCACAAGTTCAACCGCCCAGTTAGCCTGGCGTCGGCCGTGGCAGGTCCACCTGCGACAGGAACACGGCCTGGTGTGCGCCCCCGCCCGGTTTTCCTTCGCTACTCAGTTGATTGACCATCGGACAATCCACATGCCGTTGTGTGCACCGATCAGCGCCGGCGGCGACTCTTGAGCAAACGCTCCGTCGCTAGCCAGACACCTCCACAGTAAAAGATCAGCAACTGCGCACGCACGTCTCGCGCCTCCAGCGCTGCCACGTCCTTTGGTGGCATGCATCCGCCAACAGCAGGCGCACCACGCGTGTCGTGACTATTGCAGTGTGCCATCCAAGAATGGCGCGTCGGGCCGAGATCGAAGCTCAAGTGCAAAGTGCGCATGTTGGGACTGGCGTTTGAACTCAGGCGCAAGTGGCCGCTGATGAGATAGACGGCTGTCGCCAACGCCAGCATCGCTGCCGGGCCAAGCACCAATACTGTCGACAACCTGCGTAACCACAGGAGCAGCCGCCGCGCGTACCGCTGATACCGGTCGAAACGCGCTGACGGCACACCATTGACCAGTATCTCCCATCCGTTGTCCGTATAATTAATCTCGATGTGGCGCACGTTGAGCTCCTCGAGTGGTCAGTAAGTGGGTCCTCCCAAGTCTTAGAGCGGGGTCTGCTACGGATGTTCCGATCGATGCGCTTTAGCTTGCTTAAGGATACTTACGCGTGTCGGAAGCCACTATGTGATTCCCATAGCGAGCCGTGACTGCCAGTCATCTGATTACTAGCGCAGCGAGTCGCAGGGGCCGCTGGCCCCTTGCGCCCATGCTCTGACTACCGGCAGAGCACGGAAATAGATAAAAGCTGCGAGGAAATACTGGCCTGCGGAGCAGGCGGCCACGGGCATCGGCGTTGCGGGAGAGAAGCGCCGGGCTCTAGGCTCGGGCACCGTAGTTACCCGACAGGCTCGCCGACGTTCGCTAATACGACAGAGCGGTATGAAGGTGTATGACCCTGCCTTGCCGCGATGCTTACGACCTTAAGACGATCTTCGGGTAGCCGATACGGGTTTGCTATTGGCCAATTGTCCCAAGCTAGGAAGCAGTAGGTGATGACAGGAATTACTCTCGAGCCGAAACTATTTTGACGTACGGCTCAATTTGTTGCTGGACGGGATGGCAACCCAATTCCCTAGTTCGATAGTACGTCGCTCAGGAGACTCACGCCCTTCTTGAAGCCAAGCCGCACCACCTGCTCCAGTACGTGCGTATTCCATTCTTCGATATAGCTACTCATTCCATACACTTTCTTGTCTCCCTTCTTGCCGATGACGAACTGACCGTTTGCGCTCCAAACCTCAACGTCGTCCCAGCTAACGCTCACCTGTTCGTTCGACATCAGGAAACGGTGCCGGTACAGGATTACGCCATCATCCTTGACCGTTATAGAGCCGAATCTGTACTGCTCGCCGGATCGCAGTTTCTGCAGCAGATCGATCATGATCTGAGGGCCGATAGCCTTCCACAAGGTTGAGACAAACCCGGTGTAGGTGGGAGTCTTGCGCAGCTCAATCACTTCTGATCTGCGCAAGGTGCCAAATCCGATCGTGTAGTTCGTGCCGGTCGGAATACCATTGACCGAGTTCGAGATGCTGCCGTAGCGAATCCGGGTGATGTCTTCAAGCGGATAGATAGAACCCTTCCACTTGATCCCTTCAGGGCTGATCGATAGCTCATCCTTGACCAACATGCCAATCTTGGCTGAGAAGGTAATGTCTCGGGCATACTGCGCGCGCGAGCTTTCCGCCTGGCGAGCCTGTTCGCGCAGGTCGTCAAGCGTTTCCGCATCCGCTTCGAGGCGCTCGACAATCTCAGGTAATTCGGCAAACAGTTCTTGCAGCAGAGCTGTCATGCGCTGTGCCTGCTCAAGCATCCCATGTTCGTTGAATAGGTCGATGCCAAGTGAACGCATGGAGCGAGCGACTTCCATGCTCGGCTCGTGATCTGTACCGCGGGATTTGGCGCTAACCTGGATCGGCTGGGCGACGCTATCCCAGTTACGAGCAACCTGCTCCAGCTTCTCCAGTAGTGGATTAACCGCATGCGCTCCGCGCACGGCCACCTCCTGAATGCGATCAATCAGCTTATCGATGTTCTCCGCTTCCTGGGCAAGGAACGTCTGGGTCTCACCTTCGTAGGCATCCACTAGCTCGTCGATCAGCAATGGCGCGTGGGTATCACCGTCTCCGGTGGCCAGCGCTACCACGTCCGTCATGATGGTGACTAGCTTGTCCGACTCGAATGAATCGAGCAGCCCTTTCAGGGCACTGCGATAAGCCCTCCTGCGTGCGGTCAGCCCTTCCTTAAGGGATTCCGCCCCCTTGATCTCTGGGAAGCCGGCAATGGCGCGGTCCTCGTTGATGTCGCGTAGAACCACCTCGAGATCGACTTCCTCGACCATATCAGCGAAGTCGAGGATAAATTCAGTAATTAGCTGCGAGTCGTACGTTTCGCCGACCAGTTCGGCAGCGGCAGCAAACAGATTCGCTTTAGCCAGCGCTGGAAGGCGCCCTGCGGTGCGAATGTCCATTGGGGTGCGAGCAAGGTTGTTGAGCAGCTTGTGCGCCGTGGATGGTGCAATGCCGGGCAACCATGCCATTTCTGCCAGAAGGCGGGATTTCGGATTGGTCAGTTCCGCCCGGGCTTGCTGGCATAGATCGTGATCGAGGTGCAGGGCCCGCTCTTCCGCCTTCTCGACAATGGTGTGGCGATTGTCCCTGGAGCTAACTCCCAGCAAGTTGAATGGATTAGCGTGAAGTTGGGTCGTATGCGTCATGATCGCAATTGCTTAAGTTTTTTCGTCAGGCACCGGTTGTAGGCGGCTGGGCCTTCGAGTACGCGAGAGGTTGAGCATGCGCTCTCTATCGAGTTACGCTCGTCCGGATTCAATGTGGACAGGTCGATGTTGCGGGGAGCGGACTTCCAGGCGGCCAATTTCGACGATAGGCACTGGTTATAAACGGCAGGGCCGTACAATACTTTTTGTTGAGAACATGAACTTTGGATCGAATCGTATTCGTCGCGATTCAACGCGGACAGGTCGATATTGTGGGGCGCATTCTTCCAGGCGCCGAGCTTCGTAACGAGGCACTTGTTATAAGCGGCAGGGCCGTTGAGCACCTTCTGTTGCGAGCATGAGCTTTGTATCGATTCGTGCTCGTCGCGATTTAAAGCCGACAGGTCGATGTTGCGGGGAGCTGATACGAGCTTGGCGAGTTGACTATTCTGGCAGCGCGCAAAAGCAGCGGGACCTTCCAGTACTTTTGTGCTAGAACAAGCACTTTCAAGCGATTCACGCTCATCAGGGTTGAGCGAATCTATTGTCAAGGTGCTGTTCTGCGCGCTGGGATTTGCAGGCACGTGGGAGGCACTACGGTCGTCATGCTCTGAGTCCATCTCCGGTTCCAGATCCGAGTCGTCATCTTTATCGAGTGCTAGACTGGTGCGCACCCAGACCGATTGGGCTTCTTTCTTGATGTGAGCGCGGTCAGAGGCAAACTCGTGTTCTACCTGTTCGACATCCCCGCGGTGGTAGCGGAAGTTCGAGCACCGGGAGTTGTAGTCCTCGATCATGCTATTGAAGGCTACGACCTCATTCTGACGCTCCCCGTCCAGGATGCCCTGGATCGACTCGAGTTCGATCTCGCGTCGCTTGCACCACCGAATCTCCGGCACGTTCAGAACGGCGCCTTGCGCTACTGCCGGCTTGCTCTCCGGACGAGTAGGATTGGACTCGACAGGTTCTGGAGCTGGTGCTGGTGAATGGCCGATTTCTTCAGCTGTGGGAGAGTTGGACGTGTCGCTGGACGACAGCTCCATGCGCTCAAGTGAGCGACTGCTTGATCCGTCGCTCTGGACCCAAAACGCCAAAGCGATGACCGCAACCGTTCCCCACAAATAGGCAGCCATTTTCGTCGCCTTAGAGTTGCTCTTTGGTGCTGTTTCGTGCGTATTGCGCGGCTGGGAGGGTGGCGCCGAAATGGCCGAAGCGTTCGTGTCTGGCTGGGCTGGCTTAGCCAGTGGCTCCGACTGCGGCGCTGGCGAGGCCGTCGGAACGGTGCTCTGCGCGGCATCGACGTCTGATACGTCTGAAACCTTGTTGCCGATACCGGCAAAGCCCTTGCTTGTATTTTTCATGTGGGTATCACTTCACTCGCACGTCAGGTAAAACCAATCTTGCGCTCGCTGGACGCTTCTACTCGAGACGGACATAGCGCTAGCGCGTCAAGCAGGTGCTTCTGGCGCAGGCAGTTCTCCCCTGCCCTTGCCGCCAGTCGCGCGCCTTCGCGTACGACGAAAGTAACGTCCGACAATGGCCGCCTAGCCAGCGAAGGAGCGAGGGCGACCGGGTTTACGGTTTCGTCCTTGGGCAGCGGCTCCAGAAGGTGCAGCAGCAGGCCTTCGACCTCTTCGGCGCTCGCATAATCCAGTTCGATGATGTGGTCGAACCGCCCGCGGCGCAGCACGGCCGGATCAATCATGTCAGGACGATTGGTCATGCCGATGATCAGCACGCCATTCTTGATGGCCTCGGGTATCCGGCGCAGGAATTCAGCCACCTCCTCCACCCTGTGGTGACTAGAACTGGCAGCAGCGGCCCGGTCAGCGAGGAAAGCTTCCATCTCGTCGATCACCAGCACCGACGGCGCACTTTGCATCGCCTTATCGAATACTTCCGCGACCTTCCGACTGGTCTCGTGGATGTAAGGGCTAGCGATGCTAGATGCGTCGATCTCGAAGCACGGCCAGTCGAGGTAGTTCACAAGCTCCTCTACGGCGAAGGTCTTGCCGCAGCCAGGTGGGCCATGCAGAATCATTGCCGCTGGGGAATCGATACCGAGCATTTGGTAGCGCTCCTTGTTGGCAACGATATCGATGACGTGCTCGTTGAAGAATGCGGCAAGACGTGGGCGACCGGCGAGAACAAATGGTGTCGCATATTTCGACGCATCGTGGCTCGTATAATCACTCTTAAACGCCGTACTTTCTTTTGCGCCCTGTTCGCGTCCCTGAGCGTCGAGCCCGTCGTCGGCAGTACGGTGCAAGCGCCGGGCCTGAACTTTGGTTGCAAGTCCCGCAGCCTCTATAATTTCTTCTACATCCTTTGGCTTTAACCACCACGATAGACCACACAATCGGTTGATCGACCCCACGTCTATACTCACACCTCCCGAGAGCCAACCGCCGAGAACGAGCCCGTCGTCTTGCGAATCGGGCCCGTAAACAGGAAGCAAGCGCTCGATCTGTGCCACATACAGTGCGTCATGCAGGGAAACAGTGATGTTGCACGCGCGTGTCGACTGCAATGCCCTCGCAAAGGCAAGTGCCTCCTTCGGCCCCTCCGGTGTACTGCATTGCGAGAGCGGGGCCAGTACGGCACCACTGGCGCATTCGATCACGCCATACTCAGCACCGCCAAACGTGACCGACTCGATCTGCTCATCTGTCACGATATCGGCAGCGTGCCAGCGCTTAGCCAGCGTCGCTGCAGCCAGCAAAGCAGCACCGTGGCTGGTGGCGATGATCTGCCAGTCGGCTCCACCATGCAGCACACGGCCGCAAGCCATGCCGCCGGGGAGCACAAAACCAATTGGCAACCAGTTCTCAAGCAACACGATTACCCGGCCAGGATGTTCGAGCTGATTATCATGTCGTCTTCGCCCCCGGTGTTGAATCGGATTGAATCGAGCTCGAGCACGATCTCGCGGAGTGCATCGATGTCACCGAATTCCAGCACCCGTCGACCCTTGGCGCATTGGGCGGCGTGCTCGTCGACGTCCGGGAATCGATGTGCATTCTGCGCCAGCCATTTGAATTTATCGACGATGAACCAGTCCTGGCGCCATAGAATTTCGATGTTCTTAGAGCGCATCTCATCCAGCAGACCATCGAATTCCAGCCCGTTCCTGTCGATGGCCCTACGCGCAGTTCGCGAGAGGTTGTCGAAAGCACTGGTCTCGGCCGGACGGGCATTGTTGCGTAGGTGCGAGTCAAAGAAATCGATCACCTTGTCGAGGTCGATTTGACGAATTTCTTCCTGGTTGGCCTTGCGCGCGAGAGACAGAAGCCGCTTCGCTTCCTGCACATCGTCCATCGCCTGCTTTGCCGCTTCGGGATCAGCATCCTGAGTGCCGTTTTTCTGGACTCGTGCAAGGCGTTCCTGCGCTTGTTCAAGTCGCGGGTCGCTAACCTTGCCTACGATTTCTTTCACGCGAATGCTCACCCGCTCGGCCTCCTCTTCGATACGCTTGGCGGCCTTCGAGTAGTCGACCTGTCCTTCGTCACGGGAATAGAAGTTGCGGCCGCTATGGAAGGTGCCACCAATGGACGGGACAGTCACGTCGAGAACGATGTTGCCGGAGTCGAGTACTTCGTAATCGCAGATCAGATCAGCACCTCTGGCGATCGCACCGTCGGCAATATCCGTGCCCTTGATCTCGAACATTCCGACGAAACGGTTGTCAGAGACAGGATGGTCAATCTCTCCTTCCCAAACCTTAAACTTGAGCGAGCCCCGGCTGCCGGCGGCAAGCGCTTCGCCAGCCTTGAAGGTCTTCTTGCCACGTTTGGGCAACTGGTCGCCTTCCCTCACAAGGAAATCTAGGATGGTGCGCCCACCGACCTTGTCCAATACTTCGACTGCGATCGAGTGCGACGCCGGAATAGCATCGATTTGAGCTGCGGTACGGGCAATGACGATACGGTCCTGCGGCAGGTAGATGCCGCCGCCGGCGGCGTCGTAAACGAATACTTTGAAGACGTTCTCGCCGGGTTTGCTGAGTGTAACGTCGACGATAACACCGTCGCGCAGCGCTACGCGGCCCGATGACCAGCCAGTATCAAGGCTATCGATCTGGAACGCCATGCCATCGGCAGCGCCAGAACCCAGCTTGGCGACGACTTTCGCGCGGTGATCGGGCGTGCGAGCCTGGAAATTGAACGACAGCGCCAGCTGCCCGCCCGTGGCCAGCGCACCGCGGCCGCTCTTGCGGGAGCGGTTGTCACTCGACCAGTCGATTGATTCGGCAAACAGCGCGGCGCCCTCGGCTACAGCAGTCATGGGATTCACGTCGGTCGAGGCGGCGATACCAAGCTCGAACGCTACCTTATCGCGCAGCGGTTTGTACTGGGTAGGGCCGCCTACGAACACAATACGGCCGATGTCGTGTGGGCTCAAGCCAGCTTTTTCCATGGTGTCGCGAGCTGCGGCGACCGATTCCTCGACCTTCTCGGCGATCAGGCTGTCGAACGTGGTGCGAGCAATTGCGATGTCCAGGTAGATGTCGGCGCCGCTTTCGTCGCGCACACGCAATTCACTGTCATCGAGCGTGATGATCGCCTCGTCGCCGGACGACAGTTCGATCTTGGCCTTCTCAGCCGCCCAGGTGGCCATGTGGCGCAAGGTCGCGTAGCGCTTGTCAGTTGAAAAATCATCGGGCAGATTGAAGTTCTTGTACAGCCAGGGCTTGATGACACGGTCAAGCAGGAGACGATCGAAATCGCGTCCGCCACACATCGCAATCCCGCCGTGCGCCAGCAGGCTCACGCGGCCGTTGATGCTCTCCGCGATCGCGATATCGAGCGTACCGCCGCCGAGGTCATAGACAAGAAACATGCCATCGCTTGCGCGTTGGCGCATGACGCTCATGACGGCTGCAACCGGCTCCTGCATCAGCGCCACACGTCCCAGGCCCGCCATCTCGGCGGCGGCCATGGTGGCGTCCTTCTGCATCTGGTTGAAGGCTGCAGGGACGGTGATGACGGTGCCGGTGTCTGGATTGTTTCGGACTTCTTCGGGCAGATAGCCAAAGAGCACGCGCAAGATCTCGGCACTACACTCTTCCGGAGTCATTTCGAGATCGACAGCCGGCAAACGAACTGGCGTGCTAGTGCCGATCAGACGTTTGAACAAGGTGGCAGCGTTCTCAGGCGCGCGGGCGGCGTTGTCATATGCGCGCTTCCCAACATACTTATTGCCTCGCTTGTCGATGAAAATGGCCGACGGAGTGACGTCATTCTGATCTGGACTCTTAAACAGCCGCAAGGTTTCACCGTCGTACGTGCTGATGGCGCTGTTCGTCGTCCCGAGGTCAATGCCGATGTAGTTCTTCACGATTAAGGGACTTTCGCTAGGATCACGATACCGCCGCGGACAAGACCTTCTGGCCCCATCACGACGGGCTCAACTACTTGTTCGATATACAGGGCGTCATCCGCCCCGAAGTCGCCGATGTTCAATGCGGAGACAGCCATGCCAGGTTCGTAAACTTGTCCGGTGAGGTTGACGATGCGTAGGCCGAAGCGTTCCAGCCCGTCGTCAACTTTCTTCAGGAAATAGCGGGCTTGGTTGATATGGCGAGGGGATTCTGAGGGCGGCAGCTTGAGAATGGCGCGCTCGAAGATTCTGGCAAAGCGCCATCCCTCGACGCACACATCAATTAATGCCTGTCGTTCTTCGGCCGCAGGTAGAGGAGTGTTCATTGCTTGTGTGCGTTACCTTGCTGAGCGAGAACAGGCCGCACTAAACGCTGATCTGCCGTTTGCTGGTAACATTAACCAAATGAAAGTTTCCAATTGTATACCATCCGTACTCGCAAGATATTCACACAAAATCACTAATGGCGCGATTACAACAATAGTCATCATGCGTAAGTCCAATAGATGCTAGGCAGGGTAAGTGTCGAGTCCATTTGATCGTATACGCGTGTAACGAATAACTCTGGCCGTTTTGGTGCCATTCCTTGCACGCCAAGATAGGCACCTTTGCATCGAGTACACGCTACGGAGTGTGGCGGTTGTTGAATCGCCACGACTATCGTAGACACTCCTGAGCCATAATATCGGGCACAAGGAGAAGATATGAGCGGTAAGCGGTACACAGAGGAATTCAAGATTGCT
>Ga0265780_10000706_pt1 | contig 50449 bp, 39 predicted proteins | sample P1T30metagenome_FD_192432 | JGI IMG/M metagenome (GOLD analysis project Ga0265780, IMG submission 192432) | Plant litter microbial communities from East Loma Ridge, Irvine, California - P1 T30 | ecosystem: Environmental > Terrestrial > Plant litter > Unclassified | place: USA: California... | reverse complement strand
GCGATCGTGGCGAATTCCACTACACGATCCGCGCGCGCAGCTTCCGCTCGCCCAGTTTTGCCTGGACCGAGGCCGAGGGCCGCTCCGGCGACAGCCGTCACTACCGCGCCATGGCGACCGGCGCCGAGGGCGAGCAGCATGACGTGACCGGCTATACGCGCGAGCAGCTGATCAATGATTTGCTCAAGCGCTACGCCCAGTTCCGCCATGCGCGGCGCTTGCCCTGAAGGGCGGCGGCCGTGCGAGCGCGCTGGTCCGGCGTACCGCCGCGGCACCCGCCATCACACGTGCCGCACGCGCCGCATGCCGGCAGTGCGAGCAGCGCGCTACGGTATCATGATGCCAGGGTGATCATACGTCGTGCGTATGGCACGACGTGCGTTGGTCGGGCCGCCGCCCTGCCGAGCGCCACGCCACCGGCAGGCGCACGCCTTTCACCATGCACCGTGGCGGACCTATTCCATTACGGCATCCTGATGCCGGACCATCATGCGTATCGAAAAGAAGCGCTCGAAAACCTTCAATGAATTCATGCAGTCGGGCAAAGCCGCCTGATCCTGCCGATCTTCGCGCTGGCCAACACCGGCATCGTGGTTGGCGCCGGCTGGGCCCAGGAACTGCTGTCGACCAACAGCCTCGGCATCATGCTGGGGCTGGGCGTCGGCAAGCCGGTCGGCATCGTGGCGGCCACCTTCGCAGCGGTCGCGCTCGGCATCTGCCGCCTGCCGCTCGACCTCGCCTGGCGCCACATCCTCAGCGCCGGCCTGCTGGGCTTTGACTGGCTCAAATTCTTGGGTGCGCGGCTTGCGTCCGATCCCGATCCGGACCATGGACTTCGACAGCGGGCCGGCGCGCTGAAGGAGCTGCCGGGCGACCCATGAAGACCATCATTCATCCGGCCAGGGCGGTGGCCCTGGGTTTCCTGCTGATGATCCTGTTCGGCACGGTCTTGCATGGTGACAGTCTTCAAGCCACCGGTTCATTGCGACACAGCCTCCGCAGCGACATCCAGACCCATGATCTGGTCTCCCATGCGCTTGCCCCAGTCCGTCATGGTGCGCCCCGCGCGCAGCTGAGACACTTCCCACTCCTGTAGCCGGTGATCCAGCGGACCATCTTCCTTACGTAGCGCCAACGCGAGTGCAAGCGCGTTGGCGGCAGCCTTGGCGGCGCCGCCGGCCGTGTGCGGACGCGGCACGAAGGCCGCGTCGCCTGACAGCAGGATGCGGCCGAAGACCATGCGCGGGACGGCCAGGTCGAGAATGGCCTGGATGAAGGGTTCGGAGGTCGCGTGGACGAGCGCTCGGAAGGGGGCGCGAGCATCGCATCCGCGTCGGCGCGGAGCGCTTCCCCAGGCGCGTCCGGGAGCGCACCGGGGCGGCAAGGAGAATGCATGGGCCCGGCCGTCGCGGTCTGTCAGCAGAGCCGGCAGCTTGTCTTGCGCGACGCGGCGAAACCAGACCCAGTTCCAGCGCCGCCGGCCCGGCGCAGTGGCGCCGTCCGCGCCTTCGGGAACCAGGCCGCGCCAGGCGACATAGCCGGCATACGCGGGACGCACGTCTGGCAGCATCAGCTCCCGCACCGTCGAGCGCGCACCGTCTGCGCCGACCAGCAGCTCCGCGGTTTCGATGCGTCCCCCGGCAAAGTGGGCGCGCACCTGGCCACCGGCCTGTTCAACGCGCACCAGTGTCTCGCCTGCATGGACGCATTCGTCCGGCACTGCATCGCGCAGCACACCGTACAGCATGTTCCACGAGGTCTGGGTCTGTGGCTGCCAACCGCGCTGCACGACGTTGCCGGCCCGGTCCAGGAAAATGCGGTCGCCGGATTCGACGCCCAGGGTGGCCGGCAGGCGCAGCCCGGCAAATGCGAAGGCGTGCAGCACGTCGGGCTGCAGCACCAGGCCGCCGCCGCGGCTGTCCAGCGCGTGCGGCGAGCGTTCGAACACGTCGACTCGCCAGCCGATCGCGCGCAGGGTCGTCGCGGTCAGCAGCCCGCCCAGCGAACCGCCGATAATCAGGGCGCGCGGCGCCAGTCTGTCGCTCATGATGTCCTCCCGACGGGTGAGCGGGGTGCGGCCGATGCCGCCCCCGCGGATGAATCAAGCGGTCTCGCGCGCGGCCCGCGGGCGGCCCAGGAATTCGCCGAACCACACCAGCAAGGCAAGCGCGGGGAAGGCCATGCCGGTCAACAGGACTGCGGACCAGCCGTGGTGGGCGTAGACCCAGGCGCCGGCGGCCGAGCCGAGTGCGCCGCCGGCGAAGAAAGATGCTTCTGGCGCCGGCTGAGCGGTCTGGTTCGCTGAGACGACAGTCGCGCCCGGCCAGCGTCCGGCTTGATCGAACCCGCTCATTTCAGCGGCGTATTGGCGGGGCGAACCCAGATAAACGCGCAGACCGCAGCCGCGGCCGCACTGCCAGCACACACCCCCAGCGCCACATGAAACGGCCCCAGCAGCGCACGACCGTGTGCAGTCAGCACCACACCCAGCATCGCCGTCGCGATCAGCCCGCCGCCACGCGCCACCGCGCTGTTGAAGCCGGACGCGATCCCGGTATGACTGTCGTCCACCGACGACAGCACGGCCGTGGTCAATGGCGCCGCCACACAAGCCATGCCCAGCGCGATCACCAGCATGGCCGGCAGCACGGTCGCCGCATAGCTGCCGTTCCCGATGCGCATGGCCAGCAGGAAGCCGCCCGCCACGATCAGCGCACCGATGGAAAGCGGCAGCCGCGAGCCGTGCTTGGCCGCTACCCGCCCCATGAGCGGCGACCCAATCGCCAGCACGATCGGAAAGGGCAGCAGCGCCGCCCCGGCTTGCTTGGCCGAGTAAGCCAGCGCCTGGATCAGCACGAACGGAACCAGCAGCATCAAGGCGCCGAGCGCACCGTACAGCAGGAAAGTCATCAGGTTCAGCCCGGAAAAGCTGCTCTTGCCGAACAGTTTCAGGGGCAGCATGGCGTGCTCGCCGGCGCGCCGCTCGGTCCACAAGAAGGCCAGCAGGATCGCGACGCCGGCCGCCAGCGCCGTTCCCGCCCACAGGGTCAGGTGTTTTTCGGCCGATGCCTCGGCCAGGCCCCAGGTCAGGCAGGCGAGCCCCAGGCTGGCGAGCACCGCCCCGAGCGGGTCGAGCGGAACGCGCTTGCCGTTGGTTTTCATCTGCACGAAGCGCCATGCCATGAAGATCGCCAGCGCTGCAATCGGCAAATTGATGTAGAAGACCGCGCGCCAGCCGACGGTGTCGATCAGCCAACCGCCCAGCAAGGGCCCGATCGCGCCGGCCCCCGCGCCGGCCGCGGCCCAGATGCCAACGGCCCGGCCACGCTGTTTTCCTTCGAAGGTCGCGCTGAGGATGGCCAGGCTGTTCGGCAGCACCAGCGCCGCGCCCATGCCTTGCAGCACCCTCCCGGCAACGAGTAGCGACAGCCGCGGCGCAAGCGCGCACAGCAGCGCGGCCAGCGCGAACACGGCCATGCCGATCACAAGCATGCGCTTGCGTCCGTAATGGTCGCCCAGCGCACCGCCCAGCAGCAAGAACGAACTGAGCGGAAGCAGGTAGCCGTTGACCACCCACGACAGGTCGGCGCCTCGGCTGGCCAGATCCTGTCCGATCGCCGACAAGCCGACATTCACCACCGAGCCGTCGATGAACGCCAGGCTGCTTGCCAGGATCGAGGTGCACAGCACCAGGTTCGGATGCGCGGGGGCGCCGGCCTGGGCCGGCGCGGCGCCCGCGGCGAGCGCGCGGTCGCAGTCGCTGGGCAGCACGCTCACGCGCGGACCTCCAAGATGTGGGATAGAGACGATGGCAGCATCACCGCATCGTGCGGATGCGCCGGGTTGGCGTCTGTTCGCATGCGCACACTCGAGCTTGCTGTCATTGCATCCCGGCGTCCGCCCTGAATAACAGAGGTCGGATCGGCGATCTCTCAGCCCTGCTGGCCATCCTCGCCATCCGGCCCGGCCGACTGGCGCGACGACGCCCCGGCGCGCGACTCGTACTGGCTTGCCACCTGCCGCACCTGCGAGTGGAGGGCGCCCTGGCGCAGAGCCGGCTGCGACGGCGCGCCTGGCCGCGGCGCCGACAACCTGCGCGCACCGGCCGCCAGCTCGCTGGGCCGGCTCAGGCCGGTGGCGACCACCGTCACCCGCATGGCGTCGCCCAGCGTCTCGTCGTAGACAGCCCCGAACTTGATGATCGCGTCCTCGTTGGTCTGCGCGCACACCGTGTTCATCACGAGCTTGGTTTCGCGCAGCTTCAGCGTTTCTTCGGAGGCGGCGATGTTGACCAGCACCCCGCGCGCGGCGCGCAGGTTGGCGCCATCGAGCAGCGGACAGGCGATTGCCTCGGCGGCGGCCTTGGCGGCGCGGTCGTCGCCGCTGTGTTCGGCAGTGCCCATCATCGCCATGCCGGTCTGGCGCATCACGGTGCGCACGTCCTCGAAATCGACATTGACCATCCCCGGCACGGCGATGATGTCGGCGATGCCGGTCACCGCCTTGCCAAGCACCTCGTCGGCGGCGGCAAACGCCTGCTTCTGCGTGACATCGTCACCCAGCACTTCCTCGAGGCGGCTGTTCAGGACAATGATGAGCGAGTCGACGCAGCGCGCCAGCGCCGCGATGCCTTCCTCGGCCACGCGCATGCGGCGCGGACCTTCGAAGTCGAAGGGCTTCGACACCACGGCGAGGGTGAGGATGCCCAGCTCGCGCGCCACCTCGGCAACCACCGGGGCGGCGCCGGTGCCGGTGCCGCCCCCCATGCCGGCGGTAATGAAGACCATGTCGGCGCCCTTGAGCGCGTCGGCGATGCGCGCGCGTTCGCGGGTAGCGCATTCGCGGCCAACGGCCGGCTCGCTGCCGGCGCCCAGGCCGCTTTCGCCCAACTGGATGCGCTGTTCGGTGCGCGTGTTCGACAGGGCTTGTGCGTCGGTATTCGCACAAATGAATTCAAAGCTGGATGAACCGGACGGCGCCATGTGGTTGACGGCGTTGCCGCCGGCGCCGCCGATACCGATGATCTTGATGACCGTCGCCGGCTGGGTAATGGTAGATTCGGACAAGGAAAACTCCGTTGAGGGAAAGAGCGGCCGGCCAGGCGTGCAAGGGCTGCGTACCGCCCAGGGTGCGTGCCGGCCGATGCCGAGTCCACTAGACTACTTGCTGCCGCGCGCACGCGAAAGCGTATAAAAGTTTCAATCGAAACGATTTGTAAGAAATCGTGCAATCGGAGTTAAGGAAGTACTGATTTATTCTGGGGGATGGGATTGGCCAGTGAAAAAGGCGTCCGGCAAGGCGCAAAATCGCAGCAATAGCGGGCTATTGCGAGATTTTGTAACGCTGCAGGGCGTCTTTTTTTACGGCCAAGCACGCCCTCATGAATTAATCAGTGCTTCCTTAAACCTTTTATCCGCACGACGCTTTACCGGTGGCGCTCCGGTAGGCACAGTACGGTCTCGCCAACCGTTTCTCAGTACGCGGGCCAATGCCATGAAGCGGAGTCCGAAGGCGCTGCCGGAGGCTTTCCGGGCAAGCGTGCTTGCGCAGGCTGTGCCGGTATGAGCGAGGATCGGCAGCGCTTGGACTGCTTGCCGGACCCGTCTGTCAGTCCTTGCCGCTGACCAGCCCCCACAGCTTGTCCCGCTTGGCATTCTTCCCGGTGCGCCAGGCGCGCAGCATGCGCACGCTCACGGCATCGCGGATATACCGATGCCAGACAAAGGCCAGATCAAACACAATAATGCCGAGCCACCACAGGAACACAAACGGCAGGCAGGCGACCACTTCCGTTACCTTCACCTGCGCGACGCCGCCACGTCCGAGAAGAACAATGCCGAGTATCAGCAGGAAACCGCTCGCAACCAGCAAGCGCCGGCCCTTCGGCGCGAACTTGCGCGGCACGAACCAGGCCGCAAGCGGGGCCAGCAGGGCGATGGCGCACAGCGTCGCCTTGCCCACAATCACTATCGCCGCCGATCCCGGCGCCGCCGACGCTGACGACGCCGACGCTGACGACGCTGCGGCAGCCAGGTTCTGCCAGGCCTTGCCGACGTTTTCGGCAACGCCGGCTGGCAGCAGGAGCCAGGTCGCCAGCGCACCGATCCCCCAGGCCACCAGCGCCAATACCCGCCAGCGCGGCTCCGGCCGGACCAGGCGTGGCAGCCGCGCCGCCACGGTCACGCTGGCCAGCAGGATGCTCGGCACCAGGGCTTGCACGCCGATACCGAACAGGGTGCTCAGTTCCAGGACCGGACCACGCCCAAGCGCGGCGAACAGCGCCGTCACCGCGGCCAGGTGCAGCGCAAACGCAAGCAAATAGGGCAGCGATGTCGCCACGTGCCCGCGCCAGGGATTGTGGGCCGGCGGCGGCGTGTCGAGGCGCGGCGTTTTCACGACGCTGTCGATGAAATGCTGGAACAGTTCCGCATCGTTCCAGTAGTCGACGTGCGCCTTGCCGGGCAGCCAGTAGCGGCTGTATCCGTGGTCGTGCCTGGCGCCGTCGAACTCGAAGGCGCCGCAGTGCCGCGACGCCAGCCAGCGCCGCGCCTCATCGAGCCGAAAGCCGACCGGATCACCGAAGTCGTAGTAATTGCGCCACTTGATGTGCTGGCGCAGCCTCACGGGCTGCGCATCCAGTCTGGTGGAACAGATCTGGACCCGGCCCTCGGCCTTGACCGGCTTCACAAAGGAAAACGGCTCCCACAGCTCGGGCCAGAGCGCGATGTGCTTGTCGATCGGCGAGCCTAGCGTCATGAAGCCATGCATGTGCTCGACCCAGGCGCCGCCTTCAGGCTCCCCTTGCCCGTCGGGGTCGGCCAGCGCCATCGAGGACAGTCCCTGCAGCAGGGCCAGCAAACTGATGACGGTTCCCTCGCTGTGCGCGACGAGGTAGATCTCCGGGGCGATGCCGTAGCGTGCCTGGAAGGTCGAGACGATGGCATTCAGTGCGGCGTGGAAGCGGTACAGGATTTTATTGCGGTATTGCGGGAATTCGGTCACCGTCTGGACATCGCCAACGTAATCGCGCAGCAGGGTGCCGACCTCGAATTTGAAGGTACTTGCCTTGGCGGCAAATTGGCTCAGGCGCTCGATCACGGCAACGCCTTCGGCCAGCGTCTCCACCGCCTCGATGCCTTGCCTGAAGTCGCATTCGGCGAGGGGCTCGCTCCGCCGGTCCGCGTCCTCGGCCGGCGTCTCGCCCGCATCGGCGTCCGGCGCCGGGCCGGCATCCGTCGCCTGCCCGGGCTTCTTCCGGGGATGCAGGACGTTCCTGTCGTACACACACTCGGCGCGGCTGATCACAGTGCGCAGCCACGCCTTGGTCTCCTCCAGCGTATCGTTGGAACGCACCAGCTGGTTCGGAATGTCGGCCCAGAACACTTCGGCGAAGCCGATCGTCTTCAGGTCATCATGATCGGTTTCGAGCTGGCTCCAGCGTACGTCGCTGCCCGCGGCGATGTTGAAATACCCGAGCGGAAGCAGGGGAATGGCCGGTTTGCAGCTGTCGCCGAAGCGGCGCGCCACCGAGCGGATCGTCTCGCTGCGGTACTGCTGCCCGATGCCGTGGATCGCCACGACGATCTTGGTAATGCCGCGCCCCGGCTCCGCGTTTCGCGCTTGCGTGAAGGGTGGGGAAGCAGGATCGGGCGGGGACGGTGGAGCAGGCTGAGCGGGAATGGCATCAGGCGCTACTGGCGGGTTGTCTGTTTTTATCACAATGGTCCCCTCGGTAAAAACGGCAGGCGGTCGGCTTGTGGACATCGGCGTCGGGCACGCGGCTATCCGGCGGGCCGCGTGCGGGACCACCCGATCGGTGCGCGCACGTGCCTGGCAGCGGTTCTCGACGGCGCAGGCGTGCCTGCATCCAGGCGGACGCGCCTGGATGGTGGAGGAGCGCGTGGGAGGCGACATTGGAAAGCGGTGTACCGCCAGTGCAGGCGGCGGGAGCAGCGGACAGCGCAGGCAGCTTTGGCAATGAACGCATACGGTTCCTGTAGGGAGACCACACCGATCTGACGCTTGCGTTTGACTCGCCTCCAATTTACTGCAGTTCTTATTCGCAAAAACCATTAGTTAACAGTTGGGGTGGATAATTTGCATAAGAACGACAACACAGGTCCTGCCTTTGTCAATGGCGCTGTCACCGTTGACTGTGGATGGGTCCGATGGCAAGGCGAAACAATTGATCGGCAGAAGTGACTTTCCCGCCATCGAGCATCCGGCGCCAGCCCAGGTAATTCGGCAGGTAGCGCGAGGCGACACCGTGGAAGGGCGCCAGCCAGTCGCGCAGGCGGCGGTGGTAGGCGTTGACATTCTGCACGTGAATGGCGCTCTGCCCGCCACGGCGCATGCGCACGCCGGCGCTGAGATTAACGGCCGCTGGAAGCGGCGCGGCACATCCCCCGGAGGTGTATCCGAGCTCGATGGACGAGAACCAGCCCTGGCAGGGCTTGCGCATCAGCGCCGAAGGCCCGCGCTATTCCACCGGCTACGGCGACTTTATCGGTGTGCCGACGGTGCTGGTGGAGAACCACCGCATGAAGCCTTACCGGCAGCGCGTGCTCGGTACCTGCGTGCTGCTGGAGCAGTCCGTGAAAACCGTCGCCGCCGCACACGGGCGCATCGCGGCGGCGAAGTCCGCCGACTGCGCGGCCCGTCCCGCCACGCTGATGGTGAAGTGGGAGCGCGACAGCATTCCTTCCTGCACCAAGGACTTCAGGGGCTACCGCTACGACTCCTACCGCTCGCCCGCATCGGGCACGCAGGCGCTGCTCTGGACCGGCCAGGCCGAGACCATGACGCTGCCCGTCTTCGGCGTGACGTCGACGAAGGAGGTGGCCATCCCGCGCGCCTGGTGGGTCATGCCGCAGCACGGGGGGCTGATCGCCGCCCTGCATGCCCACGGCATCCGCATGCAGGTGCTCGACAGCGCGCGCACGATGACGCTCGAAGCAGCACACGCGCCCACAGGCAAGGCCGCCGGCAAGCTGCAGCGCACACGCACCAGCGTGATCCTGCCTGCCGGTTCCGTGCGCAGCCCCGCCGACCAGCCACCTCACTTGCTGGCCGCCGCGCTGCTCGAACCCGAGAGCGATGATTCCTTCCTTGCGCACGGCGACAAGCTGCTCGCGGCCGACGCCGGACTGCAGGCCCGCTTCGACGCGGCGCTGGCCGCCACGCCGTCCCTCGCCGCGGACCCGCAAGCACGGCTGCTCTGGGTCTTTGCGAACTCGCCCTACGCGGACCGTACACGCTGGACCTATCCCGTGCTCGCCGAGCGCGACTGAACGCCCGCCTGATCCATTCCACCATTTTCATCAACGCCGCTTTCGACGGAACGCCATGCCCCCACCCCTACCCAGCCAGATCACGCTTGCCGTGCTGCTTACCATCCTGTCGACTGCCGCGGACAGCAACGCGCAAGACAGCATGCAGGCCGCCGATGCGTCCAGCGGGACGACCGCCGCCAGCGCCGCCGCCGTGGCGCCCGCAGCACAGGACCAGCCCACGGTGCGGGTGCGCGGCCAGCGCCAGAACTACCGCAGCCTCTCGGCCACCGGCGCCACCAAGACCAACGCCTTGCTGATCGACCTGCCGCAAAGCGTGCGCGTGCTGACATCCGACCTGCTGGCCGATGCCGGCATCCAGACGATGGCCGGCGGGCGAGGTCGGCAGCAACGGTGTGGAGCTGGACGTGTCGGGCGAGATCCTGCCGAATTTGCGCCTGTCGGCGGCCTGCGCCTACACCGATGCCACCGTGACGAAGGGCGACAACACCATCGTCACCGGCAGCCGCTTTCCCGACGTGGCGCGGCGTCGGGCAACTTCACCTCGCCTGCGTATACGACGGCCAGGCTGATCTCGTCGTATGCGCCGAACGCGCGGGTGCGCGTGTCGCTGAACGTCGATAACCTGTTCGACAAGACGTATTACGCCAGTTCGTACAGCGAGATGTCGGTGAACCCGGGTGCGGCGCGGACGGTGACGCTGAACGTGCACTACAGGTTCCGAGCAGCGGGGGGCATGCGGCGGCGCACACAAGCTTGGCTGGCTGCAAGCGTGCGCCGCAGTCGTTTCGCCCTCTCTACCATCAAGGCATCACAACAACCAGGAGCACGACGATGCCACGAGGAGCCAGCCCGAAACGCGAACGCGAAGCCAAGAAGTTGGAGCGCAAGTTCAAGAAGGAAAAACGCTACAAGGGACGCGAGGACGAAGTCGCGGCCCGGATCGTCAACAAGCAGCGCAGCGCTGCTGGCGAAACGAAGACCAAGCACAAGCCGCCGCGCCGCACGAGCTCGCGCCGCAAGAGCCGCAGCAGCCATTCGCGGACCCGCCGCAGCACCAAGTCGACGTCCTGAGGCCGGCACGCCCAGGGGTTGCCGCCATGGCAGCCCGCCTGGGCCCCGCTCCCATCCGTCGTTTCCACATTGCCTACACGACACTTGTCGTTTTATTCCATACCGGCGCCCCGAAGCACGCGCCGGCGCGGCCATCCACGTCGCCATAGCCGCCGTCCAGTCCTGCGCGCCATCGCACAGTAAATGAACTCACCGCTCTCCGCCCCGACATGATGTACCGCCTGCTGGTCGAAGGCGTTACCGACTACGCCATCTACATGCTGACCCCGGACGGCATCGTCGCCAACTGGAACGCCGGCGCCCAGCGCGCCAAGGGCTACACCGCCGCCGAGATCGTCGGCCAGCATTACGCGCGCTTCTATACCGCCGACGATGTCGCCGCCGGCATCCCCGCCAAGAACCTGGCGATCGCGCGACATCGGCGTCGGCCGCGAAGCGCTGGCCATCGTGCGCGCGATCACGGGCCTGGGCACCAGCCTGCTGATCAAGACCACGGCCGAGGGTGTGGAAACCTGCGAGCAGTACCGGCGCCTGCAGGAAGCGGGGTGCACGCACTTCCAGCGCTATCTGTTCGGGCGGCCGGCGCGGGGCGAGCAGCGGGTGGAAGCGGTGGCGTTACCGGAAGCGCGAGCGGCATCGGCCGCTGCGGCGCAAACGCCTCCCTGACTGCGACAGCATGCATAGGCACACTATCCGGCCCGCGTCTTGAAAGCTAGGCAAAGGCATCTTCCTCGTCGTCGACAACGGCCGGGTTTTCGGCTTCCATGGTCTCCAGGATGCCCAGCAGGTCGGACTCGCTGAGCGTGAAACGCCCCTTGGCGAAAGCGCCCAGATACCTGGCTTTCGCGCTCCGGTATTTCGCCTGCGTCGCGTCGGCCTGGCGACTGTTCAGTGACCATGTGGCATAGGGATTTCTTACCTTCGAGCGGCCCAGCGTGTTCTTGGTCGCTTGCTTGAACAGGGAGCTGCTCAAGCTCGGAATTTCTTCGTTAAAAATACGGTCGAGGTCGTCCTTGTATGCCTTGTTGGATTCCTTGAGCAATTTTTCGGAATGGCCGACCGCCACTGTCTTGATGGCGGCGTCAGGCCGGATCGACTGGATCGCCCGCTTGATCTGGTAGAGACTGACGCCGCTGTCGGCGAAATCAAGCACGACGATGGGCTTGTCCGCGGGAAGTACCGACAGCTTCCCTTTCAAATACTCGATGAATGCGGGCGTAGGGTCCGCGCCGGCTTCGATTTTGCTGGCGTTCACGGTCCTGATGATCGCGAATTTCTGTCTCATTCTCCATTTCAGCAGTTTCGGGCTGGCGCCAAGGGAAATGAATCCGGAGCCGGGATACCGTTGCATGAGGGTGTCCGTCAGCAGTTCGACGTCTTTCGTGATCGGATTGCTGCGGATTTGTAATAGCGGGATGACATCCGTCTTTATAGTCTGCAAATGCTGCGGGTCGTACCACACGTTCAGCTGGTACCCTGCAACGGAAAATACCGCGTTGTCTGTTGCGCTGCCTGATTTTTCGCTGACGATCAGCAGGTCATTCCGGTCGGGGTCGTAAACAAGATAGGTCGGCATAATTGGTTTTCGCTTGAATAGGCGGCATGTGGATTCGGCGGCTTGGGGACGCTGGACGGCAACGGGGCGGGCCGCTGCCGCCTTGTTCGCCTGTCGCGCTCTGCGACTACAGGCTGTGTTCCAGATCTACCGTGAAAATGGAAACGTCTTTTTCAGTGGACTTCGGCTCGATTGGTGTGCCATTGGCTTTGGTCCGCAGGAGCGTCAGCGTTGCATCCGCCTGGATGACCAGGTGCTTGCCCACCAAGGCAATGTCGTCGAGCTTGGTGGAAGCGGACATCACGATATGTATATCCACATCGGTGAGCTTTATTTTCTGCGTATTGATCTTGAGGGCGGCGGAATTATGGTCTGCGCATATTTCGAGTCCGTATGTCAGGTGCCCGTACTGGAAGGTTGGGGCGCTCTCTCCTGGGAGCAGCAGAATGGGATTCACGCGGTCGGCTTGCACGATATCGCGGTCGTAGCCAAGGTCGCCAATTGCTTCGAAAACCTTGTGGTACTTGTGCAGGAGGTCGCCGGACGAAAACACGAAGCAGGTATTCCTGGCAATGCGCACCTCGGGACTGTCCTTCAGCATCAAGCTGCGCATGCTGGGCGCCGTACCTTTGGCGTCATAATCCAGGGCGTCGTTCTGGTTATAGATCGCCTCTGCGTAGCCTTCGTCGAAGTACTTCCTGAGCGAAGGCGCCATCTCCGTCGCAACTTCCGCAAAGTGGCCAGGAAATTCCTTTAGTGCCGCCGAAAATCGATCGATTTTGGTGATGTATTTCGCCATCGAGCGCGCTCCCGCAGGCTGGCTCAACCACGAGTGGCTGGACGAGCTTGCGCCCGCCTGGCTTGGCATGGAATTCGTCGCACTGGCCAGCGCGGCTGCCGATACGCTGGCGCTTGCGTTAGCCCCGTTGAGCTGCTTCTGGCGTTTGCGTTCGAGGGTGGCGGGCGCAATGACGGCTGTCTTGAACCACCCGGCGCTGCCGGGTATGAGCAAAACCTCAGGATAATGCCTGCTGAGTGCTTGCAGGGAAATGAGCACGTTTTCTTTCTCCGCTTCCGGCATGAAATGGCTCTCGAGCCCAGTGAACAGATATTCCGGAGCGACAAAGACATGGCTCACGCGCTCATGCTCGTCCTTTTTCCCATATTCCTGCATCTTGATCCATGCACTCTTCAGCCGCGTGGTCAACTCGGCGATTCGATTCGCCACAGGAACCCGTTGAGATTTTGTGTTGACCTGCCAGACTGCAATGACGAGTCGGTGCATATTTCCCTCTCGGCGTAGCGAACGGTAATCGGCAAGAATCCATCATGTACAACGCAAATGCATCGCGGTCAGCTGCCTGGCGGGCGCCGTGGACCGACCCGGACGGTACCTGCCGATGACATTCGCCTGCTGCTCGCAGTCAACGGAACGGCGGCCGCTGAAAGCACAGGAAATAAAATACAGCACCAGCGATAGTGCGAACAGTTATTTTTTTATTGGCGATGCATGGATCGCCCCGCTTCCCTGGATTTGCCGATGCGCGGCGGCGTAAAGTAGCGGGAATGCGCCGTGGCGTTTAACGAATATATAATATTGGATGACTCCAGTTTTCCGCCCCCACTCGATACGCTCCTGGTTCTTCCACCTCCTGCTATTGTCGTTCTGCCTGTCGGCGAGTGCGGCCCGCGCCGAGGAAATCCAGTCCCCCAACCGCCATCTCACGCTCGACTTCTCGCTGGGGGAAGGCGGCGTTCCGACCTATCGCCTCAGCTACAAGGGCCGCCCCGTCATCAAGACCAGCCGCCTCGGCCTCGACCTGAAGGAAGGCCCCGGCCTGACGAGCGGCTTCACGGTGGCGAACAGCGCCGTCACCAGCGTCGACGACAGCTGGAACCCGGTATGGGGCGAAGTCAAGACCATCCGCAACCACTACACCCAGCTCAGCGTGACGCTGGCCCAGGCCGTCACGGGGCGCACGATGCTGCTGCACTTCCGCCTGTTCGACGATGGCCTGGGCTTCCGTTACGACTTCCCCAGACAGCCGAAGCTGGACTACTTCGTGATCAAGGAAGAGCGCACCCAGTTTGCGCTGGCCGGCGACCACAAGGCCTTCTGGCTGCCGGGCGACTACGACACCCAGGAATACCACACCATGACCTCGCGGCTGTCGGAAGTGCGTGGCCTGATGAAGAAGGCGGTCACGCCGAACGCTTCGCAGACCACGTTCTCGCCGACCGGCGTGCAGACCCCGCTCATGCTCAAGAGCCAGGACGGCCTGTACATCAACCTGCACGAGGCGGCGCTGGTCGACTACGCGGCGATGTCGCTCGACCTCGACGACAAGCACATGGTGCTGGAATCGCACCTGACGCCCGACGCGCGCGGCGACAAGGGCTACCTGCAAACGCCGGCCGTCACGCCGTGGCGCACGGTCATCGTCAGCGACCGGGCAGGCGACATCCTCGCATCCAAGCTGGTGCTGAACCTGAACGAGCCGACGCAATACACGGACGTTTCGTGGATCAAACCGATCAAGTACGTGGGCGTGTGGTGGGAAATGATCACCGGCCGCGGATCGTGGTCATATACGGACGAAGGCAACATCAAGCTGGGCGCTTTTGATTACGCCAGGGCGAAACCGAACGGCACCCACGCCGCGAATACCGCGAACGTGAAGCGCTACATCGACTTCGCCGCCAAGCACAAGCTCGACGCGGTGCTGGTCGAAGGCTGGAACGTGGGCTGGGAAGACTGGTTCGGCAAGCACAAGGACGAGGTGTTCGATTTCGTCACGCCGTATCCGGACTTCGACGTGCAGGAGCTGCACCGTTATGCGGCGGCCAAGGGCATCAAGATGATGATGCACCACGAGACCAGCGGCGCGGTGCGCAACTACGAGCGGCGCTTGCCGGCCGCCTACCGGTTCATGGCGGACAACGGCTACAACGCGGTGAAGAGCGGCTACGTCGGCAACATCCTGCCGCGCGGCGAATACCACTATGGCCAGTGGATGAACAACCACTACCTGTACGCCGTCACCGAAGCGGCCAAGTACAAGATCATGGTGAACGCGCACGAGGCGGTGCGCCCCACCGGCCTGTCGCGCACCTACCCTAACCTGATCGGCAACGAGGCCGCGCGCGGCACCGAATACGAAGCCTTCGGCGGCAACCACGCCGACCACACCACCATCCTGCCGTTCACGCGCCTGGTTGGCGGGCCGATGGACTACACGCCCGGCATCTTCGAAACGAAGATCAGCGCCTACAATCCTAAGAACCCCTCGTTCGTCCACAGCACCCTGGCGCGCCAGCTGGCCCTGTACGTGACCATGTACTCGCCGCTGCAGATGGCGGCCGACCTGCCCGAGACCTACGAAAAATACCTGGATGCCTTCCAGTTCATCGAGGACGTGGCGGTGGATTGGGACGACACCAGGGTGCTCGAAGCCGAGCCGGGCGACTACATCACGATCGCACGCAAGGCCAAGGGCAAGGGCAGCTGGTTCGTGGGCAGCACCTGCGACGAGCAGGGGCGCACCTCGACGATCGACTTCGGCTTCCTCGACGCCGGCAAGCCTTACCTGGCCACGATCTATGCCGATCGCAAGGATGCACACTACGAGACCAATCCGAAGGCGTATGCGATCCGCAAGATGCAGGTCACCAGCACTACGCGCCTGGCGCAGTACTGCGCGCCGGGCGGCGGGTATGCCATCAGCCTGGTGGCGCAGTAGTCGGGAAGGGGGCAGCGCGTGAAACGATCGAAAGCCCCTTCCAGCATGATGAACAGCGTCCGCAGCCTCACCCTGTCCTTGTTGTTCGCCACCTCGGCTGCACACGCCGCCGATCCGGTTTTCTACGTCCTTGCCATCGTCGGCAAGGGCAGCGCAAGCTTGTTCACCGGCGCCAGGCGTCTACCGCCCGGCAGTTTGCCGTATGCGTCGATCGACCGGACCAGCACAGGATGCTGCTTCAAGGCGGGTGCACGACCCGGCGCCGGAGGCGCGCCGGTCCTGGTGCGAACCTGCTACACGGCCGAAGGCCTGCGCCTGCGGCTGTTCCGCGAACCCGCCGCCAGGCAGCCGTATGCGCGCTATGACTATTACCTGGGCTACGAAGTCGAGCCGGCCTGCCGCTAGCGGTCAGTCCAGCGCGCCGCGGTACTGCATGCCGGGCGCATCCTCCGGGCGCCGGGCAAAGCCGCTCTTCAAGTAGAAGTCGGCCTTTCCCTGCGCGCAGAACAGCTGGATGTCCGTGACGCCCGCTGCGTGGCAATGCTCGACCAGCCGCTTGAGTAGCTGTTCCCCCAGGCGCCGGCCCTGGTAGTCGGGGTGCACGATCATCTCGGTAATGAAGGCATGCAGCTTCCCGTCCGAGATGGCGCGCGCAAATGCCACCAGCCTGTCGCCATCGTAGGCCGCAACCGACGCCCAGGAGCCGCGCAGCGCATCGGCGTAAAAGCCGGCGTCGCGTTCGAGCGGCCCCCAACCCGTCGTATCGTAGAGATGCTTGAACGACAGCGCGGCAGGTGCTTCCGACGAGAAGAGCAGGTTCATGTATCCAGGGCAGGTGACAACTTGGGGTTCCCATTTTGAACGCGCGCGCCAAGTTGGGCAACCCCATCGAGTACCGTCACGCCCGGCGCGTCGCTGCCCGCCGCCGCACGGCGCCGCCCAGCCCCAGCCCGGCCAGCACCAGCGCCAGCGAACCCGGCTCGGGTACCTCGACCACGCTGTCGAAACTGAAGTCGTCCATCGCGTACGATGCAGGGAATGCGCTAGCGACCACAACCATGTCGATCGCGCCCGTCCAGCCGGCGCCCAGGTAGGCAGGCGCCGCCGACAGCTGCAGCGAGGCCGAACTGGCAACCAGTTCGCCGCCGGAGTACAAGTCGAAACGGACAATGCTGTCCTCATATCCCGAGAACCACGCACCGCCGAACACCGTCGGCGACAGGAAACGGATGGTGCTGGCGACGGGCCAGGTGTCGGTCCAGTCGGTGGTGGCGCGGCCCAGGCCCGAGTGCGGCGTGAACGGCGCCTGCTCGTAGGTGTAGACGGACATGCCGGCGTTGGACCAGTCGAGTCCACCGTAATGCAGGGGCATGGAGGCGTTGCCGTCGGGGCCGACGATGTCGTCGAAAGTCAGCACGGTGGCCGACGCAAAGGAAGCGCACAGCGCCAGGGCTGCGCCGGCGGTGAAGTTGCGAATGATGGGATACATGGAATTCCTTTCAGTGGAAGCGGGTCATCGGAACCAGCCGGCAGCGCCGGCTGGCGGTACTTGGTCAGGCGCGGCCCAGCGCCGGGTCGCTGACGGTGTGGCGGCCGGTTTCGACGCGCCCGGCGAAGCGCCGCACGTAGTCGACCTGCCCGGAGACCGTGGCGCTGAAGTCGTACCAGTAGCCGTTGCCGGCGGTCGGGATCCGCACCAGCAGCTCGGTACGGGGCGCCACCGTATGCATCTGGCGCAGCGCCGTGTAGGCGTTGGCATTCAGGTTGAAGGTGCAGGGTGCGGCGCCGGTATTGAGCAGGCGCAGCACCAGCTCGCCGGTCGCCGCATCGCAGCGCACCTGTACCTCGGGACGCGGCTGGCCGGCCGCCACGGCGCGCAAGGCGCTGCCCGTGAAGTGGCGGTGGTAGCCGTTCGGCCCCAGCACCCATAGATCGTAGGGACCGCCCACGGCCGGCGTCCATGCATCCGACAGCGATTTGCCCGGCTCCACGGTGTAGCGGCGCGGGACCGCCGCCAGGTTCTTGCGGTCGTACACGTGGAACACGGCGCCCTGGCGGCCGCTGTTGATGAAGCTGAGCGCCACCTGCACCGCGTTCATCGTGGCGCCGGGCAGCACCTCGCACAGGGTCGCCAGCTCGTAGGGCAGCGCGCGCGAGGGGCGGGTGCCGCCCGCCTGCACCGGCATCTGCGGCGAGGCCGGCGGCGCGATCTGCGCCAGGCGCCCCTGTGCGGCGCGCAGGGCGTCGGCCTGGCTCCGGCTCTTGCGGCCCTGCAGGACCGGCAAGGCTTCGCCGTTCGGCGTCTCGAAATTGAAGGCGCTGGTGAGGTCGCCGCAGACGGCGCGGCGGAAGGGGCTGATGTTCGGCTCCTTGACGCCGAAGCGCGTTTCCAGGAAGCGCAGCACCGAGGTGTGGTCGAACACCTGCGAGTTGACCCAGCCGCCGCGGCTCCAGGGCGAGATCACGTACATCGGCACGCGCGGGCCGGGGCCGTACACGCGGCCGTCCGGGGGCGGCTGCCTGGTGCTGCCTTCCGGCCGGCCGTGCGTGTAGTACTCGGCGCCGAGGGCGCCCGGCGCCAGGGTGGTCTTGCCGGCGTAGCCGCCCTTGCCGTCGGGCGAGGGCGCGGAGGGCGAGGGCACATGGTCGAAATAGCCGTCGTTTTCGTCGAAGTTCACGATCAGGACGGTCTTGCTCCACACCTCGGGGTTGGCCGTCAAGGCGTCGAGCACCTCCTGCAGGAACCAGGAGCCCTGCACCGGGCTCGATGGGCCGGGGTGCTCGCAGTAAATCGACGGCGCGTTCAGCCACGATACCTGCGGCAGCCTGCCCTCGCGGATGTCGCGCTTGAAGGCATCCAGGTAGGCCTCGGGCTGGCTGCCGGGCAGGGTGTTGGCGATGCCCTTGTACAGCGGGTTGTTGGCGTTGTCGGTGGCCGCGTCATACGCGTGGTAAGGCAGGGCCTGGCCGGTGTTGGTGTAGGGCGAGTTCGGGGCGCCGCCGCTCGACACCGGATAGCCGGAGGCGATGTTGGCGCGCCTGAACTGGCGGAAGGCGCCGAGCATGTTGTCGCCCCATTCGTCGGGCATGTTCTGGTAGCTGATCCAGCTGACGCCCGCCTTTTCCAGGCGCTCGGCGTACGTGGTCCAGGTATAACCGGTGTTCACGCCGGCCGCCGTGCCGTCGATCGCGTCCCATTCGTTGGTGACGAAGGCGGTGCCGGTGGGGACGGCGCCGTTGGTGCCGGTCAGGAAGAACGAGCGGTTGGCGTCGGTACCGGCGTGCATCGCGCAGTGGTAGGCGTCGCACAGCGTAAAGGCGTTCGCCAGCGCGAAGGCGAACGGGATCTCGTTCTCCTTGAAATAACCCATCGAGATCGCGTTCTTGTAGCGCGGCCACTGGTCCATGCGGCCATTGTCCCAGGCCAGCTGGCTGTCGAGCCAGTCGTGCGGCGTGCCGTTGGCGCGCTGGGCGTTGCCGCGGCTGCCGTCGAGGTGGAAAGGCATCATCACGTTGCCGTTGGCCATGCGCTGCTGCCAGACATTGCGGCCCTCGGGCAGGGGAATCGGGAAGCGGTCGCCAAAGCCGCGCACGCCGGCGAGCGTGCCGAAGTAATGGTCGAAGGCGCGGTTTTCCTGCATCAGGATCACCACGTGCTCGACGTCGCGGATGCTGCGGGTGGCGTTGTTGGCCGGGATCGCCAGCGCGCGCTGGATCGCTGGCGGAAAGGCTGCGTAGGCAGCGGCGGCCATGCCCGCCTGGGCACTGCCGCGCAGGAATCTGCGTCGTGGGGTCATTCCATCTCCGAGTAAGGTACGTGTGCTCGAAGGCAACGTTTGTTGCCTGTTGTTGTCATGCCGATACGACGGCAGAACGCAGACAATGTAGGTTGCGTGGATGACGGTGCGATGACATGCGACACCGGAACGCGGCTCGGTGGCCGCGGTTCCGGCCGCCGGAATCCAGGGCAGCGTTTTATTTCATGCGCACGCCCTTGGTGGAACTGCCGGGCGGTCGCGGCCATCGAACAGGTCGTCGGCTTGCGGCTCCACGGCGATATCCGGCTCCACGGCGATATCCGGCGCGACGCCGGCGTTGTCGATCAGCCACCGCCCATCGGCCGACGCCAGCGAATCCTTGGGAATCGTGATGCGGGCGCCGTCCGTCAGCGGCCATGGCTCCTTGATGTTTTGCACGCCGTCCCAGGTACGCTGGCCGACCACCGGGCCCAGGCCGTTGGCGCGGAAAGAAGTAGGGAACTGGCCGCCGGCGGAGGCCGACGCTGCGTTGGCGACCACGGCCATGGCGCGCGGCGCGACGAACAGCGGCAGCGGCTGCACAGCGCCGTCGCGGTTGACGAACAGCCCGGCGTGCACGCGCTTCAGCAGCCCGAGCACGGCCTGGCTGGTCAAGCCGCCGCGGTTCCAGCGCACGTCGATGAGCAAACCTGCTTTGTCGAGCTGCCCCTGCAGCTGGCGCATCAGGTCTTCCGCGCCGGTGCCGGCGAAGACGCGCACGGGTCGGACCGGCGTGGTAGACACTGGCCAGGCGATACAGGCCGCTGGCGGGGTCGGAAACGATATCGGCGCCCAGGCGCGGGGTGTTCAATCGCCCTCCTGGCCGGCTGATTCGATACGACATGGTGGTTTCTAAAAATGCGCGCTGACGTGGCGAAGTGCGAGATATTGAACATCAGCACTGTCGCTGCGTTTCTTTAGAGCATGTCGAGTCGTGTGAGGAACGGCGTATAGGAAGGGATAGACTGCCGGAGCAGACTGCCGGGAACGACGGGCCCATCGCGCAAAAGACCCGCGCGTGGGCCCGTTGAGGCTTAGGGAAGCACTGATTAATTCATGAGGGCGTGCTTGGCCGTCAAAAAAGACGCCCTGCAGCGTTACAAAATCTCGCAATAGCTCGCTATTGCTGCGATTTTGCGCCTTGCCGGACGCCTTTTTCACTGGCCAATCCCATCCCCCAGAATAAATCAGTACTTCCTTAGCTCAGCGCCGCCTCGTAACGGCGGTTGACCTCATCCCAATTGATGATGTTGAAGAACGCCGCGATGTAGTCCGGCCGGCGGTTCTGGTAGTTCAGGTAATAGGCGTGCTCCCACACGTCCAGCCCCAGGATCGGCGTGCCGCCCGACAAACCGGCAAAGCTGCCCATCTGTGGGTGATCCTGGTTGGCGCTGCTTTCCACCAGCAGCTTGCCGTCCGAGCCCAGCGTCAGCCAGGCCCAGCCGCTGCCAAAGCGCGTTTGTGCCGCTTTGGTGAAGGCTTCCTTGAACTTGTCGTAGCCGCCGAGGTCGCGCTCGATGGCTTCGGCGATCCGGCCGGTTGGCTGGCCGCCGCCGCCGGCTTTCAGCACGGTCCAGAACAGCGAGTGGTTGGCATGGCCGCCGCCATTGTTGCGCACGGCGGTCTGGATCTGCTGGGGCAGGGTGTCGATGCGCTTGACCAGTTCTTCGACCGGCGCGCTGTCGTCGACGCCGGCTTCCTTCAGCGCGTTGTTCAGGTTGGTGACATAGGTCTGGTGGTGCTTGGTGTGGTGGATTTCCATGGTGCGCGCATCGAAATGCGGCTCCAGGGCATCGTAAGCATAAGGCAGGGGTGGCAGTTCATACGGCATGTTCGATCTCCTTTCGGTCGTTGGACGCCAGCTGGAAGCTCTTTGCTACGAAGCACTAACTTCCGGCATGAAACGTCCCAAAGTGGACTTGAGGTCAGGCGAATTCGCCATTCCTGACAGTGCTAGCGTAGCGAAGGGCGGGAGAGTGGGGCGCGCGGCTGACCAGAATGGTTCCGCCGCACGGCGCCGCGGCCCGTCATTGCTCAGCCGTATCGAGGCGCGCGGGGCTGCCTGGAGGCAGACGTTCCGCAAGGCGCCGACGCTGCCGTCCTGGCCCGGCCCGCAGCTTATTGCGCAGCTGCTGCGTGCGGTTTCGGTTTCACGGGCCTGGCAAGGATCCGTACCGCGATGCGGTTTGCTGGATCCACCGTGCTGCCGGTCGGGGTGACGCTGCCAACCGGCGTGATGCGCGCCGTGTAGCCGCCGAATGCATTGGCGAGCACGAAGCCGGAGTCGATCGCCTGCTGCGGTGCGAAGATGGCGAAATACGTGCCTGGCTCCAGGGTGACGGTTGCGAGGCTTGCCGTTTCAAAAGTCACCGTAAGCGGATCGCGATCGTGCGTCAGCGGCGCCGCCGCGACCACGAGATAGGGGTCGGGCGCACCGTTCACCGAGCGCCGTATCTGGACCACGAAAGGCAGCGTATTCGGGCACTGGGGCACGCCTGCGACGATCTGTGCGCAGTTGTTGACGAAGGCGCCGACCTGGGTCAGCACCGAGCGCCGTGCCAAGGTAAAGGGTGGCCCTGAAAATTGCTGGGCGAAGATGGCATACCCTCCGGAACCGATGACGCTGAACGTCGTCCTGGGCGTGGCGCTGCCTAATGTATTGAGCACGGTGTATTCCTGCCCGTAGCCCGGGCTCGGGTGCGCCGACGACAGGCCGGCGACGGTCTGCGCCCCGCCCACGCCCGGGAGCGCGGATGCCACTGCCAGCAGCAGGACGGCCGTTATCCTGACGCCCGGCCTCGACTTGCCGGGGCCATGCGCTGGCGTCCCCACGCTGTTGATGTTGTCCATGGAATGCCTCCTCTGTAACGATGCTGATAGACACGACAGGCCTGGCGCACCCGATGAGCGGCCGAAGCCACGCCGTTTGCAGCCGGTATGCGCCAAGTCTCTGGATTGCTCAGATTTGAGCCCGAATCGCACTGATAGGTTTCAGTCGCATTTTTGAGGGATCTCAACACCGTAAGAGAAGCGGGCAGCCGCACGCCGGGCGGCGCAGGTCGTCGGCTGCACCGGCTCCCACGCAATCGTCAGGGAACCTGGCGGGCCAGGCGTGGTCTATTCATCTAGACTCCGCCGCCTATGTGCGCGACACCGGACTGGCGGCTTATGCCAGCACGACCGGCAACCTGGGTGCGGCGATCGCCGTGCGCGACCTGGATGCCGAGCGCAGCGAGATCGTCACGTTCAGCTACTGGTTGTCGATGGACGCCATTGCCGCCTTTGCCGGCCGGCCGCTCGAGCGCGCACGCTGTTTTCCCCAGGACGACAAGTACTTGTTGACCCGCCCGGAAAAGGTGGTGCACTACGACTTGCCGGGTGAGCAGGCGCCGCGCGCTCGCCCCGGGCGGTTGAAACCAGGCTGGGTGTTGCAGCGTGTTTGACAATCGGCCATGATGAGCCGACCACGACTTCTGCGAACACCGACATGAACGATTTTCATCCGGCCGCCGTCCCCGGCATCGCCATCCACGACCGCGCCCAGACCGCCGCCTTGCTCGACTTTGCCGAACTGGTCGAGGCGGTAGCCGGGGCAGCGGCGGAGCTCGAGGCCGGCGCCATCCGCAGCCCGGAACGGCTGGTGGTGCCGCTGGGTGCGGGCGCTGTCATGCTCAGCATGCCTGCCGCGGCGCAGGACATCGCCATCCACAAGCTGGTCAACGTCCACCCCGATAACAAACGGCTAGGCCTGCCGGCCATCCACGGCGCCGTCACCGTATGCGACACGGCCACCGGCCAGGTGCGCTGCGTGCTCGACGGCCCCGAAGTCACGGGCCGCCGCACCGCCGCCGTCAGCCTGCTGGCGATCCGCCAGCTGCTGCCGCAGGCGCCGCAGGACATTTTGCTGATCGGCACCGGCACCCAGGCGCGCTACCACGTGCAGGCGCTGCACGCGCTGTATCCGCAAGCGCAGGTCTGGGTGCAGGGCCGCACGCCGGAGGCAGCCGCGCGTTTCTGCGACGCCGGGCGCGCGCTGCACGGCCGCCTGCAGCCGCGTGCGGACGACGCCCCCGCGATGGACGTGGTGATCGCGCTCACCACCAGCACCGAGCCGGTGTACGACCAAGCGCCGCGGCCCGGCTGCCTGGTGATCGGCGTCGGCGCCTTCCGTCCCGAGATGGCGGAGCTGGGCGCCATCACCCTGCATGGCAGCGACCTGTATGCCGACGACCCGCCGGGCGCGCGCCACGAGGCCGGGGATTTGCTGCGGGCCGGCGTCGACTGGTCGCGCGTGGTGTCGCTTGGCGCATTGCTGCGCGGGCCGGCCGGCCTGGCGCGGCCTGCGGTGTTCAAGAGCGTCGGCACCGCCGCCTGGGACCTGGCTGCGGCGCGGGTCGCCTTGCGCCGCGCCGGCCTCGCCGGCGGCCGCGGCGGGCAATGAATCGCGGCTTTTGGCACAATGGGCGTCCCGTCATTCAACCCGGAACGCTCACGTGAGTCTCGACTACCATTTCTATGAACCGGCGCAGGGCCACGGCCTGCCGCACGATCCCTTCAACGCCATCATCGGTCCGCGTCCGATCGGCTGGATCTCCAGCCGCAGCGCGGAGGGTGTGTTGAACCTGGCGCCGTACAGCTTCTTCAACGCCTTCAACTACATCCCGCCGATCATCGGCTTCTCCAGCCAGGGCCGCAAGGACACGCTGAACAACATCGAGGCCACCGGCGAATTCGTGTGGAACCTGGCCACGCGTCCGCTGGCCGAGGCCATGAACGTCAGCTGCGCCCCGGCGCCGCCCGAGGTCAACGAGTTCGAGCTGGCGGGGCTGACGCCGGCGGCCACGCGCGTGGTCCAGGTGCCGCGCGTGGCGGAGTCGCCGGTCGCCTTCGAATGCCGCGCGACGCAGATCGTTTCGCTGAAAACCGTCGGCGGCGGCGACACCGGCAACTGGCTGGTGCTGGGCGAAGTGGTGGGCGTGCACATCGCCCGGCACTTGCTGAAGGACGGCATCTACGATACCGCGAATGCGCAGCACATCTTGCGCGGCGGCGGGCCGGCGGATTATTTCGAGATCACGCCGGCGCAGCTGTTCCGGATGCGGCGGCCTGATTATCCGTTGGATCGTTGAGGCGGGCCTGCTTTCAGCCGGCCCGCTCCACAACCGCATGCGCCGCCACCGCATGCGCCGGCAGCACCAGCGTCGCCCGCAAGCCCGGCGCGTTGTCTTCCAGCGCCAGCGTCCCGCCGTGCAGCCTGGCCACGGCCGACACCACGCTCAGCCCCAGCCCCACGCCCGGCGTGCCGCGGCTGCCGTCCACGCGGTAGAAGCGCTCGACCACCTTCGGCCGCTCGTCCTCGGCGATGCCCGGCCCATTGTCGACCACGGACAAGACCAGCGCGCCGCCGGCGTCGCGCCCGGCCGACACCGCGATCGTCCCGTGTTCCGGCGCATACTTGAGCGCATTCTCGACCAGGTTACTGAGCGCCTGCGCAATCAGCACCGGGTCGCCGCCCACGGTCAAGGCGGCATCGGCGCGGAAGGTCAGCGCAATTTCGCGCAGCTCGGCCACCGGCAGGTAGAACTCCGTCACGTCCTCGCCCAGGCGCGCCAGGTCCACTTCCACGAAACCGTTGCGGCGGCTGCCGCTGTCGATTTCGGCCAGGCGCAGCAAGGCCTGGAAAATGCTCATCACGCGGTCGATGTCGGTGATTGCCGCGTCGATCTCGGCGTAGGTTTCATCGGGGTCGGGCCGCGTGATCGCGAGCTCCTCGAGCCGCGCGCGCAGTTCGCTCAGGGGCGTGCGCAGGTCGTGCGCGATCGAGTTCGACACGTTCTGCACGCCCGTCACCAGCTGCTCGATCTGGTCCAGCATGCGGTTGACGGTGACGGTCAGCAGCCGCAGCTCCTCGCCATCGTGCGGCTCGGCCAGGCGGCGCGACAGCTTGCCTTCGATGATGGCGGCGGTGGTCTGGCTGATGCCCTGGATGCGCTCCAGCAGCGCGCGCCGGATCAGCATCCCGCCCAGGATCGCCCCCGCCAGCACCGTCACCGCGCAGGCCAGCAAGCCATACACGAACAGGCGTTCCAGCTCGTCGAAGCGGTTCAGGTTACTCGCCACCAGCAGGCGGTAGCCGCCGGCCAGGGCGACCTGCATCGACTCGATGCGGCGCGCCTTGCCGTCCACGTGGATGGTGCGCGAGCACAGGCCTGCGCAGCCGGCCAGCTCCTGCGGCCAGGCCGGCAGATTGCCGGCGACGCGGCTGCCGTCCGGTGCGGTGAGCAGCATGATCTTGCGTACGCCATCGTTGGTGCCGACCACCTGGCTGTCGATGGCGTTCGCCAGCGCCTGCTCGCCGCTGAGCGTGAACAAATTGGCCAGGCGCTGGGCGTCGGAGCGCAGCAGTTCGGTGCGCACCTGCTCGATGTTGGTATGCCAGGCGTACCACAGCGGCCCGGCGAACATCGCCAGCACCAGCAGGCTCACGATGCCGTAGCCGATGGCGATGGTGCGGGCGGAAAAGGTGGGCAGCTTCAGCATGGAGGAAACGCGCAGGCTCACGGCCGGTCGGTCAGCATGTAGCCGGCGTTGCGCACGGTTTTCAGCAGCGGCGTGCCGAAGGGCGCGTCGATCTTCTGGCGCAGCTTGCTGATGTGGACGTCGATTACATTGGTCTGCGGGTCGAAGTGGTAGTCCCACACGTTCTCGAGCAGCATGGTGCGCGTGACCACCTGGTTGGCGTGGCGCAGCAGGTATTCGAGCAGCTTGAATTCGCGCGGCTGCAGGGCGATCGGCGTGCCCGCGCGCGCGACCTTGTGCGCCAGCAGGTCGACACTCAGGTCGCCGAGCGACAGCGTGGTATCCAGCGCCTGCACGTGCGAGCGCCGCATCAGCGCGTCCAGGCGCGCCAGCAGCTCGCCAAAGGCGAAGGGTTTCACCAGGTAGTCGTCGCCGCCGCGCTTCAGGCCCAGGATGCGGTCGTCCACGCCGTCGAGCGCGCTCAGGACCAGGATCGGCACCCGGTTGCCCTGCTGGCGCAAGGCTTCGACGATGGCCAGGCCGTCGATGCCGCCGGGGAGCATGCGGTCCATGACGATGGCGTCGTAGGGCTCGCTGACGGCGTAGACCATGCCGTCGCGGCCATTGTCGGCGTGGTCCACGGTATGGCCGGCTTCCTGCAGGCCCTTGCTGACAAAGCGCGCGACCCGTTCGTTGTCTTCGACCAGCAGCAGTTTCACGGCATTTCCTCGATGTGCACGCACGCGGCAGGCGCGATGGCGCCATTGTACCGGCGGGCGCGCCGCATCACGGCACGCATGTCAGAGCGCGCCATGGCTTGCGCTTTCCTTGTGCGCGGCCACTGCTGGCGCGGCCCCCTTGCGCCGCTTGATCGGCCGCGCAATCAGCACGAAGAACAGCGGAATCAGGTAGGTCGCCAGGAAGGTCGCCGTCAGCATGCCGCCGATGACGCCGATGCCGAGCGCGTTCTGGCTGGCGGCGCCGGCGCCGGTGGCGATCGCCAGCGGCAGCACGCCGAGGACGAACGCCATCGAGGTCATGAGGATCGGGCGCAGGCGCAGCTTGGCCGATTCCAGCGCCGCCTCGAGTACGCCATAACCCTGCTGCTGCAGCTCGCGCGCGAATTCCACGATCAGGATCGCGTTCTTGGCCGACAGCCCGATGGTGGTCAACAGGCCGACCTGGAAGAACACGTCGTTCTGCAGGCCGAAGGCGGTGGCCGCACCCAGCGCGCCGAGCACGCCGATCGGCACCACCATGATCACCGACAGCGGCACGCTCCAGCTTTCGTACAGCGCGGCCAGGCTCAGGAACACCACCAGGATCGACAGCGCGTACAGCAGCGGCGCCTGGGCGCCGGCCTGGGCTTCCTGCAGCGAGATGCCGCTCCATTCGTAGCCGATGCCGGGTGGGAGCTGCCTGACCAGGCGGTCCATGATCTGCATCGCCTCGCCGCTGCTGATGCCGGGCGCGGGCTGGCCCAGGATCTCGGCCGACTCGATGCCGTTATAGCGCTGCATCGCCGGCGCGCCCCACGACCACTCGGCTTTCGCAAACGAGGAGAAGGGCACCATCGTGCCGTCGTTGTTGCGCACGTGGAGCAGGCGGATGTCGTCCGGGTTCATGCGGAACCGGGCGTCGGCTTGCACGTATACGCGCTTGATGCGGTTGTCGGTGTCGAAGAAGTTGTTGATGTACTTGGCGCCCCATGCGGTCGAGAAGATCTGGTCGACGGCGGACAGGTCGACGCCGAGGGCCGCCGCCTTTTCGTGGTCGATCGAGATCTGATAGGTCGAGCGGTCGGCCTGGCCGGTGTAGCGTACGCGCACCAGCGACGCTTCCTTGGCCGCCAGCGCCAGCAGCTGGTCGCGCGCCTTGCCCAGGGCTTCGTGGCCGAGGTTGCCGCGGTCCTGCAGCTGCATCGAGAAGCCGGCCGCCGAGCCCAGGCCACGGATCGGCGGCGGTTCCACCGGCGTGATGCGCGCGCCCTGGTAGTCGCCGAAGCGCGCCGCGATGCGGCTGCTCAGGGCTGCGACGCTCAGTTCCGCGTCCTTGCGCTCGTCCCAGGTCTTCAGGCGCACGAACAGGCGGCCCTGGTTCTGGCCGCGCGCCGGGTTGTTGGCGCCGATGGTCATGAAGGTGGCGTCCACCATCGCCTTTTCGTCGTTCAGCAGGTAGTGGTCGATCTGTTCCAGTACCTTGCCCGTGGTCTCGACCGTGCTGCCGGCCGCCGTTTCCACCTGCACGAACATGTAGCCCTGGTCTTCCTTCGGCAGGAAGCCGCCCGGCAGGCGCATGAACAGCGCCAGCACCACGCCGATCATGATCGCGTAGACCAGCATCCACAGGCCGCGCCGGCCGAGGATGGCGGTGACGCTGCCCAAGTAGCGGTCACGCTCGCGCTCGAACAAGCGGTTGAACCAGCCGAAGAAGCCACGCTTGTCATGGTGGTTGTCGTCCGGGCGTTTCAGCAGCATGGCGCACAGCGCCGGCGTCAGGGTCAGCGCAACGAACACCGACAGCAGCATCGAGGCCACCACCGTCAGCGAGAACTCACGGTAGATCGCGCCCACCGTGCCGCTGGAAAAGGCCACCGGCACGAACACGGCCGACAGCACCAGGGCCACGCCGATCAGGGCGCTGGTGATCTGGCCCATCGCCTTCTTCGTCGCCTCATATGGTTCCAGCCCATCCTCGTGCATCACGCGCTCGACGTTCTCGACCACGACGATCGCATCGTCGACCAGCAGGCCGATCGCCAGCACCAGGCCGAACATCGACAGCGTGTTGATGGTAAAGCCGAGTGCCGACATGATGCCGAAGGTCCCGAGCAGCACCACCGGCACCGTGATCGACGGGATCAGCGTGGCGCGGAAGTTTTGCAGGAACAAATACATCACCAGGAATACGAGGACGATGCCTTCGATGAGGGTCTTCACCACTTCGTGGATCGACACCTCGATGAAAGGCGTGATGTCGTTCGGGTAGACCACGCGCAGGCCTTCGGGGAAAAAGGCGCTGAGTTCCTTCAGGCGCGCACGCACGGCGTCGGCGGTGTCGAGCGCGTTGGCGTCGGGGCCGAGCTGGATGCCCAGGCCGGAAGCCGGCTTGCCGTTGTAGCGCACGTCGACGTTGTAGTTTTCCGGGCCGAGCGCCACGCGCGCCACGTCCTTGATGCGCACGCGCGAGCCGTCCGGACGGACCTTGAGCAGGATGCGCTCGAACTGTTCCGGCGTGCGCAGCAGGCTGGCCTGGTTGATGGTGGCGCTCAGGGTCTGGCCCGGCACGGCCGGCAGGCCGCCCAGCTGGCCGCCCGAGACCTGCACGTTCTGGGCTGCGATGGCGTCGTTCACGTCGAGCGGCGTGAGGGCGTAGCTGGTGAGTTTGACGGGGTCGAGCCAGATACGCATCGCATACTGGGTGCCGAACAAATTCATGCTGCCCACGCCGGGGATGCGGCTGAGCGGATCCTGCACGTTCGAGGCCACGTAGTTGGCGATGTCGAACTTCGACATGCTGTCGTTGTCCGACACGAAGGCGGCCACCATCAGGAAGTCGCTGGTCGATTTACTCACGCGCAGGCCGGCGTTCTGCACGTCGCGCGGCAGGCGCGGCACGGCCGCCTGCAGCTGGTTCTGCACCTGCACCTGGGCGATGTCCGGGTCGGTGCCGGGGGCGAAGGTGAGGGTGGTGGTCGACTGGCCGGTCTCGTCGCTGCTCGACGACATGTAGAGCATGTTGTCGATCCCGGTCATCTGCTGCTCGATCACCTGGATGACGGTGTTCTGCATGGTCTCGGCCGAGGCGCCCGGGAAGCTGGCGCGAATCTGCACGGCCGGCGGCGACACCGGCGGGTACTGCTCGACCGCCATGTCGTGCAGGGCGATCCCGCCAACCAGCATGATGAGGATCGAAATGACGATCGCAAAGATCGGACGCTCGATGAAGAACTTTGGCATCACGGGTCCTTTAGCGTGCGGCAGGCGCAGGTTCGGCCGCCTTGGCCGCGACCTTGACGGCCATGTCCGGCTTGAGCTTCTGGATGCCGCTCACGATCACGCGTTCGCCTGCCTTCAGCCCGTCCTCGACCAGCCATTGGCCATTTACCAGCGCGCCGGTGCGCACCGGGCGCAGCACGGTCCTGCCGTTCTCTCCGACCAGCATCACGCTGGCATCGCCCTTCGCGTTGCGCGTGACGGCCGGCGCCGGCACCTGCACCACGTTCGGCCGCATGCCCTGGTTCACCGAGGCGCGCACGAACATCCCGGGCAGCAGCAGGTGGTCGGGGTTCGGGAAGCGCGCGCGCAGCGTCACCGAGCCGGTGGACGGATCGACCGTCACGCCGCTCACTTCCAGGCTGCCCGCGTGCGCGTAGGTGCTGCCGTCTTCCAGCAGCAGTCTGACCTGGGTCTGCTTGTCGCCGGCGGTCAGCCTGCCGGCGGCGATGTCGCGGCGCAGGGCCAGGCCTTCCACGCTTGACTGCTGCAGGTCGACGAACATCGGATCCAGTTGCTGGACGGTTGTCATCAAGGTGGCCGAGCCGCCCTGCACGTAGGCGCCCTTGGTCACCTGCGAGATGCTGCTGCGCCCGCCGATCGGGGCGGTAACGGTGGTGTAGCCCAGGTTGATGCGCGCGTTCGCGGCCGCTGCCTCGGCCGCGGCGACATCGGCGGCGGCCTGCAGCTGGGCCGCTTCGGCATCGTCGAAGTCCTGCTTGCTGACGGCGTTGCTGACGATGAGCACCTTGTAGCGCTTCAGCTGGGCCGCGCTGCTGGCCAGGGTGGCCTGCGCGCGCTTGAGCTGTGCCTCGGCGCTGGCCAGGGCGGTGCGGTAAGGGGCCGGGTCGATCTGGTACAGCACCTGGCCGGCGCGCACGTCCGTCCCTTCGTCGAACCGCCGCTCCTGCACGATGCCATCGACCCGCGCCCGCACTTCGGCCAGCAGCGACGGCGCGGTGCGTCCCGGCAGCTCGACGTCGAGCCGCACGGCGCTGCGCTGCACCGGCAGCACGGTGACTACGGGTACGGCGGGGGCGGGCGGCGGGGCGTCCTTGCCGCAGGCGGCGAGCAGGCAGGCGAAAAGAAGGGCGCTGCCGGCGGCCGGCAGTCCCTTGCGGCATTCTGGGGTGTGGAAAGGCATGTACAGTTGGTGGTCGAGGTTGGCGGAGCGTCGCGTAGCGTAGCACTATGCCACTGGGTAGCTAAACTGTGGGTGGCTGGAAGATTAAGGATTGTTAATGTTGGTAGCAGGGCGGTCCACCCGTTCAAGCCAGCACCGTGGCGTTTTTTGTCTTCGCCTATGCCAGACGGCGGAAACCACGGATAATGCCGGCATCTTATTGCGACCCGCTCTGGAATTCCCATGGAAATCAAAGTCAACTTCCTCGACAAGCTGCGCCTGGAAGCCAAGTTCGACGACTTCACCGTCATCGCCGACCAGCCCATCCGCTACAAGGGCGACGGCTCGGCCCCTGGTCCCTTCGACTACTTCCTGGCCTCGTCGGCCCTGTGCGCGGCCTACTTCGTGAAGCTGTACTGCGACACCCGCAACATCCCGACCGAAAACATCCGCCTCTCGCAGAACAACATCGTCGATCCGGAAAACCGCTACGCCCAGACCTTCAAGATCCAGGTCGAGCTGCCAAGCGACATCTCCGACAAGGACCGCCAGGGCATCCTGCGCTCGATCGACCGCTGCACGGTGAAGAAGGTGGTCCAGCAGGGGCCGGCGTTCGTGATCGAGGAAGTCGAGAGCCTGGACGCCGATGCCCAGGCGCTGCTGACACTGCAGCCCGATTCCGGCGTCGCCACCTACATCCCCGGCAAGGACCTGCCGCTGGAGCAGACCATCGCCAACATGTCGGGCCTGCTGGCCAGCCTGGGCATCAAGATCGAGATCGCGTCCTGGCGCAACATCGTGCCGAACGTCTGGTCGCTGCACATCCGCGACGCCCACTCGCCGATGTGCTTCACCAACGGCAAGGGTGCGACCAAGGAAAGCGCGCTGGCCTCGGCCCTGGGCGAGTACATCGAACGCGTCAGCAACAACCACTTCTACGCCGGCGCCTACTGGGGCGAGGAGTTCGCCAACGCCGACTTCGTGCATTACCCGAACGAGCGCTGGTTCAAGGCCGGCCACCGCGACGCGCTCCCGAAGGAGATCCTCGACGACCATACGCTGGAGATCTACGACCCCGAGGGCGAACTGCGCGGCGCGCACCTGGTCGATACCAACTCGGGCAATGCAGCGCGCGGCATCGTGGCGCTGCCCTACACCCGCCACTCGGACGGCGAAACCGTCTACTTCCCGGTCAGCCTGATCGAGAACCTGTATGCCAGCAACGGCATGAGCGCCGGTAACACGCTGGCCGAAGCGCAGGTGCAGTGTCTGTCCGAGATTTTCGAGCGCGCGGTCAAGCGCGAGATCCTGGAAGGCGAATTCGCCCTGCCGGACGTGCCGCAGTCGGTACTGGATAAATATCCCGGCATCGTGGCCGGCATCAAGGGCCTGGAAGAGCAGGGCTTCCCAGTGCTGGTGAAGGATGCCTCGCTTGGCGGCCGGTATCCGGTGATGTGCGTGACCCTGATGAACCCGAAGACCGGCGGCGTGTTCGCTTCCTTCGGCGCGCACCCGAGCTTCGAGGTGGCGCTGGAACGCAGCCTGACCGAACTGCTGCAGGGCCGCAGCTTCGAAGGCCTGAACGACTTGCCGCAGCCGACCTTCGCCAGCGAAGCCGTCACCGAGCCGTACAATTTCGTCGAGCACTTCATCGATTCCAGCGGCGTCGTGTCGTGGCGCTTCTTCAGCGCCAAGTCCGACTACGAGTTCGTCGAGTGGGATTTCTCGGGCCACGGCGAGAATTCGAATGCCGACGAAGCCGCAACCCTGCTCGGCATCCTGCAAGAGATGGGCAAGGAAGTCTATATCGCGGTCCATGACGGCCTGGGTGCGACCGCCTGCCGCATCCTGGTGCCGGGCTACTCGGAAGTCTATCCGGTCGAAGACCTGGTCTGGGACAACACGAACAAGGCGCTGCTGTTCCGCGAAGACATCCTGAACCTGCACCGCCTCGACGACGAGGGGCTGGCCGATCTGCTGGAGCGCCTGGAGACCAACGAGCTGGATGAATACGGCGACATCGCCAGCCTGATCGGCATCGAATTCGACGAGAACACCGACTGGGGCCAGCTGACCGTGCTCGAACTGCGCCTGCTGATCAACCTGGCGCTCAAGCAGTTCGAGCAGGCGCACGAGCTGGTTGGCGCCTTCTTGCAGTACAACGACAATACCGCCGAGCGCCGCCTGTTCTACGCGGCGCTGAACGTGGTGCTGGAAGTGGTGCTCGACGACGATCTGGCGCTGGACGACTACGTGCACAACTTCCGCCGCATGTTCGGCGACGCGCGCATGGACGCGGCGCTGGGGTCGGTGGACGGAAATGTCCGCTTCTACGGCCTCACGCCGACGGGCATGGGGCTGGAAGGGCTGGATCGCCACCACCGCCTGATGGACAGCTACCGCAAGCTGCACAAGGCGCGTGCCGAGGCGGCGAAGCCGCGTTGAGGCAGGCCGCACAATCCGGAACGGCTCGATCGACGACGTGGACAAGTCTTCCTTCAGGGAAGACTTGCGACACGCCGGTTCTGACCCGGGTTGCGCGCCATCCGAGGTGCGCGCGCTGAAATGCGCGTTTCTAGATGCCTTGTATGATGTCTTTGCAGGTCTTGGCTTCGCCATCCTGCCCAGCCCTGGCCATCGTCCGCGCGCTTTCTTCCCTGGTCGTAAAAGGAGACAAGAGCATGCGCAATTTCGAGCAAGGAAAAGGATTGGTGAAGCGACGGCAGTTTCTCGCACTGGGCGGCGGACTGGCCTCGGCCATGGCGGCGGCGCCGCTGCTCGGCTTGGCACAGGAAACAGGGCGGACGCCGGCATCCGCGTCGGCATCGACTGGCACCCTTGGCGCCAATCGGCTGGTACTGCTCGGCACCAAGGGCGGACCGCGGGTCGGCGGGACCGGAGGCAACCTGGCCAACCTGAGCCGCATGAATCCGGCAAACCTGCTGGTGATCGGCGGCGTGCCGTATGTGATCGATTGCGGCTATGGCGTGTCGATGCAACTCGTCAGGGCCGGCATACCGCTGCCACAGCTGCGCTATGTGTTCATCACCCATCACCACTCCGACCACCAGCTGGAGTATGGCAACCTCCTGTATGCGGCATGGGCGTCGGGCCTCAACCATCCTGTCGACACCTACGGTCCGCCGGGACTCGAGAAGATGACGCGCGATTTCCTTGCCCTCAATGCGATCGATATTGCAACGCGCATCGAGGATGAAGGCAAACCCGACCTGCGCCGTCTGATCCAGGCACACGACATCCGCAATCTCGACCGCGTATTCGGCAACGGCCAGGTCAAGGTCAGCGCCATGCGTTCGCTGCATCCGCCTTTCCACGACAGCTACGGCCTGAAATTCGAATTCGAAGGCAAGACAGTCGTTTTCTCGGGCGATACCGCCTATAACCCGAAGCTGGCCGAATTCGCCAGCGGCGCGGATTACCTGGTGCACGAGGTCCAATATGGTCCGGGCGTGGAGGCCCTGGCAAAACGCCTGCCGAATGCGAAACGCGCGCTCGAGCATTTCCTTGCTTCCCACACCATGACCGAAGACGTCGGCCGCATCGCCGCCGCGGCCGGCGTGAAGAATCTGGTGCTCAGCCATTTCGTGCCTGGCGACGACCCTTCGATTACCGACGAGATGTGGGTGGAAGGCGTACGCAAACACTACAAAGGCAACATCCTGGTCGGGCGTGACCTGATGTCGATTGACCTCTAGCAGAGAAGGCGGCCTCGGGCGCCGCCTTGTCGCTTCGCGGTCACAATTTCGTAATATTGCGCGTTGATTTGTAAAGTTTTGCAAGCGATCACGTCGTTGTTGCGGTGCCTTACTCCCGGGAATCTCCTTGCTTTGTAAAGTTATGTTAGCAGCGCAGTCGGCCTCGGAGTAAAACACCAGCAAAATCATGAGCTTATGACGCGAAGGCCAGTGTCTGGCCTTGCGCTGACACGGCTGTTAGCATGAATTATTCATAACACGGAGACATTCATGCACCAGTCCACCAGCCGCTTTCCGGCCGCTGTAGAGCCGACTATCCAGGCCGCGCCATGGAAATGAGCGTCGACCGCAGCGCCAACGGCGCCGGCCATCCCCGGCGCGAGGTCGTGGTCGGCATGCTGTTCGTCGGCCTCCTGTTCTTCATCCTCGGCTTCGTCACCTGGCTGAACGGCTCCCTGGTTCCCTTCCTGAAGATTGTCTGCAGCCTGAACAACTTCCAGGCGCTGTGGGTCACCTTTGCCTTCTACATCGCCTACACCGTGATGGCGCTGCCATCCGCCGCGCTGCTCACGCGCACCGGCTACAAGAAGGGCATGACCCTGGGCCTGGGCATCATGGGCATCGGCGCCTTGCTCTTCGTTCCGGCCGCCCAAAGCGCGCGCTACGAATTCTTCCTGCTGGCGCTGTTCACGCTGGCTTCGGGCATGACGCTGATGCAGACCGCCATCAATCCCTACATCGTGCGCCTCGGTGCGCACGACAGCGCCGCCATGCGCATCAGCATCATGGGCCTGTTCAACAAGGGCGCCGGCGTGGTGGTGCCGCTGGTGTTCACCTCGCTGATGCTGGCCGATATCGACAGCTACTCGCACACCGCGCTGGAGGCGCTGCAGCCGGCCGCGCGCGACGCCGCCCGCGCCACCCTGTCGCAGCGCCTGGTCTTCCCCTACGCCTGCATGGCGGCGGCGCTGTTCGTGATCATGGTGTTCATCCACTTTTCGAAGTTGCGCGATTTGCCGCCGGAGCCGGCCACGGCGAATGCAGGCGTGGAGCGCAAGAGCGTGCTGCAGTTCCCGCAGCTGGTGCTCGGCACGCTGGCGCTGTTTGCCTACGTGGGCGTGGAGGTGATCGCCGGCGATACCATCGGCCTGTACGGCCACGAGCTGAACGTCGAGCACTTCGGCGTGCTCACTTCCTACACCATGATGTGCATGGTGATCGGCTACCTGATCGGCGCCGTGGCCACGCCGCGCTACCTGTCGCAGCAAGGGGCCTTGCTGCTGTCGGCCGTGGCCGGGCTGCTGCTGACGATCGGCGTGGCCACCGGCTCGCCAGTCGATACCGGCGTGTCGCAGGTGCTGGTCGGCTGGGCCGGTGTGCCGGCGGTGCCGAACACCGTGATGTTCCTGGCGCTGCTGGGCCTGGCCAACGCCATGGTCTGGCCCGCGATCTGGCCGCTGGCCCTGCAGGGACTGGGGCGCTACACCGCAAGCGGCTCGGCCCTGCTGATCATGGCGATTTCCGGCGGGGCGATCCTGCCGGTGGCATACGGCCACTTCGCCGACCTCGGCACCTCGCGCGGCGCCTACTGGATGCTCTTGCCCTGCTATGCGCTGATCTTCTGGTACGCCGCTGTCGGCCACAAGCTGCGCAGCTGGGGCCGCGCCGCCAACTGACCGTTTTCTCGCAACAGGATTCATCCAGACCTCAGCGCCGCTGCGGCCATCGATTTCATTTATCCAGGAGCACCCAGATGTCTCTACTGAATACAAAACAAACGCTCATCAGCATGGCCGTGGCCGGCGCCTGTGTCGCCATGCCGGCCCTGGCCCAGGAACAGGCCGGGGCAGCGCCAGCGGCGCAACAGCCCTCGACACAGCAAGACAGTACCAACGCCATCCCGGAAGTGCGCGTCACCGCCACCCGCCACTCGACCTCGCTGCTGCGTACTCCGGTTTCCGTCACCGCCGTGACCCAGGACGAGCTGACCCGCAAGGGCATCACCGACGTGCGGGGCCTGAGCGGCGAAGTGCCGAACCTGCAGCTGGGCAGCGCCACCGATGGCAGCTCGGGCGTCAAGATCTCGATCCGTGGCGTCAGCAGCAATGACTTCACCGAGATCGGCAATCCGGCCGTCAGCCTGAACGTCGACGGCATCTACACCCCGCGTCCGCAGTCGGCGCTGGCGCTGCTGTTCGACCTGGAGCAGGTGGAAGTGCTGCGTGGTCCGCAAGGCACGCTGTTCGGCCGCAACGCCACCGGCGGCAGCATCAACATCATTCCGAACAAGCCGCAGTTCGATCAAAGCAATGGCAATGCCAGCCTCACCTTCGGCAAGTACAACCTGCGCCAGGTGACGGCGGTGCAGAACATCCCGGTCAGCGACAACTTCGCGATGCGCGCCACGGTGATGGCGGTCAAGCGGGACAGCTACCTGAACCAGGAGCAGGATTTCTACGCCGCGAACTTCCCCGAATTCGGCGTGACGCCGGCGCGCGACGCGGCCGGCAACATCATCCCCGACGTCGACCAGCGCCACAACCGCAAGGTCGGTCCGAGCGAGTCGTACATGAACAAGAACGAGTGGGCGGCCCGCTTGCAGGGCCGCTGGCGCGCCAGCGACAAGCTCGAATGGCTGGGCGCCTACGAGCGCTACACGAATCGCGGCGCCGGCGACATCGCCCTGAAGGACTGCAAGATGGCGGCCGGCACCGCCTACGCCTGCCCGGGCAGCCAGTGGGATGTGAAGATCAACGTGCCCGGCGAGCTCGACTGGACCATCGACACCTTCCGCAACCGCCTGACCTGGAACCTGGCCCCGAACGCCACCGTCGAATACAACGTCTCGCACTCGGTGCAAAAGCGCCGCCAGATCCGCGACGGCGACGCCGGCTACCAGCCGCTGGCCGCCGACATCAACATCTACGGCGGCTTCGTCAACGATTCGGCCGGCTTCACCAATTCCTCGAAGTTCAAGACCACGGTGCAGGAGCTGCAACTGCGCGGAGAGCAGGGCAGCCTGCGCTACGTGACCGGCCTGTTCTGGATGCACGAGAAAAACGCCATCGAGTTCGGCGAAGACTCGATCTCGGCGATGGTGAATGCACCGGGCGTCCCGTACTACAACCTGTACAGCCAGACCGACCGCCAGGCCGATTCGATGGCCGTGTTCAGCCAGCTCGACTGGGCCTTTGCGCCGAAGTGGAACCTGACCGTGGGCGGGCGCATGACGCGCGATGTCCGCGAAGACAAGAACGGCCTGTTCTACGATTCGGGCACGTCCAGTGATCCATATTCCTACTTCCAGGGCCAGTACACGCCGGTGCCGGGGCAGTTCTTCAACAGCTCGCACCTGAAACCGGGCATGGGCGCCTACTATGGCGTGGCCGGCATGGACCCGTCGATCATCCCGGATGTCAGCAGCAACCGCGACGCCTGGAACAAGTTCACCTGGCGCCTGGGCCTGAGCTACCAGCTGACGCCGAACGACTTCCTGTTCACGTCGCTGTCCACCGGCTACAAGGCGGGCGGCTTCAGCGACAAGCAGAACATCTGCGCGCGCGGCCTGGGAGGCAACTGCGCCGACCGCGAGCCGGGCCCGCACTACACCTTCCTGCCATGGAAACCGGAAACGCTGACCAACTTCGAGATCGGCTACAAGGGCCGCCTGCTGGACAACCGCCTGTCGTTCTCGGCCACCGCCTTCCACAGCCGGTATAAAGACATGCAGATGACCGGCGCCGTCGAGATGGGCAAGATCATCCCGGCGATCCCGTGCACCGCCGCCAACCCGTCCTGCGATTCGGCCGTCTTGTACGGCACCACCAACGCCGCGCGCGCCAAGATCTCCGGCCTCGAGCTGGAAGGCAAATACCGTCCATGGACCGGTACCGAGATCAACATGCAGTACTCGCACCTGCGCGCCAAGGTCACCTCCTACCCGGACTACACCCAGACCTGGCGCGACGTGCCGTGCGGCCCCTTCCGCGAGACCTACGGCGTGGAGCCATGCGTGCGCTACACCGGCCCGAACCCGGCGCTGGTGGGCCGCTTCCCGGCCGACGTGGTCGGCAACGACCTGCCGAACGCACCGCGCAACTCGGCGCGCATCGAAGCCTCGCAGCGCTTCGAGGTGGCCGGCGGCTACGAGCTGACCCCGCGCCTGTCGGCACGCTGGCAGGACAAGATGTACTTCAGCATCCAGAACCTGGACAACCCGCATGTCGGCAACATGCAGAAGGCCTATGCCACGTATGACGCGTCGCTGCGCCTGAGCGCACCGGATGGCGCATGGCGCGCGGAGCTGTACGTGAACAACCTGAGCGACGTCTTTGCGAAGAACAATGCGCGCATCGTCGACCCGGGTTACGTGATCGGCCAGTACAACGAGCCGCGCATGTTCGGCCTGCGCCTGATGGCGGACTGGTAAGCGGAAGGGAAGGCATGCTGCGACGCGTGCTCCTGCCGTCGATGTTGCTGGCGCTGCTGGCGCTGCCGGTGCGCGCCGGCACGCTGGTCATCGAGAGCTGGCGCGTGGACGACAAGGCGCTCTGGGAGCAGGTCTTGATTCCCGCCTTCCAGCGCAGCCACCCGGGCATCGAGGTGAAGTTCGCGCCGACCGCGCCGACTGAATACGACGCCCGCCTGCGCGAACGCCTGAAGGAGGGCAGCGCCGGCGACCTGATCGCCTGCCGGCCGTTCGACGCTTCGCTGTCCTTGTATGCCGAGGGCCACCTGGAACGGCTGGACGGCAAGCCCGGCATGCAGTATTTCGAGCCGGGCGCGCGCGTGGCATGGCAGGCGGCGGGCGGCAAGGAATCCTTCTGCATGCCGGTGGCCTCGGTGATCCACGGCTTCATGTACAACAAGGCGATCTTCCGGCGGCTCGACTTGCAGCCGCCGAAGACCATCGACGAGTTCTTCGGCGTGCTCGACGCCCTGCGTACCGGCGGCGTGGCGCCGCTGGCGCTGGGCACGGCCGAGCAGTGGGAAGCCAGCCAGCTGGTGTTCACGAACATCGGTCCGAACTTCTGGCGCGGCGAGGCCGGCCAGCGGGCCCTGATCGAAGGGCGGGCCAGGTTGACCGATCCGCCCTTCGTCGAGGCCCTGGCATTTGGCGCGCGCATGGGGGCCTACCTCGGCAAGGGCGCGGCCGCGCAAACCTATGCGCAGAGCCGCGCCATGTTCGCCGAAGGGCGCGCCGCGATCTATCCGGCCGGCTCCTGGGACATCGCCTATTTCGGCCGGGTGCCGGGGCTGGAGCTCGGCGTCTTTGCGCCGCCGCTGCGCCGGCGCGGCGACCCCTGCTACATCTCGGACCACATGGACCTCGGCATCGGCATCAACCGCAAGACCAGGAACAGGAAGGATGCGCTGGCTTTCCTGGCCTGGGTCGGCTCCCAGGAATTCGCCGACATCTACAGCAACCGCCTGACCGGCTTCTTTACCTTGTCGAACCACCTGATCGCCGTGCGCGACCCGGTGGCCAAGCAGATGGCCGAGTGGCGCCGCAACTGCGCCTCGACGATCCGCCTGAACGCCCAGGTCCTGCACCGCGGCCAGCCGAGCATGGAAAGCGTGCTGTGGAACGTGAATGCGCGGGTACTCGAAGGCAGCCTGGCGCCGAACGAGGCCGCAATGCGCTTGCAAGGCGATTTCGACCGATGGTACAAACGCTCGCAACAATAAACAGGAGATACGTGTGAAAAGAACAGGAATCATGCGCGCATGCGCACTGGCCTCGCTGGTGCTGGCGGCGCCGCTGACGGTGAGGGCGCAGGCTGCGCCCCAGGCCCCGCAGGCCGTGGCCGCAGCGGCCGGCGTCGCCAGCGGCGCCCGGCTGCAGATGCGCTGGGAGCTGGTGCGCAACGAGTACACGCCGCAGTTCAAGGAAGGGCGGGCCCAGGCGCGCATGATCCTGACCAACCGCGACAGCCAGCCCTTGCCGGCGGCAGGCTGGACGCTGTATTTCAACAGCATGGACGGCGTCGTGGCCGGCAGCCTGCCAAGCAAGGTAAGGCTGGAGCAGGTGGCCGGTAATCTGTACCGCATGCGTCCCGATCCCGGCTTCCAGGGTCTCGCCCCCGGCCAGACCCTGAACGTCGACTACACCCACCCGCAGGCGATCATCAAGATGGCCAGGGCGCCGATCGGCCCCTACCTGGTGTACGACGCCGACCCCGAGACCGCCGTGGCGATCAGCGACTTCGCGCTGCTGCCGGTGACGCGCCCGGAGCAGCTGGACAAGGGCCCGGTGGCTGGCCATCCGACCATCACCGCCGCCGACACCTACCGCAACAATACCCACGCCGACCGCCTGCCCGCCGCCAGCGTGCCGCCGGTGCTGCCGACGCCGCTGCGTTTGGAGCAGGGCAAGGGCACGCTGCGCCTGGCGAAGGCGCCGACCGTGACGGCCGATGCGTCGCTGGCCGGCGAAGCGGCGCTGGCGCGCTCGTTGTTCCCGGCCAGCCTGGCAAGCGGCGGCCCGGCGCTGCGCCTGTCGGTCGGCAAGGTCGAAGGCCAGGCCTCGGCCGAAGCCTACAGCCTGACGGTGCGCAATGGCGGCGGCATCGCCATCGTCGGCAACAGCCCGGCGGGCGTGGCCTATGGGCTGCAAACCCTGCGCGACCTGCTGCCGCTGCCGGGCGCCGCCACGCTGGCGCTGCCCGAAGTGAGCATCGTCGATGCGCCGCGCTTTCCCTACCGCGGCTTTCAGCTCGACGTCGGCCGCAACTTCTACACCAAGGAGACCGTGTTCAAGTGGCTCGACCTGATGGCGCGCTACAAGCTGAACAAGTTCCACTTCCACCTGACCGAAGACGAAGGCTGGCGGCTGGAAATCGCCGGGCTGCCGGAACTGACCAGCATCGGCGCCGTGCGCGGGCACAGCGCCAAGCCCGGCGTGCGCCTGCAGCCGGCCTACGGTTCCGGCCCCGACCCCAAGGACATGCGCGGCAGCGGCTACTACACCCGCGCCGACTACATCGACATCCTGCGCTACGCCGCCGCACGCCACATCGAGGTGATTCCCGAGATCGAAATGCCGGGCCACGCCCGCGCCGCCGTGCAGGCGATGGAGGCGCGCTACCACCGCCTGAAGGCGGCCGGCGACCCGGATGCGGCCAAGTACCTGCTGAACGACTTCGAGGACAAGTCGGTGTATAAATCGCCGCAGCTGTACAACGACCATGTGCTGAACCCCGGCCTGGAGTCGAGCTTCACGTTCGTGCAGCACGTGGTGAACGAGGTCGTGGCCCTGCACCGCGAAGCCGGCGTGCCGCTGCACACCATCCACATGGGCGGCGACGAACTGCCGAACGGCGCCTGGGAAAAGTCGCCGATTGCACGCGCCACCATGGCCCGCCTGAACCTGGAAAGCACGGCCGACCTGTGGGACTATTTCTACGAACGCGTCGACGGCATGCTGCGCGCGCACGGCCTCACCACCTCGGGCTGGGAAGAACTGGCGGCGCGCAAGACGGTTCTGCATGGCCGCAACAGGCTGATCCCGAACCCGCGCTTCACCCGCAATGGCTTCACGGCCTGGGTCTGGAACAACACCGAAGGCGCCGAAGACCTGGCCTACCGCCTGGCGAACGCCGGCTACGACATCGTGCTGGCGCCGGTGACCAAAATGTACATGGACATGGCCTACAACGCCAATCCCGAGGAGCCGGGCATGAACTGGGGCGCCTACATCGAGCTGCAGGACACCTACGACTTCATCCCCTTCGACTACCTGAAGAACGCGAGCGAGGCCGCCCGCATCGGCAAGGACGGCCTGACCGACTACGGCAAGCGCCGCGTGCGCGGCCTGGAAGCGACGCTGTTCAGCGAAACCCTGCGCGACCCGATGGGCATCGACTACCTGGTGATGCCGCGCCTGCTGGCCGTGGCCGAACGCGCCTGGGCCGCCGACCCGGCCTGGGCCCTTGAACCGGATGCCGGCAAGGCCGCCGCGCTGCACCGCACGGCCTGGTCCGGCTTCGTGAATGCGCTCGGCCAGCGCGTGCTGCCGCGCCTCGACCTGGACAAGACCGGCGTGGCCTACCGCATCGCGCCGCCCGGCCTGCTGGTCGACGGCGACAAGGTGCTGGTGAATCACGTCCTGCCCGGCATGACGCTGCGCTACACGATCGATGGCAGCGCGCCGACCGCCGCCAGCCGCCCCGTCGAGGGGCCGATCGCCGCGCGCGGCATCATCCAGGTGGCGGCATTCGACCGCAATGGCCGCTCTGGCGCCGTGGCGCGGATCGACCGGCGCTAGCCAGGATGGCAACAAATGCACGGTGGGTGATGCACGGCAGAGCTATAATCAGCGTTTTCTGCGGGATAGCGTGTGATTGCGTCGATGGGAAAGGCAGCTCGGACTGGTGGTGATGCGGCATGGTCCCGAATCCGGGGCGCAGGCAGACGCGCCTGGGTGGGCGTCGTGATCGCCGCGGCCTGTGCTTTCCACGGTGTGGTCGGGGCAGGGCAGCTGACCGCCGTGCAGGCGTCACCCGTGGCGCCGCCAGGCTCGGCCTCGTCCGGCCTGCAAGTGCTGCACTGGTGGACGTCCAGCAGCGAGCGCAAGGCGGCCAACCTGCTGGCCGCACGCCTGGCAGGCGAAGGCGTGCAGTGGCAGGATGCGGCGATTCCCGGCGGCGCCGGCATCGGCGCCGGCAAGGTGTTGAAGGGCAGGGTGCTGGCCGGCGATGCACCCGAGGTCACGCAAATCATCGGCGTCTCGGTGGCCGAATGGGGCGAGATGGGCCTGCTGCTCGAACTCGACAACGCTGCCGGCGCCGACAACTGGAACAGCTTCCTCTTCCCCACCGTCCAGAACCTGATCACCTACCGCAAGCACACGCTGGCCGCGCCGCTCGGCATCCACCGCGTGAATACCCTGTTCTACAACCGCGCCCTGTTTGCTCGCCTGAAGCTGGCGCCGCCGCGCACCTGGAACGAATTCGACGCCGCGGCCGCGCGGCTGCAGGCCCTCGGCGTGCAGCCGCTGGCGCAAAGCAGCGAGCCCTGGCAGGTAGCGACCCTGTTCGAGAACCTGGTGCTGGCCGAAAGCGGGCCGGAATTCTATCGCGAGCTCTTCGTGCGCCGCAGCCCGCAAGCTGCCGCCGACCCGCGCACGGCGCGCGCCTTGCAGCGCCTGCGCATCGTGAAGGGCTGGGCGAATGGCGCGCCCGCCGAGCGTTCGTGGACCGAGGTGGTGCGCCGCTTCGCGCGCGGCGAGGCGGGCATGATGATCATGGGCGACTGGGCCAAGGCCGAACTCGGCGAACACCGGATGGTGCTGGACCAGGACTACGGCTGCGCCGGCGCGCCCGGCAGCGGCCAGTATCACCTGTACAGCGTGGATACGCTGTCGATGTTCGCCGGCGACTACCGTCATGTGCAGGCCCAGGAAAAGATGGCGCGCCTGCTGCTGTCGGCATCGACGCAGGCCGACTTCAATGTGCTCAAGGGCGGGGTGCCGGTGCGGCGCGATGCCGACCCGGGCCGCATGGACAGCTGCGCACGCGCCTCCTGGACCATCTTCGGCAAGGGTGCCGCCGTGCAGGCGCCCAGCATGGTGCACCGCATGGCCGTGGACGAGGCCAGCCGCGACGCCATCATCGCCGAAGTGCACCGTTACTTTATCGACGACCGGGCGCCGGTGGCCGTGGCCCAGCGCCGCCTGGCCGCCCTGTTCAGACTATTCAACCTCACCAGCCAGGGAGCACCCGGTGCGCAAAATACTGATCGTGGACGATGACCGGAAGACGCGCGACCTTCTGAAAACCTACCTGGAAAAAAACCAGTACGAAGTGATCCTGTCGCACAACGGCGAGAGCTTCCTGGCCGAGCTGCAGGCGCACGCCGACACCCTGTCGCTGGTGATCCTGGACGTGATGCTGCCCGATACCGACGGCTTCGTGCTCTGCAAAAAGGTGCGCCAGCGCTCGAACGTACCGATCATCATGCTCACCGCCAGCTCGGACGAAACCGACCGCATCGTCGGCCTGGAACTGGGCGCCGACGACTACATCGCCAAGCCCTACAGCCCGCGCGAGCTGCTGGCCCGCATCAAGGCGATCCTGCGCCGCGCAGCGCCGGAAACGCCGGCCGCGCGCTATTACCGCTTCGTCGGCTTCACGCTCGACGCGCTGGAGCGCACCGTCACCGACAGCGACGGCAACCAGGTAGCCTTGACCGGCCTGGACTTCCAGCTGCTGAAGTACTTCATCGAGCATCCGGCCCAGGTGCTGGACCGCAGCTTGCTGTGCGAGGAAACCCGCGGGCGCGACGCCGGGCCGCTCGACCGTTCGCTCGACGTGCAGATCAGCCGCCTGCGCCTGCGCCTGAACGACGACGGCAAGCAGCCGGCGCTGATCAAGACCGTGCGCGGGGCCGGCTACGTGTTCTCGGCCGACGTCAGCGTGTCCAGTGTTTAAGGGCGCCGGGGGCAGGCTGTCCCGGTTTTGGCCGGCCTCGCTGCTCGGCCGCCTGACGCTGGTGATGGTGGCCGGCGTACTGGTGACCCAGCTCGCGGCCAGCGCCATCTGGGCCAGCCAACTGCGCGCCAAGTCGCAGGTCGAGGCCGAGTCGGCGGCGCAGTACATGGCGCACAGCGCGGCCGGCGCCATCCGCTTCTTCCGCAGCCTGCCGCCGGCCTACCGGCTATTGATCATCCAGCAGCTGCGCGAGATGGGCGGCACGCGCTTCTTCGTCAATCTGAACCACGCCTATGTGCCGATCGAGGAGATCGCGCCGCATCCGCTGGCGCGCAGCGTGATCGACACCATAGCGGGCGCGCTGCGGCAGGACCTGCCGAATTCGCCGGGCTTTCGCCTTGCCTTCGGCCGCCCCGACCGGCTGGTGGTGGCCGAGCACGACGTGCGCCTGGAAGACCTGCCCAACGCCTGGGTCCAGCACGTGCTGCTGCTCAAACCCGACCCGGCGCCGATCCTGGTGATCCAGACCGAGATCGAGCCGGGCAACTGGCTGTACATGGCGGCGCTGATGCCGAATCCCTACTTCCTGGACAACAGCGACCCCTTCGCCTGGGACCGGCTGATGCCGCAGGCCCTGTCGCTGGCGGTGGTGCTGCTCCTGTGCCTGCTGGTGGTGCGCTCGATCACGCGGCCGCTGGCGGCATTGTCCGAGGCCGCCGCGACGATGGGGCAGGGCCACGACGAGGACGTGCGGCCCTTGCCGGAAACCGGCAGCCGCGAATTCATCAACACGGCGCGCGCCTTCAGCGCGATGCGCGAGCGCATCGCGCGCTACATCGAAGACCGCGAGCGCCTGTTCATCTCGATCTCGCACGACCTGCGTACCCCGATCACGCGCCTGAAACTGCGCGCCGAGCTGCTCGACGACGAAGCGCTGCGCAACGAGTTCGAGGAGGACCTCGATGAACTCGACATGATGGTGAAGGGCGCGCTGCAGTGCGTGAAGGACAGCGACATCCACGAGAACCCGACCGAGATCAAGCTCGATGCGCTGCTCGGGCGGATGGTGCGCAGCGCGCAGCTGGCAGGGCATACGGTGGCGTTTGCACCCTCGGGCGTGACGGTACGCGGCAAGCCCCTGGCACTGAAGCGCGCGCTCGGCAATCTGCTCGACAATGCGCTGTATTACGGCGCGCGCGCCGAGATCGATGTCGGCCAGGAACCGGGCGCGGTGGTGATCCGCCTGCGCGACCACGGGCCGGGCGTGCCGGAGGATGCGTTTGCCAGTTTGTTCGATCCGTATGTGCGGCTGGCGCATGGGCGCGAGCAGAATGATGGCGGCATGGGACTGGGACTCGGGATTGCGCGCAGCGTGATCGAGGCGCATGGCGGGCGGCTGGAGCTGGCGAATCATCCGGAGGGTGGGCTGCTGGCTTCGGTACGGCTGCCTGCATAGCGCCGGTTGCGCTCCGTAATCGGGAGCTTGTACCGCTAGTCCATTGTTTGTAATAATGGCAAAAAATCCTGGCGCGACCCCTTCCCGGCAGCACGTCGACGCGCTAATCTAACCCCTTTCACGCACGCTTCACAGATCAGTAAGGATCAGCCGTACTCGGCATTTCAGCAGTACCGCAGCATGCAGCAAGCAGCACAGCAACACCCTTGCGCAGCCACACCCCTGTCGAAAGGATGTCCGCCATGCCCACTATCAGCATCAACGGGGCCCAGCACCCCCTGCCGCCCGATCCGCGCGTGTCCTTACTGGACTTTCTGCGCGAACACCTGCACCTGAGCGGTACCAAAATCGGCTGCAACCAGGGCGCCTGCGGTGCGTGCACCGTCCTCGCCGACGGCGAACGCATCTTGTCCTGCCTGGCGCTGGCCGTGCAATACGAGGGCCGCGCCATCACCACCGTCGAAGGCCTGGCGCTGGACGGCCAACTGCACCCGCTGCAGCAAGCCTTCATCGACCACGACGGCTTCCAGTGCGGCTATTGCACGCCAGGCCAGCTCTGTTCCGCCATCGGCATGGCGGCCGAACTGAAGCGCGGCGTGCCCAGCCACGTCACCGCCGACCTGGCCGCGGGCGGCATCGCCCCCAGCCACGACGAAATCCGCGAGCGCATGAGCGGCAATCTGTGCCGCTGCGGCGCTCACAACGGCATCGTGGCCGCCATCAACGAACAGCTGGCCGCGACCGCACAGGAGGCACCATGACGCCCTTTGCCTATGCCCGCGCCCAGGACGCAAGCGATGCCGTCCGGCTGGCTGCGCTTGCGAATGCCAGCTACCTCGGCGGCGGCACCAACTTGGTCGATTTGATGCGCGAGACGGTGGCGCAGCCGGCGGCACTGGTCGACGTCAGCGGCCTGCCGGGCGCCATCGAGGTGCGCCTCGACGGCAGCATCCTGATCGGCGCCGCCGCGAAGAACACCGCCGTGGCCGAGCACCAGGTGGTGCGCCAGCGCTTTCCGCTGCTCAGCCGCGCGATCGTTGCCGGCGCCTCGGCCCAGATCCGCAACATGGCGACCGTTGGCGGCAACATCCTGCAGCGTACCCGCTGCACCTATTTCTACGACAACGAAGGCTCACGCTGCAACAAGCGGTCGCCGGGGCAGGGCTGCGATGCGGTGGATGGTTTCAACCGCATGCACGCGGTGCTGGGGGCGTCCGACGCCTGCATCGCCACCCATCCGTCCGACATGTGCGTGGCGCTGGCCGCGCTCGGCGCCATCGTCCACCTGCACGGGCCGCAGGGACAGCGCACGCTGGCCCTCACCGACCTGCATCGCCTGCCCGGGGAACATCCGGAACAGGAGACCGAGCTGGCGCCGGGCGAACTGATCACCGCGGTCGAACTGCCGGCGCTGTCTTTCGCCACCCGCTCGGCCTACCGCAAGGTGCGCGACCGCTCCAGCTATGCATTCGCGCTGGTGTCGGTTGCCGCCGCCATCGACGTAGAGGACGGCGTCGTGCGCGATGTGCGCCTGGCGCTGGGCGGCGTGGCCCACAAGCCCTGGCGCGCCTGGAAAGCTGAGCAGATGCTGACGGGGCAGCTGGCAACGGTCGACAGCTTCCGGGCCGCCGCCGCGGCCGAGCTGGCGGATGCGACGCCGCAAAGCGGCAACGGCTTCAAGATCGGCCTGGCCGGGCGCACCGTCGTCGCCGTCCTGGAGGACCTGGCCAAGGAGATGCAGCCATGAACATCGTCAAGGAAAAAGCGCAGCAGCTGATGAAGAAGGCTGTCGAACTGGCGCCCGACAAGTGGATCGCGGGCGGGCACCCCGATCCGCTGGGCGACAGCCGCGAGGGCTACATCGGCATGCCGGTGTCGCGCATCGACGGACCGGCCAAGGTGCAGGGCCAGGCCCAATTTGCCGCCGAATTCCCGCTGGACGGCATGCTGTACGCCACGCCCGTCTACAGCACGGTGGCCAGGGGCCGCATCGCCAGCCTCGACACCGCCGCAGCCGAAGCGGCGCCCGGCGTCGCGCTGGTGCTGACCCACAGCAACGCGCCGAAGATGCAGCCCATGCCGGGCTTCCTGAGCGCGCAAAAGGCCGCGGCCGGCGAGAACGTGGCGGTGCTGCAGGACGACCGGGTCCATTACAACGGCCAGCCGGTGGCGCTGGTGCTGGCCGATACCCAGGAGCAGGCCGACCATGCCGCCACGCTGGTGCACGTCGCTTACCAGGCCGAGCCGGCGGTGACGACCCTGGACGCCGCGCGGGCCAGGGGTAGCGAGCCGGGCGCCTTTCTCGGCGAGCCGCTCAGGAAGGAGGTGGGCGACGCGGAGGAACGGCTGGCGCAGGCCAAGCACAAGATCGACGCCGTCTACCGCACGCCGCGTCACAACCACAATGCGATCGAGCTGCATGGGGTCACCGTGGCCTGGGAAGGTGAAACCCTGCGTGTGCACGACGCCACCCAGGCGGTCGCCCATGCAGCCTGGTCGCTGGCCCAGGTGTTCGGATTGAAGGAAGAGCAGGTGCGCGTGACGTCGCCGTTTGTGGGCGGGGGCTTTGGCGGCAAGACCCTGTGGCGGCACCAGGTGCTGGCGGCGGCTGCGGCCCGGGTGGCCGGGCGGCCGGTGCGCCTGGCCTTGTCGCGCGCCGGCGTGTACCGCGTGGTGGGCGGGCGCGCGCCGACCGAGCAGCGGGTTGCCATCGGCGCCGCGGCGGATGGCAGGTTCGAGGCCATCGTCCATACCGGGCTCACGGCTATGTCCCCGAACAACAATTTCCCGGAACCCTTCATCCTGGCCACCCAATGCATGTACGCGGCCGACAGCTTCCAGCTCGACGTCGAAGCGGTGCGGGTCGACATGCTGGCGAATACTTTCATGCGCGCGCCGGGCGAGGCGGTCGGCACCTTTGCGCTCGAATGCGCGGTCGACGAACTGGCCGAGCGCCTGGACATCGACCCCATCGAACTGCGCATCCGCAACGAGCCGGAAAAGGACCCGCTGCAGGGCACGCCGTTCTCGTCGCGCCATCTGGTGGCAGCCTGGCGCATGGGCGCCGAGCGCTTCGGCTGGAGTGCGCGCCAGAACCGGCCGCGCATGCGCCAGGAAGGCGAGTGGCTGGTCGGCCTGGGCTGCGCTGCCGCCACCTATCCCTACCACCGCATGCCGGGCGGCGCGGCGCGCATCACCCTGCGCCGCGACGGCGGCGCGCACGTGGAATTCGCGGCCCACGAAATGGGCATGGGAACGGCCACCACGCATGCGATGGTGGCGGCCGAGCGCCTCGGCCTGCCGCTCGAGCGCGTGACGGTGGCCTACGGCGACTCGGCGCTGCCGGGCACGATCCTGGCCGGCGGCTCGCAGCAGACGGCGTCGGTCGGGCATGCCGTCATCGCAGCCCAGCGTGCGCTGGTGACGAAACTGCTGGAGCTGACGCCGGGCGACTCCGCACTGCACGGACTGGAGCCCGACGAACTTGCCGCACGCGACGGCGGCCTGTGCAAGCGCGACGAGCTGCAGCGCTTCGACAGCTATGCCGACCTGCTGGCGCGGGCCGGCCTGGACGAGATCAGCGCCGAAGGCGAGGCGCCGGCGCCGCTCGAGACGATGCACTGGGCCATGCATTCCTACGGCGCCATTTTCTGCGAGGCGCGCGTGAACGTGGTCACGGGCGAGACCCGCGTCACGCGCCTGCTCGGCGCCTACGATTGCGGACGCGTGGTCAACCCGAAGACGGCCAGCAGCC
>Ga0265780_10000705_pt1 | contig 50564 bp, 28 predicted proteins | sample P1T30metagenome_FD_192432 | JGI IMG/M metagenome (GOLD analysis project Ga0265780, IMG submission 192432) | Plant litter microbial communities from East Loma Ridge, Irvine, California - P1 T30 | ecosystem: Environmental > Terrestrial > Plant litter > Unclassified | place: USA: California... | reverse complement strand
CTCGATACCTCGCAAAGAAGGACAACTTCGAAGGCGCAGAACGCATCTTGTGTAAGATTCGGTGCCTCGACGAGTCACATGCGTACATCCAGCACGAGATGAGCGAGATCCGCGCGCAAGTCGAACGACGTAGCGCCAATCGACAGAGCAAGAAGCAACAGTTCATGAAGCTATTCCAGAAGGGTGTGCGTAACCGCATGGCCATTGGTCTTGCGCTCATGTTCCTACAGTCTTTCACTGGTGTAAGTATATACCATCTGCACGACACGATAGAGGCTAATCTATCAGGTCAACATCATCACCTACTACGCACCTCGCATTTTCGAAACACTTGGTATTTCTGGAACGTCACTGAAGCTCTTCTCCACTGGATTCTACGGTATCGCAAAGACACTCGGCATGTTTACCTTCACCTTCATCGTTGTCGAGAAGGTTGGTCGTCGCAAGGGCCTTATCTGGGGAGCTGCGCTCGGTTGCATACCCATGTGGTACATCGGCGGTTATGTCATGAAGGCTGATCCAGCTGGAGCTGCTCTGAGAGGCGATGTCACACGCAACGGCTGGGGCTACCTTGCTATGGTCTGCGTTTACATCAACGCCTTTATCATCTGCGCTACGTGGCAGGGGATCACGTGGACTTACGCTTCCGAGATCTTCCCACTCGACATCCGTATGCTTTGCGTCTCGCTCACTACAGCGGATACTTGGCTGGGTTCCTTCATCATTGCCCGCAGTACCCCATACATGATCTCAGATCTAGGTTATGGGGCTTACTTCTTCTTCGCCACCATCTTAGTCGCAATGGGTATCTGGAGTTTCTTCTTCGTACCCGAGACAAAAGGTATCAGTCTTGAGGAGATGGACGCCCTCTTCCTAAGGCCGATGCACCAGGCTGTTTGGGCGCAGCTTCGCGGCAAGCCGATATTGACCGAGGAAGAAGTCGTTGCAAGGAATAAGGGTATGGAACATGAGAAGGATATTGGTGTTGAGACAATTGAAACAGTAAAGAGATAAGACGAATGAAGGCGACGAGGGGGCGCGATCGATGATGGCCGACAGCTCGGCGTCATTCCCTCTTGTCGCCAAAGAAGGCGGACGGACGCGCTTGGACCTTTCCAACCCAGGAAGGTTCAGGCGGCATTCAATCAACAACTCCGTCTTCATAATCCTGCATTTATCTCAGCGCTTGTGACCTGTGATGCACTGGTTTTCCGATATTGACTCTCACTCTTCATCTGCATCGATGCGCTGCAATACCTAGTACTAACTCAACATGCCCAGCGCTCCAGCTACCCGGGTAGGATATCGTTGCTTAGGTAATGGCGGCTTGGCGCCATCAGGTGTCGCAGATCGCAATCCCCTAACTGGGAAGCTGGCCTCCTGCATTACCGCTCTGACAAGACGACCACACGAATTAGAACAGATCGCACACTTTCTCTGACGAGGTACATCGACCGTTACTTCACTGTTCGGCATGGACACCAGTGCTGCAAGCGTTCTCATGGTCCAGGGAAAGCACGAATAACTCCGGCGACAAACCCTACACTCCCGCATTCAATAGCGAGACTTCGCACGCGACAGTACGACCACCAAGAATCCTGTGAGACGGACGAGATGCGGAGAAGTCATTGCATCTGGTGTCTGACAGCCACAAATCGCGTCAGTACCCCAATGACGGTCGATGCCTGCAATTCTTGCCGAGGTACCCGAGTACGATGATTGGCTGAACGAGCGGATGATCTACGGCGGAAGGGGAGCTTGCGCAGTGCCGAGGCATCGTCAATAAGCTGATTGGTGGTCGGACTATAAGAGGAGCTCACCGGAAGCGATTTGTAGACCGCATCCAGATCTGTTGCAGGGGAAATGGACTCTAGCATCTGGCCGCGCGCGCTATTTGTCGATCACCTGGAGCCACGACTCCGGATGCTGGGGCATAGGCTGTCGTTCTCGCTTTCGCTTGAATCGTGGACCGTTCTTCCTTCCACGATCATAGGCTACACCATGCCTCCGAAGATGCTTAAACCCTGGAGTAACCTCAACTACCGCTCAGGCTAAACGAAGACCGACGATGATCTGCATACAACACCGACACAATATACACTATCGACATCGTGCTGACAGACTAGCATCCAAATCAAATCGCCCTAGCGTGCTGTCATCTCGACTTATAACAGCTGCTCCCAACATGGAAGTAAATGATCCGAGAGTCTTGCGTGACTTCCAACTCTACATCCTCAATCATCCCCTACCTCCACGATGGCGTTGCACATCGCTTCGTCCTTGAGCAAAGCGCTGTTGCTATGCTCTTTTGCCCCAACAGTCCTGTCAGCGCCCGTTGAGAACGGACCAACAGTCACTCTTGCCTCTGGTGTCATCATAGGAACCACGACCAAGCCCTCAAACCAGCCATCGTTAGCAGCCTCAGCGAACGCCTACCTGGGAGTTCCTTTTGCTAAATCGCCTCCTCTTCGATTTGCGCCGCCCGAAGCAGCAGTACCTTGGTCTAGTCCTCTTCAAGCCCAAAACGTCAAACCATCATGCATTCAGCAGTTTTCTGGTACTGGCGGTGTTCGCGATAGAACCATAGAGTACTTCAATGACCCTACCTTTCCACCGCCAGCGGAGAGTGAGGACTGCCTGTATCTCAATGTCTATACACCACCGGATGTGACATCTTCAAGCAAAAAGGCTGTTATGTTTTGGCTCTTTGGAGTATGCATCTACTGTCGGTTTACTCAGACTCGACAGCATGCTGACAAGTGCAGGGTAACTTGGCTTTCGGAACTGGTGGACTAAAGTACTACGACGGAAGCTCCCTAGCAATCAACGAAGATGTCGTCGTGGTCACTATCAACTACCGCACAAATAGTGAGTGTTTCCGTCATGATACGTCGAGATTATTCGTATCTAACTTGCCCAATCTTAGTTTTCGGCTTCTCAAACTCGCCCGAAATACCCTTCGGCTCCCAGAACGCTGGCTTCTTGGACCAGAGATTCGCATTGCAATGGGTACAGGATAACATTGTGCAATTCGGAGGCGATCCTTCCCGCGTCATGATCTTCGGCGAATCCGCAGGCGGCGAGTCAGTGAAGCAACTGCTGGCCAATCCACCCAGTCCACTTCCATTCTCATCGGCTATCCTTGAGTCTCAGAACGCGGTACTTCCCGGAAACGGCCTCGTCAACTACAAGCAGGTGTTGCTGCATTTCGGCTGCACAGACATTGCGTGTCTTCGCAAGGTACCTGCCGTGGACATCAAAGCATATATTGAGCCAAACTCTCTCGCATTCCCACCTGTAAACAACGATGGCACATCAGTCCCCGACGTCAGACTCAGCATCTCCACTGGCAGATTTGCCAACGTACCAACCATGCTTGGAACGAACCTGAACGAAGCACGTGCCTTCTTAGCAGTAGCCGGTGTAACGGACGGTAAAACGGCCTTGGACAACTTCTTCGACCAGTACAACATTACATCGCAAGTCGTTCGTGACTCCATAATCGCGGCGTATGCTGCACAGGGTATCACGGACTTTTACGAGCTATCCGATAGGCTCGGCACAGATTTAGTCTTCACATGCACCACCGCCAGGCTAGCAAACTACCTCGCCATTTCTGGTCGCCCAACCTATCGATACCAGTTCACACCCGTCTTCCCTTCGGTCGGGATCTTCCCCGATCCAGGCGCCTATCACACTGCCGAGATTCCTGAGGTGTTTGGCACATATCCGCTTTCGAGCCAGTTCGGTACTGCAACGCAGCAACAGATTGAACTGAGTGCTTTCATGCAGAAGACTTGGGCAAACTTTGCGAAGAACCCCGCTGGTGGCGTTGGATGGCCCAAAGTGGGTAGTGCGCTTGGCAAAGAGTTGGGTGTGCTGGGCAAAGACGGAAGTAGTGGTGTGACTGTCCGGCCACTGCTGGAGGCAGACTATGCTTGCCCGCTATATGCAGCTGTTGAAGATCTTCTGGGCTTGTCTTTCAAGTAGATGATGGTGTTGTTCCCGGAAAATCACTATGTAGAATATGACAAGGAATGATTCATGCTTGATACGCTATCAGCGTTTACGCTTGATACACTAAGCTTACAACGAACAAGGTGATCACAACAGTTGCCAGCACCCCTGCGAAGATGCTAAACCCAATCGTCCTTCTACTACTCAACCTCCCTACAACAAACTCCTCCCTCAAGTCCTTTTTCACCAAAGGTATCGAGAGAAGGAACCCGACACCAGCTAGCCAATAACCAGTAGGGATAATGATCGCCAAACACAACTGTGTCACCCTCCTGTAGCTTTCACTCGTTGTCTCCTCATCCATCAACGACAGGCCAATGATCTGAGGCCCTGAAGAATAAATGAGAACTTGCACACTACCCCAGATAGCGAGACCGAATGTTTTATAGCGCGGAGGGAGAAGAAGCGCAATGAGCGCGAAGAGACAGCCTAGCCAGAGTTCCGCAGTGAGGTACGCAAGACTCATGACGCCGTAGAGAATCTTGATGCCTCGGTCTTCCGAACCATTGGCAATATCGCGCGAGAAGATCATGAGGAGAACGAAAAGCGAGCTGATCATACCTCCAATGCCGGTCAGATAGACAGGCGTTAGTTTCGTACGTGGCCACAGTACCGAGGTCAAGATGCCGCCACTGAGTACCGCGACTGATCCGACGACACCGACGATGATGCCGTAACGCGAGAAGATTTCGGTATGCGAAGGATATGTATCGCCGAGATAGCTGGGCATGTAGTATCCGAAGACGTTGCCGCTCAACTGACGAAAGCCGGCGGAGAGAATGAGGAGCCAGAAGGAGTTCATGCGGAGTATGTATGTGAAAGTAGCATGCAGATCAGACGTTGCTGCTTTCGACCTCGATGTACCTTGGATGTGCGGTGGTATATCGGCGAGATCCTCGTCTGTGCTGTTGCTGTGATGGCGTGCGTGCCTTTGAACCAGGCTTTCTCTTCTCTTTGGTTCCCGCAAGACGAGTCTCAATAGCACCGCTACAACACATCCCGTGATACCGATGGCTCGTAGAGCTGTGCGCCAACTCGTGCCAGTTTCCGTAAACGCGGTTGCAATCTGGCCACTGATGGCTTCGCCAATGTATACTCCAACATAGAGTACGCTCTCTCCAATGAACACGTTCCTCCATCCCACCAGGTCGCTGATGAGACTGATAGATAGTGCCTCAACACTTGCCTGTCCGATACCCATTCCAAGTCTTGCACAGAATAACTGTCCGAAGTTGTTTGCTAGAGACTGAAAGATGACGCATAAGCTCCACCATGCCGCTGTAACGCACAAAACCCATACGCGAGCAGATGTATAGTCTGACAGGAAAGCGATGGGGAGAGCGAGTATGGCGTAGACAATGCCTGTTGCGTAGCCTGAGAGAAGGCCATATTGGGTCGAGCTCAATGAGAGATCTGCTAACACAGAAGTCTGGAAGTAAGATAGAATGAATTTGTCGTATTGCGCGAGGAAGTAGTTCACAAATAAAAGTGCAATGCAGAGGTATGCGTAGGCGTTGTGGAGAAGCGATCGCTTGGAAGTAGTTGGATGCGTCGGTATCACCTCGTCTTGGTAAGGCCGTTTCGTTCCATCATCGTATGGACGTTTCATATCCATTCTCAAGCGATCTCGTTTGCAGTGAGATGTGAAGCCTCAGATATTCCGGGATAAGTCGTGTCTAGACTCGTTGGATACCAAGCGGTGGCGTAAAGTCGATGACGTAGCGACCACCACACCCCCGCAGCCGAGATACCCGTTGCGGTATGAGGTTAGGCATTGCTGCGATCTGTAGTTCACAGGCAAATCCACTGTTCACGATGCCTAAGCCAGAACCGCAACTTCCCCTGGGTAGCTCTTCGACACTGCGCGGGTTTGCCGAAAGCTTCTCGTTCCACAACTCGCCAGAGGCATTCATCACATCGCGTATCATCGATTTCCAAAGACAGCACCCGGAGGCCGTAGAGAATAGAGCTATTGTTCGGGCAAAGGTGCTGAATCGCAATGTCGCAATTGTCTCCTCGCATGCGCAAATCCATCAAGTCCTGGCCCAGGATGCGGCAGGTTATGAAGCCAGTGGCGCATATGCTGAGCTGATGGCACCGTTCTTTCCATCACCGAACTTGTTACTGACGGATGGTGACGAACATGCATCTATGCGTCAAACATGGGAAGCGAGAATGGAGTCTCTCAAGAAAGCGCTAGGTCCTGCAGTATCCGAGCGGGTCAATCAACATTTTTCTGAGCCGTCAACGTCAGCGATAGACATGTATGAGTCTCTGAAAGGGCTTTCATGGAAGATACTGCTTGGAACATTCCTGGGTCTCGACCGCGACAACAGTCTCTTCGATACGCTGGAGAGCCTACAGGAAGACATGCTTCGAGGCCAATTTTCGCTGTTCCCGGTGACAGTCAACACAGGTTTCTGGCACTCGCCTCGCAAGAAGGGTAAGGAGGCGAACAAGAAGCTGCAAGACAGAATTCTGCGTCACATGAAGGAAGATGTGGGAGCATGTCCATTTGCTGTTGCGGGCCAAGGCGAAACAGAGGATGTGGCAAAGCACTCAGTCCTCTTTACCAGCAGCCTCGCCGTCAAAGCGCTAGCATCTCTTTTGACAGCCTTCCTGTTAAACCTTCTCTTGTATCGGACGAAGGAGGGCCGATCGCTGGCCGATACTTTGGCTGGTGAAACTGAACCAGGGAGGCTTTCGCTACGCTTACGCGCCATACTATTAGAGACCGAACGACTTAGCCCGCCCATTGTAGGCGTTATGAGACGGTCAACAAGAGATAGTATCATTTTGTCGCCGGGGGAGCAGGCTGACATCAAAATACCAAAGGGCTGGGACTGTTGGTTGTACTTCGTGGGCGGTGGCCGTGATCCATCGACCTACGGGTCGACTTGGGATGTGTTCGACCCAGATCGATATCTTGACAAGGGCCTAGCGCCCGGTGTAGCCTACGGAGCGGGTCCAAAGACTTGTTTGGGTCGCGATGAGATTCGCGAGATCGCGCTGGCTGTAGCAGATACATTTTTGCGCCTCGGGATCCAGATTGATGGGAAGATCAAACCGCGTGGAGTGCGCGGTTGGCTAGGGTGGGAATCGAACGATTCGGTGATGCCTGAGGATTGGGCTCGAGATATGAAGCAGTTGCCGACTCAGAGACCGTCAGACCCAATTATGATACGTGTGTCGCGTAGCTCTCCATAGCAGGATTTCAATGTATTCGTCGCTTGATGTTCCTCTTCGCTATGTTGAAAGCCAGCATGGTCCACCAGATAGCGTTCAGCCCAACCAGCATAGCGGTTCCGGTCTGACATCGTTTCCTGAGCATTGCATACGCTTGGCACGGACCAAGGCCATGATGCTGGCCGTATTTCGTCAATATCCAGTAAACGACACCAAATCTTGAAACCGCGAATGTTGCCAAGAAGGCCATATCTAGAGCAGTATTTGATGCTCCTGTGCGCTGTCGGTTCCACCATCGCGCATGCATTAGTGGTGTACTGCCATTCATCAATAAGAACGCGGTGATCACCCACATCCCCTTTTCTTTGCCGGCTGCAATGTACGCTTGCAACACAAGTAACGCGGATGAGAGCAGCACGTGATGAACGAGAGTGATGGGTGAGTCCCGGGCCACAACGCGTAAGGCAGCGCGAACTGCTGACTGGTCCTTCTTGCGGCGTGCATGAATCATCGCATAAGTGTCGTACAGGAGGTAAGCGGTCTCCCATGCAGTCAGCGCGTTAGCCAACTTGTTGTGACCATTGATCGTAGGGTTACGCGAATCGTCTAGGTGGTGGCTCTTTCCCTGAGCGTCTTGAGGGGCTGATCTTTGTGACGGTAGTATCGGCCATGACGCGTATCGCAGTAACAACAATGCAGTGATAGAAGATGTTGTGGCATGCGCTGCTGAAACGGCCTTATTGAACCTGCTTGGATCTGTTGGCATCCTCGAGGTTCGGTATTGCGAAATGTTTCTTTTCAGGGCTGAAGGAGTGCCATGCAAATAGCGTATTGATGGGAGGCGATGAAATGGCTGCGGTGGCTTCTTGGGCGCTCCTCGGCTGAGTGACACTCATGGTCCGTGCGGTATGCACGTCATCGACCCCTTCATCCCAGCCACCGAGTTGGACCCGATCCGCAAACAACATCATCACGTTATTCTCAGTTAGAGCGAGTCTCAGGAATGTCTCGTACACTTTACGTCCTATACAATGCAGACGCATCTATCATGGGCAAATTGAGGTACGGTTATCGAAAGATTTGCCATTCTTCAGAGGAGAATCCAGCTTGTGCCGCCTGTATGCTTCCCTCGGCGAATTCATCCGTCTGATAATGTGACAAACTATGCTGATTCCCGCAGGTGATATTACACATGGCGGATTATCATTGAAAGAAACACCAGCTTGGGTAGAAGCGAAGAAAGCAATAGAGGCTGAGTCTGGATACAACATCGTGCAATGGCATAGAGATGAGCTGTCAGAAGAGGTTCGTGGTCACGATGGGACCTTCCGAGTACTGGGATCTAAGTATTGACCATTTGCAGGTGCAGACCTTCATCGAGTCCAACAACATCCGTTATCCGACCATTGTGTCGAGCGGAAGCAATGGTAGTCTCTCAGAGGTGATGAGCAACTCGGAGCTTGCGGCTTGTAAAGGCAATGCACGAAGTCTCATCTCGAGGCTTCGAGAGAAGGGCATCATGCAGCAGAAAGCGGCCTCTCCTTCTCTGTAGCGAGTTCCATTCGATACCGTTTAGCTTAGCGCCTGTACAAGCCAACTTGTCCTTTGAGCAATGCCTAAGCATACTAAAAGGGCCATAGTCCATGAGAGATGCTGTAGATAGCGAGGACACATGACCATGGCTGTGAAGAAAGCCGCGCTTTCCGTCCCTTCGATAAGTGCTGGTCGCATTGCCACGCTGGTCAGCTCTTTGACCCTGCTTCCATCTTTCCCGCTGCCCTTGCGCTTCTCGAGAATGGCGCCAATGTAGAACAAGACGAAGTTGTTGACGTGAAAGGATGATTCTAACACAGCCACTGAGAGCCAGATGCTCTTTGCATTGGGCTCATCATTACGTGCTAAAGCACAGGATATGGGAATGGCTGAATAGACGATGAAGTCGCCCAAGAGGTCGAAAAAGCCGCCAAGATCCGAAGACTGGTTGCGTTTGCGGGCGACAGCGCCGTCGAGACAATCCAGTACCCTGTTTAGTGCCCAGAATATGATACTCGCTAAAGTATTGTTGGATGCAGCGTGAATACAGGAGATCACACCCGAGGAAAAGGCCAGAAACGTGATAACTAGTGGCGAGCAAATGGAGGGGACGAGTGGCGTGATAGAATCGAAGAGCGTGTCTTTAATCGGTCGAAGCTGGATATCTAACATGACTGCGGTAGATGTCGGCTGGATAGCGAATGATGGTGATGGGTGAGATGCAATTTCGAGATAGAATGCCTTCGGAACCGTTCCGATCGGATGACGTCAAGAGTCATGAATGCCCAGAGAGCGCCAAAGGAAGGCAAATGCATGCGACTCAACACACCATGGACTTCCCTTGACGCAGAATCGCATGCAATCATGGTTTCGATGTATAGAGCTGCTCTAGGAACCCTGTTTCTCTCTTCCGTCGCCTTCCCAGACTTATACCAGCCTCTTCTCACACCTCTGTGGCAATGGCTGATACGAAACCCTCTATATCGTCTGTCAACCTTTGAGACGATATGGACAGTCCTTCTTTACGCAGTAATCGAGGTGTCTATGACGATTGTGTTCATGCGAAACCCGCAATGGAGATTTGCGGTTCAGCAGGATACGAAAGAGGGAGATGCAGCTAGGAAGCCACATGGGATGCGACGCCCTTCGCGACGATGGGGCGAGGCTGTCACCTACATGACGCCGCTGCTGCTCATGGATCTGACCATGATCAAGAAGTTTGCCGATGTTCCGCTTACTGCAATGCTAGAGTCGGGCAATTACCACGCGGCCGCGGCAGCAATCGCAGCAAACAACACCACTACGGCGTATCACCATACGTTTCTGGTGCCAACACTGCACAACATGACGATGTCTTCGCCGCTGCAAACGCAACGCGCTCTTCCCGACCTTCCTCCTACGAGCCGCCGAATCGCCCTCGAGCTCGCGACGAGCTTTTTCCTCTACGATGCGCTCTTCTTCCTCTTCCACTACTCGCTTCACGTCATACCCGTGGTCAAGCGATGGCACGCACCGCACCATCGACACGCCGAGATACACCCCCAGATCACCAACCAGCTGCACGTTTTCGAGCGACTGGGCCTGGTGCTGCTGGCCAACTTCAGCCTCAACATCATAAAGAGCCATGTCTTCACGCGGACTTTGTTTGTACCCATATTCGTATGGCTATTAGTCGAGCTGCATTCGGGGCTGGATCTACCGTGGGGTTATGACAAGATACTACCCAAGGGTTGGGGAGGCGGAGCAAGAAAGCACAGCCTCCATCATGCACGAGGCGGTGGAGGCTACGAGCCGTACTTCACATGGTGGGACAATTTACTGGAACAAGCGGGCCAGAGTCCGAAAGAACATGTCGAATAATTGCGCACGAGCCCCCTCGGTTACAGATGCATCGTACGACTACCGAAATGTCAACAAGCACAACGAGGGCGCGTCTACGGCCTATGTTTGCCTTTGGATAGCCAGCGAGCCGCAGCGGTATGGCACGATCCACAGCATAGCTTTCTATAGAGCCTCGCCTTTGTGTCGGTATAAGATGTGCGTTGAGCCTCCGCGGGAGCGGGAACTTGCGAGATACCGAGGTCGCTAAAGATCAGGCGCCAGCCGCCCCTATTGAACGCCACAAGAGCTTGATTCACGATAGTATGGAGGGCCTCGCGACGCGAAAATTCTATACATAAGAAGTTTCGCTGTAGACAAATTGTAGGTATCGCTCATCGTCGCTCGTTCTTCGTACAGTCACTCGTTACAAATTCTGTGTCTCATCGACAACTTCACTCTTTCAAACTTCGTACTCTTCACAAGATCGATCCAGTCACCATGGCTTCAAAGTTCATCCTCGTCTCCTTCATCGGCCTAGTCGCTGCGCAACAAGACATCCCAGCAACTATGTCAGTCCCATGGATCGGCGACATCTTCGAAGGCTCAGTCTTGCCGAACATGGTCGGCTCCGTGGTCACCGCGAATCCCACCGCTACGACTCTTGCACTCGCCTGCGCTACCTCCATCGACTGTGGTCTCTTTCCAGCCGAAACCCTCGTCTTCGGTCCTTCGACTTGGAATCTCAACATGGGAGACCCAAGCCCGGAGTCCGACTTTACCGCTACAATGGACTGCGTGATCATGCCCGAAAGCGCGATATGTAAAGAGACGGCTGGTGGAACCGAGGCAAACTTTCCCGGCAGCAGCACAGAGCCATACAGTGGCTCAGCTGTAGGCACGTTCGAATTAGTGATCACGGCTGGTGTAGAGAAACTCAGCCAGGCCACAGAAGCTACTACCACTGACGCTGCGACATCCACCGCTACTTTGTACAAATCACATCCGATGTCTGGATTTGTAGAAGAGATGAGTGCTAGCACAGGTGTTGCAGCGAATTCTGGAAGTGTGAGCCAAACTGCTAGTGCCGCTGCGGCAGATGCTACTGGCGCTGCCAATGCTAAGAGTGTGGTTGGTGGAGGTCTTCTTAGCATCGCTGCTGGTGTAATCGGAGGCCTGTTGCTATGAAGCCTTGATAGCCCAATACTAGCCTGAAATATATAATTGCTTCGCATCGCTTGGCCGTACACGGAAACCTTGGCATACTTTGGGATGCCCTACACTGCATGACTGCGCCTCTGGGTATATACTCGGCTTCGAAGTAGAGCACTCTATTCTCGGGGATCAATCATGGCAAATCAACACGAGATACTTGGCATCCCCTCTTCTTATGTCGTGTAAGAGGTTGTTTTGATGTGAGAGATCCCAACAAACACGTACGTGGAAGTGCAGACAGGCTAAACTCTACTGCACGAATGGGCAGCGAAGAACTGTATACGATGTGGCGATTCCGGTTGGTGTTATTATTGCTGCAATGTACAGTGGAGGCGATGCAGAATAGAGAATCAACGCGCGCAGGGTGAAGACAGGGCGGAGGCTACCTACCAAGGCATGTATATAAGCAACGCCTACCGAGCCGTTATCCTACTGAACATCCGGCTCTCAACTTCAAAACTCTCAAAGACCATTCCACATCTCAATTCGGCTTGTTAAATATGCGTCTCATTGTACCAACCCTCGCCGCGATGATCAGTCTCTCAGCGGCAGACTTCTTGATATACAGTTTTGACGACACCAATGCCGGCGAAGTCTACGTACGATATGCTCAGTTATCTGGTTGTAAGCTGCAGATGCTAATGTAACCCAGAATGCCTTCCTATTTCTCAAGGGCGAGCCAGACTGTGCCGACGTATGTGACGGTGATGGCAAAGGTGGCTGGTTGACCGAAACGGAAGACGCAAGTGATGGTGGTGCGCGATGCAAGACGCCCAAAGAATCGCCATTCGGATGCTCTGGCGGCGAGGGCGAGATCCTAGAGCTGGAGATGAACAGCAAGTGGAGTGACCCGCCAGTCCATTTTACGATATACAGTAAGCCTCAACGTAACTATTCTTGAATGGACCACTACTCGAGGCTGACACTAGCTGAATAGAAGAAAGAGGATACGAGATGGAGCCAGCGGGTGGCGGGGCTTCACTCGGGAAGTGTACGCCTACTGGTGCCGATACGTATCAGTGTGTTTGCTTTCCCAATGGAAAGGGTGGGAGAGGTCTCTTTTCGTGCAAGTCTGAGCTTACTCCGGAAAGCTTTATCCCTGCCAAATAGGTGCAAACATTAGCTACACTGTCACTGTTATCTCTACACTGTCGTTACTGTTATCAGTTCTCTGGTCAAATAGCTGGTTGAATACAAAAGCGTTATGGCGGTTGTCAAACTCACAAATGTAGTCTATTTTCAACTCCATCGCTGCATTCGATACACTTCGTCTGCTCTCGGATGCTCAAATGCTTGCCTGGTTTTCTCTTTCTGTTCTCATCCAATGGACAAGAGTTGTTGAATGTGATGCAGAGTGATTCGCGAATAGAGTGGACGTTTTAGAGATATGCAGTCTGGAAATTGCTTCTTGTAGCCAAGCTCATTGTCCCCTGTAGCCGAGTGCTGTGCCGCAGCACTGACGATTGCTGTCCGGGTGTATCAATGTAGCCTAATCCTAGTACTGCCTCAATAAAACCTTCCTTCGTCGAACGTGACCGTCTGTCCGCTCTATCGGCGGAGTCATTCCAGATATCTGCTTCCCCCAGAAAGCCTTCCAGACTTTAGAAGTTCTACATACCTCTCTCAGAGCCGAGAGTTTACGGGGATTCGTGTTGTAGTGACAGGACCTCAACGAATGTCATTCAGCCGGTAGGTATGCCGTGAAACCAAGGTGCAGTTGCGCGGTTTAACCATAGGTACTGCATCGTCTTGACAGCTCAGCTACTTTGTTCAGCCTCTCGGTCCGCGTGGATCTTGGATCCATGAGCCCTCATTGAGCGACTCCGTGTCATTTTGAGTCTGTTCACTTCCGGGCGTGCATTGTTTGCAATTTCCGTTGTCAAGTGTCGTCGACGAAGAGCGAAGCAAGCGGGGAATGCTGCATGGTACCTCTCGCACGCACCGATATGAAGGCCAGGAGTAACCAGTCGTCAACGATGGACTTTCGATCAGCCCAATTGTGAGAGCGGTAGCATCCCTGGATAAAGCGTCCGGGTGCTGCTATGAGAAGAGAAAAGCCGGCACTGGCGCCGTGTAAAGTGCGAGATCGAGCCAACCTTACCCCTTCACTCCATACACCTTTCCAACATTTTCCAGAGAGCAACGACCTAAATCTTCATCAAAAGGCGTTTAATCCTTCCTTTCCTCTTCTTTGTCTTCTGTTTCGTCACTGCGGACTTCGTGATCTACACATTCGAAGACAGCAACGTCACAGGTGAAGCTTACGTAAGACGTGCATTGTCCCTGGAGTTAGAGCATAGCTGACGCAGTTCCAGGTGGAGTGGAAGTTTTTTGACGGCCCACCGGACTGTAACGATGTTTGCGGAACATCCAGTCTAAGCGGGACGGATGACGCGAGTGGTGGCGGAGTTCGTTGCGAAGGCAATAATCCAGGAGGTGGCTGCGCTTGTTGGGACAGTGTGATTACCGAGCTCGAAGTGCATACCTTGAATGGCATGCACTGGACTACCTATGGTGGGAATCCGTTGGTTTACCACCATGTCCCAAGCTAATGACCTGAGTAGAGGATAAAGGGTTCGAAATGGAGGCCGCGGATGGCAGTGGCTCTCAGGGCAAGTGCACGCCCGATACCACGGACGATTACGCTTGCGCCAGCTGTGGTAGCCGTTCTCGCGGCCGTCGCATGTTCTCCTGCAAGAGCAATTTTACGGCGAAGGACTTCGGCTTGCAGACCAACTGATGTAGCCGGGCTGTTGGACTTTCCGTATATGCCTGTGTGGTGTCCTAGTCTTTGTTCGAACGTCTTTTTTCTTGGCTCCTGCGACTCAGTGCGAGTTTGATCTGTCTTTACCGAATATGTTGCACATTCTGCCATTTAAAAAATGATCGAATCCGGTTATTTGAAGCTGTTGGAGGTTGTCTGATCAGTTTGTGATGTCTTAGGAAAGCAACGAAGCATTGACAAGTACGCGCAGACAACTTCCAAAGCGCTAGCCTTCTCTGTTTTCCCAGTCGTTACCAAGAGGAACGACCTGTCGTCGAGCATATCCGAGAGATGTTGGCACGTTGGGTTAAACGAAAACGTACCATCCTCGGTTAGGTCGTCCTCAGGCGCTGAGCTCCCTTCGAAATACTCATCCGCGGATATAAGCCGGAAGCGGCTCCGTGGAATGCCTTGGCGGTCTTCTATCAGCGCATTCTGCAAGGCAAGCGAACCATTTCCTGCAAGGCCGATGCTTTGAGATGTGCCATGGGCTTGGGTGTTGTCCTGGCGTAAAATTAGAGACCTCGAGATGGCGTATAATTGTGGGGCGAACCCAGCGTATATGATGGTCGTCGTGCTCGTTGCCCGCGCGCGCATCTCTTCGTCTATTTTCACTCCCTTGTCTTCGTTAGTTTCGAAACGTCCGAAATACATATACCGAATTGCAGTATCTTGTACTATTAGGTTAAAAGTCGAAAGCGACGGGTTCACCGGATGTGCAGATGAGGACATGGTTTCTGTGAGGAAATGATCAAATGAGCTGCTTCGAAATAGCAGGATCTAATGTGAGAATTCAAGACGTATGGAAACGTGGCGGAGGGGAGACTCTGAAGGAATCGCGAAAGAGGAGGTCTGACAGTGAAGGGAAACTGCTGGTGTCGAGCGCTAGAACGCGCTTTTCTCACAGGAACCAGATGACGTCATCGCGTTCCTTCCCACGAACATCGCAACGACAGTAGAAGTGCCACAGCTCTTCAACTCCATACTTTCGAGGCGCATTCCTGCGAACTCGTGCAAATGGACCCCATCGAAGCGTGTTTTTCCAGATCAACGTTCTGCGCGATGCGTGATTGACGGTAATTCGGACGAGCGGCACAGTGGGTGCGGCTAGTGTGTGGCTGCCCGTTCCACTGTAATTCCCGAGGTCAACGCGACAGCTCTCAACACCAAGACTTCACGAACGCCAGAGGACTGTATTCACGCGATCGGAAAGCCTCTTCAGGAGAGAAGTAAGTGTGGTTGACGTTGGATCACTAGCCTCACTATTCCCTCTGCAAACAAGACTGACTTGGAAAGTGACCCATTCTCCTGGGCTAGAGTTTTGGAAGAACTGCTATACTACCGAACGCGCACACGGATATCGAATGGACGAGTACATGATGCCACCATCAACGCTTAGGTGGTGTAGTAGAAGTCGGGCCGCACATCACCCATATCCTCAATCTCCTCCTCGGTCTTGCCCTGTACCCAGTGGTCGCGCTTGCCCGCCTTCCTTAGCTTGTTCTCACGCTTGAGCGCAATGTGCATGAAGAGGGTTCCACCGAAGAGGAACAAGAACATGTAGGCGAGCACAATGCCGTGGCCGGTACGGTAGTGCGGATTCTCCTTGGGATCGTAGATGTTGGACGAGACGACACCGTTCATGTTACCCCACCCGACCACGACACCAACCATAACACCACGCTTCAATGATCCCTCGACGTTGTTGGAGGCCCAAGTCAGCGTGTTGGAGACTGTGGGGTAGATACCCATGGCACCGAGGAACGTGGCAGCGTACTGGACTTTCGGGTTGGTGGTGGCGAGTAACATAGCGAAACCAACGCATCCAATCGCCGAAACCACGAGATTAGAGATACCACGCAGCTTAGTCCTGTCGGCGAACCATCCAACAGCCACGGTCAGGGCGGCAGCAGCAGCGTAAGGAGGGACGGACAGGAGCTGAGCCTTGGTACCTTTGTGGCCCATACCGAGTAGAATCGTAGGGAGAAAGAGCGAGAAGACGTACAACGGGCACAGGCAGCCCATATAGATGACAGCGTATCCCCAGGTCTTCCAGTCACGAAGGGCGGCCATAACGTGTCGGCGGTCAATGCCCCCGACCTTGGCGCGGGCTTGTCCATCGGCCTTGAGGCGACGCTGAGCTCGCAGCTTCTCGTCGGCTGTCAGAAATCGGGCCGTATCGGGAAAATCGAAGACCATCCACCAACAGAAGATGCCGACGAAGACAGTCATTAAACCCTCGATGATGACTGCGCATGTTAGCTTCAATCAAAAGGTCAGATTGTGTGAACATACAGATCCAACGCCAGCCCTCATAACCACCAGCTCCATCCATCTGAGTGATAGCGGCAGCCAAGAGACCACCAAAAGAACCAGCAAGCGCTGCAGCCGAGAAGAACAAAGCAGCGCGGAAACCAAGTTCCTGACGCTTGTACCAGCAACTATGCAACTGTCAGTGAACGATACGAGCTTTGTTGGCAAGGAACATCTTACGAAAGGTAGTAGTTGACACCGGGGAATAGACCAGCCTCGGCAATACCCAGAAACCAACGGCATGCGAGGAGGCCACCTTTATTCTGGACAAGACCCATGAGTGTCATGCAAACACCCCAAGCAAGAATGATGGCCGTGAAAAAAACACGAGGAGACCATTTTTTGATTGCGATGTTGGTAAGCGGCTCGAAACCGGCGTAGGAGACGAAGAAGATGGTCAAGGCGTCGTTGTAGTCGCGACCGTCCATGCCGATCGCCGGTTCCATCTTCGCGACACGAGCATTACCGATGTTGGTCCGGTCCAAGAAGGAGAGCAGATACAACAGCGACAGCCACGGGATCAGCCACTTGTCCATCTTCCAGACCAATGCTTTGTCCTACCAGAAGTCAGCGAATTACGGGACGAAGAAATAAGAGCGTGTCGTACAAGCGCGGCGCGTTCGGCATCAGATTTGCCTGCGTCTGGGTCGGGCAGGTCATCGACATCTCCAGGTGTGCTGATCCGAGAGCTGTCAATGTCGTTGGCGTAGATGTGCTGGCCCTTCTCGTTGGCCTCGTGGACCTCGAGGCTGGAGTGTTGCTGTACGGCTGCCATGATGATTGGTACCTGAGGGTGGACTGGAGTACAAGAGTCTGAGGAAACGTTCGCAGGAGGGGCAGCCAAGTGTCTCTATATGTACTCAGGCTCGCGAACGCCGTGGGTGTGTCGCTCGAAACGAGACGGACCCTGCTAGGGTTGATATGACCAGCTAACCTAGCGCAACCCGGGACCCCATGGGGCGGTTGGATGGGACAAGATTGTGGATCTGACTTAGCCCGTCTGCTGCTGCGTCCGAGCGTGGCGGTGGTAAGAGCGCCGAAGAGGGCGAAGACGCGATATCTTGACGCGCCTTCGCTTGGCGCTATCGGCTGCAGTACCACGTTGCCTCTGGCTTGTCAAATCTGTCACCAACCGACTCGCTGCGGAAGTCCACCCTCTCTCGCGCTTCACCGATCACCTTGCACGTCTACTCAGCGGATCCAAACGAAGCGCGTATCCGTAGATTGGGTTTCAGCCTCCCAACTGCAATCCCTATCCTAGGAGTGCGGACCGATGCCACTGCGGCCCCTACGAAAGCAATTATTCCACCATATCGTTCTTTAGGCAGAGCTCCTCCTCGCTCCGGACCAAGCGCATGTATTGGGAACTTGCTGCGTTCCAGAACGACCGGGACTTGCGTTAAATGGCATCTCTGGGCACCGCCGACGAGGCCATTCGAAGCCTCGTAAAAACGCCCACCAAGACCTTGGCACAACGCCCTCACGCATGGAGCCGCGGATAAGGATTGGGCGACAGGGTGTTTCTCTTCAGCCGGCAGGACGAAGCTTTTCGCTGAGCTTCGCTCAGTAATTATAGTCACGTCGTGTCGCAGCGCCCAAATCTCACACGATTCCCACGGTCTGGTGTTGAGTTTTCAACACAGCGCGCATCAAACAGCGGACTCTTCCCCGCCATGCCCATCATCCGGGGGTTTTGTGGGGTGGCTTGGCAGCGCTAGAGTCGGCCGGACTCACATAGGCCGCCCCGCTCGCCAGGCATCGCGCACTCTGGTGCTCTCTGGAAATCCCGCTGTCCACTACTGGGATAAAGCTGACGAGAGCCCAGATGGCTGCATCGGATAAATGGAGCACTGGCCTCCTGCAATTCGCCAGTGCCGTCCAACGCCCACGGCGCGAGCGGAACAATGGAAGCTGCTGGTTCTTGTATGGCAGCGTCAAGCACCCTGCACCACCCTGCACCATGGATAGCGACAGCACTGGTCTGAGGCTACTTGCGACGGTCTCTGAACCCGGGCTACCGTTAACAAGCGACATCTGGGCACGGCATTTGCATTGACTTCTGGACTACCCGCACGTGGCCCACGGCGATACCGCAGGCAGTTTGTAATCGTTGCGCTGCCCCGGCGAATAGCCTACGAATCCAAACACCTGGATGGCGCACACGATGTCATGCCTAGAAACGCCAAACAGCGCACCAAGCCGATCGTCCATGTGGTTGTCGCGTGGCCGTCCGCCGGATGGGATCCAAAAGATCAGCGAGCGTTGACTGAGCCCCTTGCCTGCTTCCACCCATCTCAACGTTCCGCAGCTCCTAATTGCGTGCTGCGCGATCATCTAGTTGCGTTGCTGCGGCACAGGTCGAATGCATATCAAAATACGCCCACCTGCGACAAGGCTCCCTAGCTTGTTGTAAGCAGCCGTCAGCATCGGGAACGTGCTCTCTCGTCTCTTCGTAAACATGGCAGAAGAGAGATTGGCCAACCACGCCGCAATGAAACATGGTATCAATACTGCGTACTGACATCTCAACACATGCAATATGCCTTCTGGCAGTATGCGAAAGGTAAGTTCCAACACACAGTGATTGCTTTTTTCATCTTCAATTACGCGAGAGCATCTAGAATCAGGGTCTGGTTGTCGCTTGGTATTTACATATCTGCATTCTCAGACGCGGACATCGGCTATGCGCGTCTAGCAAACTATCGAAACGCATCGTCTAAGCGCAGACGTCCAGTCTCGCTACCGATGGGTCGTGGTCGCTGACTTGCGCATCATACTCAGGCCATGTATTAACATGAATGTGCTCAAAGTCTGCCCTGCTCTTCTTGGCCAAGGACGGCGAGACGAACATGTGGTCCAGTTCCTGAGCGTTCATGTCGAAGAGATAGGTGTAGCGCTCGAGCTCGTCCTCGCGGACTACCTCGTCTAGATCCTTGAGCCCTGAGATCTTGGTGTACTCTTCGAGGGGTTGCACGAAGGCAAACTCGTTAAAGTCCCCTGCAGTCACGACGCGGGCGTTCTTGTCCTTGGAAAGGATGTCCTGCAATTCAACGTCAGCCGTGCTCTCATCTACACTCCAACTTCATAGCTTCAGGGGCAAGAAAAGGCATTCCCTTCGTGCGAGCGTGGCGTCCTTGGTACCACCGAGGGACGGAGGTACGAGAAGCGTGCTGCAGCCACCCCTCTCCGCGCCGCCTTGCCGCATAGAGCCGCAACCGACTTATCAACGTACCTTGACGAAATTCGCGGTGAGACGCGCCTGTTCGAGACGATCATCTAGAAGCATATCGTTAACGACTGTTGCACGAATCTACTCAGATTGATGAACTCACCTACGCCACCATTGACTGGTGGTCGAGCATCTCCATGCAAACTGCTTGATCCTCCCTTTGAGCCAAAGTGCACATTGACCGTGAAGAACACATTCGGCTTCTTCGCGCCGGCCTTTCCGATGACCTCCCACTGTGCAGCCAACGGCTTTCGGCTCGCTGTCCAGGCGTCATTTGCCGGTTCGATACGTCCAGGGTTGTACTTCAATGTCGGGCCAGCAAGCACTTCGTTGGCATCGAGCGGACCGCCCGGGTTGGGCTTGTAGAGGCGAATCAGGTTCGGCTTGTACAGGTAGGCGACGCGGATGTTACCACCGGGCTGGCCACCGTCTTGATCGTCAACAGGCACAATATCGGTGAATGTGTAGTTTGGGCCACCGGCTGCTGAGATGGCAGCTGTGAGTGTGCTGAGGGTAAGGTTTGCGGATACGACTAGACATGTCAGACGATTCTGTTCAATGCGTGCGACGCGGGAGAGGAGTGCGGCTCGTATGCGCCCCGTCCCCGGGTACGACATTCGGTCAAGGAAAACGGCAACGCTGTGAAAGGTTTCTGTAGCACTTACCTGCGTCGTTGGTGGGACCGTTGTCGTCCTGTACCTCCTGGATGAAGAGAATATCTGGGCTCTTCATGTAGTTCACGATGTGGTTGGCAAGATCAGGGTGGTGGTCAGATGTAGGGGCAAGGTTCTCGACATTGTAGTCGCCAAAGGTAATGCCATCGCACTTGCCGCTCGATACAAGCTTGGTCGCCGGAGGAAGAACAGGCGTCTGGCTCTTAGTGACCTTGATAGCGGTAGTTGGGAGGATGCGGTAGAAGCCAAAAGCGTAGCTGACGATACCAGTAATCTCCTCGACTGAATCGCCCATCTTGGTGCCAGTGGGGTTCTTGGTTCCGTCGAGAGGAGTTCCGATAACGATGGCCTCTGGGTTGGCGTCTTTGTCGGTCAAGGTCAATCCACCACGGTCATTGCGACCAGAAACCTTCCAGTCTCCAGCTACCCAGGTGTCGCCGTACTGGTTGGGCTTGGTAAGCGCAGTAGGCTTCTTGACAGTGACCAATTCACCGGTCAAGCTCTCCCAGAAATCAAGCCCGAATTTCTTGGGCTGCAGCTCCGGGTTCGCAACGCTGATCTGCGAGACGTTGTTCGGCACGGCGAAAACATCTCCGCCATCCAGACTGCTGTATTGCTCGTTCGGAGGGTCGCGTGTGTCCTTTCCGATGACCAGCGGCTTCACGGCAGCACCCGAGCTGAGTCGCCCCTGCAATACTGGTGTTGAAAGCTGAGTCAGGTAGATGTAGTCCTTGTTCGAGCGGTACTCGACCACCTTTCCTCCCACAACAATAGTGTCACCAACCGTCAAGTTCGCACCAAACGTGCGACCAAAAACGTATACAGACTCGGATGTCCGCTCGTCGCGGTCAGGCTGTGTCGATCGCAACCAAAGACCATCGGGTCCCTTCGCCGTAACAACACCAGTAACATTCGAAACGGTCTGATCTCTGTACGGCGAGAGAAACTTATTCCCATTAATCTCCGCAATCGTCAGCGCAGTAGAAACCGCCACCGAAGCCGAAAGGGCGAGAAGTCGCGTCAAAGGCGCCATGACGAAGAGTAAAAACGAAGGTATGAACCGGAATAGCGTATTCCAGAATTGAGGCTCCGGCCCTATCTTCTTATAATTCGCATGCCACCATGCTACCAAGTCAAAAAGCGCGTTCCAAGAACCCGGTCCCGCTGCTGTCTATCAATGACGATCGCGCTACACTCCACTTGACCTGTTCCTGACAGTTATCGCCGCTGGCCGTCCGACCCATCCGTTACTAAACACCTCCCCACCTCACATTCGACTAACTCATCTTCGCGACTTGCCTATCACAGCCAGGAAGCAACATGCCACCGGCCATGCGCGAGCGCCGATAGCCCTTGGCAATACCACTGATTCTCTTGACTTCTTGTGCATGTTTTCGACGCGTGCAGCGACGCGCGTGGTTTGGTTGGTCGGAGTGCAGCGCTGGACCCTGGTTTGGCGCGGGCCGAGGCTGTAGCTTCTTTGGGAAGGTGGGACGGTGATTGGTCCGAAAGCGCGTGGTTGGGGAGATTGGAGCGGCGACATCCGCTAGGCGTGGCGGAGGGCTGTCAATCAGGTGGGAGAGATAAGACACGTGTGGGGATGGCGCGATGGGTGTCTTTATGCGTGGTATAGGAGGCGCGGCTTGGGAGTTGTGGCGGTGGAGTACACAGGAGAGGCGGGTGCACGATGGATCGTGGACCTTGAATGAAGAGAGGATGGGAGCGAATGGGAGGAATGCACGTGGACTGGGCACTGATCTGGACGGCCTGCGGAAGGGAACGTATGTACGGCTTGTGAGTATATAAACCGGTTCGACGCGGTTGTTACGTTATGTGAAGATACGCTACTTCTACTGCGTCTTTTACAGCTCATACACGACATAGACGGGAAACGGTGATCACTCTGGAGCTTACATCAACATGAAAGCCTGCGAAGACGGCAACTCAACGTCAATGTAGACTCTAGGATGTTCAGTGTTTTCCTTGAATAAGGTGTATAGATCTCAACAACAGAGAACACATGTGTGGGAACGAGGGAAGAGACGCAGCACACGTAAAACCACAGTTACGCAGCATCAAGAGCGTTGATGGAGTAAAGCAGCTTTCTGAGCTTGATGGTGGTAATAATGATACCGATGCTCGCCGTCCTTTCACGACCTTACAATGCGCAATACCACGACCTCACTGCCAGCACCATACCTGATCCTACCCAAAATAACAGTCCCGCCCAGCTTCCAAAGTGTTTCGTCTATTCTTCATTGTCTGAATTCTCAGATCTCCTCCACCGTTTCTCCCGTAATGACTCACCGCGCTTGTCACTCAGATGTTTCCTTACGTTCGACTGTCGCTCATCCCTCTTCCTGCATGCCTCTGCAAGCGCTGCTTGCATCTGGGGGCTCGGAGTAGGACACGTCGGTCGCGCTGTGTTGCCTGTTGAATTGATTAGCAGGATGGCGTACTGGAGAAGACTTGTGAAACATAGACACACCTATTTCGACATTGGCATCGCGACTTTCGACTTGCGCGGAGTGGGTGTTTCCATCACGCTCATTCCTGTTGGGTCGTTTGGTCGGGTTTGTTTCGCAATCGCTTGTAGCAGCCAGTTCCTGGCTTGCCCGACGCTTCTTGCCAGTATTTGCGAGCGAAGACTCCGGTGAGAGCGTCACTTCCGGCCTGATAGGCGTCGGTCTTGAAGCCGCAGGGCGGATTATGGTGTGAGGAGAGGGATTGAGGTCGGCGGGCCTCGAAGCTACAGGCGGCGGTTCGAGGGCCATCATGACGATGGGATGTGTCAAATGGCATATGTCGGTGGCTCTGTGGTGACTTCTACCTCGTAAAGACTGACTACTCAGTGGCTTGCGTGAATTAGGCGAGGGTTTTGATTGGCTCTTTCCTGGCATTCTCCATTTACCTGGTATCACGGAGTTAGTATGCTGGTTTGAAGGGCTGGATTGCATATCGCTTACCTGAACTGAGCAATGCCAAATTCTCTTGGAACTTTACACGCAGCCGACTCGGATCCTTGGGTGGGGATGTCTCAACCGGTGGTGGCGACGACGCTGGCTCTGCTGGAAGACAGATGTGACGAGGCGGTGGTGAGTCTGGTGGAGCGACTGCATGAGGTATCGAAGACATTGACGAAGTTTCCTTGGACCGTTCCAAAACGTTATCGTATTGCAACTGCATATGTCCTTGTTCGATATCATTGATCGCTTCCACGGCCCGAATGAGCTCACCATCATCATCTGTGTGGGTCGAATGAGCCACCAGGCGAAGACATAGATCCAAGACAGGTCTCTTCGTAGTCTTATCGCCTTCTGTAAGCTCCAAGATGAGCTTTTGCGTTGCATGTTGAATGGCTTCAAGCAAGAGATCAAGCAATGCTCGCGACGTCTGAATTTCCACAGCGTGTTCCTCCAGAACGGTGAGCCGCTCGATCTCTGATGAACCACGTTCTTCGCGTTTAAGGCATTCCCTTCGAATTTTGATCGCCTCGCAGGAAAAATGCTCGCCATCCAGGTACTCCTCAAGCAAAAAAGGATGCTTCACCAAGCTCTTTAGGGGAACTCCCGACATCGACCAGGAGCTGGGTACAACGAGCGGCTCGGAATCGAAAATCTTCTTTTTGGCGGTGCGAGCGATGATACGTCGCAGATCTAGACAACGCTTCACAGCGCGAAGCTCTTGTGCGGCTATCTCCTGCTCCATCTCCTGCATCTCCCGCTGCATATTGGCATAGTATTCCGCGGTGGCGGCATCAATCGCGTTCCAGGATGCTGGTTTGAAGAAAGGAGGACTGGGCGGAGGATCTGCAGTAGCTTGAAGTTCTAATTGCTCCGATTCTGTTGAACCGCTGACATTTGCGCAATGAACTGTCGCCTGTTGTGCGGCCAGTTCAACGGCGAGCGATAAAGGAAGGTCCATCGCGTATAGATCTGCATTCGAGCCATCGATGTCAGAAGAAGGCATATCAACATCATTAGTCATATCGAGAGTGTGGATCGTGTTGATATGAGTATTGATACGCCTTGGGAGATGCGATACGATTCTGGAGTCGATACTGTGTTCGAAATGCGAGTGAGGAAGACTAATGATCTTGCCAGGTCAGTATTCAGCTTTTCTCGCCGGGCGCTCACTTACTCATGCAACAGTGCTGTTGGGAATATATCAATGTAAGAGTAAACAAATCGATTGATTGAAGGTGAAAGAGCTCGCGGGTTCAAGCTCTTGCTTAGGTAAGGATGAAGCAATCACGATGCTCGCGTGGGATGAAGTGCCTCGTACGCTACGTGGCAGGCGCGGTGGTAGACTGCGATGAGACGCCTTCACATAGTAGATTAGTCCATTTCGCATCACTCGCAAGTACATCCGCACCAGGATTGGCAGGCATTCGTGTCGAGATTCGTAAGCTGCTGCATACACACTATCATCTGCTAGCGCATAGTTGGACTACAAGACAATGCATATTTCTACTCACACCCTTTTGTAGAATGCGCCACAAATTCCAACCACCCCTAGTGCCCCCGTGATGGCAAATGAATCTGATCGCTCTTCCCAATATTGCGAACGCTTGGTAGCTCCTACACTCCAGGGACTGTGTAGTGTGGTAGCCGCACTTTCATGCAGGTGCCTAGGTGGGCAGTTGCGTGTGCACATGAGACATCTAGACACGAGCAGAAGCTCTCGCACCTTACAACTTGCAGTATACAGACTATTACATGTTGATGAATCAGTAGTTCGAAGATGATTTATGCTCCTACCCTTGTTTATCCGTTGTAGAATGAGACACAGATCATCATGGTCCCTGGTGCCACTACGCCCTAAAGGGCATAGCGTCATCCCCTTCCAGATGCCCCATACACGAGCAAGCCCCAACACTGGAAGCTGCGAAGGAAGTCATTCTAGCAATTCACGACATTGAATTGGTAGAATAGAAAGCAAAAGGCTATAAATTATAAGTAGCTAAGAATACACGCCCAGGCATCCGCCTCTCCGTACAAGCGAGACAGCTTGCAACAGGAGAGTGAAACGGAGGGTATATGCCCGAGTCGCTAGAAGAAGAAGAAAGTGGATATCAAAAAACGACATGACAACATCAAGAGTACCCATCCGAAAATCAATACCAGAAAAGCCGAGTCCAAAGTCCGACATGTCCGGTCCCAAATCCTGTTTTCCGTTGCCAGACCAAGACATACAACTCCGCTACCCATACCTCATTGACCCGTAAACCAACAAAAGCTAAAACCAGTAAGAGATATTTAGAAGGCAACACCAACAGCCCCTGGACTCATGACCATCGCACTTGCCCTGCCATTAACGCCAACGTCCTTAGCACTAATCTCCATACCCTTGAGTAAATCGAAGTTGGGGCTCATAGGAGGCTTAACATTGATGATACCACTCTTCCTTGCCGTCGCGCTCAAAAGACCGGCCTCAGCAGCGATCTCCTTCTCCTTTACAAGCGTCAAAGGAGCAGGTACGCGGCGGAGTTTGCGGGGTGGCGAACAAGTAGCGACGGTGGAGGCGAGAGAGTGGGTCGTTGGTGTAGGCGAGGCGGAGCGGGTGGAGGTGTAGGATGTAGTAGAGAAGAGGGTTACAGTGGCGGTGCCGTTGCTTTCTTGGCTCTCTTGTCGGGTGTGTAGGGTGCGGGAGCCGGATGTTGAGGGGCGAGAGGTTGAGGTAGGGAGGGCCGGGTAGGGCGAGCATTGGTAGAAGGAGTCTGCTGTCTTTGGGGTCGTGGGACGAGAGGAAGAGGCTAGGGTGGAGGTGGAGCGCTTGAGCCAGGCTCCTAGGCGGGCGATGGGTGTGGTGGGTGTAGCGGGTGGTGGCGGCGTGATGGGGTTCGAGGTCAAGGGGCCGGTGTGAGCGAAGGATGGTGGGGAGAGTGTGAGTCCCATCGTTGTTCGTCGAGGCGCGGCAGCTTCTGGGGTGGCGGCGAGTGGCTTGAAGCCCAGGGGAGCTGAGAAGGCAGAGCCGATGTCCGAGAGGGTCTCAGAGCGGACGTGCATACGCATGGACGGCGCGATGTAAGGCACGTGGTGAGATGGAGAGGGTGGAGGGCGATTGATGAGTGCGGGTGAATGGGCGTGGGAGCGGTAAGCGCTGGCACGGCGCTCTTCGATTATAGTGTTCAATTCGCGGATGGCATCATCTACGTCAGTCTTTGTACGGCGAAGACTTCCTGGGCGAGAGGTTGGTGCAGTGTTGGCCCGATTGCGCGACGGCGATGGGAGACGTGAAAGCACACGGGCAGGCGACAATGTGCCGGACGTGCGCGATCGCTGGATGGTGGGCTTCTCAAGCATCTGATCAACGGCAATCGGCGAGTTCTCTGGCAAGTATGCTAGAGTGGGCGTAGCCATGGTGCCCATGGTGGTTCCTGAGAGTCTCCTCTCGTGGGTGGCGGTGCTCTTCTGGCTCTGGACACTGCTCCTTCGAGACTGCCCACCGACGGGTTTACGTTGGATGACGAATGATGAGGCAGAAGGGTTTGAAGATACAGAACTTGTACGTGAGTCTCTTACGCGGACATGGGCTTCAGCAGGACGCTCCAGCTGCGACGGTAGGCTAGCCCAGGCATCCTCACCGTCGAAGTCAGGCAGTGGAGAAAGATGTCCACAACCGTCAGGAAGGTAGATGGATAGCTCAAGCGGACGGAAGCTACGACGACGGCGGGTAGGCACGGAAGCATCATCGAGCATTGAAGGCATATCATCAAGACCGTCGAAGTGCCGAAAGTTGGTTGGGCGACTGATGCTAGGCCTTGAATGGGAGCGCCTTGGTCGCGCAAGGGTTGAGATGCTTGCACGAGACGAAGCACGTGTAGCGTACTCGCGACTGTTGGAAACCCATTGTGAGACATGACGGCTCACCGACTGACTTGTCGATGGGCGTTGAAGTGTTGGCTCCGCGCAAGGTTGGGGTACGGGACGCGGTTGCTCGTAGCATATGCGCATATCAGTCTCCCCTATGCATCAAGACGTTAGCGTTATGTTGGATCGTTCGGGATTGCCCTATGCGGCTCCAACATGTTGGATGTCTGTTGGAGCATCGCCCGGGTATAGTCGTGCATCAAGCAGATTAAGGAGAGCGTAAGCGAGTGGCATGGTGCATCTCAACAAGAACGTTGGAGTTGGGAACCAACGGACAGCAGACTGCTATGATCGAGGCAGGAATCTGTAGAGACAACCGCAGAAAAGAGAGCGCAGAGTGAAGAGACAGTGGTGGGGATGGAGAGTGGAAGAAGGGATCGAACTTACCAGCGGCCCTGAGCGCATTTCTCCCATCGTCCACAAAATCCTCTTGTGATGCACAGCATCCAAACTTGATGGCCAGCCATGGAAACCTGGGTTCCTTCTCTTGCATATTCCCGTAATTCATCTTCTTTTCACGCTGTAGACCAGTACAGCTAATAACCCATCATCAAAAGATCAAAAGCAGTCGAACAAGAAGCGTGACAGAGAGTGTGGTGCCTGAAGCAGGCAAAAGCAAAGACTAACAGATACTAGAAGAGAGTAGTAGAAGAAGGTTGGAGGAAAGGGTAAGGATGAGAGAGGAAAGGCTGACTGCGCGAACCATTCGGATAAAGTCGCAGCCTGTCGACGAATGTGTTGTCCTGCAACGGATGGTTCGCTTCTAGAATGCGCAAATCCTGGAGGTCTGGCCGTCAGGAACAGCGAACCACTCGCACTTCACAGGACGACAGTGGCTCGCATGTTATAGATGAGGCCTGTCCCTGACCATTCTGTACGCGCCCAATGGCAGCGCATCCCTACCATGGAGGTTGTCAACTTCACCAGCTAGCTCGTGTGGAGGCTTGCGCGCATTGAGGCGAAATGGTAGGATGCCGGGTGTGATTGGCCAGGAAAATAGAGTAAGCGCTCGAGGCAGAGCGGAGACTCGCAGTAACGTGGACCAGTGACGAGGCAATAGCGCTTGCGGCTTGAAACTGCCAGAGGCCTTGTCGGCATGTGGCGCGCCGGGTCCCTTTTCGTTGGCAGATCTGGCATCAGGGCTGTTACTTCATATTGACCATGTTCGAGCATGCGCACAGCTGTCGCGTCCTTGGGCAGATCACCGCGACATGGCGGGGATGCCTTGGAACACTGGCCTTTATCTGCGACGTTTGAAACATGCGCATCGCAACGAGCGTCATTGTTTGAGACGCGCACGAACGGATTTCCGATATATGAGGGTAGTGTTGAGTTGATGGGTCCGTGATGCCTGGGTCTGGTGGAAGGTGCAAATCACGCGTGCGCCTGCCCCATCGGTTGCTGAGGCTCTCGCCAAGTTCGCTCCCGCACCGGCATGCATCCCAGGATGTGCGACAGCGAATCAGTCGTCTACTCACGATTTCTGGTATAAAGCTTCATGCTAGCGGGTAGATTGCAATTGGTGAGATGCATAATTCTTGAAACAAGCACGCAAGAAATCGACAGTCAACTTATCCAATCATAGACAAGGAATGGACTTTAGAGGCTACAGTGAAGATAGTCTACCCATCTTCACCGGTGCCAGCGCATTTAGAGACTTGGAGGCCTTACGAAAACAGCTCGTCTCGTCCTGATTTGTATCCATTCCACAGAAGCGGAAGAGCAAATCTCCACCTCTATCCCGTTTGGGGTGAAGGTTTTGATCTGGCTGGGTTCATTGGCCGCATGATTTAGATGACAGCGGAAACGAATGCACAACGGACCGTACATTGCACTTGTTAGTCAGATGTATAGTAGATGAATTTCGCCGTAGTTATGCTAACTGAACAAGGATATCGCTGACATTCTAACGCCGCAGGAAAAGATATCGCAAGGTGTAATATGTGGCATAAGCTTGGGTATAAAACAGATCGATGGCCCAAAGTCTGACAATGAGTGCCTCCTTGAAATCGGGATCGGGATCGCGTCATCAGTCGGCATTCCAAGCGTTGCGCTCTTCTCTGAAACTGCCGTAGGACGGACTGGGATGATCCTCGGCCTCTTCACTGGTCTTCTGGTTGCTGACATCGCGCGTTTCCCAGTGATTGGCTTCGCTAACAATGTGCGGCTTGATGTCGTGTTTCCGCTGTTCCTCTTCGCTTTGGTTCTCGGTGAACGCATAGTTCAGGTTGTGCTCAGCTTCTGGATTCTGCGGCTCAGGCTCATCGGGGTTGAAGCCTTCCCGAACCTCTTCTTCCTCGCCTGGCTCGTATGTTTTACTACAGATATGGTTAGTCTCCTATTTGGACTCGAGTATGGAGGAGAGACCTACACAAAGTGCTTGGAAGGAACCTCGTTCCATCCTGGACCACCTTCCTTACGCGCTCTGACGCGGTCGACTTCTTCTGCCTGATGATCTTCGACAACAAGATCCACGAGCTGGCTCTTGTCCGATTTCGCTGAGCTGGACGAAGAAGACTTCTGACGGAGAAGGTTGCCAAAGGGCGCACGCGACTTGGAATGTGAGGACTTTGAGCGGGATGACTCTCCAGTGCTCGATTGGTCGCGTTGTTTACCCTTGTCTACAGATTCTTGTAGATCCTGGATTTGACTCTTCCTCCTGCGCTTGTTTTCCTTGGTGGGTTGCAGTAGGTTTCGGTTGGTCGATGCGGTCAGAATGTTGGGATCGGCGTACATGCGGTCTTCACGAGATGGACGGTGGGCTTCGATGACGGGGTACTACAGCTAGGTTAGATAAGACACGATTGCAGATGGACGTATACTTACGTTCCAGTCTCCGAACTCCAGCGTACGTGCGTTATCATATAAGCGCTCTTCCTCGGCGTCCAGATTGGGCTCTTCGACCACGTCGGGTGTACCGTACTTGGCACCTTCGCCTTTGAGAGCCTTGTGCGGCCCTGGACTCATGGCTCTAGCGCGGCTCGATGTGACCTTGTTAAGGAGTGGTTCATGCTCCGATGCTTGTCCAGGCTTGGGGATCCAGTACTTGCCCTTGCCTCCTCGCTCGTATCTCATGCCTTCGGCCATGCGTGCAGCACGCGATGATGACTCCTCGTGTGCCAGCACGTTGTCGCGCGCATCGAAGTAGCGATATTCGTAGTGATTGCCGGCAAAGGTTTCCTTGGTGTCTTGGATGAGATCCAGGGGACCGAAGGCGTCGCGCAGGGCATATTTGACGGGCAAGCGGGCGGCCGATATGGTATCGTCGGCGTAGTCGTGCCAAGAGAAGGCATACCAATGAGCCAGCGCAAACAGTGGCATCTCGAAACAGATGAGAGCATCCTGTACTGCAGCGGCAAGATTGTCAGGGCTGTAGCCCGGCACATCGTCTGGAATGGCGCCAAGGAAGACGAGAATGGATAAGAAGAAGCCTTGCCAGTATGAAGCGAAAATGATACCCTTGATGCACAGGAACTTGGGCATAGGCCGGAAGGGCTTGAGATCGGTAGACATGCACACCCAGAACATAGCAAGGGCGTACAGACTGATGGTGATGCTGACGTTGTAGATCATGCCACTCCAGAAGTAGCCGGACGTCAAGCCTATGTATCCTTCCTTGTATGTGCCGGTAGCCTTCATGATGATGGTGGCCACGGACAGTAGCGGTTTGACCCATGTGTATTGCAGAATGCCGCGCTTGATGGCGAGGAAGGTATGCGGGTCGGATATGTCGATCTTGGAGCAGACGAGATTGAGAGGCCATGGGTGGGAGACGGGAGCGCGACCGGTCATGAGGATGATGAGGGCGCGTTCGCCGCCGATGAAGTTGATGAGCAGCTGAAGGAAGGTGTAGATGGTGAAGGCCTGGACAGTTAGCACAGGATATCTGAGTGGGATGATTGGTTTACCTCATAGACATCTCTGAAGGGCTCTACATAGGACGCGGCTATGGTCGACACCAAACTGGCCCACGATGCGCCTGCGTAGATGGGGACCCTGGATAACGTGAGCGATGACACACGACAGCTGGAGAGAGGGCTCACATGAGGAGGATGCGGACGACATATCGCTGGAGCACCGGCTTGCGGTAGTTCTTCCTATGAATTGTTCAACACATGTCTATCGATAGATGGGTGTGTTCCTCACGTCTGTAACCAGACAGCACTACAGCTACGTCAGTTCGGGTCATGCAAGATGGAAGCTCTGCTGCCTACACAAAAGTGACCAGACTCGCGACCAGAGCGCAGACGCCGGCCACGATGATAATGGCACGTGCAAACCGGGCGCCGGTGCCGCCAGACGAGAAGTCGGCGGCTGTGAAGTCGGGTGGGAGGGTGCCTAGAGCCATGGTGAGGCGTGGGCCAGCGAGGGAATGCAACAGGAGAGAACTGAAGTCGCAGTCCTCGGTCGGTCGTTGCTAGAGGGACAGGCGGTGGTGTTAGCGATGGAACGCAGCCATGGTGTGTGCTGTCGACTTGCGCCGGGCGTCAAGCGGGTGGTCTTGTGCACGTTTGCCCTCCACAGTGTGGTAGGTTTGCGGAGAGGCAGCACAGGCCCAAGCTCGCTTCCCTGCAACACGCCCATGACGCGCATCCTGCCAGCTGCCGGGCGCGCCTCGAACCTCAATCGGCCCTGGCCCAGTAGCGCCATCGTCCCTAGGACATGCTCCAACATTTCCACGCCATTGTCGCCCTACCCGTTTCGAGGTATCAAGACCACGCGTGAGCGCGCCATAGCGACCCGGGCGCTCTTTCCTCACTGCTCGGCCACAACAATGCGCGACTTCCCCCTCGAGCCATGAAGACACTCACCCTCCTACACACAACGCGCTGCAGTCATGGCGGGAAGAATCGTCGCGGAGCCTCTGGACCCGCGCGACGGCTTCAACTGGGTCTTCCTGGTTGAGCTGCTCATCTGCGGCATCCTGACCATCTTCTTCCTCTTCTACTTCAACCGCCTCTTCGCCACCCTCGTCTCCTACGGCATACGCGCCTACACCTGGCGCACCTTCGACGCCTACATCGACATCACCTCGCTGCAGATCTCCTTACTGGGCGGCCGCATCTTCTTCAAGGACATACGGTACCATGGCCACAACGAGACGATACTGGTGCATGGCGGATACATCACCTGGAACTACTGGCTGCGCCGGGTTAAGGATGCAGGTGTATACACCGACGGCGATCCTGCCTCCGAGGCCGATAGCGAACGCACACCAAGCACCCCGAGGAGCCGTTCTGGAAGTCGGAGCGGGAATCTAGACAAGGCCGAGAAGGGAGGCAAGCAGACGCGGAAGGAGCTACCATGTCGCTTCTCCATCAAGATCTCAGGAATCGAAGCCTTCATGTACAACCGAAGCCCCGCATACGACGGTATCATCGACGCAGTTGAGAAGAAGGCAAAGGCTGCTGCACAGGATGCAAAATCGCCCGAAGGGTCAGTGGCGGACTATGAAAAGACGGAGAAGGAAGAGCACCACCACCATGTCAAGCTAAGGAAGCCACATAACACCGACAACGACAAGAATGTCAAACGCGCCGACACGGGTAGATCGACCTCGTCAAGCCCCAAGAAAGCCGACATTCCCGCCTTCCTTCGACTCCTTCCCGTCCATGTGGACATCGTCAAGGGCGCCATCGTGGTAGGGAACGAGCATACGCTGGCCGTCATAACCGCGCAGTTTGAGAAAGCTACTGGAACTCTTGATGCGTCCACCTGTGGGCCACTGGACGTGTATCAGCAGCTGTTCAACTTCCAAGTCACCCATCCCGTCGTGCACATGAAGCCCAATCCCGACTACAAGATTGGACAACTCGAGTCCGCTGTACAGTATAAACAGGAAGCAGCAGGGGGCGTTCCGGAGGACTCCATCATCGAGAAGGAAGCAAGGCATAGGCGACATTGGCGATGGCTGAAGAGGATTCCTACCTGGGCTGGACTTTTCTCCCGCGATTCGGATTCTATCCACATGCACACCCGGTCAGGCACTGCTAACAACCCGCCTTTAAACTCACAATGGCACTTTCCTGGTCGCGAGCGCTGGAAGGGTCTGGCAAGGTACCTGGACGATACTACCAACGATGGTCACGGCGAATGGGACGGCATCGAATACGCCAAGACATCATTGATCGCCGACTGCCCTTGTGTCAACGTCTCCTTCTATTGGGATGTCCCTGGCCCGGTCCAGAACGATATCGACCAAAGCACGCAAATCGATCCTGCTCGCCCCTACGACATCAACGGAAGCATCCCCCCTGATTATGGCATGGACATACAGATATTTGGTGGCACTATCAACTACGGACCCTGGGCGGATCGCCATCGCGGAATCTTCCAGAATATGTTCTTTCCTGGCTCGCGGGTCGACGCTGTTCCCGCAACGCCTTTGAAGGCCGGTGAGCTCCGTGTTCAAACCGTGTTCAAACTTTACCTCTGTATCGAGAAAGATACGGTACTACGCATACCAATCCGCGAGCCTTCCAAGGACTGGAAGTGGAAAGGGAAAGCCCACACATTAGCTACACACGACAAGTCTGGCGCTGATAAGAACAAGGGCAAGACCAAGTCTCGCATCAGGAGAGGGAAGCGTCGGGATGCTGGTGGTGCACAGAATGTGCGTCCGTTCGCATGGATCGATGTCAAGATAGCGGAGCAATCCACTGTCAATTATGTCATGGACATGTACGCCTCGAAGCAAGGATACCAGAGCAAGGTCGATGTCGATATCGCGAGCACAGAGATCTCATCCAGCGTCAATCATGGTCTTCTGTGGCGTTCCGGTCCCATCGCTCTTGACTGTGACCTCTCTAATCCTCTTGGATGGAACACTTTACGAAAATGGCTGTTCAACATCAAGTGTCAAGACCTGGAACTGTTCTTGCTGAGAGATCATATGTTCCTCATCATGGACCTCGTAGCTGACTGGGGCTCTGGGCCGCCACCCGATTACTTTCTTTTTGTACCTTTCCAGTACTTACTTAACGTCGACTTTTCCAACTTCAAGTTGTATCTCAATACAAACGACGCTAACATTATAAACAACCCCTCTGATCTAGAAGACAACAACTTTGTCATTCTGTCGGGCCAAAACTTACAAGGAGAAGTGTTCATACCTCTAGACAAATTTCGGCCACTTGAAAGTGTGATCAAGTTCGATGTCAAGGGCCAAAATTTGGGTCTCGAGGTTCTGATGCCTCAGAAGAACACATTGCGCACTTTCCTACAGTCGCCGAAAGTGGCTCACCTAGGCGGACTTACTTTGACCGGCAGTCATACCTTGATGAACGAAACATCAACGATGCACACCGACAGGCTCTTCATGGACATTCAAGGTCATAAACTCAGTCTTGAACTGTACGGTTGGCTCATACATCACTTTATGAAGATCAAAGACAACTACTTCGGCGACGACATGCATTTCAAGACACTGGAAGAATTCCAGGGGCTACCAAGTGCAAGCCTAGCTGCAGATGGAGCCCAGCCGGACGCCCAACCAGCCAAGCTTTCAAACGACCTGGACGTAATTCTCTGTATTTCCGCCGATGAATCATGTGCACTACTACCAGCCAATCTGTATGCAGCGGGGCGTGGCATTCGAGCCGACCTTCCATTCGTTTCAGCAGACCTCAGGTTTACCAACTACTACATGGATCTGATGGTCAACTTCAGTCCCATCAGCGTCTCTCTTGGAGGGTTGGTACCAGATACCGAGATACCCAACGAATTCACAAGTGGGCCTACGGAGCTCTTTGTGGACTCCACTGTCATCTTTGGACACCGCCTTTTCGGCCTCCCTCCAATCGAGCCGACCTATGTGTGTAGCTGGGACTTTGATGTAGGCAGAATATCGGGAGATTGCACATCCGAGTTCATTGAAACTGCCGCAGGAGCAGCACGCTCATTTGCTTTCACTCTCGACGACGATGAAAACACCCTGCCCCTCACTGAAGTCCCGGTGATTCACGATGCGACGTACCTCAGACTGAGGACCGATGAGGTGAGTATCTGTGCACACATCGCACAAGAAGCACTGCTGTTCAAAACGAGCCCCATCAGTCTCGACTTTAATGATCTTGCTGGAAGTACGTTCTCGCAGCGACTCAGTGTCTCAATACCAGACTTTACGATCACAGCTGTTCCATCCAAGTCCGTGGCGCATCACAGGACGCGCCCCAAGGAAAAAGAAGCGGCCACTACGCAGGCTTACCTTCAAACTGCCTTGTCGCTAAATCTGCTGACGCGGAAGTTGGACTTCTCGGAGGAGCGCGCGCAACAGCAGGCTCACATACGAATGCACGACAAGCGGACGAATCGAACTCGGTTTCTGCTTACCGACGAACGCGCTCCTTCCTCTTATCAAGACGATGCCAATCGTCAGTATGTGCGCACACCAGCAATGCAATATCCTGATGTGCCTCATCCTATCTTCCTCTTCCAACCACCTCATCATACCAGCTCGTTCACGTCATCCAAACAATCCTCAAATGCTTCATCGTCCAAGGCAGCACGGCTGCGTGCGACTAGCAAGCGCTCATCATCCTCAAAGTCGATCGCCAGCAGCATCCGATCCGCGGTCAGACACAAGACAGCCAACAAGACTGCGGCTAGCAGTGAAAGTCGAACCCTGCTCAGTGGATCACCAAAACCAGCAGGGGCCAGGTATCGATCTTACTCACCTTTCAAGGAGGATGAGCATGCCAAATCAGGCTGGGTGCCATCTTCCGTTGCATACTCCAGCAGCCTGGCTGTACCTCACTTTACCTTCGATCGGGTCGAGCCTGATTTGTCGAATGTTCCGACATTCCCTGCCATACCTCCCACCAATTATGTTCAGGATGCGGATGACGTTGTCTTCAATGATGTGTCGACAAAGCATTTAGATGAGAGCTTCACACATAGCAGCATACTCATTAGCGCGGAGCCAGGTATACGCGTCTTTTGTACACCAGAGTTCGTTACATGTGTATCGAGTCTGATTGAACTACTCCAACCGAAGCGTCCTGAGGACATGTTGGACGAGTTTCAGGTCGATGTGATGACCAAGATTCTCGAGAATCGCAACCGACTAGAGGGAAAGGGTAGTTCTGTGGAGTTCAATGTCCGCATCCCTTTCACACACGTTCGTTTCCAACACACATTCCAATCACACTCAATGAATGAGACTGGGCAGGACCAGTACGATCTCATTCTCAACAAGTTGACTTTGGCGGCAAGGATCAAGAAGTTTCCGGGAGAGCGAGCTGGCGAGAACTCTCTTTCATTGCATTCCACTCTCGGTTCGCTTGGCCTGTCAGTAACCGAACGCGACGTTCATGGCGATGGTGGAGCAGTTGCTGTACAGGCTGAAATCAGGGATGTTTTACTGTGGATAATGCAAAGCAAGGAAACGTCGGTAAATGTTTCCTTTCGGTCTTTGGAGAACGCCGTCGCAAGCAGAAAGGTTGAGTATGTGGCCGCACTTATCCATCGCACGACACTGTTATCGGAGAAGCTGGTGACAAGCTTTGCCGAGGTCGAGCAGAGACAGCAACACCGACTGCGCTATCTGGCTTGGTACCTCACAAGCGTACAAGACCAACATCCGGATCCAGCCTTTCTCACCAAGGCGTCGTACGCCCTGCGAGCTGCTAGGGACCACTTGCGCAGTCACGACTCATGGAAAATCATATCCCGCTTTCGATACACCTGGCAATGCCTTCCGCAATCGGAGAAAGATGCTATCCTCGGTGACTGCTCGCAGTCTGATGTGGCATGTCCCGAGGATGCGGAGCAGAAGATCATCGCAATGTGGGACCAGTGGCGCACGTGGGATTTGGCGCATGTGAAGAAGAGTCTCGCAATGAGATCACTCTTTGGCCATCTTGAGGATCCACTTCCGACTGCCGATTCTGCACCCGTACATGTCGACATCAGGTCCGCTGAGATCAAATTCATCATTGACCCCGGGCCAAGACAAAGCGAGGTGTCGTTAGGTTTGTTAACCCTGAACGTCGTCTTGCTACCTCCGACAGAACCTGCTGGGCTTATGCTGGTAGACGCCAGCATCCCGAAGAAGTCCACCATCGTCCAAATCAGCTCAGGAGAGATGTCTCTACATGTTCAGTGGGAAATCTGTGAATTGGCAGAGTCGCTACTTGAATTGTTCCAAAAGGAAAATCTAAGGGCAGCACAGAAGACAAAGCCCATTGGTCCACCATCCGAGCACAAGTCGAAGCCGACGTTCGACCATGACCTCCAAGTAGTATTTGCGACCGACAAAGTTCAGATCACGCTAGACACTATCAACCTTAGAAGCATCAACACGGGCAGCAGCATGCGATTCTCGTTCCTTGACGCCGACAGCAGAGCATCGGGACATGGCGAGATCATATCAGCTCATCTGGATGTGGATGACGCTGTCGGCGAACTATCTTCCCACTCTCGGCTTTTGGCCAAAACACAATTCGAACGACCAAGCATTTACTTCGCCATGGTAGAATCCGGAGATGAGAGCAAACTGACCAACGAGATTAAGGTGGCAGCTGCAAGCCGCAGGATCGTCGTGAAGGTGCAAGAGGATGTTCTGGGTCTCATCGAAGTAGCCGATAATGTACTAAAAGACGAGATTGCGTACTTCCATCGACAGTCCACGATCATACAACAAGTCAGGAGCAAGACCTCGGACAACGATGAGCCTCGCAAGCCTGCCACGGAGTTGCCCAACATTTCGCTTGCGCTGTTCATGGACGCATACCAGATCGAACTTGCTGTGCTCCAGCCACTCGGCTGGTCGATAACAGGGTCTTCTGGGCGTATAGCTGTCATCCCTAGCCTTGGCAAACATGTCACTTTGCGTGTCGATTACGATCTCGAAGCCAATTTCCATCGGCTCTACAGCACCTCAAAAGACGGCTCTCATGTCATCAGCTCGCTTGAGCTGCCTCCACTCAATGGAAGAGTATCTATAACGCAAACTGAGAATGAAACGAAAGTATTGGCGTCTGGTATCGTCGAGACGGTACACGTCCAGGCTTCAGAAATACAGTCCTTCATCGCGACTGTCAACAAGCCAGAGATGTCGCACATGTTTCAGGCGGTTCAGGACGATGTTGGGGTGCTGAAGACACACATTGAGGAGCTGTTCCCGGCCTCAGTAGAATCGCCAGTAGTCAAAGCTCCGACCTCGTCCCGGGATATATTGTTCAGTGTGCAAATGACCTTGCATGGCATGCACATTTCAGCTAGCGCTCCTGGTCAACACCCAGACTCACCAACAGCCAATCTTGCATTCCGACTGTCCACGGTGCAGTTAAGGGCTACGAATATTGACCTGGATCAGAGCATCCTGCTGTACCCAGAAGCTGTGGTTCGAATTCATGAAGTCACTATTGACATGAATCTGAAAGACGCGACTTCCTTCCGCCAATGCGGTAATCTTACGTTCGGCGCGGTTTTCCAGGCCACTACGGAGAAAGACTCTGAACCTGCCCGCAGGGTCTACCGCCTGCGAAGCTCAGGGCTGGAGGTCAATGTTTTCGCGGACACCGCGTCAGCGGTCGTGGATGTGATGAATCATCTTCAAGACAAGATCAAGGACCTGGACCTATCCAAGGAGAAGAAGTATTTGCGTCGCCTCCGACATACAAAGAGCAGAATCTCTCATCGACGCGACCGTAGCGTCAAGCGCGATGCTCATCAAGACTCTGACAGCATCAGTTCTGGAGCTCTCTTCACATCAACGTACTCCTTGGAACTACTGGACCTACAGGTTAGCTGGATTGTCGGAAACTCTGTGGCTCCCTTTCCAAGGAATGAGATCCACGATCTTGTGCTTTCTTTTGGAAAGATTGATCTTTCAACGCAGAAAGATGATGCCGCACGCTTGATGATCGAAGAGATGCGGTTGCAGATGGTACCAGTATCGGCAAACAAAAAGGTGCGATCGCTCAACTCGGCGTTGTTACCGAAGATGGTGTTCAACGTAGCATATGCATCCACCAAAGACACGCGCAAGTTGGCATTCTTTGCTGCTGGTAAATCGCTTGACCTCCAGCTCGATTCGCATTTCGTCTTGCCAGGTAATGTGATTGAACGGTCTATCGCCCTCGCTGGTAAGAAGTTCCGGAAAGCTTCTGCAAACTGGAGTATGACTCCAACAACTACCGGTGCGCAGCGGAAGAATCCTTTTGGGAACAAACGCCTTGCATCTCTAACCGCCGACGTCAACTTTGCTGGAGCTGTCGTGCACATTCACGGGAGCGATGCAGCGCCGGTTCAAGGTGCTTCCGGCCGAGCTCAGCAAAAGGGACGTTATAGCCAATTTGTTGGTGACGAGTCGAAGAGCAGTCTGGCGTTACGCGCGCCGGGCGTGGCTGTACGCGTCGAATATATGGATGACGGAAGTGATCCTTCTCTCAACGCCGAGCTTCGTGTTGATGGATCGACCAATACGTTACTACCGACTGTCGTACCCATCATTATTGACATATCGGATAGCATCAAGGCCGTAGTCCGCGAGAAAGACGAGGATGCGGACGAATCACCTCAACAGCCCCAAGATCAGTCTAAGCCGACGGCGAAGCTACTTGAAGAAGATAACATCATCACCGCGGACCCAACGACCATCCTGGGCAGAACCAGACTGAACCTGGGACTTCGAATTTGCAAGCAGGAGTTTAGTCTCAGCTGTCAACCCATCGCCCGTGTCACGGCAATCGCCAAGGTTGAGGACATTTACATCACCGTCAATAGTGTGAAGTCTCAGGAGCACGGTCACTTCTTCGCTGCGTCAGCTACGTTCGAGAAGCTTGTAACAACTGTGCAGCATGTCTACTCCCGGGAGTCTACGTTCAGCTTGGACGTGGAATCGATTGTACTATCATTGATGAACAGCAAGCATCTCAGTGGTACTAGTGGCATATCAGCTATCCTCAAAATCAATCCGACGGCTCTGCAAATCAATGCTCGTCAACTGCAGGACTTCCTGTTGTTCCGAGAGATCTGGGTGCCACCAGAAATCCGCCGAGCTTCTAAGCCCACGTCACCTAGCGCCAACTCGGAGCCACAAGAGTACCTTATCCAACGCTATCAGCAAGTTGCTGCCGCCACTGCGTTCCCTTGGAACGCCAATGTAGCCATCGCAGATGTGAAGGTCGACCTAGATCTGGGCCAATCTATCGGAAAGTCATGGCTTCACATTCACAACCTGTGGGCGTCGTCCAAGAAGACCACCACATCCGAACAGAACCTTTGTGTCGGAGTAGAAAAGATTGGCATAGAGAGTACAGGCCGCACTAGTGGCTTCATTGAGCTGCATGAGATCAAAGTCCGTACGTCGATTGGATGGCCTTTACAAGACGCGGATACTCGTCAGACACCACTCATCCAAGCATCGGTAGCTTTCCGTCAGCTACGCGTCCGGACTGGGTTCGACTTCCAAGCTTTCGTTATGGCGGATATTGCGGAGTTCGGCTTCCTGATGTACAACGTTCGCCCAGAGGGTGAAGATGTACAAGATCGGTTGGTGGCTATACTCGATGGTGGCAAAGTACACGTCTTTTGTCATGCTACGAGCGCCGCACAGGGTCTCGCGCTATGGCAAGCGATTGAACGGCTGATTCAAGAGAACCAACAAGCGTACAAGCAGTCTCTCAGGGATATCGAAAAGTTCCTTCGTCGCAAATCATCAGTGCCGGAACCCTTTGAACGATCAGGATCAAACAGCCAGCTCATCGCGAAGCCCGACGAAGACAATTTCAAAGCACCAATCTCACTACATACCGATGTTGTGGTCACGTTGCGGTCAATCAGGTTTGGGGTCTTCCCATCAACCTTCATAGACAATCAGGTCTTAATGCTCGAAGCTGGTGACATGCAAGCGCGCTTTGCGGTCGCACTGGAAAAGAAGACCAAGATTCACTCCAGTCTCGGGATGACGTTGGGCCAACTTTCTGTCGCACTGGCTTCAGTACCCACACCAAAGAAGAGCAAACCCGTGACGGAACTCACCGTTGAAGACGTGTCAGCGAGTGTCAGCTCTGCCCGCGGCGGCACCATCCTACGCGTACCCAAAGTCATCGCTACAATGCACACTTGGCAAGTACCCAAGGGAACACACATCGACTACCTCTTCCGCAGCTCCCTAGAGGGTAAGGTAGATGTCGGCTGGAACTACTCGCGCATCTCCTACATCCGTACTATGTGGTCAAATCACTCCCGCACCCTCGCGTCCCGCCTCGGCAAACCCCTTCCCGAGTCAAACATCAAAATCAGCACGTCTCAAACGCTGCAAGACGACCCCAACGCGCCTGCACCCGATTCTCCCTCCACTGCTTCAGACAAAACAACCGCTATGCCTTCGAACCGGCCCCGCGCCCCCTCCGTGTCACCGGACGGCCAAGAAAAGATCACAGCGGTGGTGAATGTGCCACAGTCACGCTACGAGTATACGCCGCTCGAGCCGCCGTTAATCGAGACACCGCAGTTGAGGGATATGGGCGAAGCGACGCCGCCGTTGGAGTGGATTGGGTTGCATCGGGATCGCTTGCCGAACGTCACGCATCAAATTGTCATCGTTACGCTGTTGGAGGTTGCGAGGGAGGTGGAGGAGGCTTATGAGAGGATTTTGGGGAGCAGTTGAGTGCAAGACTCGGAGTGGAGAGAGGAAACATGAGAAGCGGATGTGAATCGTGTGAGGGTGTATATATGTTAGATGTGCTTTTGTCGGAGTTAGAGACCTGGGCTTGGTGCATTGGGTATTTGGCGTCTTGTAAAAGCGTGTTCTGCTGTATAAGTATTCGGCATGATTTTAATATGTAAGATGATCTTGTCATTTGGTGTCCTTCCGGCTGTTGCACGTAGCATGTTTAGCTCTCCCGCCTCCGCGAAAGCCTTCGCGAAGAGGCAATCGCGTCGCGTCGCGTGGTGACGTCAAACGCTAGGCCGCCAAGCCATCAACAAAACCTTGATCCACCAGCCACCACTTCTTTCCTCGAATATCCCTCGACAGTCTCTCAACCTTCTCATCCCTACATTATCCAGATGACAAGACTTTAAGAATACTCTGACAGCCACAACCCACACAGGTTTTACGTGAGCTACGCTAATGAAATACCATCTTCCAGTGTGGAATTTACGGATCTTGTGCTACCTAGCGGCGGATCTGACCGTACCAAATGGAGCACAGCACGGAATGCCAGTGCATTTGCCCAGGAGCCAAACTTGAAGCCTCTTCTCGTCTCGAACAGCGGGCTGAGTCGCACCCGAGCTACAAGATCACACCCTGTGTCTTTTGTTGACACCCCCTTAGCCACGTCCACGTCAGCCTCATTTCGAAGCGGTTGTTTGGAATCCCGCTGCGTGACGCACCTCATTTAGGACTAATCAGAGAAACCTCATGCGCAACTGGCTTCCACCTCTGTCGGCTCTTGACGTCCGAGACCAAAGAACAGCACGCTCGGCAAAGCTCGGCAAACGGTCGATGAAACGCTGCTCGTCATGATTAGCTGTCCTGGTACAGAAGGAGCTCATGACACGCCCAACGACCTCTACCATATCTACGGGCCGTTGCCATAACGCGAAATATACGACAAACCATCTCGCTGTTGCCAAGTTCATTGATGAGGTTTCCGATAGCGCAATTCCACCACACTTGACTCGCCACTACCGCGCACACGTTACAACTAGGAACTCTCTAATTGTCCTCATCACCTTTGAAAATGCGGCAAGAAGGATAACATCCTCACCGGCGACCTTGAGTGAGATATTGACACGTACTCGAAGAGGCTAGATGTAAAGGTCGGGTCACGATAGGGCTTAGGCCAATGGATCTCGTGTCAGCGCTAATTTCTATCCTCGAGTCCTTGTACTACACCTGTTGCCATCCCTCTCCTCCGACTTTACGCGAAGGCCAACAGGATGACTTTAAGTAGTCACGATGACCCACATTGTTGCGTACTATCTACGGCCAGACCGATCCAAAAGCCTTCGCGCACAATTGCAGCCCTGCGGTTGTAAAGTAAGCAGCTCGAGCCACACTCTGTGGCAACCACGAGACGGCGACTAGCTCACGTTTGTAGGTATCGATCCACCTAGCATTCCCCAATCTACCTTGAGATCGCGGCTCTGCCAATGGTAGTACCCCAGGGTCTTGCTACGTTACCAACACTAATACTCCTAGCTGCCAAAATGGCTGCAGACAAGGTAGTGCAGACGTGCTGACTTTGTAGGAGACGGCTGCAGGACCTCAATCTTTGGCTGTTTGCACTTACCAGGTCCTGCACCTTTCTTACTTGGCAATACACGGACCGGCCAATGCAGGCTCCGATGGCGAGATCTGAAATCAGCGGACTCTGCATCGCAGACAGCAACTCAGAGTCAGGCTACGCCCAGCACCAAGCTTATACGTTCACCGGAAGTCCACCAGATTCAACAGATGCTATAAAGTATTCCATCGCACCTTAGACTTCTCTCTGATTCCACTTCATAGCCAATCTCGAGCGAAAGACGCCACATCCGACATTCGTTGACAAATGGACGCCGCCAAAATCCCGATTTCAACGTTACCATCGTACGCACCGACCCTCGACGACATTCACAATGGCGAGACCAACCTAAGCTCAGATCCGTTCAAGTTCAGTCACGGACTCGCTGGTGTTAATCAATCTGCCAACGACATGTTCGTCCATATCCTTATCGCGACGGCGCTGATACCGACGATACTTTCCTTCTGCCTTCGTATCATCATCGCCGCCAGGAATGATCGACGACGAGTTTCAACCATTGCTTCATGTAGAGGACAAGAATTCTGGGCCCGGGATCGCTACGCCTTCTGGGGAGCCCTCAAGCAGCACTTCCTGTATGCGCCAGCCAGATTGACCAAATACCGGCAACCAACGGGAGCCTCTACGGCTGGTGTAACTTCGGTCTCACTACCCACTCGCGCTCATGTGGTTGTGATCGCTCTCTATATTCTGAGCAATACAGCGTATTGCCTGGTAATATCTGTGCGCCCACGTTCCGAGATGATAGCCGAGTTTCGAGGCCGCTGCGGGTCTCTAGCCACCTTCAACCTCGTCTTCACGATACTCTTTGCGCTCCGGAACAACCCTCTAATCAACTTGCTCCAGGTCAGCTACGACAGCTTCAACCTTTTCCATCGATGGATGGCCAGACTTGTCGTAGTGGAGGCTATAGCCCATGTTTCCGCGTTCCTATACAGCACGTACCAGGTGACCTACAATGGGGAAAGCGGCTGGCACATTGTGGGCCGGCTTCTACAGCATTCACTCTCGTATCGGAGCGGCCTTGCAGCTTTCGTCGCCTTCGTATTTCTCATGATGCATTCCATTGGCCCTCTTAGACGCTCATTCTACGAAACATTCCTCTCACTGCACCGCATCGGCATTGCAATAGCGGTATCCGGCGTCTACTTTCATCTGGCGAAACATGCCCTACCCCAACTGCCTTGGATGTACTTGGTTGTCGTTCTATTGTCGTTAGAGCCCCTAGCTCGCTTCCTTAGGATATTACATCTCAACTTCTCGTGGAAGAGGAAAACATGGACTTCTGTCAAGCTGGAAACATTACCCGGAGAGGCGACGCGTATCACTTTCACTCTACCCCACTCGTGGGACGCGAACCCTGGATCACACGTTCAGATCTACATGCCAAGAGTAGCACTGGTGGGGTCACACCCGTTCTCTGTGGCTTGGTCCCAGCAATGTGGGAACGCGAAGATCCCGGGGGAAAAGCTGTCCTTCACCATCGACGGCCCTGGATCCCAGGATGGACCTAGCACTGTCTCGTGCATCATCCGTTCGCGCCGAGGGATGACTTGTGCCCTTCATAGATTGGCAGCGAAATACGAGAACACTCAGGTGCACTTCTGGGGAGCTCTAGAGGGACCGTATGGTGGCCAACACTCGCTTGACTCATACGGCACTGTCGTGCTTTTCGCAGGAGGGGTAGGAATTACACACCAGTTGTCTTTTGTGCGACATCTGCTCAACGCACACAACAGCAATACAGCCGCCGCAAGAAAGATTGTACTCGTTTGGTGCATAGCCAACCTTGATTCCGTGGAGTGGGTGCGGCTTTGGCTTGACGAAATCGCGTCATTACAGCATTTTGGCGAAGTCGTGAGCATACGAGTCTATGCGTCCAGAATGGGCTCATGCGGACTTGAAAGCCGTTGTGTGCCCGCGTACCTCGACGTAAGACTGCAGCGGTGCGATGTGCAGGGTGTACTAGATGAAGAGGTGCTTGCACAGATCGGCGCCATGGCGGTCTCAGTGTGCGGGCCAATGGGCTTCAGTGACGGCGTTAGGGCAGCTGTCAGACGCAGGGTGGGTGTACGAAGCATTGACCTTTTCGAGGAGGCATTCTCGTACTAGTCGACACTCGCAAGTAGCGTCCGCATCATGGCGATTCCGTACCCATGGCGAATTCAGCCAAGCACGTGTACCTGCAACCAACATTCGGCATACTGTTCCGGCTCAACATGGGCGAGGCAGGAATATAGTAAGACACGTCCGTCGTACTCACTGGCTTACATCAACGCCACAGTGTCACCAGACTCGGCCGTGACCGACATGAGCGATGTTCACTGTCGGAATTTGTTTCCGCATGCGACACGATTTCCAGGCTGCTGAGTCGCCCCTTCAGTTCCTTCCGAAATTTCACCCATGGTCGCGATGTCTCAAATGGTATTTCTAGCCAAAAATGCGTGGCGACTACGACCGTTGGTCTACTTCTGCATGCAAGTATAATACGGGGCGGATAATGCGTGTGTCTTACGACTGGGTCACATGGTCGCGCTGGGGCATGATCTAGTCAAGATGCGTTCTGCTCAAGGCTTGTTCTCATCGGGATCAAGATAGCGCGCATACTCCATGTAATCTGTCAGTGGACACATGAACTTCGGCGCTGGTAGCCTTCCATTTCCAGCGGTATTTGTTTCCGAATAGCGGAAGGCTGTCATCATCACAGTCGCGTACCAATTCTCATCTCATACCTTGTCATTCTCAGTACTCTGCATCGAAAACCTTTCATTTGATATGCATTGGACGAACACCGTTTACTTCCTGCGTTGCGCAATCCAGCAGTCGTGTGCAATCAAGTCTGCTCTACAGAGATCTCATGATAATCGCTACAATTACTTCCATTTACCGCATTCATTGAGAGCTCTATCTTGATACTGTAGTCTTTATGGTAGCATATGGGTGTTTTGCGCTTGGCCAAGTGGTGAAGATGAACCGTCACTGCCTCCGACTCTGGACGCGACTTCCTCACCATCACCAGATAGTGATGATTGACCATTGGCTCGCTTATCTGGCCCGCTGATGGGCAACAACACAATATGCATCCTTCGCCACTAATCTGCAATGAATACGTTGAGATACCTGTTCTCGTGGTTTGAGTGAGTCCTCTCTTACCTGCGCTTCACCGCGGGTAAAACACTGACACCACGGAAAAAGCGTAGAGATCATCTCGGCCGTCACAAGTACACCAAATCCTACCACACCAGCCACACCTGAAGCCCAACAGCCCGAGAAAAACGTCCTCATTCTCCAGCCCAAGATGTCCGACAGCAACAACGCGACCGTCGGCAATGGCAACACCAACGGCCACGCCAATGGCAACAACACCCCCAAAGAAGCCACCTTCTACCACAACTCCGTCGAGCTCTTTGATCTAGGCATCACGCGCTTCGACCAAGACACCGCTGCAGTCGGCGACCGCGATTTCGCCCTCCACGCTCAAGGCCCCGTCCTCGCGCGTGCCGGCCGAGCACCCCGCGGTCTCGAAAGCCAAGTCCACGCCTGGAACACGTTCCAATACACCACCGAAGAAGTCAACGAGCGCGAAGAGCTCAAGGGAGATCTGCATGGCGGCCAGTTGCATCGCGAGAATAGGGCTGCTGCAGGGCAGGGTGCGGGCGGTATGAACGGCGGCGGTAGGGGAGGCTGTGGAGGTGGCTATGCGGGTAGAGGTGGGGATAGGGGCGGTCGTGGAGCGGCTAGGGGTGGTAGGGGTGGTGGTGCGGGGCGTGGTGGTAGGGATGATGGAATGATGGAGGGTCTGTGTGCGGGTAGGAAGCCGGATTATGATTGCCCGCCGATGGCGAAGGGTATGGCGGAGGAGATGGATAAGAGTATGTTCTGGGATGGACCGATCGTCTAGGGGAGATGGGGATGTGCTGAGTGAGTGGGATGGTGGTATGTGGGATTTCACATGTGCCCCAGCGTCGCTGATGAAGCGGGCTCTTAAGCTTCTGACCGTTTCGATATCGTAGGCACCTCTACGAAATGAAGTCGGGGAATGCGATGGTCTAATCAAGACATGCTACGGCTCTCCTAGAGCTACTCCATCTGAAAACAAAGCATCAATTGTGTCGATGATACCCGCTATCATCAGTACCAGCTTCATATCTCTTGACCTTACATCATTCGTCTCTGCTTCTTGTCCCTATGAGCAGTCAGCATCTCTCCGGATTCTTTTCTCTCTCCAGCAACCGAACTCACCTTTCGTTCCTCCCGTGTTGCTTCCGCGAACACCTCAGCAGATGGGCGTACATTTACATGTCGCCATCGTCGGTGAACTGCCAACAACACACCGCCCAGGGCACTGAGCTACGCAAGTTGCGAGAGCGACGCTCTGATTGCATATAGCTATATTCCCAGAGTCGCATGGGAGAGCGATGGCCTTCACTCCCGCAAAGAGGGCAACAGCCGGTAGGAGGATAGTTGGAAGATACATGTTGGTGAAACAAAAACAGGGGTATGATGTGTGACAGGACTTCTAGATCTGGTGAGCGGAGGTGGTGTGCGGTGATGGAAGAGGATCATCAGATATCATACAGATTTGACTCGAGGCTTTTCAGAGGACAAGTGTTCTGCATTAACGCTCAACTGGAATAAGAAACTTTCTTAGCTGACAACTGCTGATACCGATAACACATGCAGCATTGTCCAAATCAGCACACAGCTTACTTTACTTCGAAGACCTACATGCGGTAACTTGCTAACATGACTTGATCTCACATCATATCGTCTGAGTGTGGTACCAATGCCGCGCAACCAGTGTCTCGCTTTCTTCACCTTCTCCGGTCATACAATTTCGTTCCACTCTCCTCTTCGTTAGCAACACCTCTCTTTAGTCTCTTTGCTCCACACTTACCCATTTGCGTTCTCCTCATTCATTCTCCGTTATCCATATTCTAGCACTTGCATGTCATCACCGTATTCGCCATCTCGCCCTTCTGCACGCATGTTCCAGGACAGCTAGCTCGGCATGCAGATGCTGAGACTAAGGAACCGCATTTTGCGTCTGCGGGGGTAGGAGAGGCGGCTGCGAAGCCAAAAGAAAGAGTAAAGAGGGTGAGGAGGATGGGTTGGAGATACATAACTGCTTGAGTGGTTGGTAGTCGGTGGTTGAGAGTGGTAGTTCTTCTTCTTGTGCAGATGGCTTGCGAGTTGGATAGTGGAAAAGAGAGTTCTTTATGGAAGTGAAGCGTAAGGGATTACTAGGATCGGAGCTTTGGTTCACGTCTCACGTCATAATCTTTTAACTATCTGACCACATTCCCGTCTCTTGTTGTCTTGCCCACTGCCTCTCATACATCACGCGATCAGCATACTTCCATAAGCTGTGGCTCCCGGAAGCTGAATATCGCTCTTGCTATACCCTGCTTTTAACGTCCGCTGAGGTCATCTCGCCTTTTTATTCGCATCGCCGGCCTCTCACCTGATGTTTACAACATTAGCGACCGATGCGTCCAAAAGATCGGGGTACTTACTACCCCCCCCCATTCGTATCATTTCATGTCCTGCTGGAAAGCCTCTTATCGACAGACACAGATCGACAACCCCGAGTTCAGAGTCGTACCAGAAGCAACGCAGCGACCGTGCACACAGTTTGCATGGCAGTAACCGGTAAGGGCAACTTCGCCGCATGCACCACCTGCATGTATTCCGCCGCTCTGAGGTATCGCGATAGCGGTGGCGATGGTGGGGAGCATGATGATGAAGAGGTGTTGTAGATGCATAGTTGGTAGTGTAGATGTAAGGATGAAAAGGTTGTACTGCAAGGCAACGGGAGCTGAGTGGACTGATGTAGTATTTATCTTTTAGTGTGTTCGGGTTTTGTGAGGTGGGCTATGGGGTTGATGAGGGAGGATGTTAAGATGTAGGGAGGTGAAAGGGTGAGTGATGCAAGAGATGTGTTGCCATGACACATGTATGCATTAGGTTGTCATCTTTACACACATGCAGCGACGAATTCCTTTGTCATACCAGCGGGAAACACATTCCTTCTGCTTTCAACTTCTTCCATGCCCAACTAGGAAACCTACCATTCCCGTTTCTTTGCAAGCCCAACTCCCGCCGCTATCTTCCTCCTCACCCATTTCCAATTCCTTTGATCTAGCCTGCATACGCATCAGACGATGTGGTGTTCTTTCTTAGTTTGGATAATGACATACCGCTCACGCACCTCCACCTCCTCCCTGCTGCCAGGGACATTTGCACCACACGTAACTGCTCGCCTGAACGCACTTTCCAGGGCATGATTGCAAACAAGTGCTCATAGGGGCGACAGCTCCACACTCCAATATGACAGCCGCGGAAGTTGTCGTAATGAGGGTGAGGGCAGTGAGAAGTAGGGTTACGACGGGGACGTGCATTTTCGCTGATTGGCCTTGTTCGCGCAGAAGACTTTCGGAGGGCGGTTCAATGGGTAAGGGACAATGAGCAGTGTGAAAATGAGGAATGAAAGAAGATCTTCAAGTTGATAAAGGCTGAATGATGGGAAGCTGGAAGGGCGTTCCTTACGCCGGCAGAATGTGCTGATATTGAGGCACGGGTTTCGAAAAGGCGTAGTATGCGTGTTGGAGGCGTATGACACCGCATGGCCGGGCGTTGTAGTACGTGACCTCAATCCTGTTGGATGCCTTGAGTAGAAAGGTT
>Ga0265780_10000704_pt1 | contig 50597 bp, 40 predicted proteins | sample P1T30metagenome_FD_192432 | JGI IMG/M metagenome (GOLD analysis project Ga0265780, IMG submission 192432) | Plant litter microbial communities from East Loma Ridge, Irvine, California - P1 T30 | ecosystem: Environmental > Terrestrial > Plant litter > Unclassified | place: USA: California... | reverse complement strand
TGATGTGGACTATCCGCAGCTTATGAAGAGAAAGAGAGACCGCATGCTGACCAATAGTCTTCTCCGAGATGCACTGCTGGAGACACAAGTGCGCTCGTCAGAGCAGCCCGTGTACCTTCGCAGTAACCAGTACATGGCCATAGGCTGTGACTTGAGAAACCTTGACCTTCTTGAAAAGACCTTGCGAGCCGAACTTGATGTTCCCTCGTCTTCGGTCCTCTTTGTGGCAGAAGTGTCCGCCACGTACATGCCCGTCGCAGATTCAGACGCGCTCATTCGATGGGCCAGCACGCTTGAAGACGGTAAGTCTTGTGAAACCATGCAATGTGATATGTGCTCACACGAGCAGCTCGCTTCTGCATACTAGAGCAATATCTGCCTCAAGGCCCAGATCATCCCTTCGCGAAGACCATGCTCGCCCACTTTAAGAAGTTGCATGCCTCTATCCATGCCATCGAACGGTATTTGCCGTTGCAGCAGCATTGTTCCCGATTCACAGAGTCCGGATGGCCTAGCTTGGAAATTGCTCGCAATTTGTGGGACCTTTGGTCGGACGATTCCTTTACCCCTCCTGCCGTCCGGCGGCAACTCGACCTCATTGAGCCGTTTGACGAATGGGAAGAGTTTGCGCTATATGGTGGGCACTACTTCTTGCTGGTTGCATCCAACGCGGAGCTAAATAGTTCAACTGAGACATCAGGGACGGGTGTTACCACATACCACGATGAAAAGATTAGTGACGCCGAGGAGATCCATTTGCTCCATATTAGAAGCCCAGCAGATGACCATTTGACGCCACGTCGTTTCGGATCTGCATTCAGGCTTGATACGGCAGGCGTTGCGATCCATGGAGGCCAAGGGCAGCAAACGCGCCTGTCCAGTGTGGATGTACTGACACAAGACAATAAAGCACTCGAGTTTCAGCCTTCCCTTTCACAGGGGCCTTCTGCACGCATGTGCCATACCGTCACACAAATAGACAATCGACAAGCTTTACTCGTTGGCGGGCGCGGATCTCCAACACAGGCCTTCCACGATTGCTGGCTCATCCTGGACGGTGTCTGGACCAAGGTTGACGACTTGGCAACGGCTCGTTACAGGCATTCCTCTGTGCCTGTGAGATCCAAGTCTGACGTATCAGAGGTCATTGGCGTTTTAGTCTTTGGTGGCAAGACCAGCGACGGCACAGCCTTGGATGACTGGACATTCTGGACAGCCAAAAACGGATGGCACAACATACCCGTCGACGGTGACGGACCGAACCCATCGCCACGTTTTGGAGCCGCGATGTCGACGATGCGCACAGGTATCACTTCGGGGCTGCTTGTAGGCGGAATGTGTCAGAGTGGCACAGTTCTCCAGGACGTTTGGGAGTGGACCATCTCCAACACACCAACACTTCGTCTAACTTTTAAAGACCGCACCAATGATCTTCGAGGGGTTGGCTCGCATGCTGCTTATGCGCGGATAGGTGCCAGCCTGGTTCCTTGGGACGACTCACTCTTACTGATTGGAGGTGTTTCGAAATTCGGGATCCACTCTCCATCAGAAGACTTTTTGCTTCTCACGACTAGTAGCGCGGAGATCAACATACGACAGCCTATTGTGCCGCTGCCTTCGACGTGGCCACTTCTCGTCGGCATGGGTGTGGTCGCGGTGTCCCGAGACGAAGTCGTGATTGCCGGAGGCGGGGCAGTGTGCTTCTCAATGGGCAGTTTTTGGAACGACGGATATCTTACGGTCACAAAAGTTGGCGTACAAGGGATGGGTACGTGGCGTAAGGTGCCGCTTCAAGTTGACGGCACAGCACAAGCGAAGCCACCAGGCGTGCCTCGCAAAGGGCAACCGACCAAGGCGAAGAAAGGCTCCGACGTGCGGACCGCGAAAGTGACCCGCATACATTCTGAGTCAGCTGAGGCCTTTGAGAAGCTGGTGGCGGCCGCAAAGCCAGTCATCATCGAGGGCCTCGATATAGGCCCGTGCACAGACCTCTGGACGCTCGACTACCTCAAGGAGAAGATAGGTGTTGAGCGAGAGCTCGTAGTCCATGAGTGCAGCTCAGACCGTATGACGTTCAAGGACAAGAACTTCCAATATGTGAAACGAACTACGGGTGAGTTTCTCGACGGCATCGCACAAGGTTCGAAAGCGTACCTACGTGCTGTATCTTCGAGCCAACCGAACAAACTACCTACAAAACTCGAAGAAGACTTCCCAGGCATTGCAGCAGACTTCAGAATACCAGAAGTGTTCGACGCGATTAAACCTAACATACACAGCTCCCCACTTCGCATCTCCGGACCCGTCTCTCTATGGCTGCACTACGACGTCCTCTCAAACATCTTATGCCAAATCCGCGGCACGAAGACACTGCATCTATACGCCCCATCAGACGTAAAGTACCTCGACTACCCACCCGGCGGATCCTCCTCCAACACAGACGTCCTCGCCTCCAAAGACCACAGACTCCGCTTCACACATCCCCACATCGCGTCTCTCAAGCCCGGCGACATACTCTTCATCCCACCCATGTGGAGCCACACTGCGACGCCCGAAGACGGCGTCAGTGTCGCTGTCAATGTCTTCTGGAAGGGTCTCGACAAAGGCTATGCGGCTGGGAAGGACGTGTATGGCAATCGCGATTTGCAGGCATACGAGAATGGCAGAAGGGATGTGGAGAAGATTGTCCGGGCTTTTAGAGACGTGCCGGCGGATATTGCAAAATTCTATTTGGATAGGTTGGCGCAGGAGATTGAGGGGGGTGCGGAGAAGAAAAGCAGAAAGGTGGAGAAGGGGTGGCAAGGGGAGTGATTTCGTAGATCTATGCCAACAAGATTGATTGAAAACATGTTTTGTCTTTAAAATGCTGCATCTGTTCACTTCAAAGAAGGCTCCGGGTGTGATCAATTATTTAGAAAATAGCTACTGTCACCTGTTTCCGTGCCCACTACTAACATATGACGGTCTGTTCATCCTCACTCACTCCGTACTAGCACATATCACATCTCTCGGAGACTTGGTACCTTCCTAATGCGGCAACTATTGTTTGGCGTCGAACGCAGTAAGAAATTCAGTGAATTAAAGCTTGTGGTAAGCATTAAGGAAACACCTAGGATCTCAGAGAGACATTATGACAGCAGGAGAGTTGGTATATACTGCATTAGGCAATATTTCTATAGGTGTTGATTGCAGCAGATTTTGCGGTGAATTGTCGCGCTGGGTGAGCGTGTGGGAACAGTGAATCTTGACGAAGATTTGTGATTGCGGGAGAGTTGGTATATACCGGATTAGGCAACTACTTTTCAGTGTAGAATGTAGCAGATTTAGGAGTGAATTGCCTGCTCTTGATGAGTATCAGGGAACAGCAAAAGTCTTAAGAAATAGTCGCAGTAGCAGAGAGTTGGTATATACCGGATTAGGCAAGATCATGGAGGTGTCGATTGTAGTAGATTTTTAGTGAATTGCTGGGCTATTGAGGGGATTAGGAAGTTGAACGTGTTATGATTCAAGTGAATATTGACAATGTAGGCGCCTGGCTGATTATTTGGTTGCCAAAATTCACATCTCAGGCCACTGAGTAATGGCAAGTATTGACGGTGAGCCATAATTCTTATTAATATTACCTCGCATTGCAACAAACAATTAGCTAGCATAAATAACGTCTTACGCATCGAATCAGTCGTGGGACTCCAAGTTCGCTATTGATTCACCGTGATTGAAAAGAGGTCAAGAGTGTGCTTTTCTGCGCCCCGGATTAAGGGTCTCTTCGACGGTGCGGCTAATCTTGAGGTTTATTTTGTTGCGTTTTCGGCTACAGTTATGTCGGCCAGGAAGTGTCGAATGTGTCCCAAAGGTTGTCCCAAGGGTGCTCGAGTGTATCAAGTGACAGGAATAGATCTGGTAAGGCAACGAGCTCATTTCCTGTGCCGTCCGTGACGGCCACCTGCATCGGATGATCATACGATCTACTCGCCGCAGTTTCTGCTCGCTCTTTCTGTCTTGGGTACGAAATAGTTTGCATGGCATCTGCAAGCTTCTGTATTGGCTCTTCACGCCTTTCGAGGCAGAAGTCTGCCAAGTCCCACCCAGACTTTTCTCTGGCCGTTCGCAGCCGGGCTCGGAAGACGATGAGTTTCGATATGCATGACTTCTTCGTTGCTAGATCTTCGCACTCGATTGTGCATCTGAGCAAAATTGTTGCAGCCGAAACGAGGAGATAGGATGTGTAGGGAAGCCAGAATTCCTGTAGCTGCTCATGCTGCAACGACGCGACAAAGTCTACCGTCGCGCATGACGCTTCTCGGAGAGTCGCAAGTCGACTATGGTGAGTTTCCGTCGAGGACGTGGTTTCTTTTAGTGTTGCTTTGACCGCCAGGCGGCACGTCAGTAACTTTATGGACAAAAACGCAAACCACAGGTTGCTGCTTCCATTCACATCTGAAGTGCTTGGAAGGTGGTTCAGTGTGAGAGATGGTGGCAAATCTGCCCGCCATTTGTCCAGGGCGCACTCTGTCTTCCTCAAGCACGTCCATAGCTCGTCCAGGTCCAGTCGAAGTGCATAGACATGAGGAAGGATGTCGCCCAATATTTGCGTCAGCTTACAAAGTTGTATGAAAGTCGATGCAGAATTGAGGCATGTGTGTGGAATTGTTGGAAAAGCGAGCATGTCAGAAGTGACGGGCGGAACGTCGTAGTATTTAGGGTTGATTGTGGGCGGTATGCCATGGCCAACACTAGACCAATGATCATGTATGACAACGCCCCACCAGAGACGTATGCGAACATTCTTTTCGTGTACTGTGACTTACCACGAAGACGGATCTCGGTGTAGGCCAAGGCTCTGCGCGAGAGTGACGACTCTTCCTGCATTTACGATGTTACCAGTAACTGCTCTGACTGGCCTTCCCAGCATGTCCAGCAAAGCAGCGGGCACTGTAGATATGGTCGGACCCAGAAAATCATCTTGAAGTGCGGTGATGGCATTATTTCAAATAAAGTTGAGATCGGGCCTCGGATACTGGCGGAGCACTTCGGACCTGTGCCAGTAAAGCAGTGCTGAAGCGTACATGTCGCACATTAGGGTTGACGAAACAAGATCATTGTCCTTCTGCCACAGATGAAGAAAGGTCTGTTCGTCCAATATCGGAAAGCATGGGTGAAGGTATTTAAAGTAAAGCTTGCGCACTTCGGCAGCATGTGGGTTCAAGACTTGCTCGATGATCTCCCTTTGCGTTCCACCAGGGTCTGCTGACGTCTTCAATCCCTTACGTACTCTCGGAACCGTGAGGTAGACGATCGGATTTGTCGAGGCCGTTGATACCGTGCGGTATGGCTTAGCCATAGCCTGAGACTCCGTGGGCTTTTGAGACAGGTACTGCTCCAACACTGTGATATCTTCGGCCATGTGAGGATCCATCATTACCGATGATTCCATCGGAGAGGTGTTTGTGACACCAAGACGGCTGTCTGACCCGCATATATGGGAACCGAACCCGTTCATGCCAGCCTCTGGGTAAGTCATCCTTTGCCGCTTAGTTGAAGTGCTTGAAGTGACGAATCAGCAAATCAGGAACTAGTAGGCACCTCTTACCAAATTTTTCTCTTGCAAAATCCTGCATCTCGTGCGCTCATGAATAGTTGACTTACCCATCTTGATCTTGCTCCGCAACTGGCAATTGTCCCACCGATACATAATTACAGATCACATTTCTCTCGCGGCAACCTCTGCATGGTTGACCTGGAACATCTAGAACGCATCGGACTTTTCTGTAGCGGCAGTTGTCGCATGCTGGGACCCTATGACTGCGATACCTTGATTCCGGAATGAGAGTTAGTCAAGAGTGGCCATTCGGTCCGAAATTCGTACTCAACATACGGTCTAGCAAAAGACATCGATATTAGCGAAGGCACGGAGTCTTCGTGACAAGGCTGCAGCAGTTGAGGAGCAGTTAGACCTGAAGTTTCGGGATGGTGAGAAACATGATGTCGTGTTCGTTCGGAGCAAGAAGGGACGAGGAAGGGGAGCGGAACCACGATGAACCAATAGCTCCACGCACTAGTGGAGTTCCCCTTTAGCGTCGAGTCCCTCGCCATTCTACTCCATCTCTCCGTCGGCGAACGCGAAGTTCTTGTCATCGCAATACAACGTCCCTGTCCAGTCGCTGATTATTGCGGCCGTGTGTGCATGCATATAAACAGCCATGGGAGCCCCAAAGAATCAGAGGTACTTAGAAATCTATTTACCTTCCCGCAACCATGTCACCTCCATACGCTTCCATCAACACTGCGCGACTTCAGCGTGATGCGGATGACTGCCTACTTACCTACGGCACCTCATTCTATCCAGAAATTATTACATTCACAAATGGCATACATTTCGAAACGGCTTCTGGCCACAGGATGATGGACGTATGTTTACCTGTCACTTACTTGGGTGGAGTATACCGACAGGATTTGATACTGACCTCTCATCAGTTCACAAGTGGTCAGATGTCGACGTTGATTGGGCACGGGCATCCCGAAGTCGTCAAAGTAATTCATGATTATGCACAACACCTTGATCACCTCTTCAGCGGCATGATCAGTCCTCCTGTCATCAACCTTGCAAAGCGATTGACAGGGGCCGCTCCTGCAGGGCTTGACAAGGCCTTCTTCTTGAGCACCGGTGGCGAGAGCAACGAGGCAGCCATTAGGCTTGCAAAGTTTTTCACTAGTAAATTCGAGATTGTTGGGTTAGCAGCTTCATGGCACGGAATGACCGGCGCCTCTCTCGGCGCACAGTATCATGCAGGACGATCCGGTTATGGCCCCAACATGGTTGGCAACCTTGCTTTGCCGACGCCAAACTCATACCGCTCCATCTTCAGGCACTCAGATGGATCTTACGACTGGCAGACTGAACTCAACTACGGCTTCGACCTGCTCGACAAGCAGTCGTGTGGTTCGCTTGCGGCGGTCATTGTCGAACCGATTCTCTCCAGTGGAGGGATGCTCGAGCTACCACCAGGATATCTAAAAGCTCTCAAGAAGCACTGCGAAGCACGGGACATGCTGCTCATTGTTGATGAAGCGCAGACTGCGCTTGGGAGAGCTGGCGATATGTTCGCATTCACCCATCATCCTGAAGACGAAGGCGTTGTGCCAGACATTGTAACGCTGAGCAAAACGCTGGGAAATGGCATACCTCTAAGTGCTATCCTCACGTCAAACCGTATTGCACAGCATGCAAAGGAGAACGACTTCCTTTTCTATACCACGCACATCAACGATCCTCTTCCAGCAGCCGTGGGCGACAAGGTGCTCGAGATCGTCATGAGGGACGACTTGTGTGCACGCTCAAAGCGACTTGGTGTCAAGCTCCAGGCAGGACTTCGACAGCTACAGTCGCGTTATGGCTGCATCGGTGATGTTCGTGGCAGAGGTCTTATGGCAGGTTGTGAGATCGTGGGCGACAGAACCACCAAAATCGGAGCACCCGAGATTGGCAAAGCGGTATCTGACAAGATGGTAGAAATGGGGCTATGGGCTCAGTTGGCGACAATGCCTTCATTCGGCGGAGTGTTTCGACTTGCACCCCCAATCACGGTCACAGAAGAGCAACTTGATCTTGCTTTAATGATTATCGAGGAGGCGCTGCGAACGACACCTGGTACGATGCCTCTATACGCTGCTGGCGAAGACACGCGTCCTGTTGGGGCTCTTGGAGTACGCCTGTAGATTGTGAAAGATGTCGTAACTGAGCTTGAGGCTTCATGTTTTTTCTGTGCTATTACATGTTTGCTTGCATGAGTATAGTTGAACAACGACAAGTTCCTATTTCCGTACAGCCAGCTTGTCTCTGACCTTCATAGCTTCCTGAAGTGCGGCCATGTTCGCTTCCAAAGCCGCCAGCTCTTCTTGCATCGCCTTTGTAGTCGCTTCATCTGCGCGGCGTTGTGCTTCGGTTCTGTGTAAATGCGCTTCAGCTAAATGTCGAGTCTTCTGCAGCTTTTCATCTGCAGAATTTGCTGTAGCTTCCCAGGAAGCGCTTTGTCGTCTCAAATTTTCATTTGTGGCTTTGGGATTGTTTCACTGGCCACGATTTCTCAAAGCTTATCAACAAACCTCGCTCGTTCAGTTGCGTCCGTCTTCTTGGCTGGCCCTAAGTGATCTCAGTATACACCCAGTCTGCTATTGGGGAGCATGACTTACCCTAATCTTCAGTGATGTCTGCTTCGATGTTTCGCGCTCGCTTAGTCGCCGACAGAGCACAAGTGCCTGTCGCTGTAGCGGCTGTTGCGGATGTCGTTCGTGCAACGCATGTCTTCATTTCCAATTCGCCGTGATCGTCTTTCGACGGTATTGATGATCGAGATGTAGGCTGATGCGGAGTTGATCCTGGCGGGGTCGCTGTTCATAGACTAGCAAGCGACCCGATCCGACTAACTTGCATTCTTGTCGTTCTTCTAGACATCGAATCTAAGATTTCAGTCGATGATATGAGCCCAAACTAGTTGCGTCTTATTTGGTGGTGACCTAGTCGCCGTCCCAACTAACAAACTCTTCGGCGATGGAGAAGCAGAATGGCTCGGCGATTGGAGCCCACATGCTAGTAGTGGAAGACTTTTGCTCTTTGGCAGACACTTGCAATGATTTACTGTCATAGTGGTCATGTGCATATGTAGCTCGACCCTCGTGTAGGTGTATTGCGCTTGCCCACCACCGCTCTCAGTAATGGCTCGCATAATGCTTTTACTTCTTCTCGGCAAATAACCCGTCGAGGGCTCGGTGGGACGAGGGTTCGGTTTCCCTACGAAGAACAATGATTCCTTGATCTTGCTTAGCTGTGTACAATGTGTTGATGTGTAGCAGGTTGGATGTAAGAGTAGGCTCAAGCAGCGAGGTGAAGCGTCCGAAGACTGCAATCCAGTTCTTACGTGTGGACGGCACAGTCTGTTGCTCCTTCACCGCGGTTCCACTTACCTTCAACCTTCCTACTGCGGCGCGTCATCCCGCCAAGTGTCTGTACCTCTATCACTACCACCCCCTGACCACTTCACGCCACCAGGCCACCGATTATCCCACGCTCTCTTACATTCGGCATCAAGTCTCATGTCTACATGCCCCCTTGAGCGGCAATCTAGACACCATTCATCCCTTTTCTCAAACCTGTCGATTACGTCCAGGCACTGCCGCTGTATAGGGTAGTGCTGAGCCCGGACACATAGCGTAAATGGCTGGACTGTGTTGAGTAATATGTGGTAGCGGGGACATGCGTATTTGATACAGTTTCTGAAGCACATGTTTTGTTGTTGGCGGTCATAGATGCATGCCACCTGGGCCATGCAAAAGATGCATGAGAAACTTCCGTGAGTGAACGGAATGCCACACTCTATCGACCTGTGTTACATCAATTCAAGAGCGTGCTTCACGTATGCGACTCGACAATGTGTGTGACGACACATGTCAGACGCTCGTAGTGACAGCAACACCGTGACGAAGCATGTAGATGGTGTGATGGCGGGAGTGACATCCTTCCTTCAGCTTACATGCCCAATTCGCCAGCTGTGACACCTTGACAGCCTCAAGCCAGAGGAATAGGTTATCTACGGAGCTTTTGCAGATGCCACCCCACTGCTCGAACACAGCCTTCAGGGAAAGGGCATAACGGTGTATATGGATGTTGTCCGGGCTCGGTATGTCCGACGACTGGGCCTACAGTACGGGATCTGGCGCTGTGACAGGCTTGTGTGTCTTTTTGTGTTGGAAAGATCCAGACTATGTGGCGGAGTCATGCCGTGATGTTCCTGTAGTTGTCTGGAAATGTTAGCAGGCCGGACTACGTTAGTGATGCCGGGTAAGAGTGCGCTGTGCCAGCCCTCCAACCGTGCAGGGGCTATCATGGTTTTGCATGAGACACAGCTGGGCCTTCACCAGGCCTGTGATCGACGTAGGGTCATGAGTGCAATTCCAGTGGCTGAGTGAAGTCTCAATCTATGTTGGCGAAGTGAGATGACAAGAATGAGCGACCTAAATCTGTGGATAGGTGGTTGGGCAGTGCCACAGGAGGAATTGTAATCACCATCCAGTATGAGCATCTTTTGTCACGCTGGGGGTCGGTGGACAGAATTACTGTCGTGCTACGTTCTCCTTGCTTCCACCACATCCGGTTCAATCTCCCGAGCTCACAGCCTCCTGCACACCTCGCCAACAAGTCAACAACTTTGAAACCATTAGCGCTGATCCTATAGCTTTGCATTCGTATGCTACCCAACGCCACAACCGCTGCATTAACCTAGAATAAGTGCAGCGTAATCAGACTCCACACAACAAAGCCTTCATCCACCGGGACAAGACTGGACAAGACAGCTTATACTACACCAAGAACCTGGGCATGCAGGAAGTCGACACACCCCAGATCCGGGGTGCAGTGCGGCTATTAGCATTTCTGCCACCTGAGAGCCGGTCACTATTGTGAAGTGGCTCGCTCGCTTAGACAAGCAATTCTCCGGATCATCAGGAACTTAGGACTTCGATATTCTCCGGCTGTGGGTGTGGCTACGACGTCTCATGCTCGTTGTGTGCTGAGGTTATGTTGAGGAGACGGCTGAAATGGTGCTGTGATAATGGTTATGCTATTATCGTGCGGATATGAAACGACATCACGAACCGCCGCTTGTGGGTTCAATACCACGATCCAGGCTATACAGCCGGCTTCCTGGTAGAGTTACTATCTTTGTCTGTTTGAGGGGGCGATGTAAAGTGCTCGATGCAATTACTGTGCGCGGCGAGAGGATTCTCTGACATGCTCAGTTAATCAGGCACGACCTCGGAACGATCCAGCCAGGGGTGGTCGGAGAAGTGGATTCTGATACTACAAGTCGTTCTTCTAACAGATGAGATCCCGGTCGAATTCGTCGAGTGATTGGGTAAGTAACGCGTTTAGTACACCTTTCCCGTTGGTCACGAAGGCCAGAACGTGACAAGGGCGTGAGGCTCGGGAGACGAGCGCAGTTTCGAAACACGCGGTGCCGACGTCATGTAGAGTGTCTCCACCCAACACTTCACTTCATCTACGTTCGTTCCACCTTCCTAAGCTCGGCTTGGCATCGAGTACACAACACACACAACGAGTGCAACTCATCATACATTCTAACACGCCTTTGCTCCGCGTTGCGCCAAAACGTTGACAATAAAGTGCCAAGTGATTCCGGCTGCGACCGTCTCAAACGCTTCATGCTGGGTGCCGGGACTAATTCACGGCTCCACGCTCTCGTATCTGCGCCAAGTTCTCCCAAGGCCTTCTAAGCCTCTCATTAGCCGATGGGAAAACAAAAAGGCGGAAAGCTTGGCGTGAAATAAGAAAAGAGGATCCGGTTATGGCAGGAATGAGTTCCATGAAAGGTTAGCAACTGTGGACCCCGAAACAAACCCCACAGCATCGATATTAATTCTGGGCAGTGTGTTTCAAAAAGAAGCACCAATCATTGGGCAAAGACTCCCAGGATTTTCTGGAATTTCCGCATCTGGCCCGCTTCCATTGGCTATCTTGAACTACTTTCGTCGGTGACGCTCTCGCATAGCCAATACGAGTAGATTGTAGCCTCACATCACTGGTTGCCTGGATAAAGACTTGACTACTTGCAGATAGATGACCGTAGCACTTTGCCATCAAGCTACCAGCAGCCCTAACAACAGACCTGAATAGCCGAAGATCGATCTTCATACCATGGTCCACAATGGCAACGAGGGCTATAAAGATGGCTTGAGTCTCCCACCTAGATGGGCCTCATCATCGTCAATCACATCCAGCTTCACTCACTTCATCAACAAGCCAGTCTTCCCACTTCGACAGTGACCTTATATTCAAAATGGTTTCCTTCACTTCCATCGTCACCGCAGCCATTGCTGCCACCGGCGCCATGGCCGCCCCCGCCACTGACGTTGCTGCTCGCTCGTCTGGCGACCTCGTTGCCCGCCAGAGCACTCCCTCCTCCACTGGCACCCACAACGGCTGCTACTTCTCCTGGTGGACTGACGGTGGCGCCCAGGCCACCTACACCAACGGCAACGCTGGATCCTACAGCGTCAAGTGGAGCTCTGGCGGCAACCTCGTCGGAGGAAAGGGATGGAACCCTGGATCTGCCCGTACTATCACCTACTCTGGTACCTACAGCCCCAACGGCAACTCGTACCTTGCCATCTATGGCTGGACCCGCAACCCGCTCGTCGAGTACTACGTCGTTGAGAACTTCGGTACCTACGACCCGTCGTCCAACGCCCAGAACAAGGGCACTGTCACCTCTGACGGCTCTTCGTACAAGATTGCTCAGACTACTCGTACCAACCAGCCTTCCATTGATGGCACCTCGACCTTTCAGCAGTACTGGTCTGTTCGTCAGAACAAGCGCTCCAGCGGTTCTGTCAATATGAAGACCCACTTCGATGCCTGGTCTGCCCAGGGCCTCAAGCTCGGTCAGCACAACTACCAAATTGTGGCTACTGAGGGTTACTTCTCCACCGGCAGTGCGTCCATCACCGTCAACTGCCCGTAAGCGCTTGCTTAACACGGAGCATACGGCTCAACTCCCCAGGCGCAGCACCATCCCGGATGCATTTGAACTCGTCAGGAACGTCAATGTTGGATGTTGGTTACCTTCTGTATATATCTTGCCCTTTTATCAAACCCAGCTTGCTGGTTACAAATTCATGTCAATATTGCTTGTCAACTCACTCTCCCTGTGTGCAAACATGTAGTGAAACGTGCTCGACATGCCTCATGTGTGATGCCTGACTTGTAGACTTGCTGCGTTGACCTTAGGTCAATCTGGCAAAGCTGAATCATTTGCCGCACGAGAGAAGCACCGCAGCCCCCAAAATACACCTGCAACGCGAGGGCAATGCAACTATATAACCATTTAAGTATATTCAAGTATACTGCGTTTGCTTCTGCGTTGCCAGTATGAAATCGAGAAATGATCAATTTACTATTCATTTTGCTGTAGAGATTAAAGCGTCTTGGCTCCAAAGCTCAAGCTGTCTCTCCAGTGCTGCTCTCGCGCGGTAACTGATCTGCGAACGCCTACAAACTGGCACGGTTGAAGTCAGGTGTTGTGAAGTGCCTCGGGTATATCATTATGCGTAACCGCATATCCACAACTAGTTGTTTGCTCCAGATTCTCCTGATTGCAGACCATTCCAGGATATACTCTGATCAAGTCTTCGTCGTGACAGCTCAGTAAATCATCATCATACTTAGCGTTCTCCTAGCTACAATGCAAAGCTAAACGCCTTCAACCTCATCAAACCATTGACAGCATCTTATTCTCATGACAAATCGTGTTTATATCATGTCGTCCACCGGACAGTTAGGATGCAGCACATACATAACCTTGTCACTCGGAGTGGTCTCGCCTTGATCGTCTGCGAGACCCTCTCCGCGGATGAGCATCAAGAATTGTTCCTAACCCAATAGTTAGTATTTGCCGTGCTGCTCAAGCAATGGTGGAAATATACCTTGACAATCTTCTTGAGCACCTTCTTCGCCAATGCCCTCTCCGCCTCCATATCCTCCTGAGTCTCCAGCTGAGCTTCTTTCTGCTCAAGATACCAGACGAGAAGCTCTTCCTCATCAACACCATCTTGTGTTTCATCTTGGTCTTCGCTAATGCGCTTGACGAACATGTTGCGCATGGCGACATACTTGTCGTGTGTGATTTTAGTCTTCTCGCGAGGTGCTGCGGCAGCAGGCGTAGCTGTGCGAGCTCGTGAAGCATCTTGTTGGTCTTCGTCCATTGCACCGCCATCGCCGTCCTGGGCTTCGGCAGCTGCGGCGGCAGCCAGGACTGCTTCATCATCTTCGTCCTCGACTTCGATGTCATCCTTCTCGACAGAGATGATTGATTGACGGAGGAGGTTGTAAGCTTCTTTGACAAAGTCTGGGGTGATGTCGTTGACACAGTTGGCCTTTGCGATAGCTTCTGACAGACGAATCATGCTTTCAAGCTGTCGAACGGTGATTCGGTAGCTGTTGCGTCCGATACCACCTTGCGCATCGTCCGCCCTCAACTCCTTGTACTTCTCGACCAGTGTCTCCCTCGCTTCATCTGAGAACTCTGGGCGGAACGTCTTTGCAAAGCGGATATACCGTTGAAGCTGCTCGGTACTGTACTCTGGTGTCACCGCTTCATCACGGTCTTTGTGGATCGAAACAATGTGCTCAGCAAGGTGGCGATCGACAGACTCATCGCACTCGTCCAAGACGACGAAGAACAGATCGAAACGCGACATGATGGGTGCGGACATGTTGACGTTGGCGCGAAGTGTTGTTTTACGGTTATAGCGGCCACCAACTGGGTTGGCTGCTGCCAGGATCGAGGTGCGGGCATTGAGTGTGGCCTGGATACCAGCCTTGGCGATGGAGATTGTTTGTTGTTCCATGGCTTCGTGGATAGCGACCTGATCTGCAATGTCCATCTTGTCAAATTCGTCGATGGCACAAATACCATTATCAGCAAGCATGAGCGCGCCAGCCTCGATGGTGAACTCGCCAGTCTCCTCATCTTTGACTACAGCTGCTGTGAGACCAGCAGCCGAGGAAGCCTTACCAGACGTGTATACTGCGCGAGGCAGGAAGCTGCAGATGTATTTGAGAAATTGAGACTTGGATGTGGAAGGATCGCCAACGATACAGATGTTAATGTCACCACGAAGAGCCATGCCCTCTGGCGTTTCCTTTGATACACCACCCATAAGTTGAAGTAAGAGACCCTTCTTGATAACTTGGTGGCCGTACACCATTGGTGCGATCGAGTCGACGAGTCGCATGAAGATGCTGGGCTTGTGCACCATATCCTTTAAATCTTGAATCTCGGACGCAGTGAGGGTACCGAGGTACTCCTCCTGTGCCAACTCACCGCTGGCCGGATTCTGCTCGAGTTGACCTTGGCCAAGGGAACTGATAATGTTGGTAGCTTGCCCAGTCAGGTGATGGTTCGAAGGTTGGCCCGGAGTTGAATTGTCTGGTGAGAGCATGCATGCGAGGAACGACATGCGATAGGTGAGGTCGCGAACGCCAAGGGCTTTGAGACCGCTCACACCAGTACCACCCGCATCATTGCCACGGCTTGCGTTCGACGTATCCCTCATGGCCTGCGGCCGGACACCTGGAACACGGAATTGGCTAACGTCTGGTATTACAATGACGGTGCCTGTGAAGATGCACTTTTCACCGGCTTTAGCGCGGTCGACCATCTCTCCTCTGAGAATAACATCCATTGTGCGTGGCATGCTTCCTGTGGGAATCTCCGAACTGTTCTCCTGTATGCGAACTTTCTGCCAGTCGACGAAAGTGGATTGTCTAATATCGAGGCGCCAACCCTCCCTGTTCATACATGTGCTGTTTGGGCATTGTGTCGGTTCAGTATACTTGAAAGTCTGCTCGACATTGGGTACAACCGTGTTGCAGGCTTCGCAAATGAAGGTAGCCATCGATAACTCTGGCCTGACTTCGGAAGTGCGAGTGGCAGTTCCTGATATTGACAACAGCTGCCCAATGGAAGTTGTTCGTAACTGGCGAATGCGGGAGATGAGGGGCAGATTGTAAAAAGCCAGGGTGAACACTTTGTCTGTCTGCTGGTTCGAGGTCTGGTCGTTTTGGTTGTCGGTTGCGGAATTACCAGCGTTGGAAGCATCAGTTCCTGAGATGGTCGACGTCGGCTGGCGATGCTGGCGGAAATATACCGGCTCGTACTTTGCGATAACGTTGTGGAGAGCTCTGGTCATGTAAGGCAGGAAGCGGTAGTATTCGCTGGCAATCGCTTTGGCCAAAACACCATCTTCATGGCTATCGAGGTGGGTGTAATCGACGTAGAGGGTAGACAGACCCCATAGCCTCATGCCCCTGACCTGCGCAATGTAGTACTTGTCGGTGGTTTGAATGCTCGAGGCGGGTAGTGCCGAGGACGGTATCTCCTCTGTGAATCTTTGAAAAATTAGCATAAGCTATAACGAAAGATGCCGTAGAGCTTACGTTTCCAGAAACTCTTGGAATCGAAGTGACAGCGTCTCTGCCGTCACATCGACGACCCTGGGTACGTCGGTCCGCGGTCCATTGGTCCGTCTGCCTGTTGCCCTAGCACCTACAACCTCATCATCTGGAAATCCTTCGACGTCGCTGTTTGCGCCATTGCTTTCTGAGGGAGGTCCGCGAGGTCTAGCAGAAGAAGAGCGCATTCGCGGCGTGCGTCCAGGAATGCCCGCATCGCTCGAGGGCGTCGGCGCGGCATCTGAATTGAGGACAGCGTCTAGTAGAGACGACATGATGTGTGCGTGAAGTGTATCGTGTCGTTGCGGGGCGTCGAGATTGAAGACAGTGTTTTGGCGCGGGGGCTTGTCAACACGCGAAACGCGGGTCGCGCTGGCCGAATCGGGAAGTCGAAGTACCTGGTCCGTGCACTGTCGCTAAAGACATCTCAAAGTCATTGCCGACAGCATTGTCTATGCCGATGCGTGTACCAGGAGGCGCTTGATAATACTACAGGCAATGTAGACGCCTCGCACAACCACACGTAGGCGTTAGGGGTATCAATCAGTAATGCATTCGTCGTCGTAATCTAGGCTGAGGTGGCTACAATGAAAGGGTATATAGCTTATCCATCCATCCGAAACAGAACAAAAACAACAAAAACAAGCCCCGAAGAGCAAGCAGAAACGCCAAACAATGCTTTCTTCCTACCACATCGTAATCCCCGCCAGCAACAAAGCCAATGGCTCTACGCCCACCTACCACCGCGCACAGTCACCAGCAACTACTGCACCGGGTCGCTGAGACGCACCCCATACTGGTGGTCCTCAGCAGCGTCTTTTCCATGAAGACGCACCCGGTACAGACAGGTGTGGTCAGCACCCCAGTTGCTGGTGACCCGGAGCATGGCCTTCGAGACCGGCACCGAGCTTGGGACGTCGAGATCAAACGTCTGTTGGTGATTGGACGCGTGAATGTTGTACCTGAAGGAACCCAGGCAGGACCAGCCTGCCGGGCCCTCCTGGCACGAACCTTCACGATCCGAGCCTTGCGACTCGACAATTTGATCCGTCTCGACCCAGAGCTCGATGGTGCGCGGGGCATTGGTGATTTTCTTGCTCGGCATCATTGACATTGGCAGGTGCTCGATAGTGACCTGCTGCGGGTAGACCGGGCGGGCCAGTGCGACAGTGAGCTGAGCTTGCCCACTCATTGATGGGTTTGGTGCCGCGCACCAGCAGTCGCCCGGTTCTTCCCACCTATCGAGAGCAGCCTTTGGCGGGTTGCGGTATCGGGAGAACAGGAGTCGACCCAATGAACCCCATGGGCTCGGGCTATCGAGGAAGGTGGCGGATGTAAGGGTAGGTATGACGACGGCGCCGAGGCCGGGCGAGAAGTGGTTTACCTTCTGGAGGTTGAGCTCATAGTTGGTGAGCAGATTGCTCTGTGCCAGAGTGTGGAATCGGATGGAGTCAATCATAGCTTTTTTGGCTTCCACCTGAGCGATAGCCTTGATTTGGGAGGCTTGGCCTTGGACCGCTTGATACACCTTCTCATCGACTTGAGCCGCCATCGTGTCATAGTGCCTCTGGACCAGGTTCATGAACTCCTCGCGGGAGACTGCTTCGGGGCGCACATCTGACGACGTGCCCTTAGATATACCCCCAAAGATGTCGCGGAGCTTATCTTCGTTGCGCTTGAGGAAGTCGGTCCATTCTGCGTCACCTCCGGAAGACTTGGCTTTGCTGATTAGGGCATTCCAGAATTCATCGGTGACTTCGCGCCTGCCATCTGGGAGGGTGCGAACAACCACGTACTCTGGCAGATGTTGGTTAAGCTTAGCGATGGTGTCGTCCATGTTCTCAATACGACTGTCGAATTCGTTGTAGATCTTCTTCATGCGAGACCACAGGTAGTTGTCATCGATGGTTCCGTCGCCCCTCTTGAACTCATCCATGTTTTGCTTCGTCTTCTCGGGACGCTCAGCAGGCATGACCCATTCTGCGACATCATAGTACGCGGTATGAATCCGATTGCTGAATGCAGTAGCTATGCCAGGCCGGGAAGTGGAGTTTGGGTCATGGTTCGAGGTCATGAGTTGAGCCAGTCCAAAGCCAATAGCGAGCAAGCCAGCCGCGCAGACCAGTGTCCAGAAGAGCGGGGTGAAGTATCGCTCCCAGAACCACTTGTCGTCGTTCTTGAGACCTGGCTCAACATTACCAAGCCACTCTTCCAGGTGAGGATCGGAGGCTCGCTGCTGAGAAGGCTGCTTACGGGGCTTGTTGCGGAGCAAGGTAGGGCCCTCTCGTTCTTCTGCAAGCGGCTCATTGGCAGATTGATGAATGCCGTTCTTTGGGGTGGGCGTTGTCTGCTTGAATGGCTGCTGCTGGACGCGCTCGATCTCGACTTCTTCCTCCTCTTGCAGGTTGGCTTGAGCCTGGCGGTGGCGAATTCTGTTCTTCTTCCAGTTGGGCTTAGCAAAGACCTCTGCAGATGGTGATCGAGCAGCAGCTTGGCGCAGGGGTCCAGAGAGCATGCCAGCTTCGTGGACAGGACCGAAAGACTTGAAAGTATTGCCGATAGACGCTGACAGGTCGTTCTCGCTAGGGGCAAGGTCCTCACTGTCCATGAACGAAAGACCTGGTGGCACCGGAGTGGGAGCTTCAAGCTCGGGTGAAGAGGAGCGCTGGGGAGTACGGCCGTTGAGACCGCCACTCATGCGCGGAGTCTCATCGCCAAGTTCATCGGCGTCGTCTTCTTCGACTTCTTCATCGCGCGCAGCAGCCTCACCATGCTGGTTCTGGAAAGCCTGCGAAAAGCCGGTAGTGGGGATCGATAGCTCTTCTGCAGCGCCAACACGACCGCTTGCACCATAGGCGTTGGACTTGCGCGGCTTGACTTTGGTGAGGGGGCCTTTCTTGCGCTGCCTGGTACCACCGTTGGTCATGGTAGTGACGACAGATTGGCCCGTGACTGAACCTGCTTGGGAAAGGCGGGCAGAGCGGCGGGCAGGCGTTGCGCCCATACCTCCAAGTTGAGACATGGCGGAGGCTGAAAGATTGGTGAAATGTGAAAGGGATGAGGATAGATTTTGGCTGTTGTGGGAGCGAAGCTTAGAATTTGTACCTTCGCAAGGGTGAGTTGTTTGTTGTAAGTTGGAAGAGAAAGTGATGGAGAAATCGGGTTGAAGAATTGCAGATAGTTGAGTTTTGGACTCGACAACGCTAGCGGCGTCGAAATCGCGCAAATTCAAGGTGAACAACAACAACAACAATAACAAGAAATCGCGGGGGCTGGGAGAGCCCCGTCGAAAAGTGAAGAGACATTGCTGGGTGAAGGTGAAAAGGAAGTGTTGTCGAGTGTGCTCGGTGCACACGCGGTGTCTTCACCTCGAGCAACAGGGATATCTAAAAGGGCTTACCTTAGGTTGGCAATTCAGTTCCGTCGCTCTATTAATCGTAAGCCCCGAAATATAGTCCGAAGGCCCTCCTCTTGCTCTTGAACGTCGCGAATGCAGTCTTGTGAAGGGTGGATTCCAAGGCGGTGTCCGTAAACACGTGTTAGACGCGTCGAAGCCGGCCGTGGCGCAACACTCCCAGTGGTCCAAACAACTCTTTCAAAGTTTTCAGTCTGTCGATATGCAGTCCGCGACCATGTTCCATGCGCGCGAACGATGCTATGGATGTATGTGGATGAGAAAGTTGGGATGGTAGTGAAGTTCGAACATGGAGAAAGCGCGTTTTGCGCAGGGATCACCGGAAGAGAAACTAGCGCACTGACAACACAAAGCAAAGCACTGACTTGTCCCATTATTGCGACGATGAGAACAAGAGACGGACGCGATGAAGAAGTCGGTGTTGTAGGAGTCTGAATTCCGATCTGACGTCTGGCTCGAGAAATGCATGGATGGGCCGGCCTCATGCACTGTGGGGAGCGGACCCTGATCAAAACTAGGTACCACTGTTGAGCTCGTTCTCCCGCCTGCGTCGCCTGTGTTTGCCCGTTGTGTCACAAAGCCTTGCGCTTGACGGAAACGTCGCATTGGCTAGCTACATGTGAGAATCCTTGAGGCGTGCCGGAAGGATACTATTCGAGCATCGAGAGTGCCTCAAGGCGTCCTATCTGCGAGTAGAGTAAATGGCTTGCTTCCACAGATACGACTAGGGAGTAAATGTGGCTCAACACCAAATTTTGTCACCATCCGCTAGTGTGGGGACGAGGCTGTGACACGTGAACCACTTTGGGGCCCATATCTGTCACCTTACTCTCTGGGCATTTCGTTCAATGCGCAATGACTACCTATGATGGCTTGACTCGATACCCTACTGGTGTAGAGGAGCCGATCTCTGCTGCAGGTTGAAGTGACCCAGGGCATTTGCCAGCTAGAGCATGAATGCCTCAAGCTACCAGACGAACCCATCTGCAGATGAAGTGTGCCGTCTACAAGGTAGGTATTCCAACAGCAGACCCACCTGTTGGTGGACCTGACTTGTGCTGATGACGAAGTCCTGGACCCCTCACATCTTAAAATGAGACAAGCTGCGTAATCAAGGCCGTATTTTCATCCAAGGCGTGCCTCAGGTACACATTGTGATCGGAGCTTGGCCGTCTTGATAGGGAATTGCATCCGCCATGGGCAATTAGCGTGGGATGGCTTGCGCCTCCAGCGCGTTTTCCCAGGTTTTTATATCGGCGTAACATCCCAGCGGTCCTCACTGCCCAGATACATATCGCTCAAGCGCTTTCAATCACGCCTGCAGAACCTTGAATTTCCTACAAGCAAGCCCATTGATTCAAGATGGTTGTTGGATCTGTTCTCGTCGCTGGGTGAGCTTCTGCCCCTCCACCCCGCAATGCGCTTCAGCTCGAGCTCTGCAAACGTCAACAGCTAACTTTGATATAGTGGCACGGGCTACATTGGCTCCTTCACAGCTCTCGCTCTTCTTGAGGCTGACTACAAGGTCGTCATCGTTGACAATCTCTACAACTCGTCGCCTGAAGTCGTCAATCGCATTGAGCTCATCTGCGGCAAGCGACCAGCCTTCTACCAGGCGGACATCACCGACGAAGCTGCACTCGACAAGGTCTTCGAAGAGAACCCAGACATTGACAATGTCATTCACTTCGCTGCTCTCAAGGTAGGCCCCCTCACTGTGGGAACCTTCGGTCCATACTAACTAACCCCCCAGGCTGTCGGCGAGTCTGGCGAAATCCCTCTCACATACTACAAAGTCAACGTCGGTGGCTCTGTTGCCCTCCTATCCTCCATGTTGAAGCACAATGTCACCAACATCGTCTTCTCCTCATCCGCCACCGTCTACGGCGACGCCACACGCTTCGAGAACATGATTCCCATCCCTGAACACTGCCCCATTGGCCCAACCAACGTCTACGGCCGCACAAAATCCACCGTCGAAGGCGTCATCGAAGACACCATCAACGCGCAGCGCAACAAGGCGAAGAAGGAAGGCAAAGAGGAAGAAGGCAAAAAATGGAACGCCGCGTTGCTGCGCTACTTCAACCCTGCCGGCGCCCATCCCTCAGGCATCATGGGCGAGAACCCGCTCGGCGTCCCATACAACCTGCTCCCGCTCCTGGCGCAAGTCGCAATCGGCAAGCGCGAGAAGCTGCTCGTCTTCGGCGACGACTACAAGTCCAAAGACGGCACCGCGATTCGAGACTACATCCATGTTCTCGATCTCGCGCGCGGCCACTTGCAGGCGCTCAACTACTTGCGCGAACAAAAGCCTGGTGTCAAGGCGTGGAACCTAGGCTCGGGCCGCGGCTCCACCGTCTTGGAGATGATCAAGGCGTTCAGCGACGTCGTGGGCCGCCAGCTGCCGTATGAGACGGCGCCGAGACGGCATGGCGATGTGTTGGATCTGACGGCGAATCCGACGCTGGCGAATAAGGAGTTGAACTGGAAGACGGAGCTTACGCTGGAAGATGCGTGCGCGGATCTGTGGAAGTGGACGGAGAACAACCCCGAGGGATACGAGCAGAGGCCGCCGCAGAAGTTCTTGGATGCGCTGAAGAAGCACTGAGTATGTGTGGACGCTGCAATGACTTGATGGATGGGAACATAGTGCTGGAGTAAGATACCGAATATACATCTCACTACATAATAGTCACAGACGTACACATTTCGGCCTTGACACAAGATGATGTCGTGCCACTTTGGACGTGGTGCTTCTTTTTGTTCTATGCCATTCAAGGCTTGGTCATCTAGATATTTGCCAGATACACCATTCTTATCCAGGACATCAGTCCTACACAGTGCGATGCGCCGTTCAATATGCGTCTATCGCACAACTGCGCCCTTGAGCGTCGGGATACTGCACAAGCCCTCCTTTGTCCTCAACTTCGCAACGCCGCTCTTCTTCTCCGCACCTTCGCCCGCCAACTGTGGAACGACACCAACATCCAAACCGACCTCGAGTCCATCCGTAGTCGTAAAGCCAGGCTGGATCATCTCCCAGACTTTCTTCTTCGGGTTCAGCACAGGCTCGGGCTCGCCCTCCCAGCCCTCAAAGTATATCCTGTCGCCAGCCTTTGCTCCCTCGGGTGGGTTGACCAGTTCCACAGGCCCCTTGTGCGAGTCCTCGCCCTCTGCAACTCTGGGTGACGCAGCGAGGACCATGGCGCATGACTTGACGCCGCGCATGGTGACGGGCTTGAGGTTGCATACTGCGACGATTTTGCGGTTCTGCATATCCGCCAGCGGGATGAGGCCGTTGAGACCTGAGCACACGGTTCGCACGACCTGGCCTTCATATTCGGAAGTGTTGTCGGTGCCGGGGGCGTCGCCGCAGGCAATGGTGGAGACGAAGAGGGAGTCGGCGTTGGGGTGGGTTTCGGCTTTGAGGATGTGGCCGACGCGGAGGTCGATGAGAGCGGGAGACAGGGGCTTCTCTACGGGTGCGCTGGAGTGGTGTTAGCTATTTGGATGCAGACGGGGAAGCACAGGCAGACGTACGCTTTCTGGGGCTTAGGCTTCTTCTCCTTCTTCTCTTTCTTTTGGGTTGGCGCACCCTCTGGCGCGCCACCTGAAGCAGGCTTGCCAGTTACGGTGCCCGCGACAGCATCGCCAGCTGCTTGTGCCAGACCCTTGGCCTTCTCCTTCGCGCTCTTGCCGCCCTGTCCACCCTTGCTGGCGCCCTGCTCTCCAGTCAGGGTCGTCGGTGTGGCGCCAGAGGCCACGGCGTTGGCAGCAGCAGCCTCCTTCTCCTTCTTCTTGCGCTCCTTCTCGGCCTTTGCGTCGACGGGCTTGATCTTGAAGACGACGTTGTCGAGCTCAACGTTGACCTTCTCGTCGAGCTTCAGTCCGAATAGCGGCGAGTTCTGGACAAAGTCGACATGGCGCACGATGTGGTGGTATCCCTGCTCGCCGGTCCTCTCTTCTGCGCTCCATTTTGACACGACTGGCGCAAGCTTCTGGTAGATGGCGATGTCGGCAACGGAGGGCTTTGCGCCGAGCAGCGTCGTCCGGCTCGAGAGATGTGTGTTGAGTGAGGACAGGCGCTCGGAAGACTTGGCAGCGTCCTCAGAAGACGAGGCAACGTGCGAGGCGGTGATGAGCCATTGGCTGAGCTCAGCCTTCTCGGCGTCGGTGTATGTGACCTCGGGGAAGAGGGTTTGGGAAGCCTTGACAGCGTCTGTCTCGGCGCCCGCGTTGTTCGGGGCGTGAGTCTTGAGGAAGGTGATGAGGCTCTCGTCGAGGGTTGAGCTGGACATGGTGGGCAGGAATGTTCGTTGGAAGAAGTCGATGGCAAGCGGGCGTAGTGGGGTAAAGAAATTACTGGGTGTGGTGGTGGGGGCGGCGGTAGCTGCAGTTCTAGGGAAATTCTGAGCTGAGCTTGGGACGTGTGTTGACAGAACAGCTGGAGGTCTCGGGCGCACCAATTGAGATATTCCGGTGCGAAATACGGGCACAGACGAAGAGAGCCTGTATATCTGCATGTCCGATACTGAGTCAAATGCAGGGCCACCATAGATGACTGCAGTGGCGGGGCTCCTACCCGCACGAGCCATGGCGTCGAAGCCTGGGACGTCTCTCAGCCGTCATGGCCCAGATGACATTGAAGCAAACGATGAATCGAACATGTTTCGCCTAGGTAGACGTTGGGCCCTCTTATGGCTTGTGAAGCAGGCACGACATGACGTGGTTCCTGTTTCGTTTGCTGCCTGTATTTGCCCCGCGTCGCGCAAGTTAGATAAACTGTGAAGCTCTCAACCCCAAAGCCGCCAGGCACCCCGCAGCTCCACCACTCCCGCAACAACCACCATGTCTGCCTCGGAGTCGCCCGACGTGCCCGCGGGCAAGAAGAGGTTCGTTCCTCTAGGTACGTCATCGCACCCACCATCAGACCACCTGCCGCTAACATGCGACAATAGAGAACAATCCCGAGGTCATGTCCGCTCTTGTCCACAAGCTGGGCCTGTCACAGAAGCTGGCTTTCCACGATGTCTTCAGCATCGACGAGCCGGAACTGCTTGCCTTCGTGCCACGACCCGCTCACGCGTTGCTCCTGGTGTTCCCCGTGAGCGAGACATATGAAAAGTTCCGCATTCAGGAGGACAAAGACCGGCCCGAGTACCAGGGCCATGGTCCGGAAGAGGAGATTGTTTGGTACAAACAGACGATTGGGAATGCCTGTGGGCTCATCGGCTTGCTCCACGGCGTGTCTAACGGCACAGCACGTTCTCACATTGGTATGCTTCTGCTCGCTGCCCGAGACAGTCTGACACAACAACTAACAAACCCCACAGATCCCGCCTCCAACCTAGCCAAGCTCCTGAATGATGCCATACCTCTGAAACCTATCGAGCGTGCCGACCTGCTCTACGAATCAGACGCCCTCGAGAGCGCGCATCAGGCTGCTGCCGCCGGCGGAGACACGAGCGCCCCCACCGCCGAGGACAACGTTGATTTACATTACGTCTGCTTCGTCAAATCACAGGACAACAACTTGTGGGAACTCGACGGCCGACGCAAAGGCCCGCTCAATCGCGGCGAGCTGGCCCCGGATGAAGATGTGCTCAGCGAGAAGGCTCTAGATCTCGGGGTACGCAGCTTTCTCAAACGGGAAGCCGCTGCTGGAGGAGGCGATCTACGCTTCAGCCTGATCACACTCGCCGAATCACTAGACTAAGTCACGCGGCAACAGATACTCTCAAAACTTGTGACCGGCATTCGTTCCTCAGGTGCTGAAGACTCCTTTTCGTAGAAGAGACTTATGCGTGGCGTGCGGTGGTCTATTTTGCACACTGATGATAGCTTTAGGGCACACATGACGATAACACGCTATTGAAATACTCCAAGAGAATTGAACCGAAACGATTCAAGACTTTCGTCCATCCGTGCTGTGAAGAGCTTCGCCAAGCTGGAATACTTGCTTAGGCACCGTTACGATTTGTCGTGTCTCAGCGAGGTATGTCAATCTCGTATCGAACCGGACTCTGTCTTACCTGCTTTCAACACTAGGGATAACCATACTGCAATCAACAAATATACTGCATTCAGCCAATGGAGTGAACATTTTGAATTACCTCCGGCATTGCTACTCTGTTTGCCGTCCTCGAAAGCCATCATATTGCGCTTTGCATATCGTGTCATTGTGCACCACGTACCTCCACTACAGCTCGTATCGCGTCGAAAAAAAAGATAAACTCACTCACATCAAGGAGATACACGGGGCCTGTCCTCGGTGCGTGACTCTTTCCTCATGGGGCTCGCATCGAATTCCGCATATACGTCCACAGCGGCACTCGATCTATATCGTACGAATCAAATTCGTGTAATAGCTCTCGTGTGCTCTGCAGTAAGCTCATTGACTTCCATCATTGCCTTCTATTGGTTCTTTCGCATGACCAAGCTCTTTCGGCATCGGTGAGTTCCTACGCTGAGCGGCATGTAGCAAAACTGACACTGGCAAAGCCTGGTCATGCTTCTAGTCTATGGTGACCTCACGCGATCAATCTGGTTCTTCGTCTTCACCGTCTATTCTCTCGCGCGAGGTACGGTGGAGACAAACACCCGCTTCTGTCAGGCAAGCGGTTTCTTCATTCAGTATGGCACAGAGACGAGTGGTACGTAACCGAAGTCTGTAATGGTGGGTATGTACTAAGATTTCTCCAGACTATGCAGTTCTCGTGGTCGCTGTACATAGTGCACTGCAAATCTTCCGCCCTACGGGAAGGGGCAATTCAGATGGACTGTATGATTATCGATCTTACATTTTCTCTGGAGCCTTCCTATTACCCGGTATGATGTCTGCTCTAGCATTTATCAATCCTGGCCACGCATACGAATCACTAGGCGCGTACTGTCAGTTGCCAATCCGGCCCTTCTGGTATCGGCTGGCGCTGGCGTGGATACCGCGATATTGTGTTGCTATCATAATTTTGAGTCTGGCCGGCGCCATATACGCATATGTCGGCTGCGAATTTCGTTCTTACGCAAACCTCAGTCAAAGTAGCATGACACCTGCGACCACAACACTCGGTCTATCTCTGATCGATGGGGAACCCGAAACGGCAACCGAGCAGGTGGAAACCTTACGCAGGACAACTTCATCCCCTCCTGATTTCGGCTCTTCCGTTGCTTCCCATCGTAGAGGATCTGCTGTAGCATTTGGACCTACAACATACGCCCCCACCCCACAGATAACAGCACATGCCCCGTCTACACAGCCCCTACCAGACAATTCTACCTTACATCTGCCCAAACGAACCGCTGTCCGCCCTGGTCTATTCGTTATTCCGTCCGGATACGCCATCCAACCTCCGCCCTCCACTCTTGATCTTGAGGGGCCCCTTTCCCCTCACACACAGCCTGCTGTGGACCCGATGTCTACGATTGTACCAACAACGCCCGTTAAAGCCACAGCTCCCCGTCACCGGTCATCCTCTCCAACTCCTGGTCAACGCCACCTGGCGCGCCAAAGAAGACGGATCCATCGTCAGCTCCGTCTCATGTTCATCTACCCTATTGCGTATATCCTAATGTGGATGATACCGTTCATAAATCACAGCATGAACTACAGTGACCGCTACGCCAACCACCCGTTGTGGTTTACGCGAGTCGGTCAAGCGATTTGCCTCAACTCCATGGGCTTCGTTGATTGTGTCATCTTTTCCATCCGCGAGAAACCTTGGCGCAACATTCCGACCAGTGACGGCACTGTTTGGGGAAGCTTGGCAGTCTGGCGCAAGCCTCGATCTTCGGTCTCTACAGCGAATAGTGAGGAGACGGGACATGGCAATGAAAGTCGACAGAGGAGTATGACGGAGAGTGGGATTAGCAGAGTCGCGCGAGTGAGGAATAGTGTGAGAACGAGTGCGAGTGATGACCAGACGAGGATGGCGGCAGAACAGGCGAGGAAGAGGCTGGAGTTGGAGAAGGATGAGAGGTTGGCGGCTTTGACGAAGAGGACGGAGAGGGGGAGTGAGGCCTTGCCAATTGTGGAGGAGCGGGACAAGGGAAAGGAGAAAATGTCTAGTTGATGTGATGCTGGTGTCTTTCGGTCTGGTTTATTGCTTTTATTGGTCGTTAATCTAATTCGTAATCTTGTAGGCATGGTGCTCAGAAGTCTTCAACTCTAATTTCCCTTCCTTCTTTTAGTGGTAGATATACTTTCTCCCAGAGATCGCTTCGCTCCCCGAGGTGGTATATCAAGCCTGAATCATGCATGCCTGCATCTTCTCCGCCAGCCATCGTCTCCAGCTGAGAGATGATGTTCTCAAGTCCCAATGCTTTGCCTGTGGCTTGTGTATTTCCCGCCTCGAGCGCAACATGCACGATATGTATGTGGAAATGGTAGTATGTCGGTTGATCTCGAGTTCAGTCAGCCAAATAGGCAAGCAACAGGACGAAGATGACTTACAATGCACGTACAATTTCAGCTGATCCCTCTCCACCCCTTCATACAACCCACACGTCGCTTCCACCATTTTATTCTTCATGTGATTCAACCACCTGACATTCCCCTTCTTAAGGTCCCGCACACTCCAAATATCCCGTCGCTCCACCAAGCCCAGCAAATGCAGCGCCCCAATCGTCTTGCGATCCCAATTCAAATCCGGGAGCAAGAGAAATCCTTTGCTGGGGTCGGACTCGCGGTACACGACGTCCTCTTGCTCAGTCCTGCCCTCGATGATGTTGAACACCCAATTCAGCGCCCCCTTCTCCCGCTGCGCAGCCATGTACGGGCGAATGTACGACTTGTAAATCTCCGGCGTTTCCGTGACTACTCTCAATCCCTGCGCCTCGTATTTCTTGACATGTTTCTCCGTGCACGGATAAATCAGGTTCAACTTGAAGTCCGGCGGTGGCTGGTCGTCTGAGGGGTTGCTGTTGGCCAGAAACCACGAGTAAATATCGTTTGCGCCGAGATTCTTGATGTTGCGGAGGGATGTGGAGAAGGAGGTTAGATTTTGCTCCGAGGTGTCGAAGGCGGCGCGCTCGGCGATGAAGAGGGCGGGTTGGGAGTCGATGGTGCCGTACAGGGAGATGCGGCGGCCGGCTTGGTCGGAGTTGAGGAGGCGGGTGAGTTTGAATTTAGGGATGAGGGATTCTACTCTTGCTGCGACTTCGGGTGGTGTGGTGGAGGTCATGGTTGCAGGTGTGGAAGTTGGGCTCAATCTGGTATGAATCTGATGTGTGTTCAGCACCTGAAGACAGCTTGAATGCGGGACGGAATCAAAGTGTCCATGTGAAAGTTTGTGCTGGACTTGGATATAGCCCTTGTGGCATAATCAAAACCCCAAAATGGTTTAAACTAAAACATGTCACTTACGAGCAGAATAGATCTTATGTTTGTCGTCTCTAGATGTCGAGCGTGTGCTCACTGGAGCAATCTGATTGGAGGGGCTGCTGTGAGATTATCCAGATAAGTCACATGTTCGCGCGTCACGCGTATCGTCCAGCCAACCGCGAAAGATGCACGGCCGATCCCTTTGCCAAGCCCCATGACGCTCACTACTGATTACCTGCTAAACCACACCGCACCCCCTACTCACCGCGCGCATATAATCGCAAGTTCAAACAATTTACACTCCACCTAGACTATCGATATCGCACATCTAGAATGGCGCCTAAACGACGAGTTTCCGGTCCCGCGACGAAGTCTTCGCAGTCCACCCTTGCTTTCCACGGCGCATCAAACAAAGTCACAAAACCCAGCACGCACGCACCGAGCGGAAAGAAGAATGTCCTGGCAGAAGTAGTAAAGAAGCAGGAGGAGGCTAAGCCAGAAATTATCGAAATCATAGATGAGCCCACGACAGCTGAAGCAGCCCTCATCGATCAGACCAAGGAGGAAGTCGGCGAAGCGCAAACAGCGCAAAGCACACCCGAGGAAGATGAGGCCAGGCGCATATCGGAAGCATCGATCAATGAGTACTGGGCTGCGAAGGAGAAGCTCAGGACGGCACCAAGAGTACATCAGTCAGGTCTGAGCTTGCACGAGAAGGTCTTGCGAGAGTTTGACATGAGTGCACAATACGGTGTGAGTTTCCAGAAAAGTTTCATCATGTGCTTGATACGCAATATTTCTTCGACCTGTATGCATGTGCATGCGCTAACATTCCTGTGTTTGACAGCCCTGCACTGGCATTGCACGCTTGAAGCGATGGAAGCGAGCATACCGAATCAGTCTTGATCCTCCGCTCGAGGTCTTGGCCGTCCTATTGAAGGAGATGGACGAGGATTCGAGCGTGGCGCTTCAACGATCTCGGGTTGATGAATTGCTGAACTCACGAGTCAAGGCCGATGCTCCCTGAGAAACAGGGATGGAAACGACCGGCACGACGATCTGCAGCGCCTAGGACGCCGCTTTCTACATGGATCACTGTATGAGTAAAGAAATGTTTTGGATACACAGTTCGGAGTTTGGGAGGAACGATGTGGTTTCACGCAAGGTTGATCACCGACATGCACGACAGGGTACTTTCGGCACGCTACTGCGAGAGGCACGCGAGCATTCATGCCGAGTTCATACCCGCACATGTCGGGGCGGTACTAGGCGGATAAATGAAGATGATATCAATTCACCTCTTCCGCATGAAACCTCCCAATGTGGCACAATGTATGCTTGTTCATCCAGCTCAACCATGCCTTCCATGCAGGGATTGCCACGGCATCGGCCCTTCCCTATCTCACGCTCCGAGACTTTGTCTGAGTCTACGTCAATCAGCGTTAGTCTACGGGCTGGAGATTCCAGCAACTCGGAAGATTGTAAACTTTTCCCTAACAAAGGCGCCATTCAGCAGGCTATTCGGTCTTGCTGTTATCATGGCGCACAATGGGCCGGCTCTCCCATGCGGGGTTACGCAGAGTAGACATGTTAAGACCAACTCAGATGCCTTGCATCCGCCCATGTATCGTGATTGCGTTCACACTTGTGTATCACGTTGCCTTCTTTTCCCGGTGCGACTAGAATTCAATGGCAGCTCCAACGAAGAAGCGAAGCGGGGTTGCGTGGCCATCGATCGATGAAGCTCTGGGCTCTTTGAATGATGGTGGGAGGCGACTGGTGTGGGGTAGACGAGCCACTATGAATGCTTGGTTCCGCATGCGAAGAGCAGCACTAAACTGACAGCTCGATTCCACGCAGCCGGCGTCCTTTTAGAGTGGGCCTTGACATGGACGCAGCGCTCGTCTGATCGGGAGTGCGCTGATGGTGAACCCATGCGTCTTCAGAAATGTGTGTTTCACCTCCAGACATGCCTCGCGCTCATGATGCCTGGCTAGCCTGTTGCGCGCATCTGCCCAGTCTTGCGACAGAAGCAACGTCTGCAATTGCAATGGGTGCCTCTGCGCTGTCCAACCGTACGTTGAACCTTGTCTGCACAAGCGTGCATGTGGCTGCAGTAAGCCAACCAGGATGGGTGAATCAAACCGCCTTGTCGAATCCTGGGAGTAAGATAGCGGGGAACCACTCAGAAGCGCACAACATTCCGCTGCCATGCAGTGCAACGTCCTCCTTGAACGCCCATTGCCCCTCTATTTCCTTCCTTTCTCCTTGCACGCCAGATCAATTCACTTTGCATCTCTTCACTTCACTCCTCATCATCTCTTTCAACAAGATGCAGTGCGCATACATTGTCGCGCTTTAGATTGCTCCTCCCGCAAAGGGCCGGGACTCTGGGCAGCTCTTTCCTCCTCCGTCCTCGTGCTGATAACCACAACAAACCACGTCTTCGACTCGCAATCGAGCGTGCCTAAACTTCACACACCCGTCTTTTGTCCCTGTATTCTCATCAATTGCTCAATATCACCGGCCGTTGCCATCTCACTATAACGTGGCACCCCGCACCTTGGACCCTTCACGGCTACCCTAGTTGCCAAACCTTAATTACTGGTGCTGTGTGCCTTCAACTGCACCCGGACGTCACTCACTCCGACCATAAGCATGGCTGCTGCTGTCGCAACCAGGGCGTTGCCAATACCATCTCGGTCTCCGACACCTCCACCACACCTGTCGCTCAACACATCGTCTCGTGGAACACCTGCTGCCATTCCCAACAAGCACATTCCAACATGCTCGCCAGGTGGGCTTCCCGAGACGCCGCCGGCTTCTCCTCCGCTACAGGATAGCCTGGTTGAGACCTCTTCAATCACATATCCACCCAATGCACACTGCACAGAATACTCGGATAATCCGCCAGTGTACACCATCACTGCAGACTGCATGGCGGAAGCACTGGAGCACATGGCAACACAACCTCTGCCAAACCCTGAGCAAGTGTTCCCATGGATGCATGGTCTTCATCCGGAAAACCAGATCCAGCTTACCTTCTTCTCATCTCGTCGAAAGAGCGTTCGCAAGGTGCCCACGTGTATTCGTGGTCTCACGATTGTCAAGACTGGTGGCAATTTGAATAGCTCCAAGTTGAAGGGGGCAATCACTCCACACGAACTTCTAGAGTCGGCTTCTTCGGATGCTCCTGCGTTCATTGAGTGTGACCCTAAGGATGGCTTCTCCGTGCGCAACTTCCAAATTCAAGCATGCAAAATGGCTATGTTGTCGGATATCATTGTGTATGGCGATCTGAAGACACATCCAAACGAGACGGTTGCCCTTGCACAGCGCATCTCCAAGGCTCAGAGACAATATGAGGAAAAGCACGGCTTTCCGCGCTGCTTGTTTAATACCTTCATGCTCTCGGGTACGTGTGGTGCACTGTAATTCCTTCAACTGCTAACGCATCTAGATGCTTTCAATATCGTGCAAGACAAACATCCAGAACTGGTCGCGATCAACTCGACGGGAACTATGACTGGTAAAATTGTCGATTTTTGTAAGTTCTTGTGTCGAGCTTATCCTTCAAGCTACCTACTAATGGAGCGCAGTCTACTGGGAACGCTACGAGATGTGTGAAATGTCGAAAGCGTCTGAAATCAGCAACAACGTTTTCCTTGGTCCCACACCCGACACTGCACTGAACCCCAACTGTGTAGGCGAAGATGCATACGATATGTTGATCGATGCGACTGACCTCGCCCACGTGCCAGAGTCACGATCCCTGCGAGCGCTTAAGATGGGACTGGAGAGGAAGAATCGCAAATACGCCTTACACATGGAGTTCCCCTCCTCAGGAAGTATCATGCCTCCAAGCTGGTCGCACTCGGAAATCGACGGCTTGATGGAGATGTGCAAATGGATGTACGAGTTGGCAAACCCTCATGAAATCAAGCGATCGAAGCGCCGAAGATCTGAAGAAGACGAAGCTATTGCGCTGGATGACATTGCGGTCCCACGCAAGTTCTTGATTCATTGCACAGATGGCTACACCGAAACGACGCTGCTTGCCTTGACATACTTTATGTACGCTGAAGGTCTACCGGTGCATGATGCTTGGATCCGGATGCACCGGGGAAAGGGCAGGAACTTCTTTGCCTATCCATCTGACGTTGCGCTTTTGACAGCAATTCAACCTCGCATACTGCAGGAATCTCCTCGTTTCAGCCAAAGTGTCTTCAACTTGTCTGAGCCGAAGTGGCTCTCAAAGATTGATGGCAGCTTGCCCAGCAGAGTATTGCCATACATGTATCTAGGAAATCTTGGGCATGCCAACAATCCGGAGCTCCTGCGCGAGCTTGGTATCACCAGGATCCTCAGTGTCGGAGAACCTCTCTCTTGGTCAGACGATCTGAAGGAGACACTCGATTGGCCTGCTGAGAACTTGATGATGGTCGATCGCGTCCAAGACAACGGCGTCGATCCTCTCTGGGCCGAGTTCGAGCGATGCTTGAAATTCATTGGTAAGTGCTCGTCGACCTATGTGTCAAAGTTATAGCTGATATTATTTTAGAAGCTGGCAAAGAAGACAGCGGGGCGACTCTTGTCCATTGCCGAGTTGGTGTTTCACGATCTGCGACCATATGCATCGCCGAAGTCATGAAAGAGCTGAGGTTGTCTTTTCCACGCGCATAGTGAGTACATCATCAGCCCATAGAAATCTTATACTGACAATATGTCTCAGCTGCTTTGTCCGAGCCAGGCGCTTGAACGTTATAATCCAACCACACCTTCGCTTCACGTACGAGCTTCTCAAGTGGGAAGAATTCCAGCGTCAGCGACGCAACGAACCTCTTCGCCGCGAACTTGAGTGGGCTACTGTTGCACGCGAAATTGCGCTGATGAACAAGCCTTACTCGAAGTGAAACTCCTTTTCCACTCTCACGACCTACATAATTCGCCGAACACGATTTACGACTATACGATATGACTGAGTGGATGTACGATCACGGAGACTGCAAAAACCAATTTGTTTGCGTAGTTTTCATCGATCTTCCTCTTGTAGTTGATTCTCAGCGGTTTCCTGCGTTTCCGTTGGCACACGGACTGTTTCTCTTTCTCTCGGGGTGTTCTGTTTCACGGTTGCTTTTCGAATTTGCGAGTCTTGCCGTTTTCATAAGACTTTAGCCACACGGCTTGGTTGACTGTACTGGACGTTTGCCCTTCTGGTCTCTTCATCTGGATGGCAATGGGCAACAGGAGAGCCAACGGGCAAGGGCCTGTTGATTCCCTTCATGATGTTTTTATCGTGACTTTAGTTCACACGCGGACAGGATCGAATCATGGCGTTGAGGGAAATGTTACTTCAATTCGGCGTACATATATTAATTCAAGGGCGTATGGCCATCCTTCTCTTCAAAGTACCGGTTTCCGTGCCAGCGTGTTGTAACTCATGTGAAGTGATAAAAACTGTGAGCCTGGAGGTACTCTGAACCGATGAACATTTGAGATCGTATGAAGAGACGAGATCAGAGTGTATACGCAAGACCTAACATGAACCAGATAGCTATAGCAACGATGATGCTTGAGTGTGCGTTCGGAACTCCGGCGGCAACACCTAATCAGTCCATTAGCTCCACAAACTTCAAACAACAGCTCGTACTTGCCTTGCTCATTCGACGCATTTTCTGTGTTACTCGTACACAACGTCTGTCGCCTGGCTGAAGGCTTCTCACCATCGTCGCTGAAATAATCCTCGAACAAATTTTCTATGCATCTGTATCCCGACGTCCCATTGTTGACCTCACAATACTGTTTGCACCCACCATCTATGCGCACTGCGGCAACCTCCTTGCAGCAGCTTTGGATGCTGTGGTATTCTGGCTTGAAATTGACCGAGCAAATGGGGTCGCGGAGGTCAGACTCATCAGAGGCGTTGCGGAAGTTGCCGACTGCTATGATGGCAGAGCAGGCGCCGTTCGTGCGGTTTAGGGTGGCTGTTAGCGAGGATGTGGGGATTGGGATTGTGGATACGACGATGAGACTGAGGGAGGATTGCGCTGCGGCGATGGAGGTGGAGATGGACATAATTGAAGAAGGTGGAGGTGCTTTAAACTGTCTGTGCAGGATATTAAGACTTTCTTACTTAGTCTTTATAGACTGAAGAACCGCTACTCTTTTAAGTCTCTACTTAAATTCACGCTAAGGTTATCGTACATAACCTTTAAAGGTGATCTACGGGGCGTAAACTGCGCCGGATACGAAGCTGACCCGTGGAGACTGTAGATAGTTATATTACTTAGAATTAACCTTCTGGGGCTTATGGATTGTTCACTTTCGTGTAGCATTGGATAACGCCCGGACAGATTAGGCAAGTTAAAAGAGACTGGTTTCTCGTTACCGGTTATATATTGGTTGGTGGAGATTATGCTAAGTATGGGGCAGGTACGGCTATGCAGAATAGCTATATATCGCTATTTATATTAAGCACAGGTATACAGCTAGTATACCTTATCGTGCTGGCATAGTTTTACACTACCTGTTCTGAGCAACTAGTTCGATATTACGCAGACTAGTGTAGGAGTTTTAAATGAAAGAATAAAGATAATACATCGACTTCTTAATCTTACATATTAGATTCGTCTATAGTTACAGCTAATATCGTATGATATTCTTCAATATAATACTCCTTATATATCGCGGTCGTATTAGATCGGTCCGTATACACTCAGTGTTGTAAGCGATCCTAGATCTGAATCGGTCTTCGCTTGTCCGGTATACCAGCGGAGACATTAAGCACCAAACTAAATAGGCTCGTGTTTAGATGTTTAGTAAACTCCTGTATATTCGTGAGTGTCTTATAGGAAGGACACTAGATATATTATTATGCCTGTTATCACCGCGCTAAGCGTTAGACTATAAGTTGCTATGCTCGTCGCAGTGCTTTAATCTTCGCTAAATGTCAGCTTAGTTCTATCTCTATAGCGCCTAGTAAAGCATACTATCTTTCTTATTAGTTATATTATAGCAAAGCTCTAGGAAACCTGAATTTACGTTCCTTTGTCGTTTGTAATTATCACGTACGCATTTAAAGTACGCGTCGACGTCACGGCTATTAATAGCGTAGTACTGCGTGCAGTTCTTATCCACGCGAACGTTGTTAGGGTTTTTGCAATAATGCGTAGCTTAGAAAAGGGATGGTAGGAAGTTAAATAGGCAAATCTCCTGGCCTTCGAGGCCAGTGATGTTTTCTACTCCGCTCGGTACCGAGTTTGTAGAGTAGCGGTTAAAGAGAGTGGGCCTGGGCGTCTCGACTGAAGTACTCGAAATAATTGTTGGAGCCACAGTAGTGGCGGAGGTTGAGTTAAGTGATAGTAACATGCTTAAGTGCTTATAGTAAAGAAATTCTTGCGGCTCGTGAAGATGTACCTGAGCAGTCTAGGCAAAGGCAGGTACTATATAAATGAGAATCTAGTTTCGAGAGTTGCGCAATTGTGAGTATACTAGCTACCGAGGCATTGTATTTCTCGGGAGAAGCTACCTCTTGTATATGCGGTCGGTACAGTTGACGATCTGTCTGTTAGCGTCCTAGCTTTAATAAGGCTTTCTCTCTATCCTTCTTAGTACTATTGGGAGTACTATGCTTTGACAAATTCACGCTATAGATGCGATCTTATGCCTGATTACTTCCTATATTAGTAATTAACTAGATAAATCAGGAACTGTTAGGTACGAGATAATGATCAGCGAAGTCGAATTCGCACTTCTACTGTATTCCGTATAGAGCTTGGAGTAAACGCTGACAAACGGGGCTATATATATAGAACCTTGATGTAAGCCTCTAATAGCTCGTGGCTGCATATCCGTATGCTGTTAGCTATTGGTGGTAGAGGCTTAATGCAGTGATCGGCATGACCTCATTAGGCCTCCCGTCTCGGATTACGGTGCGCGATCGTGGAGCCGCTGGTGCAACCTTCCATATTATTGTGTGGCTGTTAGCGTCTTAAGTCGACTTAAGAGCGTAAGGGCGAGGCTACGGGAACCATCGTCGCCTTAGCCCCCGTCACACTCTGGAGGCCTTATTTAGAAGGATTATGGAGAGTCTGATGTAATCTACTACGAGCGCTTTGCTGTATTCTGTACATATGCTACACTACTCTCTGTACTTAGGACAAGCATGCTGACTCTTGATCACAAGGCATCTTGACGTGGGCGAAGGATTTGATTCACTCGAATGGACCTTGCATGAGAACTGTACCAGACACTATCAGACATGAAGCCAAATGATGAGAAGCATTGCTAACAGTCGGGAACGCTTTAGGAGTCCAAGCCGTTGCATTACCAGTCCCAGATCTCATTCCATCTCCTGCCATCCAACTCTACTGGCCCATCACACTTTCCAACTCTTGGTGGCCCCGTGCCTGGCTCCGGCAGGCAGATCCAATTCCTCACGCAACCTGGGACCTCCTGCTTGCTGTGACTGACTACTAACAATGCTTGATGCTCTTGCAGACCCGGGACCGCTACTTCGCCCTCCCAGCGAAGAGGTTTGAGTCCGGCTTCCGTGTACGTCAATTGCATGTTTTGTCCCTGAGAGAGGAACAAAAGACACTTGTCGCGTGCCAAATCATCCATACCGCTAAATGCTTCGTCGAGAATAACGATGTCAGGGTTGCGAATTACGGATCGCAGAAAGAGGAGAACGCGTTGTGCAGAATATGAAATTTCGCCGAAGAGAGTATGGCTCGCCCAGTCTACCCCCTCTGCCTTTTTTGGAGATGGGTTCATCTCGTTTGCAAACCACTTCAAACACGCGTCTACTCGTCGTGTCACATCTTCGTCAATTCTGGCCTTGGTAATGGGTGTATCGCTCCATGCGCTTTCCAATGCCGTTCTTACTCTGAGATGCTTAGGAAATAGGGCATGGACTTCTGGGCTCGCGTGACCCATCTTACTCTGGATCTCGAAAATGGTTATGCCAGGTACGCCTGGCTCAGGTAACCTCGAGCGTCCGAAGAGTTTGACAGGCGCAGAGTAAGTTTGAGGATGGTCTGATGTTACGAGTGAGAGGAATGTTGTTTTGCCAGAGCCGTTGGCGCCAAATATGCCCCAGCGTTGACCGCGATGGATATTAAGGTTGAGGCCGTTCTCCCAATCGCCTAGAACGGGGTTGTTGCCATAGGAAATGCGCACACCGGACATTTCAACAATGGGTTCACCCGTAGGAGTGGAAGTATCGTCGGTCTGGTGGTAGCCGTCGCGGCTAACAGGAGACGAGTCTGACGACGAATCCGAGGCGCTAGACTCAAAGTTGCCGCCTTCTGAAAGATGACGTCCAACTTCGCGCAGTTCGAGGAGCTTCGCTGCCATGGCATCGCTTGTTTGACCTGAGTGTCCGATACCTTCGTATTGCCTCTTCAAATGTGCAAACACTTCTTTTTTCGGTCCCAGAGCGTTAATGTTTCCGTCCTCACCGGCATAGACTATGTGCGTGATCCAGTCTGGTATGGCGTCTTGCGGTCTCAAGCTTAGCACGATTCGGGGCGCATTTGCCTCCGCCAGCTTGTGAAGCACTTTGCTGATGTGCTTAGTGACAATCGGATCTAAGCCAATGAATGGCGCGTCCAGACATAGCATCAAGGGCTGGGCCAAAAGGGCCTTGCCGATTCTTGCTCTTCGACTCTGGCCATTGCTGAGCATAGCGACTGGCTTGTCTAGGAATCTCTCAAGTTCCAGATCATGCATGACCTTGTGCATGACTTCTGTGTTTATTGCTTTTGCTTTGATCTCCTCTTCTCCTGGGTTGAGAGTAACAATGCCAGTCAAGTAACGCTGCAAAGTGAAGTCGGTATCCTCTTTGAGCGATTCGTATCTAGCAGAGAGATACGCGCCGCCGAAAGCCTTCCGTTCCACATCGAAGCCGACATATTCAATTGCACGATCGGGATATCGCAGGTTTGAATTCCGGCTTCCCACTTCTTCAGACAGGAGAAAAGGGTGTGTACGAGCTGTGGGTGGAAAGCAAAGAAGATGTCCACGTAGGACTTGGAGGAAAGCTGTCCTGATGTTCGATGAAGGCGATAGGATGGCCCAATGTTGATTTGGCGTTGAGAACGAAGGCAAACTCAAGTTCAGGTTGGGAAACAATGCCGGATTCGGGGCTACATCCTGGCCAGATGCTGGTTTTGATGAAGGGTGTTGACGGTAGAAAGTGCCATTGGTGATTCTAACGATTGGGTCAGACCACAATCGACGCGTGGCATGGAGCTTTGTGCATCTCGACGTTGTAAAGAACAGCGCGCTCGTTTTGTGCATGGCGGAAGCTTGAACATGATTGTTCTTTGGGTTGATGCGTATATTATCTGCGCCTTAGGACTGTTTGGTGTTCCGGAGTGTGGCTCGGAGACGCCTTCATCTCCGCGATCCGGCATGACGTCGGTACGTGTTCTGCCGAGGTTCGCGTTCGCTGCGGCACCGCATCTCGCGAAAGTGTTAGAAGCGTAGACGGAGATGACACGAGCAGTACAAGATGCTTCCAGGACTGCAGCCATCGCGCCCGAAGGTAGGGACATACGCCACTGAAGCACACCATGCTCTCTAACACGGTACAGCCTCCACAGCAGCCTGCGCTCCCTACATATGCCCAACAGCAGCGACGCGCTGTGCACGAAGCTCCGGTGCAGTCAATACCACCAGGCGCTCAAGCTACCGTCTCACATGCCCGGCCGCGAAGCCAGATTGAGGCCGTGCCTCCCTTTCCTCCAAGACAACCCTCTGCATCCGCCTTCTACGATAGTGCCGTGCGGCATCCAGTGTTCTTCACCCAGAACTTGAAGAAGCCACCCTTTCCCATACCCCAGATTGCGAGTCAGGGTTGGAGTCCTGTTGCAAATGGGTACATAATGGAGCAACACAGGGCTATGGCTTCCGAGCCAAAGACGAAACTATGAACGAACAGAAGTAACTTTGCATTGGGCTGGCGTTGCGGTCGCTCATGTACTGAGCAGTTTGGACCATATCTGGCGTACAATTTACAAAACTTCGCGATTTTTGCTTCCAAGGGCCCATGGTGCATATGCTTGGTCACTGTGGTGAACGTCTTTGGGAAGCTGATCGGTCTTGGCGCGCTAGCAAGTCGCGATGCCGTCCTCCGAACATGTCGACTTTTTTCACATGACTCTTGCAGCAACACCCGAACCCGACTCACAGTCAAAATGGCCGAGTCGAAAGGACTGCCTTTTGGTCAAGCCCTGCTCGAGCGCGCCTTTTCGCCCGACACGGCAGCGTCCCACTACACAGAGCGCCTTCTCAAGCGCCCACTCACCATCCGCCCAACTTCGCCGACGCCCTCAGCCCGCGCCATCCGCCGCCGCACTCTCAACGAGCGCAAGGAGAAGACTCGGAAACAGAGCAAGCAGAAGCCACGCCCGCTCTCCGCTGCACAGAAACGCAAACTATGTCTGAACGAAATCCCCAAAGAGCAGCAAAAGTACTCCATATATGAACCGTTGCACAATCTCTGGCTTGGATACATGCGAGAGATCCTTTGCGTGAATGATGCCCAGAGGCCTGTTTACCTCACCCCAGCTTCGAGCGGTCAAATGCTGGCCAGCGCGGACATGCACGGTGCACTACTTCGCATAGTTCGAAGTCGGTGCGTGAGTCGTGTAGGCTTGGAAGGCATAGTCGTACGTGATACGAGGTTTACATTCGAAATCATCACCAAGAACAATTTAGTTAAGGGTAAGCCAAATGACTGGGTAAGACGAATTCCGAATCCTAACTGGTGAGTATAGCAATCCCTAAGGAGCATACCGTGTTCCAATTTACGATCGTCTTGGAGGGGGGGGAGGAGAAGAAACCACTGGTGTTCGAGATCAATGGGGAGCAATTCCAAACAAGGGCACCGGATCGCGCGAACAAGAAGTTCAGGATGCATTATCAGCCGGACATCTGAAAGACGGGTAGGCTCAGACCTGCCCAACACCACGACATACTTGGCACATCCATTTGCTTGCTCAGCCGCATCTCGTGCAACAGGCATTCCTACACGGCCTTTTTGTTCTTCAGTGCTTTCTCAAGTACGTGGATTCTGTGGAAAGTAATGATGGCGATGGCCAAGTCAAGGTCAAGGAGAATCCGGGCGCATCGGGACCATCTAATCTATATCTAAAGATTGCTCGAGCACATTGATCTTTATGTCCCGGTCTAGCGATGCGGCGGCTATTCCACTTGCTTCCGCCAAGCGAGAGCAAGGCATCGTCCAACAGGCGTCAGCACGAAGAACTCCTCGGGCTTCATCCGGTCCCGTCTTCCAGGGTCAAACGTCATAGGGTTCGAATTTGTTCCGACGCATGGTCCCAGTATTCAAGCGCGAGAGACGCTCAATCCCATATCATTGGCTATTGGAGGGCAACAGCAAAAGTTCAGCGCCGCACCTACTGGCACGATCTGAAAATCTGAGAAGGGGTCTGACTGAAGTGACTACTGGCATCATACACAATTAAATTAACACGAGATATCTTTGGATGTCATATTGTAGCACAAATGAGAATGCCCAAAACATCGCGGAAGTCATAAGTAGAAACTGGATTAATGCCCCTACATACAAAAAGTCAACTTAAATACGACATCGTGAGCCTATTCTAGACTCGCGACACGGGAGACTGTACCGTTCAACGCAGCAACTGTCATACACGTAAAATGAAAACCTCGCATTGAATGCTCCGGATGGTAGTCACCAGCAATAGTGAGAGTGAGGGCGAGGGTGATGCACGGGTGAATGCCAATCTCTGCTGTCGCCTAGAAGCTCAGAAGTCGCGCCTCTGCGACCCCTCTGTCACTACAACATCACAACTTCTTCTCACTTCAACCGGTCATCCACTACTAGAGACTCACCAGCATGTCTCTATCTGGCTTTTCTCAGAGTACCATCACACTATGGGCCACCAAGAACTTTCCCATGGATTTCCAACAACTTCCCGGAGCCAGACAAGTCGTTATTCGGCTGCATAAGATATTCAGTCCTGAAGGTCAAGCCTACATAAAGGGTCTAGTCATCGGCACTGGTACAAACGAGAAAGGCCTGTCGACCGAGATACTTGCTTGGCTGGACAAGAGCTCCGTGGTCATCGGATATGTTACGAATGTTGGCTCACACACACGAGAAACTCGCTTTGACTCTATCGAATCCGTCATGGAGAGCGTCACTGAATTCAAAGAGCCTTTCAACTGTATCATTCAAGTTGAGGGAGAGGCGACTTTCGCGAAATTAGAGGCACTCGTTCGATATTTTTTCCTGCTCAAAGGTTTGACGCAGGCTGTGAAAGATCGAATTGGTGACTTCGAAGAACACTTTGGCAACGCCTGTCGAGACATTGCTGCCGCGCAAGGAGTAGAAAGGGAAGAGCCGCGAGATATCAGTCCAGGGGCAGGGGAAAATGCTCGGAATTCTTCAGGGTGTGAGTTTCGAATTCTCATAGCCTCTTCCAAGCATTGCTATTGACGCTAATGGATTCATAGCTCCAAACAAGCACAGTTTGTATGACTTTGAAATTTTTGTTGAAGGCCTGCGTACAACTTCGAGCGAAGCCAACATGTCATCGCAGAGTCCGAAGACTCCCATCACTCGTCCCAGAAACAAGGGTACTCGTGGTCTGGAAGATACGCCTGATCCGGGTCCTGCATCTCGTCAGTCAAATATAAGGTTCGACACCGATAACGCAAGCTTGGAGTTAGACCCTCAAGATTCTGCGAAGTTCGAAATCAAAAACCTTCGAAGAAAAGTGCAGGCCCTGGACAATAGACTGATGATGGCAGAAGGTCGGGCACGAAAAGCAGAGCAAGATGCAGCGATGTGGCGAGGCAGCTATGAGCAGCTGAGGAAAAGGATGGATGGAAACAACAGTGCGTGAGACCTGGGCAGGATGAAGAAAACCTGGGCAGCCTTGATCTGAGTTGAATATTGCTTTTTCAGTGATTCATGTAATGCTCGGATAATCTTGAAATCATTATGTTTCTATGTAGTCGGGCTAAGTTGTACGTAGCTTGAAACAAAAGGGTTCTTGAAACTTCTCAATTCTTCATGGAGCAGAGTTATACTGCTCTTGTCGGCCGTCTTGGCATACTCCAAGTCGTATACTGCACTGATCAGGACGGTGAAGGACCACGGTGAAAGTGAACGCCACGCGTACTTCGAGCCACTATTAAATCTCTCGCCCCGACCCACCCACTCAGCAACACCTTCTCCGGGACTCATCAAGAACGCACTGAACGCCTCCCTCGACGCGATGCGAATCACAAATCTGATAGAACTGAGGGCATGGGCGGAGGAAAATTGCCCGGAAGAATATGCCAGGCTCCCAGCTGCTGGTTCTTACGAAATTACGGCTATCGGAAGCTGCGTCTGCGTTTACGTCGGCACTATCGCGCGCACTGAAATCCACCACGATCTCATCTCCTTCGAAAACGATAGACTGAAAGTCCAAGCCCACCTCGAACTTGGCAAAGCGATGCCGATATTAGTCGCGGGGAACTTCACTCGACTCACATCCTCTTACTACGGTAAGATCGAACTATCGCAGCCGTTCTGCTGGATCTGGCCAGGTCTAGAATACAGCATAGGTCTCGACAAGTTCAACGCACTTGTGAGATACGTATGTATGGTGCGTGGGTTCCCCGGCAACCTCTCTGATATGCCGCTCGGACTACAAGAAGTGTTTCCACAGCTCTGTGCGGACATTACTAGAGGCCAAGGTACCCAAAGCATAGAATCTAGCTGGAAAGGAGGAAAGCATGGTGGGAAAAGGCTCAAGGAAGGTGGTGGCGGGGAGATGAATGGGGCTAAGAAGGATGGGGTGTCCACAAACAACAACGTTACCGACAGGCAGCAGAACTGTCGCGATGTCGTGAGTTCAAAATAATTGCATGGTGGTCTACCCAGTTGACACAAAGTAGTTCGAGAATCGCATACAGTACCTTTGCGAAGAGTTTCACGCCTATACATCCACACTGAGAGCTGACTACGAAGGATTCGTGGAAGGTCAAGCGCAATACGGAGTTGTTGTTAAGGGACTACAGAAACAAGTCGAGGTCGCGGAGTGCCGAGTGCGAACACTCGAAGCTGAACTTGAGGAGGTAAAAGCTGGGGAGAAGACGTGGAAAACTAAGTTTGAAAAGCTCCAGAACATCATGCGTGGCGCCATGGATGATTTGGCGTAGGGAAATGAGAGAGAAGAGGTGCTGCTGAAGACATGCAGCGATATAGGCTATGGAAGTGACGATATCGGGATCAGAGGCATTCACCTTCCATACCTGTATGCAAGAAACTCACTTGAGCTTCGTTGGTACAAGCACAGCTCTTGTCCTTTCTAGATAGTCAAGAAGGCCATCAACTCCAACGATACAAATCGTACGAAAGTCTCTCTAGCACCTATGGTACCTAGCAATAGCAGCCTCAAGAAAAGCAGGATGTCTCAAATCCAATGTATGATTTCGGTTCTCCTATGATACCTAGGTATACTTCAAGACTGTAAGTTCAGGTTGCTCGAAATAGAGATATGCAGAATGCGCTATGCATCGCAATGCGAACCACAAGGCAACATGTTTCAAAACGTGATACGAGACAGGTTCTCAGAGCTCTGATCGTTCTCTGTGTCTTTCGTTTAGAGAGTCTCAGCCACGCCCAAGACAATTGTGGAACGATGAACGATGTTTTTCTATAAGACCACTCTTTCCGGGCGACCACACATGAGGTGTCTTTGCATCATTGCCAGGTCACTGAATCAATCATGACACCTACCATTCACACCTTCGATGAGCTGAAAGCTGACGCAGAAGCCAAATTCCCAAACGCATTCAGCCGTCTACCATCACCAGAGTCTTTTCATATCCAGTTACGACAAGGCTGCACATGTTTCAAAATAGGAGAAATCTTAGGTGATCCCCAAGATGGGCCTGTCTCGTTACACTTCAGGCGCAACCGAGTGTGCAAGCACGACCCACTCGGCGACGAGAAGCACATTCTCGACACCCCCTTCCTCCAAATGGAGAGTCCAGAGGCCAAGGTCATCCCAAAGCGCATGGATGCATTCGTACGCTACTGCATGCTGGCCCGGGGTCACCGTGCATGCTTGCATCCGCCGACGTATGACTTCGAAATCGTCTTTCGGAGAATGTGTCTGCATGGGATGTGGCAGAGCGAGGGTGCAGTGAGAGCAGCAACACAGTCGAGGGCAGGCGAAGGAATTGATGAAGAGATGGTGGATGACGCGGCAATCACAGGGCATGGGACTCTCCCTGGGGACTATGATGCTCGCGCCAGCATTCAGAAATCTGCAAAACTCCTAAAGCAAAGACCATACAGGCTGTTATCGGCATGGAAGATGGGGAACCACTCAACGAGCACCTTTCCCAAGAACTTTTCAACTTCAGCCATGAGGAGGATGTCTTGTGCAGCCTTCACAGTCTCTTCGAGCCCCAGAGCCCATCAGTGAACACTGCTGCAGTTGTGTTTTCACAGACCAGTAACCCCCGAACACGGTACAGACAGCGACAGTCGCCATATGGCGCAGCGATTAAAAGCACTGGAGGACTACGTGAAAAACAGCAGGCTGTTGTCCGGGACGGGGAGGCTAAGGTAGACTTTGAGGAGGATGAAATTGAGGATTAGAAGAGAAGGTATCCTGGTCTCAGAGAGACTGGCCGAGGAAGGCTAAGAATTTGGGTGTCGGCGCGATCTTAGAACGATGTATAGTCATTTCTTGATCGCATTTCTTTTTACTGGTCTGTATTGCACTTGTCTTCACAAGAATTTCATTGGTATTTTGTGAGTTGCCCCAGCTAATTGATTTCTGTGTGGTTGTGACAGATGCGCGTTATCTTATCTTGCATTACTCATTGGCTATTTCTAGCCTTTTATATATTTCGTGCATCTGACCCAGGCTCTTTAGTGCCCATGACCGTCGTCTTCACCACCACCGCGCTCCTCAGGATCCAGCTTGATCAGGGTATCAATACGCATGATGGCGACACACGCCTCTACAGCAGACTTCAGTTGCTTCACCTTGCTCATACTCGGCTCGAGAACACCAGCCTTCAAGCAGTCGTGCACCTTGCCATTGGCCAGATCCAGACCATAGTTCTTGTAGTTCTTGGACTTCGCTAGCTTGCTGGCGTCTTGCGAAGAGGGGTCGGACGGGTTCACTGTCCGTTGTGAAAGTGCATGCCTTGATCGGAGGTTTGCAACTAGCTCGGTGGCGTCCTTGGCGGCGTTGATGGCTAGAGTCTTGGGGATAGCGAGGAGAGACTGTGCGAAGGCGGCAATAGCTAATTGCTCGCGAGAGCCCTGTCTCTGATGTTAGCAGGCAAGTCACGATACAGAGCAGTCAACAAGGACACTTACCACTGAGGTTGCCCACTCTTCGAGGTAGATGTGCAGAGCAGTCTCAACAGCGCCTCCACCAGGAACAATGCGTCCACTCTCGAGCGTCCGCTTGACTGCTGACAGCGAGTCATGCACGGAGCGCTCCATCTCGTCCAAAGCATAGTCGTTCGCTCCTCGGAGGATGATTGATGCAGACGAAAAGGCCTTGGTGCCCTTGACGAGAATACACTCATCATCCGAAATGCGCTCTTGGGATACCTCTTCTGCAGAACCGAGACTCGATGCCTCAAACTTCTCGTCACCGTTTAAGTCGGACAAGGTGCTGACGAGGGTTGCGCCGGTCGCCTTTGCTATCCTTCGCAGATCCTCCTTCTTGCATCGCCTTACTGCCATGGCGCCCTTCTCGATGAAGTGCTTCAAGCAGAGGTCGTCGATACCCTTGGTAGTCATGACAACGTTTGCGCCCGCCTTCAAGATCATCTCGATGCGTTCGGTGACAATGCCGGCTTCGCGCTCCCGAATCTTCTCCAGTTGCTCCGGGTCGTCGATTGTGATGTGGACGCCGAGCTTCATGCGCTCCTTCTGCAGGTTGATGTCCAAGCAAGCAATCTTCGCGTCTTTTATCCGCGTCTTCATGGCCTGCGAAGCGACTGTGCAGTTCAGCGCGTAACCCTTGACAAGCTGCGACTGGGTGGCGCTCTGGCCGTGTGCCTTGAGGATGTTGACAGCCTTTACGGGGTACTTGATCTCGCCCTTGTTGTTGGTCATCTTGACAGACTGCATGGCGTCTACAACCATGTTGGCGAAGAAGTCCGAGTCGGATCCGATGATCTTGCTGGACATGGACGTCTTGGCGATGTTGACGAGGGAGTCGCGACCGAGCGCATCGACCTTGGTGCTAATGTTCTCGTTCATGTACTTGACAGCCTCCCTCAGGGCCAGCCTGTAGCCGGTTATGATTGTGGTGGGGTGGATCTTGTTCTTCATGAGCTCGTTCGCTCTCCGCAGAAGCTCGGCAGCTATTATGACGACTGATGTTGTGCCATCGCCAACCTCCTTATCTTGCTGCTGTGCCAAATCGACGAGGATCTTGCCGGCGGGGTGTTCGATGTCGAGCAAAGAGAGTATGGTAGCGCCGTCGTTGGTTACCGTCACGTCACCGATGTCGTCGACCATCATCTTGTCCAGCCCCGAAGGACCGAACGACGACTTGACGACATTTGCAATTGCCTGGGTCGCGAGGACATTTTGATCACGAATGTCCTGCCCGCTAATCTTCTGGCCGCCCAAGACTACTATGTGTCAGCCGTGATTCCGCCGCCAGAACTGCTCCAGCTTACACAGGGTTCCTCCGCCGCGAGACTGTTCGAAAATTCCTGCCATGACGTCGTGGTGTAGGTGATGTATCGGGTTGTTGTTGCTGCCTCTGCACGCGGCTCGAAAATCTTAGGCTACGCGGAGGGACAGAGCGGCGAAAGGTAGCTCCGACGACGCTAGAGACCACGGCCCCTGCCAGTGCATGACTCGGTGGACCCCTCCACAATTGGGAGCAACACCACGCGAGACTTTGTGACTGTGCTGCTGCTTCGCATACGGACGTCGAATACGAGCTTGCTGCGCCCTTGGTCCGTATTGCACGCAGAAGAGACTGACTCAAGGTCCCGTGACTCTTCAATTGTACGTGTTCAATTCCAGTACAGTATGTACATGCCCCGCTACCCCGCCGAATGCTCCCATTATATGTCAAGAGAGCTGTTTCGCAAAGAAGAGGAACTGGATGAGTATCGCACTGGCACAACATATACAAGCACACGCCGTATACCCGGTCGCCGCATTCGTCATCTCGCTCGTCTGTCTCGCGCTGACACTGTTTTTCCTCTCTAGAAGCAACCCCCGCGGATCCAGCGTCCACACACAACGCAAAATGGCCGAAGCCTCAGCCGCCGACGGAAAGATGAAGCATCTCAACATGTCCGAGACGAAGAAAAACAAAAAGGACGGCAATCCTAAGACGGCTGCGAAGAAGCCCCAGCAGCAGAAGAAGAAGGTCAGACGCGCAGCACAGACGAGCTCTTGCGGATGACACAGGAAGTTGACTGGGAGACAGATTGAGGGTGCCGCGCTGATCGGAATCGATATCGCAAAGGAGGACGACCTGGGCGAATGGTACCAGCAGGTCATCACCAAGGGCCAGATGATCTCATACTACGATGTGCGTGTTTTCAACCTCTTCCAGCGACCAAAAGCAAAAGCTAACAGGCATGCAGGTAGCAGGATGGTAATAATAACGCCACTAGACCTTGGATCGCATACTGATGACAGGCAGTTACATCCTAGAACCCTCCTCGTATGCCATCTGGGAGTCCATCAAGGCTTGGTTCGACAACCAGATCAAGACACTCAAAGTCCGCAATGCATACTTCCCTATCTTCATCAGCGCAGACAACTTGGAGCGCGAGAAGGAGCACGTTGAGGGTTTTGCCGCTGAGGTCGCCTGGGTGACCAAGGGTGGAAAGTCCGACTTGGAGAAGCCTGTCGCTGTGCGCCCTACCTCCGAGACCGCCATGTACCCGTACTTTGCTCGCAAGATCCAGTCGCATCGTGATCTACCTCTGAAGCTGAACCAGTGGAATAATGTTGTTCGGTGGGAGTTCAAGCGTAAGCATTGTCACCGCGTCACATCACTGCCTTGCTAATCGTGCTCAGACCCCATGCCTTTCATTCGGTCTCGCGAATTCCTGTGGCAGGAAGGCCATACTGCACATCTTACTAAGAAGGAGGCAAGCGACGAGGTCCTGCAGATCCTGGACTGGTACTCCGATGTCTACCAAAACCTCCTTGCCGTTCCTGTTGTGAAGGGTACCAAGACTGTCAACGAGAAGTTCCCCGGAGCAGATTACACAACGACCATTGAGGGTTTCATTCCTGCAACCGGCCGTGGAATTCAGGCCGCCACATCACATTGCCTCGGTCAGCATTTCTCGAAGATGTTCAACATCACCGTGGAGGACCCCAACGCAAAAGAAGCCGGCAAGTCGGAGCACGTCCACGTATGGCAGAATTCATGGGGTCTTACCACCCGCTCCATTGGTGTCATGATCCTCACCCACGGCGACAACCGTGGCTTGGTTATCCCTCCCAGGGTAGCAGAGATTCAGGTCGTCGTGATCCCTGTCGGTGTAAGCGCAAAGTGAGTACAGAGCCACGTCACCCTAAGCCAAATGCTAAGACTGTTTTAGGATGAGCGCCGAGGACAAGGAGAGTCTCTACAGCAAGGTCAAGAAGATCTCTGAAGATCTCATTGAGGCCGGCGTACGCGTCGAGACCGACTACCGTGAGGGCTACTCCCCGGGCTGGAAATTCAACGACTGGGAGCTCAAGGGCATCCCTCTCCGAATCGAATTTGGCCCCAAGGATGCTGAAAAGGGTGTCGTTACCACCTCTCGCCGCGACATCAGCGACAAGGACGCTGCGCGTGGTACTATCAACGTCGACGAACTCGCCAAGGAAGTTCCCCAACTTCTTGAGAAAATTCAGAAGGATATGTTCGAGCGTGCGGACAAGGAGTATCGCGATCACCGGGTACAGCTCACGAACTGGGATGACTTTGTTCCTACGCTCAATGGCAAGAACGTGGTGCTGGTTCCCCACTGCGAGGGCGACAAGTGTGAAGACGAGGTCAAGGCCAAGAGCGCGCGCACCGCACTAGGTGATGGTGTCGCAGAGGACAAGCAGGCGCCTGCCATGGGCGCCAAGTCTCTCTGTATTCCTTTCGAGCAGCCCGAAGGCATCGAGGAGGGCAAGACCAAGTGTATCAACCCTGACTGCAACACCCCTGCCAAGCAATGGATTCTCTTCGGGAGGAGTTACTAGTTTCCTTGAGCATAGGTACAGAGTTACAGCATCTGTTCTTTTGGCGGCTTGGAGTTTGAGGTGGTGTGGGTGGTGTGAGGATGCACTACCAGTGGTACTGGGGGTTTGATACATTTTTCTAAATAGAACGAAAAGTTCTACATCTCCAATAATCGTGCGCTGATGTCATTTCTCGATGGCCATTGAGTCGTCATGGCAGTAACTGTATGCCCACACACCGTCTGTAGTCGGAAGACCGGTGAATGACAGCACACATGACCGTAGTTTATATGAAGTAATTTCTAAGAGTAAAACCACATTATATATAAGCTAATGAGGTAGGGCAGCCAGGATGTCTTCAAAGTGGGGAAAATGTTCAAATGCATTGCGAAAGAGCTGCGTATAGCTTCAGGACCTGTAGTCAGGCATACAGTCTAGATGTGAATTCGACTCTATCTCGTCGTTTGCAAGAGCGCTTGCACCTCACTGTGCCAACACGTCACACGTCACCCGTCACCCGCACACCTCATATACTGCCTATCGCCACCTCGTTGCCCACACTCGCACATACCACCTGGGTTCTGCCACAAGTCAATCACGACTGTACTCAAGAGGT